>Ga0209062_1000521_pt1 | contig 109915 bp, 91 predicted proteins | sample Coa_R2_2_FD_187158 | JGI IMG/M metagenome (GOLD analysis project Ga0209062, IMG submission 187158) | Surface soil microbial communities from Centralia Pennsylvania, which are recovering from an underground coalmine fire - Coalmine... | ecosystem: Environmental > Terrestrial > Soil >...
CAAGCTCGGGGTCGGGGCCGCGTTGATGGCCCGCGCTCTTGCGGCGGCAATGGAGCGCGGCCATCGCGCGGTCATCCTGTTGGGTGACGCGCCCTATTACGCCCGCTTCGGCTTCTCCACCGCGAAGACGGTGGCGCTGATGCTGCCGGGCAGCTTCGAGCGCGAGCGGCTGCTCGGCCTCGAGTTCGAGGTGGGCGCGCTCGACGGTGCCTGGGGCATGATCGTACCGACCGGCGCAAGCGCGCCGAAAGCGAGGGGAGTTCGCGCCAGGAAATCCGCGCGCCTCGTCCCCCACGCCGCCTGAGGGTTGAAGCCATGTCGTCGTCAGCCCGGCCGGAGCGGCGCCGGAACGGCCCCTCATTTGCGCGCAGCGTCATCACCACGGTCTTGATGGTGATGCTCGCCGTCATGATCGTCAGGGACATCCTGGCGCGCCGGTGGAGCTCCGAAAGGCAGCCCTCCTCCGACGTGACACAGCGGCCGCTCTGAGCTAGCCAAACCAGGCCGGAGAAGATTTTCAGCCGCCGGGTACGGGTCTCGTCAACACCGTCCGGCCGTCACCAGGGAACCGCGGGGAAGCGGAGGTATCCAATGTCACGCCGTCTGATCTCGACCGGCTCGCCATTTGAAAAGACCGCGGGCTATAGCCGTGCGGTCGTCGACGGCGAGTTCTGCTTCGTCGCCGGCACCACCGGCTATGATTACGCCACCATGACCATGCCGGCCGATGTCACAAGCCAGTCACGCAACTGCTTCAAGACCATCGAGGCCGCGCTGAGAGAGGCTGGCTTTTCGATGGCCGACATCGTCCGCGCCACCTACTACCTGACCGACGTCAAGGACGCCGATGCCCATTTTGCCGTCTGCGGTGAGTTGCTCGGCGAGATCCGTCCGGCCGCGACCCTCCTCGTCGTCTCTGCGCTGCTCAAGCCCGAGATGAAGGTCGAGATCGAAATCACCGCCAAGCGCCGTTCCACCTGATCCCCCTGCTCAAGCACATTTCGGAGACATCATGAGCCCTGCCTCGCAGATCCACGCGAAAATCACCGGCCCCATTGTCATGGTCGGCTTCGGCTCGATCGGCAAAGGCACCCTGCCTTTGATCGAGCGGCATCTCGATTACGACAAGTCGCGCATCACCGTGATCGATCCCAAGGACGAGGGCCGCAGGGCGCTCTGCGAGAAACACAATGTACGCTTCATCCAGAAGGGCCTGACCAGGGACAATTACCGCGAATTGCTGACCCCGCTGCTCACCGAAGGCGGCGGCCAGGGCTTTTGCGTCAATCTCTCGGTCGATACCGGCTCGACCGACATCATGGAGCTCTGCAACGAGCTGGGCGCTCTTTATATCGACACCGTCAACGAGCCCTGGCTCGGCTTCTATTTCGATTCGTCGAAGGGCCCCGAAGCGCGCTCCAACTATGCGCTTCGCGAAGTGACGCTGGCCGCCAAGCGGGCGCGGCCAAAGGGCTCGACCACGGCCGTCTCCTGCTGCGGCGCCAATCCTGGCATGGTCTCCTTTTTCGTCAAGCAGGCCCTCCTCAATGTCGCCGCCGATCTGAAGCTCAATGCCCCCAAGCCGAAGACCAGGGGCGAATGGGCGGACCTGATGCGACAGGCCGGCATCAAGGGCATCCACATCGCCGAGCGCGACACCCAGCGCTCCAGGTCGCCGAAAGAGCCTGACGTCTTCGTCAACACCTGGTCGGTGGAAGGTTTTCTTTCGGAAGGCATGCAGCCGTCCGAGCTCGGCTGGGGCACCCATGAGAAATGGATGCCCGAGAATGCGCATACCCACCAAGCCGGCTGCGGCGCCGCCATCTATCTGATGCAGCCCGGCGCCAACACGCGCGTGCGCACCTGGTGCCCGACCCGCGGCGCCCAATATGGCTTCCTCGTCACCCACAACGAGTCGATCTCGATCTCCGACTACTTCACCGTGCGTGACGGATCGGGCACCGCGATCTATCGGCCGACCTGCCACTATGCCTACCATCCCGCCGACGATGCGGTGCTGTCGCTGCACGAAATGTTCGGCCGCGCAGGGAAGATGCAGGAAAAGCACCACATCCTCGACGAGAACGAGATCGTCGATGGCATCGACGAGCTCGGCGTGCTGCTGTTCGGCCACGACAAGAACGCCTACTGGTACGGCTCGCAGCTCTCCATCGAGGAGACCCGGGAGCTCGCGCCCTATCAGAACGCCACCGGCCTGCAAGTGACCTCTGCCGTGCTCGGCGGCATGGTGTGGGCGCTGGAAAACCCCAACGAAGGCATCGTCGAAGCCGACGAGATGGACTATGAGCGGCTGCTCGAAATCCAGATGCCCTATCTCGGCCCGGTGAAGGGCTACTACACCGACTGGACCCCGCTGACCGACCGCCCCGGCCTGTTCCCGGAGGATATCGACACCTCGGATCCCTGGCAGTTCCGGAACGTGCTGGTGCGGTAAGGGCGCAAGGGCGCGCCCCAAACGCTGTCATCAGCCGCTCGCTCCGCTGTCGTCACCCGCGAAAGCGGGTGATCCAGTATTCCAGAGCGCAGAGTTAAATGCGGACACGCCGCGGCGTACTGGATACCCCGCTTTCGCGGGGTATGACGGCTGAGAATAGGGTGATAGCTGCGCGCTACTTCGCGAGATAATCGAACGCCACCGTCCCGAGCCCGAGCGTCAGGTCCGCCTTGAAATGCAGCGCCGAGACGACCTCGCGCACCGGCAGGCGCGCGACGTCGGCAAGCGCGTGCGGGAACAGGCCGAGCGCCGCCGGGCCGGTCCAGGCCTCCTTCAAGGTGATGTCCTCGAGATAATAGCGCACCAGCTCGCAGACCCGCGCGCTGCCGTCGACATGGGGGATGATCTTGAGAATGAAATTCGGCACCTTCATTCCCTTCAGCACCGTGTCGTGATCGACCTTGTGATGCTTGTAGCCCATGGTGCCGGAGGCGCAGAGCACCGAGCCGTAATGCAGCGTGCCGACCAGCACATCGCTCTCGATCTCGATCTTCGGCCGCGCCAGCTTCTTCGGAAAGCCCCACAGCTCGCGCCCGCCGGCGATCGGGCCCTCGTCGTCGAGATACATCGAATGGACATAGACGCCGTCCTCGCCCTTGAAGCGCACCGGGATCACCTGCCCGGTCTCGGTGTAATCGCCGAAGCCCGTGGAATCGGGCATGCGGATGAACTCGTAGCTGACGACGGGCCTTGCGACCTCCAGCGGCTCCGGCACCACGGCCTGCAGCGCTTCCGGATCGGTGCGATAGTTGATGACGAAATATTCGCGGTTGAAGAAACGGTAGGGCCCCGGCGGAAAGGACGGGTTGGTGAGCGGCATGGAATAGGCGTTGCGCCTGATGTCTTCGATCTTCATGAGCCTCGCTCCGTCGGTGACGATATACCGATTATGGAATCATCATGCGCGGCTGGCGAGGCTGTAAAAGCAGCAGGATGGCAGGGGCTAACGTCCCGGATTGTCGTGATGACGTCACAAGCGCGTGCGGGCGTGTCCAGTTCACTCTCCGCTGTCGTCGCCGCGAAAGCGGGTGATCGCTATTCCAGGGACAGCCGTGATTGAGCCGAAAGGCCTCGGCTTACCGGATACCCGCTTTCGCAGCGCATGAAGCTTGCCGAGATGGCCGCATGCCCCCAGCGCCGATCGCTACTTCTCTTTTGCCGATGGATTGATCGGCGGCGCCATCTTCTCCGCGGGTGCTGCCGGGAGCGCAGGCTTGACCGCTTCATTCTGGACCTGCGGATCGGGGCGCGCGGGCTCCGGCGCGGGCGTGGTGGGGCGCGTTCCGCCCGGCTTGGCTTCGGCGGGCTTGTCGCTGCTATCAGGCACAGGCGTACCCTGCAACGGCGGCGTGCCGGGGTTGGTGCCCTGGACGGCCTGCGCCATTTGCTGGGGATCGTGCACAACGAGAGCGGCAAGCGAGATGCCGGCCATCAAGGTACCCGCGGCAATCAACGCCGCGGCGATCCCTTTGTCGCGCCTGATCTCCCAATTCTCGTTGTTCACTGGCATCGCCCTCGACCTGCAAAATGGTTGGGCGAGACCAACATCTGATGCCGGCCAATGTTCCCGGCCTGACGGCTATAGCTCCAGCAGGCCCGCGTTACCCTCTGCATCGGCAAAAGCCAGCCAAGTGCCCTTGGCGTTCCAGGCAAGCGCCGAGACTTCAGGCGTGCCGTTGCGCCGGACCAGGATCTCCGCGCCGTCCTCCAGGCGCACCATCAGGATGGTGCCGTCGCTGTAGCCGGCCGCAAGTACGCCCTGCTTGGGATGGCAGGCCACCGCCGTGACGCGCGCCTGCAGCGGCGCCAGCATCGCCGGCTCCTTGCCCATCGGCCCATCCTTGCTGGCAAAGGGCCACATGATCACGGTATCCGCGCCCGACGTCGCCAGGAACTTGCCGTCCGCGCTCCAAGACATCGATTTGACCCGGCCGGGATAGCCGGTCATGCGCATGTGGCGGTTGTCGGCAAGTCGCCAGCCATGCAGCGCAGCTTCGTGCATCGAAGTGACCAGGAACTTGTTGTCGGGGCTGAACGTCACCGCCAGATGCGAGCCTGCCCAGGGCAGGAATTCCGCGGTCGCCGCCATGTTGGGAAACCACAGCGTGGCGCCGTTGTAATGGGCGATCGCGAGCCGCAAACCCTTTGGCGCAAAGGCGAGGCCCCCGACGGTCGAGAGCACCTCGAGCGACTTCTCTTCGCCCTTGGGCGCCTTCACATAGGCGGTCTTGCCGGCCGACCAGGCGATGGTGCCGTCAGGATGCACGGCGACATTGTCGATCCAGCGCCGCTTCGGATCGGTCGCAAGCAGCGTGACCTCGCCCTTGGCGTCGAGCGCGACCACCTTGCCGTTGTCGCCGCCCATGACGATGCGCTCGCCGTCCGAGACCGCCGACAGAATGCCGCCGCTGTGAACCTCGATGTTGTCGATTTCGCCGTCCTGGCTCACCAATGCGACCTTCTCCTCGCCGCATACGAAGGCCGCACGGTCTTTCAGGAAATAGGCCGAGGTGACGGGCGCGCCGATGGCGACCGGGCGTACCCGGTCGGTGACGGACGCAATGGAAGCCTGCTCCGCGCTCATTTTTCGACGATGCAGGCTTCGAAGCCGGCGCGGATTTTCTCTTCCGGCAATTCGCGGCCGATGAAGACGACGCGGCTTTCGCGCTTCTCGCCGTCCTTCCATTTCCGCTGGTGATCGCCTTCCAGCATCATGTGCACGCCCTGGAAGACGTAGCGGTCGTCATCGCCGGAGAAGGCGAGGATGCCCTTGGAACGCAGGATCTTCTGGCCTTCGGCCTGCACCAGGTTCTGCAGCCAGGGCATGAACAGCGCCGGATCGAGCGGTCGCTCGCTCTTCAGCGACAGCGACTGCATCTCCTCGTCATGATAGTGCTTCAGGCCGTGCCCATGATCATGGTCGTGATGATGGTGATGGTGATGATCATGGTCGTGGTCGTGGTCGTGATCATCGACCTCGAGGAAATCCGGCTCGATGTCCAGGATGCGGTCGAGATCGAAGGCGCCGCGTTCCAGCACGTCGGAAAGCTGAACCTTGCACCGCTCGGTGCGATGCAGCTTGGCATAGGGGTTGATGCCGCGGATGCGCGCTTCGACCTCCGACAATTCACCCTTGCTGACGAGGTCGGTCTTGTTGAGCACGATGACGTCGGCAAAGGCGATCTGGTTCTTGGCTTCCGGCGCGTCCTTCAGGCGGTCCGACAGCCATTTCGCGTCGGCGACGGTGACGACGGCGTCCAGCCGCGCATTCTTCTGCACGTCCTCATCGACAAAGAAGGTCTGCGCCACCGGCGCCGGATCGGCAAGCCCCGTGGTCTCGACGATGATGGCGTCGAACTTGCCACGGCGCTTCATCAGGCCTTCCATGATGCGCACGAGATCGCCGCGCACGGTGCAGCAGATGCAGCCATTGTTCATCTCGAACACTTCCTCATCGGCGCCGATGATGAGGTCGTTGTCGATGCCGATCTCGCCGAATTCGTTGACGATGACGGCGTATTTCTTGCCGTGGTTTTCCGACAGGATGCGGTTGAGCAGCGTGGTCTTGCCGGCGCCGAGATAGCCGGTCAGCACGGTCACTGGGATCTTTTCCGACGTCGTTTCAGCCATAACTTACGAAAACCTCTAAGCTCATGAAACGGGGTTTTGCGCCTGCTGCCCGCGGGCCGGGAAGGCCCTGCCCTCAAGGGCCAAGCGCGCTGGTCAGGGCCTTTATATTGTGCCTGACCATGGCAATGTAAGTGGGGGCAAGGCCCTTTTCGCCGGTCAGACTGTCCGAAAACAGGGTCCCGCCCAGCGTCGCCCCGGTCTCCTCCGCGATCCGGCGGACCAGCCGGTCGTCGCTGATGTTCTCCAGGAAGACCGCCGGGATCTTGTCCTTTCTGACCTGGGCGATGATGGCCGCGACGTCGCGCGCGCTCGGCTCGGTTTCGGTGGAGACGCCGAGCGGCGCGATGAAGGCGATGCCATAGGCCTTTTCGAAATAGCCAAAAGCGCGATGGGTGGAGATCACCTTGCGCCGTTCGGGCGGGATTTTTGCGACGTCGTCGCGCACCTCGCGGTCGAGCGCATCGAGCTCTGCCAGATAGCGTTGCGCATTCTGCCGGAAATAGTCGGTATCGGCGGCATCGGCCTGCATGAGCGCGTCGCGGATATTCGCGACGTAGATCTCCGCATTCGCAACCGACTGCCAGGCATGGGGATCGGCCTCCGAGCCCAGTTTGAGCGGGTCGACGCCCTTGCTCGCAATGACGACCGCCGCCTTGCTGCCGGAGGATTGCAGCAGCCGCGGCAGCCAGCCTTCGAGGCCGAGGCCGTTGATCACGACGAGCTGCGCGTCCGCGATGGTCTTCGCATCCTGCGGCGCCGGCGCATAAACATGGACATCGCCATTGTCGCCGACCAGCGATGTCACGTCGACGCGGTCGCCACCGACGTTTCTCACGAAGTCCGCGAGGATGGAAAAGCTCGCGACCACCTTGAGGCGCCCGTCCGCATGCAGCGGCGTTGCGCCGAGCATCATTGCCAACAAAGTCAGGGCTGCGCGAAAACCTCGCATCGCGCGCCTCATGCCTCGAGATGGCGGCCCGGGAAGAGCTGCCGCACCAGCCCGCCGACGCTGCCGAACAGGACGGATGCCATATAAAGCCCGGCGGCCACCAGGATGATCGCAGGCCCGGACGGCAGCCGGGTCTGGAACGACAGCACGAGGCCCGCATAGCCCGACATCAGCGCACTCACGACGGCGATGCAGATCAGCCCGGTGATGTCGCGCGACCAGAACCGCGCAATTCCGGCCGGAAGGATCATCAGGCCGACCGCAAGCAGCGTGCCGAGCGCCTGGAAGCCGTTGACCAGGTTGATCACGACCAGCGCCAGGAAGATCAGATGTGCCGGCGCGCCGGCGCGACTGACGGTGCGCAGAAACAACGGATCGACGCTCTCGATCACCAGCGGGCGGTAGATCACCGCGAGCACGATCAGCGTGATGGTCGCATTGGCTGCGATCACGAGCAGCGTCTGGTCGTCCATGGCGAGGATATTGCCGAACAGCACGTGCAAGAGATCGATGTTGGAGCCCTTGAGCGAGACGATGCTGACGCCGAGCGCGAGCGAAGCGAGATAGAAGGTCGCAAGCGAGGCATCCTCCTTCAGCCCCGTGGTGCGGGAAACGAGCCCTGCGAGGATCGCGACCGTAAAGCCCGCGATCAGGCCGCCCGTGGTCATCGCGAACAGATTGAGGCCGGACAGCAAGAAGCCGATCGCAGCCCCCGGCAGGATCGCATGGGCCATGGCATCGCCGACCAGGCTCATCCGCCGCAGCATCAGGAACACGCCGATCGGCGCGCCGGCAAGCGACAGCGCGATGACCGCGGCGAGCGCCCGGCGCATGAACTCGAAATCGAGGAAGGGCGCGACCAGCGCGTCATGGATCGACACGGTCAGGCCGCCCGCGATTGTCGCGACGTCTCGGCGCAGGCGTGTGCGCTGTCGTCGAAGGCCTCGCACATCCGCCGCGCCTCCGCGAGACTCTCGGCCGTCAGCACCTCGGCCGTTGCGCCCCAGGCCACCGGCTCGCGCGCAAGCAGCAGTGTGTCCGGGAAATTCGCGCGCACCAGGTCCATGTCGTGCAGCGCCGCGATGACCGTGCGTCCCTCGCGATGCCAGCGCTTGGTGAGAGCCAGCAGGTCGTCGATGGTCTTGGCATCGATGGCATTGAAGGGCTCGTCGAGCACGATCAGCGGCGAATCCTGCAAGAGCACGCGGGCAAACAGCATGCGCTGCATCTGCCCGCCGGAGAGGGTGCCGATGCCGCGGTTCTCGAAACCGGTAAGGCCGACGGAGGCCAGCGCCTGCGCTATTCTTTCACGCGAGCCCTTGCCGATGCCGCCGAAAATTCCGGTCACCCGCCACAGGCCGGTGCCGACGAAATCGAACACCGAAATCGGAAAGCTGCGGTCGATCTCGGCAATCTGCGGCAGATAGGCGATGTCGCGGACACCGAGGCCGGCGAGCGTCACCGTGCCAGACAGCGGCTTCAGAATGCCGACCAGCCCGCGAAACAGCGTCGACTTGCCGGCGCCGTTCGGCCCGATCACCGCCAGCAGCGCACCCGACACGACCTCGCCGGACAAATGATGCACCGCCGGGTGCCGATCATAGCCGAGTGTGACGTCGCGGAATGTGATCTGCGCGGGCACCTTCACCTCATCGCAAGCCAGACGATGGCCCACAGCGCCGCGATGACGACGAAGGCTGCCGCAAGGCGCGAAAGCGCCGCCATGCGCAGGATCGACCAGGGTGCGGCCTGTGCCGGATGCGGCGCGGCCGGCCCGTGCGCGTGCTGGTGATGCGCGGGGCCGTGATCATGCCCATGATCGTGCCCATGGGCATGGCTGTGGGAGGCGGATGGAACCATGATACGACGTTATATTATAACATAACAGGAGTCTACGGCCGCCAGCCACCACAGGACGCAAACGAAAGGCGGCAGACCGTAGCCTGCCGCCTTGCCTTGCCGCTGCGCCGAGGGGGCGTGCGTCCGATAGGCCTCAGGCCTTCTCGAACATCGCCTCGACGTACTCCCAGTTCACAAGGTGATCCAGGAAGGCCTTCAGATAGTCCGGCCGGCGGTTGCGATAGTCGATGTAATAGGAGTGCTCCCAGACGTCGCAGCCCAGGATCGGGGTTGCGCCATGTACCAGCGGGTTCTCGCCGTTGGGGGTCTTGGAGATGGCGAGCTTGCCGCCCTTGACCTCGAGCCAGCACCAGCCGGAGCCGAACTGGCCGACGCCGGCCGCGGCGAAATCGGTCTTGAACTTCTCGAAGCCGCCGAGGTCCTCGTTGATCTTCTTTTCCAGCTTTCCGGGCAGCTTGCTGCCGCCGCCATTGGGCTTCATCCACTGCCAGAAATGGATATGGTTGTAGTGCTGGCCGGCATTGTTGAACACCGCGGCATTCTTGCCGAACGACCCCTTCACGATCTCCTCGAGGGACTTGCCTTCGAATTCGGTCCCCTTGATCGCGTTGTTGCCATTGGTGACATAGGCCTGATGGTGCTTGTCGTGGTGGTACTCCAGCGTCTCCTTCGACATATGGGGCCCGAGGGCGTCATAGGCATAAGGAAGAGGGGGAAGCGTAAAGGTCATGGGTGATGTCCAAGAGTGAGGGGGGACTGGTTTAACGGCACCTCTTATAGAAGGTTCCAAAAGGGTAAAACACCGGGAAATTGGAAAAAGCTTGGCGGGCCAGACCGACGCCCCCTCAACCAGACTGCGCAAGAGATGAGCATCGAAATCGATATCTTGAACGGCGACGCCGCATGGAGCGAGGTCGAGCCGCTCTACCGGGCGATCTGGCCGCCGGACGTCGTCGCAAAATTGCCGTGGGCGAACGTCGTGTCGGCGCATGCGGATTTGCGCGTGCTCGTGCGCGACGAGCTCTACGACGTCGTGAGCCATGTCGGCATCTACCGCCGCGAGGCGACGTGGAATGGACGCAAGGTGATCATCGGCGGCGTCGGCGGGGTGCTGACGCGCGAGGACAAGCGGCGCCGCGGCTATGCCACGGTTGCGCTGGATGCCGCGATCCACACCTTGAAGGAGGAAGGCGCGACGGATTTTGGGCTGCTGTTCTGCGAGCCGCGCCGCGCGCCGTTCTATATCGCGCGCGGCTGGGTGCCGTTCGAGGGCGACATCTATGCCGAGCAGCCCGGCGGGCGGATTCGCTTCACCGCAACGCTGCCGCATGTGTTCGATATCCGCCGCAAGCTGCATCGGGGCACGATCGATCTTCGCGGGCTGCCCTGGTGAAGAGAGGCCGGAGCAGCGCATGCCTGATCTGCTTGGGGCAAATGAGCGCAGGCGCGAAGCGCTTGAAATGACTGCGCTAGCTCACCCAGCCCGCAAGACCCGCGGCATTGCACAAACCGGATTTGCTGGTATTGAGGCCTTCTTTTTTTCGAGGGGGATTCGTCGTGGCCTGCAGACTGGCTGTCATTGGCGCCGTGATGGGCGTGGTATTCGCGGCTCTGTTTACCGGGGACTCCGCACGCGCGCAGACGCTCGAGGCCTCAGGCGTCTGGCTGACCCAGGCCGGCGATGCCAAGGTACGCGTCAGCAAGTGTGGCGGCGGCATTTGCGGCGTGATCGTCTGGCTGCGCGAGCCGATCGACTCCGCGACCGGCAAGCCTGCAACCGACAGCAAGAATCCGAATCCCGCCCTGGCGAGCCGGCCGATGATCGGCCTGCCGCTGTTCTCCGGCATGCAGCCCTCTGGTCCCAACCGCTGGTCGGGCAAGATCTATAACGCCGATGACGGCAACATGTATGAAAGCCATATCTCACTGGTGGAGGCGGGCGCGCTCAAGGTCGAAGGCTGTGTCGGCGCCATTTGCGGCGGCGAGACCTGGACCCGCGCGCGCTGACCGGACCCGCGCGCGTTGAAATATCTCATCCCGCCATCGCCTTCAGCGCGGTCGCAGCCGACGCATAGCCGCCGCGCGCGCCGTCGATGAAATGCACATGGTCGCTGCGCGTCGCCTGTCGGGTAAAGCAGGTCATCATCGCCGCATCCTGCTGGTAGAGGCCGTAGCGCACGATGCCGTCGGCGGCTGCGGCCGCGAGGCGCTGCTGCAGGGCGCCTGCTAGCTCGGAGGAGCAATCCAGGATCATGCGCAAGCCGTCATCATATTTGCGGAAGTCGGAATTCTCGACCACCTGCTGCACATAGACTTCGGGCACGAAGCCGCCGAGCCTGATGCCCAGGCGCATGATCAGATAGGCAAACAGCGTATAGCCGAGTACCGCCGCACGGCGCCGCGCGAGCGAGCCGCCGCGCCAGGCCCGCGCCTCATAGTCGAGCCCGGCCGGCGGCCAGCGCAGCGGCGGGCCGCCAGGCGGCACCGGCCGCCCAGCCTCGGGGCTGCGCTCGACCAGGCCGATGATGTCCTCGATCACCTTGCGGAAGCCGGCCGGATCGGCGCCGCGCGCAGGCACGACCAGCACCGAGAGAATGAGGCCGCGCGCCGCCGGAATTTCCTCGAAGCGGCAGGACAGACCGGACAGGTCCGGCTGCGAGCCCGGCGGCGCCGGCGCGACCACAAACTCGCCGCGCTTCATCGCGGCTTCCGCGAAGGCAAGCCCGCCGCCGGAGAACATCGCATAGGAGAGATTCGCCGAGGGCCCGAACCGCGCCACCCGCACGTCGAGGCCGTTGCTGCGGATCGCAGCGACGGGCACCAGCGCCACGCGCATCTCGAGATCAAGGTCCTCCCTGACCCAGGCGGCAGTAGCCGCCAGCGCCTCCCGCGCCGCTGCAAGGTCGGCCGGCGCGACCGCAAAACCCGCGCCATCGCCGCCGAACACGAAGGGGAATTCGCGCCCCGAAAGCGCATTGGTCACCGACGCAATCACCGCCGCGCCCGCCATGTTCACCGCCTTGTAGCGCTTGTCGGCGATCGCCTTGGTCGAGTTGACGATATCGGCGACGCCGATCGTCCAGTCGTCAGGCAGCGGCGAATAGAGCGCAGGCTCCATCAGCCGGGTGAATCCGCGGAATACCGGGATGCGGGAATAGAAGCTGTCGCTGGTGGGGGTCATCGGATCAGCGCAATTGCGAGTCCTGCCTTTTACCAAATACGGACAGGGTTGGTATTTGGTTTGGCATGCTTTCGATTGTGATCCGCTTCATAAATTGACCATATCTGGGGTTGTATCGTGATGACGAAGCAATTGGCTGAATTGGGGGCAAATGGCTCGCCGCGTCCTCTTACCCGCGCTCATCTTGTTGGCCTCGCTGCCGTTTGCCTCCGACGCGGCGCGCGCTGACCATGTCACGCAATGTACCGCGCTCGACTTCTGCTATTGCGTCAACAGCGACTATCGCGACGCCATTGTGGCCAATGTCGCGCGGGTGCGCGAGCTGATCGCGCGCAACAGGGCGCAGGGCAAGGCGATCGGCTATCTCAGCATTCCCTTGTCCGGGGCCGGCGGCGGATCGTTTGCGGTCAATTCCGACATCGCCGCGAAGACCGCAGCAAAGGTCACCGCGCGCTTCGGCGCTTCGGCGGCATGGATCCTCAATCCGGGTGCGGAGGCAGGCGACGGGATGAACGGCGCCGGCGGCGCCGACTTCATGTATATGTGGACGCAAATCCTCGAAGGGCGCGGCGGCCTTGGCGAGGATTTCGACTTCTTCTACTTCGTCGGCCCCTCCGATTTCGCAAGCTATTTCGGCCTCACGGGCGACGGCGATCTGGTGCGGCTGGAGAGCTGGTTCGACGACCGCGCCGCAACCGATCCTAGTTTCAAGCAGGCGGTCGACCAGGGAAAGCTCAGCAGGACCGGTTTCCGCAATTACTACGGCCTGCGCGCCTCGGTCGGCTTCAGCTACGGCTCGCATGATGAATGGAACATTGCACGCACCGTCAACGAACGCCGGCGCGGCGCGACCGATTATGGCATCGCCAATCAGCTGCCGATCCTTTTCGACGGCCGTCCGGTGACGCCAGGCGGATATGAGACGCCGGCGGCAGCCGGCGATGTCGGCCGCTGCGTCAATTGAGGTCGCCTGTTTCTTGGAGCTTATCGACAATCGAGGATTGATCACGTGACCCTTGCATATGGATATGTCAAAGCCAAACTCGTTTCCGAGCCGACCTTGAAGCCCTCTCGCCACAAGCGGGAAATCCAGTATCACTTGCATGCCGCGCTCGACGTCGGCGGCGCCAGATGGGATGTCGCGGTCAATGTCGGCACCAACGATGCCGACGATCTGCTCAAATACAAGCTCGTGTTCGATTTCCAGCATCCGCTGATCACGACACTCGGCGAGGCGGAGGCCGGCTCGCATGATCTGACCGGGCAGGCCGCCCTGCCCGCGCTCGACTTCCTGCGCAGCGACGTCCTCGCCAACACCGGCAAATGGCGCGACAGCGACGTCATGGACGGCTCCGACCAGGTCGAGCCCGCCGCAACGCTCAAGCGCCTGTTGTCGCGCGCGCATGCCGAGAAGCGCGACGTCTATGTGTTCGGCCGCTTCTACACCGACGGCAGCAACGGCATTCACGACATCCATCTCAACCAGGGATCGACCGGCGGCTTCGTCCATCACGCGGACGACGATTCCAACGACCACAACGACGTCTGGCAGGACGGCGCACTGATGGTCGACCTCGGCGAGCCGGAATGGGCAACGTATTTCTCCGCCTTCAACCAGCAGCTCGTGCCGACCGACGATCTCGGCAACCCCCTGCCCGACGGTGCGACCATCTGACCCGGTGGAGCGGCTCCCGTTCCGAGGCGCCATCGTTTCCTGTGCCAGCTTGTGCTAGTGGATCGAGCGACCATCGCGGCGTGCATTGCGCTGCGGTGATGACGCCGTTCAGCGAGACGCAAGCATGCCGGATTCCGCTCCCACATCGGGCCAAGTTACTGACCAAGTTACTGGCCAAGCTACCGGCCAAGTGACCGGACAGGTCACGGCGCACGCGCTGCAGATCGGCGACCGCATCAATACCGCGGGATTCGAGGGCCAGCTGCTGTCCAATGCGCCGCTGTCGCTGCGGGTGGGGTCGCAGGGGCTCGCCGTGGTGTTTCGTTACGGCGTCGTGGTGTTCGTGGGGCTCACCGCGGGCGAGGAAGCGGAATTCCTGGAGCGGCTGCAAAGCCGCACCTTCGGCAAGATCACCCCCTATGAGGACGAGTGGGCGAAGATCCAGGTGGCCAGGGAGGGCGACGAGCCGATACCCGTGGGCGGGCCGATCCTGGTGCGCGAATTGTCGGTGGAGCGGCTTCTGGTGGTGGCGGACGCGCTCGCGAAAAGCGTGGTGCTCGCCCGCGACGAGCGGCAGGTCGCGAACGTGATCGACAGCATCGAACCCTTCGCCCGCGAGCTTGGCACCGAGGGCCGCACCTCGCGCAATCGCACCGACCTGCTCAAGCTCCTGGGCAACGCGCTCCTGGTCCAGCAGCGGCTCTCGGGCCGCGTTGCCGTCGGCGACAAGCCCGACGTGCTGTGGGACCGGCCGGACCTCGAACGGCTCTATGCGCGGCTGGAGGACGAATATGAGCTCAGCGAACGCGCCGAGACGTTGAACCGGAAGCTGTCGGTGATCGCGGAGACGGCGACGACGCTTTCCGACATCCTCGACACCAAGCGCTCGGTGCGGCTGGAGCTCATCGTCATATACCTGATCGCGTTCGAGATCCTGATCACGTTCTACGAGATTTACACGCGACATTGACGTGGCTCGTCATCGCAAGCGGAACTTGAGAGTCCGGGCTCGATGCTGCGCAACGCCCCGGAATGACGGAGCCCGTCAGCCCCCCTCACTCCAGCGCGCTGACGCTCCAGGTGGCATGGCTGACGTCGGGCAGCCTGGAGAGCCCGGCGACCACGGCATCCAGCTCGTCAGCCTCGACGGACAGCGACACGAGCTCGGCGGCGACTTCGACATTGTCGTCCGAGTGATACATCACCCTGGTTTCGCGGATCGGGTAGCTCGCGGCCTCCAGTCTCTCGATCAGGCTTTCGCGGATTTCCGCGGCACGGTCGGCGATGGTCGTCACGATGATTTCATAATTCGCCTCGGACGCCTCCTCGTTCAGCGGAATGCGGTCGATCGCATTCACCAGCGGGCGCAGCAGGGTGTTGCCGGCGAGCACGAACACCGTGACCGCCGCGGACTGCGCCACCATGTCGGCGCCGGCGCAGGCGCCGACCGCAGCGCAGGACCACAGCGTCGCCGCGGTGTTGAGACCGCGCACATTCATGCCCTCTTTCATGATCGCGCCGGCGCCAAGAAAGCCGATGCCGGAGACGACATAGGCGATCACCCGCACGGCCCCGTCGGCACCTGCGAGGTGATCGGCGAGATCGACGAAGGCGGCCGCCCCGACGCAGACCAGCACATTGGTGCGCAGCCCCGCGCTGCGCTGCCGGTACTGCCGCTCGGCGCCGATCAGCGTGCCGAAGACGAAGGCGACGAACAGGCTGACCAGCGTGTCGAAGAAGTCGTAGAGTTGAAACGTCTTGATGAACTGCACCCGCCACCCCGCAATGTCGCGCGATTCCCGTCGGCTTGCGCATAGTATGGATGGCAGCCGGCGACAAGGTCGCGCGCGTGATGGGCCATTGCCGCCGTCTTTGATCGGCGTCAAATCCGAGCCCGGAAATTGCGCATAGCGTTTCGAAGGACCGGCCCAACGGACCGGGGAAAGGCCGGATGTCGGGTGTCGAAGTCAGACAAGAGCGTTCCAAGCCACGCGGCTCGCGCCGGCCGCGACGCTGTCAGCTCGGTCAAATTGTCGCAAGAGCTCACGGCCGAGATCGACGCGTGGGCAGAGGCACACCAGACCACGCGGTCCGAAGCGATCCGCCTGCTGGTGGAATTCGGGCTGGCGGCAGCGCCGCGAGCCCATCGCACGGCCGGCGATCGGGATCCGCGCGCGATCGAGGCCCTGGCAGTGAGCCAGATCGTCGCCCTGCTCGATCCGCAGCTCCCGGCGGACGAGCGTGAACGCCGCATCCGCAGACTGGTCGAGGGCCCGCCGGAATTTTCCGCCGAGCGGATCGACCTGCCAAAGCACGAGAAATAGGCGCTAAGGAAATCGACGTAACGTCGTCCTAGACGTGCAGCCGCGGCTCGGCGTCTTGCCTTTGCCGGTTGGTTTCGTGACAGCCGACCAGGCGCAGGAAGCCTTGCGGATGCATTTCATGGCCATGCGCCCCCATCGTGCCCTGCTGCATCATCGGTCCGCAAACGGGGGACGAAGGCTTGCTGAGACGTTCGGCAGGCACGTAACCTGCGCGGCCAGCGCGCGAGTCTGCCGCGCCCGGATAAGAAGCGACCATGGTCAGCTCCCTTTGTTGAAAAGGGCAGATCGATTGACTTATCGATCTCAAGCTTAGCCTAGCACCGGAAGGCCGCCGAACGAATTGATTCCGCGCAAAGGCCGGGTTCCCGGAACCCGGCGGCGGCTGAAGCCAAAACCCAGCTCAGCGCACGAAGCTGAGGTAGGAGGCGAGCGCGTCGATTTCGGCAGGCCCCAATGGCCGGGCAACCAGGGGCATCGGCGATCCCGCAACCGAGTGATAGCCCTGGCCCCACTGTTCGAGCCGCGCCTTCAGATAGGAATAGGCAAGCCCGCCGAGACGCGGAATGTCGCGCACGCCTTCCGCGTTCGGACCGTGGCAGGCATAGCAGGCGACGATATTGGCGTCCGGAATTCCTTCCATGTAGATGCTGCGGCCGCTCGCAGCGAGGCTGCGGTTGCCGTCATTGGCAGGCCTTGCAGGCAGGGTCGCGAAATAGGCGGCCAGATCGTGCGCGGCATCTGGTGCGAGCGCCGCCACCGCGCTCCACATGTATTGCTTCGAGAACGGATTGTCGCGCACGTGGTCATGGAAGGCCCTGATCTGGGTTTCCAGGTAGAGCGAGCGCTGGCCGGCGAGCCGCGGCGCAACCATGTAGCCCTGCGCCGACGTGCCGTGGCACCAGGTGCAGTTGCGGACAACCGCCTCGCCCGCGACGACCGGCGCGACCGAGACTCCAAGCACCAGGAGCGCTATTTTCCACGCGATGCGCTTCATGACGTCATGCTCTCGCACACCAGTTCTGCCCGACGCTCATCCACTCTGACCGTGATACTCATTGCAGCGTGCTCACATAGGCGGCGACGGCTTCGATCTGCGACTTCGACAGATTGTGCGCAGTCGGCGCCATGATCGCCGACGTGTCGACCGCCGTTCCCTGGCCGCGCTGCTTCCCCCAGCCCGAGAGCTGACCGACGGTGTACTCATAGAGCTGTCCCGCCAGCCTCGGAATCTCGTTCTGGCCCTTGCCGTCCGTGCCATGACAAGCCCAGCAGGCGGCCACATTGGATTCGGGAAGCCCCTCCTCGTAGATGCGCTTGCCCAGCGCCAGCGCGCCGTGCGGCGCCCCGCCGATCGGCTTTGGGTCGAGATGATGGAAATGCGACGCCAGCGCCGCGATCATCGACGGGTTCAGCGCATGCGCGACATTGGCCATGATGGGGTTGGTGCGCCGGCGCTCGATGAAGGCGCGCAGCTGGTTCTCGATATATTGCGGCTGCTGCCCGGCCAGGCGCGGCATCGGGAAATAGCCGCGATAGCCCTGCGCCGACAGGCCGTGGCACGTCTTGCAATAGTCGAGCTTGGCCTCGAAGCCTCCACCCGCCCTGACGGCGACGACGCCCTCATCGCCGCGGACGACGACGCTGCCGGCCACGATCAGGACTAGCGCCAGCAGCGCTGCGCGCAGATCAATATCGCGAAGCCGCGAGCAGTCGATGGTGAAGAGGCGGCGCATTACCAGCCGGGCCCCCACATGTGGAAGTTGAACCCGACCTTGGCGACTTGAACGTTCTGCCTGACATCGACGACGCCCGAGAAGGTGTTGATCCCGTCGAACATCATGACGTTGCCATGGCCGAACTGGTAATAGTCGTATTCGAAATTGACCGACCAATGCGGGTCAAAAGCCCAGTCGACGCCGCCGCCAACGACCCACCCGAAACGATTGTCGTTGCCCTTGAAGTCATACGGCAAGCCCGTGAACGTGCCGCTGAATTCGTACTTGTCGCCGGCGAGCGCAGCGCCGCCCCTGGCGTAGAGCAGGACGGTGTCGAACGCGTAGCCGAACCGCGCGGTCAGGCTGGGCAGGAAATCGGTCGTCGCCTTGACCAAAGCGATGTCGGGATTGCCCAGCGGCAGCAGCGCGTTCTTCGTGCCTCGCATGGTCGAGCCGGAGGCAGCGCCTTCGACGCCGACCACAAAGTTGGACGCGAACTGGTAGTCGCAGCCGATCTGACCGCCGATCACAACGCCGGTCGGACCGGGACTGATCGTCGTCACGCCAGTCGTGGCGCCAGGGAAAATGAAGGAGTCCTGCACGACCTGCACCGGATCGGTGATGTCCTTCTTCGCCCAGCCGCCGCCGATATGACCGCCGAGATAGCAGCCAGTCCAGCTGAAGCGTGGGACGGGCGGCGGGGCCTTGGCGATCGGCATGTCGGCCGCGAAGGCTGAGCCTGCCGCCGCCATCGCGAGCGCCGCGAAATTCGCTAGAAGCAGTTTTCTCATCGAATAGTCTCCTGACGCAACCTGCGGCGGCCTAGAAGGCAACCCAGGCATGGAGGAACAGCGTGTTGTTGTCCTGGGCGGCGACCGTGGTGCCGTTCAGCTTGTTGTAATAGGTGTATTGCAGGCCGATGCGGGCGTTGAACCACGGCCAGCCGAACGACTTGCTCGCCCCGAACGGGATGTAGGCGATCTCCGCCATGAAGCCGTTGCTGTTGGGCGTCAGCGGAAGTCCGCTGACCGGATCGGTGCCATACAGCGTGGCATCGGCGGTGCCCCAGACATCGAAATACTGCCCGGTCAGGACCACGCGATTGTCCTGGCCGAGGGCGACTGACGCCTGCAGCTTCAATGTATTGAGCAGATTGGTCGGATTGGATGAGGTCAGCGCTGCAAAGCTGGAGTCCAGCCGCTGGAATTCGCGAATGTAACTGCCGCGCAACGTGATCCAGTACCAGTCGCCCTGATATTGATACTGCGTGTCGAAGCCGATGTCGGTGAACTTGTCAGTCAACGGAAACACGTCGGTCGTCCAGCTCGCGAAGGTGGTGTCGACCCACGGGTGTACTTCCGCATACATGCCGAAGGTTCCGAGCATGAAGGAGTTGCGGCCCCAATGCGGCTCGATCGCCGCGCGCCAATAGGGGGCAATGCCGCCGAGCAGGCCCGGCGCGCCGAACGGATCGGTGCCGACCGCGTTCTGCTGGCTGAAGCTCAGCGTCTTGTAGCCGGTGACCTCGAGATAGAGCAGGTCGTTGATGAACGTATAGGCGCCGACGCCGCCGACATGCGCGGCAAATGCGCCCTCGATCAATGTGCCCGGCGCCTGCGGACCCAGGATGGTCGACGCGGCATAGGGGAAGGACCAGGCCGGCGTGGTGTTCCAGACGTCCTGGACGCTCGGATTGTTGTTGGCCGTGATGCCATAGATGAAATCGAAGGGTCCGATGCTCGCGGTGCGCGCGAAGCGGACGTCGGTGTTGTCCCAGGTCCAGGTGTGACCGAACGGGTCGCCGAAGCCGCCGGGGGGCACGGCATTGTAAGTCACTTGGGCGAAGGCGCCGACGTCGCTGGTGATGGCGCCGCCCCAGAATGCACTGAACGGCGACAGCACGACGTTGTTGTTCGGACTATAGGGATCGGTGGGCGGCGGCAGATCGGCCTGGGTATGCGTGTAGCCGAGAACCGCCATGAACGAAATCGGCGGCACCCAGGTCTTGTCGTCGCCGTTGGCATTCGGGCTCGCATTCGCAACAGCCGGCGGGCTGTTGGCCGCGTTTGCGTAGGCGCGGAGCTGCTCATACTCCGCACGCGCGGCGATGCCGGCATTGGAGGAGAACGGCGTGGTGCGGAACTGGCCGCCGCCGGGCGTATAGCCGAGCAGCTTGAAGCGTCGGCCATAGGGCGTGAGCGCGGGAAAGTCGGTGTGACAGGTGCCGCAGGGCTGGCCGGTCTGGCGCGCGAAACTCGGCAAGGCATTCGCCGGCGACGTCGTCCCGATTGTCAGGAGCGATGTCATGCCGACAAGCATAAGCGCGGCGAACAAGCCGCCACAGATGATCCGACTGAAACCCTGCCTCTGCATCGCCGCGTTTCCGTCCTGCAGCGCGCTCGGAACAAACACAATCGCGCGCCGTCTTTGGCGAACAATAGGCAGAGGGAGCGAACTCAAGGCAAGCCGCTCAGTTAAGCCGAATTTGATTAACTCTCAGAGAGACAAATTTACAACTATAGATCGAAAACGCAAAGCTTCCCGCTTGCGAAACTTTCATTTCGCATCGGGAAGCGCAAATAACGTCGAGCGAGGTCCCCCTCACTGATCGCTACAGCAGACCACAACCTCTCGTGAACCACATTTGACCTCGATCAAGTCTGAGCGAAAATAAATCGGCTGGACCGAAACCGGGCGCGATGCGTAGTTAGCGACAATTTGGAGGGGAGACTTTCATGGGCGCAGGATCGATATCACGGACCGCCGTCGTTGTTGCGCTCATGGCGATTGCGAGCGCATCGGCTCGGGCGGAGAGCAAGTCAGCACCGGGTGTTTCGGCACAGGCGCTCAAGGCCAAGACGGATTATTGCAAAACCTGTCATGGCCTCGAAGGACAGGGCTTTCGCGGATCATTTCCGATGCCGCGACTGGCCGGGCAGCAGCCCGAATACATCGCCAACCAGCTACAGGCCTTCATCGACAAGCGGCGCTCCAATACGGTGATGTTCGGTGTCGCCCATGTGCTCGACCCTGCGATGGTCAAGGCACTGTCGGAGTATTTCAGGAGTCTCGATCCGAAGCCGCTGGGCGGCGCGTCGAAAGGGAATGTGGCGGAAGGAAAGAAGATCTTCGAAGAGGGCCTGCCCAGCGCCAACGTGCCGCCTTGCGCCTCATGCCACGGAGCCGACGCCAGGGGCGCCGACGCTTTTCCGCGGCTCGCCGGCCAGCTTCCGGATTACATCTTCCGCAAGCTGACCAACTGGGACAAGGAGCGCGGCCAGGACAAGGCCAAGCCCGACAATTCGGCGATCATGCAGCCGATCGCGCATGATCTGAGCGAGGCGCAGATCAACGCGGTTGCCGCCTATGTCAGTCAGCTGAACTGACCGCGCTTTCCTGGCCGGCGACTGTTTCAATTCAGGAAGCGCCGCTCGTAATCGAGCAGCAGCCGCTTGATCTCGGCGAGATCGATCAGAGCGTCGGCAAGTGCAAGCCGGCGCAACCGCTCGTCTCCGGACTTGATCCGGCGAGCTTGCCCGGCTTCGCTTTCGGCAAGCTGCTTCAGCTGATCAGGGCCGAGAGCGGAGCTGAACCGGCTTCTTGGCGTCGAGAGGGCCATGGAATGCTCACGTTCCGAATGATTGGCGGGGGATGATTGCTGCATGTGGGTTTGCGGTCCAAATTCGCTCCGTCAGATGGCCGGTTTCGTACGGGACGAGCCGGCAAGGGATGCGTCGCGCGCTACTCCCCGCTACCGGCTGCCAGCTCGACGTGCTCGGGCCCCGTCAGCACCACACCATGCGGGACAATTCGGATGACGTTCCTCTGCTCGAGCCTGGCGAAGGTACGGCTGATCGTTTCCAGCTTGAGCCCGAGAAAATCCGCGATGTCCTGACGCCGCATCGGCAGCGGTATCGACTGGGACACCGGCATCAGCCGCGCCATTCGCCTGCGCCAGTTGCCCAGAAAGGCGACGACCCTCTCTTCCGCCGAGCCGTTGCCGAGCAGCGTCAGCTGGTCCTGCGCGGACTGCAACTCGCTCGCCGCGAACTCGATCAATAGCCGCATGACGCCGGGATTGGCCTGGATAAAGCGCTTGAGCTCTTCCCGCGGGAAGCGGCAAACGCTGACCGCGCCGACTGCATCGGCCGAGAAAGTGAAGCGGTCGCCAAGCGGCATCGCCAGAAAATCGCCGGCAAGCGCAAACGCAATCACCTGACGCCGGCCGTCCGGCAACAGCCGATAGAGACGCACCACGCCTTGCGAAAGGCCGAAGGCACTCCTCGCCACGTCGCCTTCGGAAAAGATCGTCTGGCCGCCATCGAAACGGATCGGCGTCGCCAAGCGCGTCAGTTCCGCAACCTCCCGCGCATCGCAGGCTTCGCCGCAGAACAACGTTGGAAAGAAACTGGATGTACGAGGCACGACCTCACCTCATCATCGCGCTGCCGTCGCGATATGGCTATCACGATTGCGCCAATGCGCGAGCCGGCATCACCTGCAATCATCCCTTGCTACAGCGTCGCGCGGGACCGGCCTTGATTCACCTCAACGCGCCGCCCACGGCCTCAATCAACGCAGCTGCCCGATATTCGCATAGCCGTGGAGATTGCGATATCATTTTCACGACGGGCTTAGCCCGCGGCCGGAACCGTCGCTGGGCGGTCTGCCCGCAGATCGCCGGCGGCGACGTTCGTCTCGCGACCCATGATTGCGCGCTCGACGGGCGATCCCGCCGGCATCGGCGCGGATCGGGGCGAGCAAGCTTGGCTGTTGCTGGCAGGCCGAAATGCGAGCAGGCGAGCCGGCGCTCAAGCCGCGGTCCGGGCCGCGACCGCCTCGTAGATATCGTCCTCCTGCGCGGTGTGCATCCGCACCAGCGTTTCGATCGCCTCGATCACCCGCTGGGCATCGCGGATGAGAAAGCGGTCGACCTTCTCCGACGGCAGGTCTTCGGCCACCCGTGCGAGCAGTCGCGCCAGGTGCAGGATCTCGCGATGCGCCCGGCTCATGGCGGAGAGCGCGTGGCTCTCATGGAGAATCCTGGCGAGCTGCGGATAGATATGTCCCTCGTCGTCGCGCTCATGTGCCACGACATATTGCTGGACCAGCCGGTCGGCTTCGGCGATCAGGCTTGCGCCATGGGCGGGCTCGGCATCGTCCAATGCATCCACGATCGCGCGCAGCCGGTCCAGCTCGCGGATCAGGCCCTGATGGTTGCGATGCAATTCACGACCGTCCTCTGCGCTCATGCGCTGTCCTCGGCGGCTGTCGGCCAATGTCAATGCGCGCAGTGCGTTGAGGATGACCGCAACATCGATCACCTCCTGGACGATTGCCGCCGGCACCGGCGCAAGCCAACCCAAAGTCGCGGCCGCCATCGCCAGAAAAGAAAGTCCCATGCCGGCGACGATGCTTTGCACTGCGATCCTGCGCGCCCGCCGCGCGATCATGATCGCCTCCCCCACCCGGTCCAGTCGGTCGGCGAGGATCACCACATCGGCCGCCTCGGAGGATGCGCTGGCGCCGCGCGCGCCGAGCGCGACGCCGACATCCGCGGTGGCGAGCGCCGGAGCGTCGTTGATGCCGTCACCGACCATGATGGTCGTGTTCTGCCGCTGCTCGGTGCGAACGGCCTCGACCTTGTCGGCCGGAACACGGTCGGCGAGCACCGCATCGAGGTCGAGCGCCGCACCGATCGCCTGCGCCGCCGCCGCACGGTCGCCGGTGACCATCACCATGCGCGCAATACCGGACTCACGGAGCAGCCGAATTGCGCGCGGTGTATCTGCGCGCAATTCGTCGGCGAGCAGGAGCGCGCCGATCGGCTGGCCCTCGACTGCGATAAACACGATCAGCGCCGAGCGCCAGGAGGCGCGGCGAATTGCGCGCGATGCCCATGGCGCGATTTGCCCCGCAGGCAGGATCATGTCGCGCGAGCCCGCGCTCACGCGGCTGCCGCCGACGCGGCCGGAGAGGCCGGTTCCCACCGTCTCCTTGACTTGATCGGGGACATCCAGCTTCAGCCCGCGTTCGATTCCGGCCGCGACGATCGCTTTCGCCAGCACGTGATGGGAGGCCTGTTCGAGCGACGCGCCGAGCTTCAACACGCGCTCGATTGTCTCGCCCGGCGCGACCTCGACCGAAAGCAGGCGCGCCCCGCCGACAGTCAGCGTGCCGGTCTTGTCGAACAGCACCGTATGAGCGCGCGCCAGCGCTTCCAGCGCGGCGCCGCCCTTGACCAGGATGCCGCGACGCGCCGCCTGGGCGACGCCGGCGATGAAGGCCACGGGCGCGGCCAGAATCAGCGGGCACGGCGTTGCCGCCACCAGCACCGCAAGGCTGCGGGTGAGATCACCCGAGATGAGCCAGGCAACCAGCGCGATCACCAGCGTCGCCGGCAGAAAAACGAGCGCGTAACGGTCGGCGAGTCGCACGAATGGAGCCTTCGCCGTCTGCGCCGCGGTCACCAGCTTGAGAATGCCGGCATAGGTGCTTTCGCCGGCAGGCATGGACGCCGTCATTTCAAAGCTCTCGCCGGCGTTGATGGCGCCGGATAGCACCGCCCCGCCCCGCGCTCGTGTCACCGGAATCGGCTCACCTGTCAGCGCGGATTCATCGAGTGTTGCGCTGGGCGAGACGATCACGCCGTCGACGGGCACCACCTCGCCCGCCCGCACCATGAGCCGGTCGCCGACCGCGACAGCCGCGATCGGCACATCCTCGATATGGTCCTCGCAGCGGCGGTGCGCCTCGCGGGGCGCCCGGTCGACCAGCGAACGCAGATCGTGCTCGGCCCGCGCCACCGCGATGTCCTCGAGCGCATTGCCGCCGGAATACATCAGCGCCACCACGGCGCCTGCGAGCGGTTGGCGCAGCGCGACGGCTGCGCTCATCGACACCAGCGCAATCGCGTCCACGCCCAGCCGGCCGGCCATGAGATCGCGCAGCATGGAGACCGCAAGGCCGGCAATGACGGGGACGGTCGCGAGCGTGAAGCACAGATCCGCCAGATCGCTGCGCTGCTCAAGGTAGGCGAGGCCGCCGGCGCTCAACCCGACAACCGCGACCAAGACCAGCGTCCATCGCAGCACGCGTTCCAGGACCATCGATGCAATCCGCAGCAGACAGAATTGCGGCAGATTGGTCGAGAATGCGGCGCCCGCGCTTGAGGGAGATCAAGAGGCGAACCTCGCGGGGATTGCGACGCCCCCGTTGATTTCGGCGGTTCAGGCGGTATTGCCTGCGTCCACCGTGAGTACGGTGCCGGTGATGTTGCGGCCGCGCTCGCCCAGGAGGTACTCCACCATGGCCGCGACGTCGTCGGCCTCGGGCAGCCGGCGCAGCGCGCTGCGGCTGGCGATGCGCCGGCGATCCTCGTCGGACAGGCTTCGCGTCAACTCGGTTTCGATGAAACCCGGCGCGATTGCGTTCACCGTGATCCCGAGCTTGCCGACTTCGCGCGCCAGCGAGCGCGTGAAGCCGGTCGCCGCCGCCTTGGTGGCGCCGTACACCGACAGGCCGTTGTAGCCGGTCGAGGCGATCACGGAGGAGATGTTGACAATGCGGCCTGCGCCATCGGCCATCATCTGGCGCACGACATATTTGGTCAGGACGACCGGCGACAGCACATTGAGGCGGATCTGCGCCTCGATCTCGGAATTGTGCATGGTGGCGAGCAGCCCCTCGCTGCTCGTCCCGGCATTGTTGATGAGGCCATAGATGGCGCCGAACTCGTGGCGCACCCCCCTTACGAAGGCGGGGATGGCGTCGATCTGGCTGAGATCGAACGGCTTGAAGTGGAGGCGGTCGTTGCCGACCTCGCGCGCGACCCGTTGCAGACCCTCGCTCTCCCGACGCGCCACGGCGGTCACGTGATAGCCGGATTCAGCGAGCCGGCGCGCGATCGCGAGCCCGATGCCGCGGCTGCCGCCGGTGACCAGGACGTTACGCATCGGCGCGCGCCAGCTTTCCCGCCGGCGTGACATCGAGCTGCTCAACGAAGCGGATCATGGCCGGCACCTTGTGCGCGGCCAACGCCATCCTGCATTGCGCGAGAATTTCGTCGCCGATCGCCTGTTTGCGGCCCGCATCGGTCCCCTCGGCGAGCACGACATCGGCGACCACGATGGCGCCGGTGATCGGGCTCTTGCGCGAGCGCGCGCGCGACATCCGCACGCCTGGGTGCCGGTTGATCACGGCCTCGATTTCCTCGGGGTGAACCTTCAGTCCGCCGATATTGATGATACCGCCGCGCCGGCCGACGAAGTAGTAGCGGCCGTCGCGCAATTCCACCATGTCACCGGTGTCGACGAAGCCGTCTTCGTCAGTCAACGGCGAGGCGTTGGCGCCGACATAGGCATGCGCAGTGCGGGTGGAGCGGATACGCAACGACCCGTCGACGACCTTCATCTCCACGCCCTCGCGGCTTTGTCCGATCAGGCTCGCCGGGAAGCCCTCCCGACCATCATTTACGGCAAAGCCGACACCGGCCTCGGTCGAGGCATAGGCATGACCAACGGACGCGCCGGGAAATGCCTGGGCGAGGCCATCGAGCACCGCCTGGTCGGCGATTTCGCCGGACAGGCGCACATAGCGTGGCGAAAAATGCGAGGCAGCGCCGCTCATCAGGAGCTTGCGCCAGTGCGACGGCGTGCCGGAAATATGCGTGACCGCGCGCGCAGCAAGGCGGGCCACGTGGTCGGCGATCGCCTCCCCGGGCTCCGAGAGCACCATCGATCCGCCGCCGATCACGGCGCGGAGGAAGATCTGCAGGCCGCCATAACGGCGAATGTCGTAGAAGGTCGCCCACACCGCGCTTGCGCCGCGCAACGGCCCATCGGCGATGATCGCGCCGGTCAGGCCTTCCAGCGTGTGGCTGACGATCTTCGGCACGCCCGACGTGCCCGACGTCAGCATCAGCCACTCGGTGGCGCGTTCGGTGGCAGCTTTCGGGGCGCCGTGTTCGGGCAAGTGAGCCCCGACGATCAGGTAGACGCCGGCATTCGACCAGCGCAGCGGCTGATCGGTGACGATGGCATCGATATCGGCGTCGCTGACCAGCGCCTGGACGTGGTCGGGATTGAGGTCCGGCGGGCATAGCAGCATGCGACGGGCAATGCCGTCGAGCTCGATCATCGCAATCGCGGACAACAGCTGACTCGAGAGAGCGAGCAGCACCGAGCGGCCGGACAGCTCGCGGACGGGCGCGGCGAGGCAGCTGTGGGCGAGAATGTCGGTCAGCGACACGCTGTGCCGCGCGTCCGAGATCGTGCGACCCTTCAGCTCTGGGCCGAGATATTCGCGAAGCGCGAAGATCTCACGCGGGGACATTTTCATAGGCCTTGACGAAATCGCCCACGGTCAAGGGGAAGGTCGCGTCTTCGGCTATGGTAAACGGATCGACACCGAGTTCGTCCTCGAGCCGCGCCACCAGGATGGCAAAGGCCAGCGAATCGAAGCCGGTGTCGTGCAGCGACAGATCGTCCTCGAGCGGCGGGAGCGAGATCTTCTGCTCCTCGGCGATCTGCCGCATGGCCGAAAAAATCCTTGATCTCACAGACATCGAACGCCTCGTCTTTTGTTCTAAATTTCTGGGTTGCGATGATAGGCCAAAGGTGTGAACCGACCGGCTCTCATCAAGGATCTTTTACGGCCTTGGTAAACGGCTTCCTTGCCGGATCGGATAAAATGCAACCCTTCGACATCAGAGCCTGGCCGCGCCCTCCGCAATGCGCGCAAAGGTGCCGGAATCGAGCCGGCCGTATTCGCCGGTTTCCGGATTCCGCATGAACAGCGGATCGCTGACGACCGAAGGATCGAAGCCCTCCCGGATCAGCTGCTGCTTCTTCTGCTTGAACGTTTCGGTGGCGTCGAGCGCATCGCAAAGCCTGACGAAGAGCGGCATTGCGTAGACCGGCAGCCGGCCGGCGAGATGTTCGGCGAATGCCTTGAAATCGAACCTCTCGTCGATGACGATTGCGGCCACGCCCGCGCGGCCGTCGGCGCCCGGCACGGCAACGCCGTAGGTCGAGGCATCGCGAACGCCGGGACATTCCCGGATCGCGTCGTTGACTTCGCTTGTTGCGACATTCTCGCCTTTCCAGCGGAACGTGTCGCCGACGCGATCGACAAAGTGGAAAAAGCCCTGCGCGTCGAGCCGCATCAGATCGCCGGTTCGAAACCAGGCGTCCCCCTTGACGAAGACGTCGCGCAGTATCTTCTTCTCGGAGGCGGCTGCATCCGTATAGCCTTCGAAACGGCCGCCGCCTCGATCGGCCGTTCCGATGCGTCCGATCGCCTCGCCGGCCTCTCCACGGGGGCAGGCGATACAGAGGCCGTCCGCACCACGAACGGGATTGCCGCTGTCGGCATCGACCCGGACGATGGCCGCCGGAAAGCGATGGGCGAGCAGCGACGGAATCCGGCCAATCGCACCCGGTTTGCCCTCGACGTTGAACAGCGAGAAATTACCCTCGGTCGCGGCATAGAATTCGAGGATCTGCGGAATCGCAAAGCGTGCCGCAAAGGCTTCCCAGATATCGCCGCGCAGGCCGTTGCCGACGGCGAGCCGCAGCCTGTGCGCGGCCTCTGACTTGGCGGGCTCCGCCTTCAGCAGGTAGCGGCAGAGCTCGCCGATATATTGAAAAATCGTGCAATCGAACCGCACGATGTCGTCCCAGAAATGGCTTGCCGAGAATTTCTCCGCAAGCACCACCGATCCGCCTGCGCTCAACATGCTGCAGGGCGCGACCACGCCACCGACGGAATGACACAGCGGCAGGCAGTCATAGAGGCGGTCCTCGGCGGAGGCATCCATCAGCCCGGCGAACCAGCCGCCCCAATTCAGGATGCGACGATGGCTGATGTTGGCGGCCTTCGGCAGCCCCGTCGTGCCGGAGGTGTAGATCAGGAGCGCGCGATCATCGATGCCGACATCACCGCGCTCGGCGATGGACAACGGAGCCTCTTTCATCCCGGCAAGCGCGGCATCGAGATCGCCGATTCCGCCGGCCCCGGCCGAGATCCAGATCTTTGCAGCGCGGGCCAGATAGGGACGCGCGGTCTCGAACGTCTCGACATGGCTCGCGGCCAGGACGACATGATCGGCCTCCGCGACGTTGATGCAATGGGCCAGCGACTGGCCGACCAGCCTGGTGTTGATCAGTGCGACCACGCCGCCCACGCTGCTGATGCCGAGCCAGCAGGCAAGATAGTCCGGCCGGTTGGGCATGATCAGGCAGACGGTGCGGCCAGGGCCGATGCCATGGCTTCGCGCCCAGCGGGCATATTGATTGATGCGCGCAGCAAGCGCGGCATAGCTGAAGCTCTCGTCGTCCGACAGCAGCGCCGGTCGATCCGGCTGCCGCTCCGCCCGGTCAGCGACGACATCCGCGAATAGCCGGCGCGGTTCCGACTCGATGCGTGAGGTGAACTCGATCGCCTTCAGCCAGACCTTGGCCGCCGAAGTCTTGGCAGCCGAAGGCCTGACGTGCGGCGCGCTTTCTGTCGATCGGTCGATGACGTCTTCGCTCATGGCAAGTTCTTGGCAGAATTCCTGGCAGATTTCTTCAGCGTTCTCGGTCGAGTTTTGGCGGACCAAGCTGGTGTTCGACCATGGTATAGGCCAGCCGGCTTCAGGAGGTGTTAACCGGAACAGTTAAGACGCCGCTTGTCGGTTTCGCGTGACTCTGGTGCACCCGGAGCCAGCATAGGACGAAGGTCGAATGAATGGAGCGACCTTTCCGTTCGCGCGTTTGCCTGAGGAGTGGTTAGCTTGGGACCGATGGATCGACCGGGAGTAGCGCTCCCGAGATTGATCCGCGTCATGGAGAGGAAACGCACGTCTGCCCCGGGCCAACCGGGCGCGGCTCCCGGCGTTCGGGAAAAGATGCGCCAGCCACTCGGTTTTGCGCATGAACGAAAGCATCTCCTCGCCGTTTATCCGCTTTCCGATCGGCACGTCGCTGTTGATGGCCGGCATCCTCTTTGTCGGGCTGGTCGCTTATCCCTTGTTACCGGTAGCGCCGCTGCCGCAAGTCGATTTCCCCACCATCCAGGTCTCCGCCAGCCTGCCCGGCGGCAGCCCGGAAACCATGGCCTCGTCGGTCGCACAGCCGCTGGAGCGCCAGCTCGCGCAGATTCCAGGGATCGCGCAGATGACGTCGACGAGCTCGCTCGGCTCGACCGCCGTCACCATCCAGTTCGACCTCAACCGCAACATCGACGGCGCCGCCAATGACGTCCAGGGCGCGATCAACGCGGCAAGCGGCCAGCTGCCCAAGAACCTTCCCTCGCCGCCGACCTATCGCAAGGTCAATCCCGCGGATTCGCCGGTGCTGCTGCTGTCGGCGACCTCGGACACCTTGCCGCTGATCAAGGTCAGCGATGCCGTGGACGCCCAGCTCGGGCAGCAGATCAGCCAGATCTCCGGCGTCGCCCAGGTGTTCATCGGCGGCCAGCAGAAGCCGGCGATCCGGGTCCAGATCGATCCCGCGAAACTGGTCGCCAAGGGCTTGTCGCTCGAGGACGTCCGCAACCAGATCGCCATCACCACCGTCGACAGCCCCAAAGGCAACATCGACGGCACCAAGCGCGCCTACACCATCTATGCCAACGATCAGTTGCTCGAGGCGCCGGACTGGAACGACGTCATCATCGCCTACCGCAACGGCGCCCCCTTGCGCATCCGCGATATCGGCCGGGCTGTCGCGGGTCCGGAGGACATGAAGACGGCCGCCTGGGCCGACGGCAGGCGCGGCGTGTTCCTGGTCATCTTCAAGCAGCCTGGCGCCAACGTGATCGACACGGTCGATCGCATCAAGGCGCAATTGCCGCGGCTGATCGCGGCGATCCCGCCCGCGATCAAGATCAAGATCATGAGCGACCGCACGGTGACCATCCGCGCCGCCGTCGAGGAGGTCCAGATCACGCTCCTGATCACCATCGTGCTGGTGATCATGGTCATCTTCGTCTTCCTGCGCAGCTTCTGGGCCACCTTCATCCCCGCGGTGACCGTGCCGCTGGCGCTGTTGGGGGCCTGCGCGCTGCTATGGGCGTTCGGCTATACGCTCGACAATCTGTCGCTGATGGCGCTGACGATCGCGGTCGGCTTCGTGGTCGACGACGCCATCGTCATGCTGGAGAACATCACCCGCTATATCGAACATGGCGAGAAGCCGCTCGATGCGGCGTTCAAGGGCGCCGCCGAAATCGGCTTCACGATCGTGTCGATCAGCATCTCGCTGGTCGCGGTGCTGATCCCGCTGCTGCTGATGGGCGGCGTCATCGGCCGGCTGTTCCGCGAATTTGCCGTGGCTCTGGCGATGGCGATCTTCGTCTCGATGGCGGTGTCGCTGAGCCTGACCCCGATGATGGCCTCGCGCTTCCTGCGCGCCCATGGCGAGACGCGGCACGGGCGCTTCTACCAATGGAGCGAACGCGCCTTCGATCGGCTGCTGCACGCCTATGAGCGCGGCCTCGACCTTGCGCTGCGCTGGAGCTTCGCCACGCTTCTCATCTTCTTCGCAACCGTGGCGCTGTCGGTTTACCTGTTCGTGCTGATCCCGAAGGGATTTTTCCCGCAGCAGGACAATGGCCTCGTAACCGCGGTGTCGGAAATGCCCCAGGACATCTCCTTTGCCGAGATGATGCGGCGCCAGGAGGAGCTGAACCAGATCGTGCAGGCTGATCCCGCCGTCGACAGCATCGCCATGTTCATCGGCGGTGGCGGCACGGCGCTCAATTCGGGGCGCATGTACATCACGCTCAAGCCGCGCGAGGAACGCAGCGCCGACGCCCAGCAGATCATCTCCCGGCTACGGCCGAAGCTCGCGCCGGTCCAGGGCGCAAGGCTGTTCATGCAGGCCTCGCAGGACGTGCGGCTTGGCGGCCGCGCCACACGCACGCAGTTCGAGTTCACCCTGCAGGACGCCAATCTCGACGAGCTCAATGATTGGGCGCCGAAGATCCTCGCACGCATGCAGCAGCTGCCGGAACTGCGTGACGTCGCCACCGACCAGCAGACCGAGGGCACCACGCTGCAACTGAGGATCAACCGCGATACGGCCGCCCGCTACGGCATCCAGCCGCAGCTCATCGATGACACGCTTTACGATGCCTTCGGACAGCGTCAGGTCGCGCAATATTTCACGCAGCTCAACAGCTATCACGTGATCCTGGAGATTCTTCCGGAGTTGCAGGGCAGGGTCGATACGCTCGACAAGATCTACGTCAAGTCACCGGCGACGGGCGAGGAGGTGCCGCTCTCGGTCTTCTGCAAGTGGACCACCGATCCGGTACGCCCGCTCGCGATCGCCCATCAGGGCCAGTTTCCGGCGGTGACGATCAGCTTCAATCTCGGCGAGGGGGTTGCGCTGGGGCAGGCCACCAATGCCGTGCAGGAGGCGATGGCGACAATGGGTGCGCCGCCGACATTGAGCTCGAGCTTCCAGGGAACGGCGCAAGCCTTCCAGCAGTCGCTCAGCACGGTGCCGCTGCTGATCCTTGCGGCGCTGATCGTGGTCTATCTGATCCTCGGCATCCTCTATGAGAGCTACATTCATCCGCTGACGATTCTGTCGACCCTGCCGTCGGCCGGCGTGGGCGCGCTTGCGATCCTGATGGCCTTCGGCTTCGACTTCAGCCTGATCGCGCTGATCGGCGTCATTCTCCTGATCGGCATCGTCAAGAAGAACGGCATCATGATGGTGGACTTCGCCATCGTCGCCGAGCGCGAGCAGCATTTGTCGACGCGGGAGGCGATCCGCAAGGCCGCCCTGCTGCGCTTTCGCCCGATCATGATGACGACGATGGCGGCGCTGCTCGGCGGCGTGCCGCTGATGCTGGGCACGGGAACGGGCTCGGAGATTCGCCAGCCGCTCGGCTATGCGATGGTCGGCGGGCTTGTGGTCAGCCAGGCGCTGACCTTGTTCACGACCCCTGTGGTCTATCTCTATCTCGATCTGCTTTCGAACGCGTTCGCGCGCTGGACTGCGCCACGGGCACGCCCGGAAGATCGGGCCGACTCCGGCGAAAAGCTCAAGGACGCGGCCGAGTAGCGCGTATCATAGTACTCGGCTCGATTCTCGGCACCCACTCCATCTTTACCACGATCGCAGGAAGCTGGTGCGAACTGGCCCGATTCCTGCAACACCTGCAGCGGGCCGCAACGGATGAGCGGCGCGCGCGGCCCGTGTCCCAGCCGCGCCCAAGGTCGATCTGCCATCATGATCAGCAAGCGAACCTTCCTCAAATCCGCCGGGCTCTCCGGCCTTGCGCTGTTCGCCGGCCGCCCGGCTGTCGCGGCGCTCACCGATTATCCCTCACGCCCGGTGCGATGGGTCGTGCCCTACACTGCGGGCGGCGCGACGGACGTGCTGTCGCGCCTGATCTGCCAGCGCCTCTCGGAGCGGCTTGGCCAGAGCTTCCTGGTCGAGAACAAGCCCGGCGCCGGCAGCAATATCGGCACGCAGGCGGTGATCGCCGCGCCGCCGGACGGCTACACCCTGCTGCTCACGTCGACCGCAAACGCGATCAATGCGTCGTTCGACCCGACGCTGCCGTTCGACTTCGCCAAGGGCATCACGCCGGTTGCCGGCGTCGCCCGCATCCCGCTGGTGCTGGTGGTGAATAACGATCTGCCGGTGAAGACCGTTGCGGATTTCATCGCTTACGCCAAGGCCAATTCCGGCAAGCTCTCGATCGCCTCCTCGGGCATCGGCACCTCGCTGCATCTGTCCGGCGAATTGTTCAAGGCAAAGGCCGGCGTGCAGTTCATCCACGTCCCCTATCGCGGTTCGGCACCGGGTCTCACCGATGTGATGTCCGGACAAATCCAGGGCATGTTCGACAATGTCACCTCCTCCTTCGAGCTGGTGAAGGCCGGCAAGCTCCGCGCGCTCGGCGTCACCACGCGCGAACGCTCCGATATCCTGCCCGACGTGCCGCCGATCGCCGATACGCTGCCCGGCTACGAGACCAGCTCGTTCTACGGCGTCGGCGCGCCCCACGACACGCCGCGCGAGGTCGTCGACCTCCTCAACACGGAGATCAACGCGGCGCTCGCCGATCCCGCGATCAAGCAGCACATCGCCGAACTCGGCGCAATCCCGCTGCCCGGCAATGCCACCGAATTCGCCGCGATGCTCGCGACCGAGACGGAGCGCTGGCGCAAGGTGGTGGAATTGTCGGGAGTGAGGAAGGAATAGCGCCCCCGCTATCGTCATGGCCGGGACAAGCCGGGCAATGACGCGCGTAGGGCTACGTCTCCCGCCTTCAACTCGCGCCCACCCCCTGCAACACCAACCGGTTCAGCCTTGCCGTAAACGCCGCGGTATCCTCCGGCAATTCGCCGTCGAGAATCTGTGCCTGCTCCAGCAGCAGCAGCGCGAGGTCGTCGATGGTCTTCGATCCGGCCTCCGCCCTCGCGATCGCGGTCACCAGCGGATGGTGCAGGTTGATCTCCAGGATCGGCTTTGTTCGCGCGCCGCGCGCCTGCTGCGACAGGATTCGTTCCAGCGCGCGGTCAGGACCATGGCTGTCGGCCACGAGGCATGAGGCGCTGGTCGTGAGGCGGGTCGAGGCTTTGACGTCGGTGACACGCTCGCCGAGGCTTGCCTTGATCAGCGCGATTGTCGCGGCCTCGTCCGCCACCGGCTCGGCCTTGTCCTTGGCATGCTCGTCGAGCTGCGGGATGAGATCGAAATTGAGGTCGCCCTGGCTCAGCGACTTCAGCGGCTTGCCGTCATGGCTGAGCTGCATCGAGGTCCAGAACGCATCGACCGGATCGGTCAGGAGCAGCACTTCGATGCCTCGCGCATGCGCCGCCTCAAGCCGCGGATTCGACTTCAGCCGCTCGATGGAGTCGCCGACCAGGAAATAGATTTCGGTCTGGTTGGGCTTGAAGTCCGCCACATATTGCTTGAGCGAGCGCCGCTCGCCGGCCGTTGTCGTGAAACGCGACAACGCCAGCAATTTTTCGCGCCGCTCGAAATCCTCGTAGATGCCCTCCTTGATCACCGCGCCGAAAGCGTCCCAGATCTTGTCGAAATTCTCCGGTTCCTTTTCGGCGAGCTGCTCCAGCTCGGTGACGACGCGGGTCGTCACCGCCTTTCGGATCTGCGCGAGCTGCTGATTGTTCTGCAGCATCTCGCGGGAAATGTTCAGCGGCAGGTCCTCGCTGTCGATCACCCCGCGGATGAAACGCAAGTAGGCCGGCAGCAGGTCGGCATCGTCGGTGATGAAGACGCGGCGGACATAGAGCTTGACCTTGCCCTTGCGCGCCGGCTCGAACAGGTCGAACGGTTTTGCGGAAGGCGCGAACAGCAACACCGCGTAGGAGTAACGTCCTTCGGCGCGGTAGTGCAGCGTCATCGCCGGCTCGTCGAAGGCGTTCGCGATCGACTTGTAGGCCTGGGCATAGTCCTCCGGCTTCAATTCGGATTTCGGCCGCTGCCACAGCGCGCTCGCCGAATTGATCTGGCGGGGCTCGCCCTCTTCCGGCACAAGCTCGATCGGGAACTGGATATTGTCGGAATAGGCGCCGACAATGCGCTCGATCTCATAGGTCTCGAGATATTTGGCGGCATCGGATTTCAGATGCAGCACGATCTCGGTGCCGCGGCCCACCCGCGCGGCATCGTCCTCCGAGGCCGGCGCGACCTCGAAGCCGGCCCCGCCCGAGGACGACCAGGTCCAGACGTCGTTCGATCCGGCCCGGCGGCTGGTGACGACGATGCGCTCGGCGACCATGAAGGCTGAATAAAAGCCGACGCCGAACTGGCCGATCAGACCGGTACCCTCCTTGGCCTCGGCGAGTTTTGCGACGAAGGCCTTGGTGCCGGAGCGCGCGATGGTGCCGAGATGGTCGATCAGCTCATGGCGATCCATGCCGATGCCGGTATCGGCAACGGTCAGCGTATTGGCCTTCTTGTTCGGGCGGATGCTGATCTTTGGCGGCGCGCCATCGCCGGTCAGCGCAGGATTCGCGATCGCCTCGTAGCGCAGCTTGTCGCAGGCGTCGGAGGCGTTGGAAATCAACTCCCGCAGGAAAATATCGGTCTCGGAATAGACCGAGTGGACCATCAGGTTCAAAAGCTCGGAAACCTCGGCCTGGAACGGCTGGGTCGTGGCGGCGGTATCGGTCGTCGTCATGCGCTCTACCTGGGAATGAATGGGTAAAACGTCGATATAGCGAGGTCGCCTCTCCAATCAAGGCCCGAGATTCGCATGATGCGTGCGCCGATCGGGCTAAGGCACGGCGGCCGTCGCAGCCGCCGTCAGCTTGTCGATCACGGCATCCATGGTCGCGATCTCCTCGGGGGTCAGCACGGCGAGCAGCGAGCTCTCGCGCTCCAATGCGTACGGGACGATTTTGCGGTAGAGGGCGCGGCCGGACGCCGTCAGGGCGACGATGCGCTCACGGCCGTCATCGGGATCACGGGTTCGCTTGACGATGCCGCGCTCCTCCAGCGCTTGCATGGCCCGGCTGACATGCATCTTGTCCAGCGTCGTCAACCGGCCGATCTCCTTGGTCGGCAGCTCGGGACGCGCTCCCAGCACGGCGAGAATCCGCCATTCCTGTCGCGACAGCGCAAAGCGCGTTGCATAGACCTCGGCAACCGCGAGCGAGACCTGCTCGGCGAGCCGCGCCAGCCGGTAGGGAAAATAGCGCTGCAGCTCGAGCTCGGCCGCGGCGGCATCTGTCCCGTTCCGCGGCCTTCGGGCCGCCTCGTTCGCAAGTCGCGTCATCTCGTCCTTCCCTCGCCCACCGTCGTTCGAACCCTCGGGGAACGCAAATACCGGACCGTCTCATCGGCGATGTTTGATCTGAATCAAAGCCAAGAGATCGTACCATTTGTTACTATTTTGCCAATCAACCACAAGGGAGCCGGAAACGCCATGCAAATCGAGAAGATCCATCACGTTGCCTACCGTTGCGTCGACGCCAAGGCGACGGTCGACTTCTACAAGAAGGTCCTCAACATGGATCTGCTCGGCGCCATCGCCGAAGACAGGGTGCCCTCGACCAAGGCACCCGATCCCTACATGCATATCTTTCTGGATGCGGGCAACGGCAACATCCTCGCCTTCTTCGAGCTGCCGAACTCGCCGCCGATGGGCCGCGATCCCAACACGCCGGACTGGACCCAGCACATCGCCTTCCAGGTCAAGGACCTGAAGGAGCTCGACGAGGCCAAGGCGCGGGCGGAGGCGGCCGGCCTCGACGTCGTCGGCGTCACTGACCACACCATCTTCAAGTCGATCTACTTCCGCGACCCCAGCGGCCATCGTCTGGAGATCGCCGCCTGGACCGCAACGCCCGACCAGATCGAGCGGATGAAATCGGTCGCCCACGCCATGGTCGATGAATGGGCAGAGACCAAGAAGCCGCCGCGGCACACCGCCTGGATGCACGAGAAGGAGTTCGCGGGGGTCGAGTAATCCCGCGGACTCTTCATCCACCGAACAGCGAAGCAGGCAGGCGAGGCGGCCATGAGGCAGTATGTCTATCCACGTTTCAACTATGTCTGCTCGCAGGAGCAGCAGAGCGGCACGACGCGCCGGCATCCGATCGTCGTGATCGGTGCCGGTCCGATCGGCCTGACCGCAGCGCTTGATCTGGCCGCGCATGGCCAGCCCGTTGTCGTGCTCGACGACAACGATACCGTCAGCATCGGATCGCGGGCGGTCTGCTATGCCAAGCGCCCGCTGGAAATCTGGGACAGGCTCGGCTGCGCCGGGCCGATGGTCGAGAAGGGCGTCAGCTGGAACATCGGCAAGGTGTTCTTCCGCGACCAGCTCTCCTACCAGTTCGACCTGTTGCCAGAGCCCGGTCACAAATGGCCGGCGATGATCAACCTGCAGCAATATTACCTGGAGGAGATCCTCGTCGCCGCCTGCCGCAACAATCCGCTGATCGATTTGCGCTGGAAGCACCGGCTGCTCAGCCTGAAACAGACCGACGACTGTGCGCAGCTTGCGGTCGAGACGCCGGACGGCATCTTCACCATGGAAGCGCAATGGGTGATTGCCTGCGACGGCGCCAATTCCGATACCCGCCGCATGGTGGGCGCCGAATTCAAGGGACAATTCTTCCACGACCGCTTCCTGATCGCCGACGTCAGGATGAAGGCGGATTTCCCGACCGAGCGCTGGTTCTGGTTCGACCCGCCGTTCCATCCCGGGCAATCGGTGCTGCTGCACCGCCAGGCCGACAACATCTGGCGCATCGATTTTCAGCTCGGCTGGGACGCCGACCCGGACGAGGAGAAGAAGCCGGAACGCGTGATCCCGCGCATCAAGGCCATGCTGGGCGAGACCACCGAGTTCGAGCTCGAATGGGTGTCGATCTACCAGTTCGCCTGCCGACGGATCGACAAGTTCCGCCACGGACGCGTGCTGTTCGCCGGCGACGCCGCGCATCAGGTCTCGCCCTTCGGGGCGCGCGGCGCCAATACCGGCGTCCAGGACATCGACAATCTCGCCTGGAAGCTCGCGCTGGTGCTGCGCGGCGAAGCGCCGGTTGCGCTGCTCGACAGCTATCATGACGAGCGCGCCTACGCCGCCGACGACAACATCCTGAACTCGACCCGCGCCACCGACTTCATCACGCCCAAGACCAAGGTCAGCCGCCATTTCCGCGATGCCGTGCTCGATCTCGCGCAGCATCACAGCTTTGCGCGGCCCCTGGTCAACAGTGGCCGGCTGTCGACGCCGACACCCTATGCGATGTCGCCGCTGAATACGCCCGATACGGCGTCCTTCGCCGGCTTGATGACGCCCGGCACCAACGCGGCCGATGCGCCTGTCAGCATTGGCGGCCAACTCGGCTGGTTCCTGAACTGTCTCGGCCCAGGCTTTACGGTTGTAACCTTCGGGTCCGCCGACAGGGCGAGCATCGTCGCAGAAGGCATCGCGGCGCGCGTCATCGCCGTTGGCCGCGACATCGAGGATGCCAAGGGATTGCTTGCCCACCGCTATGGCGCCTCCGCTGGCACGACCTATCTGCTCCGTCCCGATCAATATGTCGCGGCGCGCTGGACGCGGTTCGACGAGGCCGCCATTGCGCAAGCGATGCGACGCGCCTGCGGACACCGCGCTACGAAACAGCAGGAGCTTGCAGCATGAGCCTGATCCTCACCCCCAATATCAGCGATCCCGACGGCTTCTATGCCGAGCTGATCGGCGCCCAGCGCGACCTGAGCGAGGAGGAAAGTCTGCGCGTCAGCGCGAGACTGGTGCTGCTGCTCGCCAATCACGTCGGCGACCGGGCCGTGCTGAGTGAAGCGATCCGCCTGGCGCGGTCGCCCGCCGGGTGAGCCGCGGATCACCGGCGCGGCGCGGCAATTCCCGAGCCGAACAAGCCTGATTTGGAGCTTTCGATCTTTTGCTGCTCCCAGTCGCGCGATGCGCTTTGGGAGCGCGGGATTATCGCGTATCTTCAATCCCAGCGCGTGCCGGCCTTTTCCGCGGGGGATGTCATGAAGCGAATCGTCATTCTGATCGACGGCACCTGGAACGAGGAAGGCAAGGGCAACGACACCAACATCGCCAAGCTCGATCCGAACTACAAGGCTGCCGGCGCGCCGCTCATCAAGCCGCAGGCCGCCGACGGCACGGCGCAAGCGACTTTCTACCACAAGGGCGTCGGCGCCGACCCCGACTTCTTGAAGCATCTGCTCGGCGGGGCCATCGGGCTCGGCCTCAAGCAGATCGTGCAGGATGCGTATCAGACCCTGGTCGCCAACTACGCGTCCGGCGACGAGATCTACATCATCGGCTTCTCCCGCGGCGCCTATGCCGCGCGCGCCCTTGCCGGCCTGATCGGCGCCTCCGGGATTCAGCGATCGCCCGACAGCCAGGGTTTCGAGACCGTCTGGAACCACTACCGCGTCGATCCGACGGTGCGCGCAGGCGCCAAGCCGGCCGGCTCGGGTGACCGTCAGACCATCGATTCCTACGACAAGTTGGCGGCGCAGAATGCCCTTCATACCGACCGCGCGATCAAATGCGTCGGGGTTTTCGATACCGTCGGCTCTTACGGCGTTCCCGCCGGCATCGGGCTTGCGGCATTGGGCCGCTACGTCACGCTGCTCACCCTCGGCTTCCACGACACGAGTTTCGGATCGCATATCGATGTCGGCCTGCACGCCGTTGCCATCGACGAGCGCCGCCGGCCTTTCGTGCCGACCTTCTGGACCGCGCCGAAGGGACACGAGCCGCGCGGCCATGTCGAGCAGACATGGTTTGCCGGCGTGCATTGCAATGTCGGTGGCGGCTATCCCGACGCCGGCCTCTCCGACGAGGCGCTGATCTGGATGATCGCGCGGATCAGCGCCTTGACCGGGCTCGAGTTCGACACCGCTCGCGTGAAGGCCGTGACCCAGGCGGCCAATTTGAACGGGGAGGTCTACGATTCCTCCAAGGGCTGGTTTATCGACGAGGCCGCTCCTCATCTGCGCGTCATCCTGTCGCCCGACGCCATCGACCATGGCATGGTCGCGAACACCAGGAATCCGAAGGAGGAACATATCAACGAACGGGTGCACTGGAGCGTGATGAAGAAGCTCGCGCATCGGTGCACCGTGTTCGGCGTCCCGAATACGCCTTACTCGCCGCCCAATCTGCCATCGGCGATCCGCCCATCGCAGATCGCCGATGTGACGCCGGAAGAGACGGCGCTGCTGCCCTCAACGTAGCCGCCTGACCATTTCAAAACTTCAAGCCTCCGGCCCGGCGGCTGGCGATGCCACGGTGGCAGCGACCGCAATCACCTGACAGAGCTCATAGCCGATCCGGCCCGAAATCATATCGCTTTCATGCAGCCGGTTGTAGTCGCCTGGATCGATGAGCGCGTCGAAGGAGCGCCGTTCGATCTCGACGATCTTCCGCATCATATCGAACCTCCGGAACACGCTCACATTCGCGGCAACAGCCGCCTCCATGATCAGCGACTGCATGCGACGTGCCGCCCCGATCCTGTTTTCGGCGAGTATGGCCGGCGCGTATTGGAGATCCATCAGGATGACATCCATCGGCTCCTTCCTGAGCAGTTGCAGCCCCGCCTTGATCGCCATGTCGACCTGATCAAGGTTCTGGCCTTTCCAGACCGCATTGGTGCCAACCTGCCAGATCGTCAGCGCGGGCCTCGCATCGATGACATCTTGCATGCGCTGCAATTCGTCCGGCGCTTCCTGCCCACCGACGCCTTTGTTGATGACGCTGATCTGGGGATTCCCGTACTTCTGGCGCAGCATGTCCTGCAGATACGCAGGGTAGGGCTTGATGCCGCCCTCGCCCGCCGTCGACGATGAACCGATGGCGACAATGGTCACGTCGCCCTTCAAGGCGAGGCGGTCGGCGAGATGCGGAAGCGGATATTGCAAGGGATCGGCATGGACTGGAATCAGGAGGTCTTGCGGATCAGCCATTCGAAAAATCCTCTAAACAATGCAGCGGAGCGAGCCATCCAATCATGAATTATCCTGCACACGCCTCAATTGCAATTAGTTGGCATGTGCGCGCATTATTTGTATGACAACACGCATTTGTCACGCGCGATTCATGGAACGGACCTACGCGTCCCCTGCCACTTAACCACTGGGGATTCGCATGAGCCGCTTCACCGATGTGCTGCGCACGCAGCGCTGGGACGATTATCGCTACTATCATCAGAGCCGGATCAATCAGACGCTGCATCTGATCAGCGCCGTGATCTTCCTTGTCTGCTACGGCCTCTTGTTCAAGGATCCGGCGCTCGCCGGCCTCGTCGGCTGGCTCGCGATGCTGACCCGGCAGACCGGCCATTTCTTCTTCGAGCCCAACGGCTATGACGCCGTCAACGATGCGACCAACGAACACAAGGAGGCGATCAAGGTCGGCTACAATCAAAAGCGCAAGATCGTGCTGCTGGTGGTGTGGGGGCTGGTGCCGGTGACCCTGTTCCTCTACCCGACGCTGTTCGGCATGTTCGCAGCACCCGTCGACAGGCTTGGTTTCATCCGCCACGTCGGCCTGGTGTGGCTGTTCGTCGGCATCGGCGGCGGACTGTTCCGCATGATCCAGCTGTTTTCGACGCGCGATGTGCACACCGGCCTGGTCTGGGCGCTGAAGGTTCTCACCGACCCCTTCCACAACATCGCGCTCTACTACAAATCGCCGCTGGCGCTGCTGCGCGGCGAGCTGATCGACAGCTCCATCGCCGGCGCAAACTGGCACGATGAGGAGGACGCCGAAGAGGCTGCGCATCTCACCTGACACGCTTGCGTCGACCGAACAATGCGATCGGCCCGCCATGCGGGCCGATCTGCGTCTCAAGGCTTCGCTGCGCCGGCGGGCGCGTCCTTGCCGAAGATCTCGGCGGCAATCTGGTTGGGCTCGATCGCAGCCGGGATGCCGCAATACATCGCGATCAACAATAGCACGTCCTGCACCTGCTCGCGCGTGCAGCCGTTGGCAAGCGCGCCCTTGGCATGGACGCGAAATTCGGCCGGCCGATTGCCTGCCGCCGTGATCGCGAGCATCACCAGGCTGCGGATGTCGTCGGACAGTCCCGTCCGCTGCCAGACATCGCCATAGACATAGCCGTTGATGATGCCCTGCAGCGGCGCGCCGAAATCGCCGGCCGCCGCCATCCGCTTCTCGACATCGGCCTCGCCGAACATTGCCTTGCGGCGCAACAATCCCCGCGCATTCAACTCGCCAGTGTCCACCATGGCCGCCTCCCATTGCGTTTTGGATCGATTTACACCGATAAATGATCGCCATTCGCCCGTCATCGGGCAAGCGCGGGAGCACGGGATGATCAATTGCGCAATGATCGGCCTTGGCCGCTGGGGCCGGTCGCTCGTCGAAGCTGCACACAAGGTGCCGCGCCTGCGGATCAGTCGCGCGGTCGAGACCGATCTCGACGGCGCGCGTGATTTCTGCGCCGAGCGGCGGATCGCGCTGACCAACAATTTCGCGGCCGTGCTCGAAGACGACAGCATCGACGCCGTCCTGCTCGCCACCCCGCACTCCCTGCACAGGAGCCAGGTGATTGCGGCAAGCGCCGCCGGCAAACAGGTGTTTTGCGAGAAGCCGCTGGCGCTCCACCGCGACGACGCGAGCGACATGTTCGCCGCCTGCAAGGCCGCCGGCCTCGTGCTCGCGGTCGGGCACAATCGCCGCTTCTGGCCGTCGCTTGCAGCCTTGCGCGAAATCGTCGCGAGCGGCGAGCTTGGAGTGATCCTCCATGTCGAGGGTCATAACTCCAACGAGAATTCCAATGCGATCCTCACAGGCTGGCGGCTGTCGCCGCAGGAATCGCCCGGCGGCGGCCTGACCGGCGCGGGCCTGCATGTACTCGATGCCTTCACGAGCCTCATCGGCCCCGCGCGTCGGGTCTATGCGAGCCTTGCCAGGCGCGACATAGGCCCGCCCCCGCTCGATACGGCGATGCTCGCGATCGACTTCGCAAACGGGGTGACCGGCACGCTGTCGACGGTGCGGGCGACGCCGTTCTACTGGCGCATCCATGTGTTCGGCTCGGAAGGATCCGCGGAAGTGCTCGATGAAGTCACGTTGGTGATGCGCAAGTCCGGCACCAAGGCGCAAACGGTAACATATGCCGCGATCGACACGCTGGCCGCGGAGCTCGAAGCCTTCGCCGACGCGGTCGCAGGCAAGCGTCCTTTCCCGGTGCCGGAGGCGGACGTCCTGGCGACGCTCGCCGCCTTCGAGGCCGCGCTTACCTCGATCGCATGCGGCCAGCCGGTCAGCTGTGATGCTTGACGAGACGGAGAAGCGGCGCCCGGCAGGTCGGGACCGCACGCCCTCACGGTCGTGCGTCTTAGTACGGCGTTAAGGACGAGCCGTTCGCGATGACGGTAACCGCCCATCCCGAAGGGCGTTACACCTGTAACATGGACATGCAGCGTTCGCTGCGGCCGCAGGTCCGATGCGCCGCTGTGTCCTGCCCAATCACGCGCCAGTTGCGCCATCGTGACCGAGAGAGGCAAAGGCCCTTCGCCAGGCAAGGGAATCTTCACGAAAACTCTATTCATTCCGTACTGGACAGCGGCTGCATACTGCTTACATCGCAGTTTCTTCGATACAATTTGTGATTCTCCGGGCCTTGGCTTTCGATGATGGGGACCATCAAGGCGAATATTGCCGCGCATACCCGCGATTTGCGGATCGATTTCGCGCGCGGTCTCGCCAACTGGTTCATGCTGCTCGACCACATCCCGCATAACGTGGTCAACCTGCTGACCATGCACAATTTCGGCTTCAGCGGCGCCGTCGATCTGTTCGCCTTCGCCTCGGGCTATGGTGCCGCGCTGTTGTTCGGCAGCATGATGGTCGAGCGCGGCTTCATCATTGCGGCGAGCCGGATCTTCAAGCGGGCCTGGCAGCTCTACGCCGCCCACCTCGTGCTGTTCGTCATCTATATCAACGCGATCAGCTGGGTCGCCGCGCACTACGCCGCGCCGGACATCTTCGAGGAATATCACGTCATCGGCATCCTCAACGATCCGGTGCGGGTGCTGATGCACGGCCTGATGCTGGAGGCCCGGCCGCTCAATCTCGATGTGCTGCAGATGGCAATCGTGCTGCTGGCGCTGTTCCCGCTGTCGCTGGCTTCGCTGCTGCGCTGGCCCAATCTCACCATGCTGGGATCGGTCGCGCTCTATGTCGCCGCCCGCGCCTTCAATCTCGGCCTGCCGGCCTATCCGGCCGGGAGCGCCGTCTACCTCAACCCGTTCTGCTGGCAGCTGCTGTTCGTGCTCGGCTCCTATCTCGCGCTCTATGGCGGGACGCTCGTCGGTCGGCTGAAACAGCCGCGGACGCTGCGCCTGCTGGCGATGGCCTATCTGGTGTTTTCGCTGCTGCTCATGGTGGGCGCGAACGTGCCGGCGATCGGCAACCTGCTTCCGGACGTGCTGATCAACGCCTTCATCCCGACCGACCGCGAGAATCTCGGTCCGGCCCGCATCCTGCATCTGCTCTGCGTGGCCCTGCTGTTCAGCTATTATGTGCCGGCGAACTGGAAAGGGTTTCATTCCAGATTCCTGCAGCCGATCATCAAATGCGGCGACGAATGGCTGGCGAGCTTCTGCGTCGGCATCTTTCTCGCGCTTGCCGCCCACATGATCCTGATCACGAGCCAGAACACGATCCTGCTCCAGGTGCTGGTCAGCATCACCGCGCTGACGCTGATGACAGCGGTCGCCTATTACATTTCCTGGTCGCGGGATCAGGATCGTGCGCCGCAGTCCCGGCCGGTGGTGCGGGCGCAGGAGGATCACGCGATTGCCGAAAGGTACCGCTCGACCGAGGCGTCGAAGGCTGCTTTCGCCCCGCCTGCGATGTTGCGGCCCCACCAGCCGCCGTAGATGCGATCGAAAGCGAGCGGCGCGACGGCCGCGGCAATGCGCTTCACCGCGACGGCATTGAGCGGGATATAGTTCGGGTAGCTGCGCATGAAGCTGACGAACCGGCGGTCCATCGTGACGGTCGCGATATCGCCGGTGAAGAGCGCGCCGCGGCCTTCGGCGCCGGCCCGCCAATGCAGCATCGCGCCGCCCGGAAAATGCCCGCCTGCGCGCACCAGCAGGATGTCGTCCGAGATCCTCACGCTCTCGCCCGACCACGGCACGATCGCCGGATGCGGCCGCGTGATCCACGCCGAATCGGCCTGGTGCAGATAGACCGGCGCGTTGCCGAACGCCGCGCTCCAATCGGCAAGCGCGCCGTAGAAATGCGGATGCGAGATCGCGATCGCCTTCAGCCCGCCAAGCGAGCGGACATAACCGACCGCTTCCCCGGTCGCCAGGGGAATGCAGTCCCACATCACGCAGCCATCGGCCTCGCGCAGCAACAGCGCACGCTGGCCGATGGCAAAGCCCGGCTCGACACCGAGGCCGGGAACGCCGAGATCGTCGCGCCAGACCACGCGATGCGCAGCAGCGAGCTCCGCGCGGCTCAGCCATCTCTGCCCGTCCCAGCCGACGAACTGCCGCTCGTCCTCGCAGATCGGGCAACGCTGCGGCGGCGCGGCCGCATCCGGAAATTGCGCGCCGCATTGGACGCAGGAGAACACGGGCATGGGCAAAGCTCCATCGTCCATCGATCGGCTTCCGGGAAATTTCGGGACCGCCAGCACGCGGCACAAGGGCGCAGCTCCACAATTTTGACCTGTCATCCCTCGGGCGCGTTCGTGTAGAACTGACATGGAGATCCGGACGCGAGGGGGAATGCCATGAATGTCGCCATCGTCTGCACCGGCGTGCTCGGGCTGTTGTTGTTCGGGCTCGGGCTCCATGTCTCGCTGCTGCGCCGGCGCACCAGGCGCTCGATCGGCTGCGACACCGGTCCGACCGATCCGCTGCACCGCGCGGTGCGTGCGCATGGCAACACCGCCGAATATGCCCCGTTCTTTGCCGTGCTGTTCCTGTGGTTTGCCGTGCATCCGGGACCGGCATGGGTCACGGTCGCCATCGTTCTTGCAACGCTCGCGCGCGTCGCGCTGGTCGCCGGCCTGCTCTTCGGCCCCTCGCTCGACAAGCCGACGCCGGCGCGTTTCGTCGGCGCGCTCTTGACCTATGTCACCGGCATCGCCCTGGCGCTGCGACTTGCGCTCGGATGACGCGGCTATTTGCGCAGTCCCGGGTGACAGACGTGACATCGCATTCCCGCGGCGGAATTCGCCCGAGCTTTGCGTCGTCCATCGCCCTCTTCGAAGTCAGAGGGCGCAAGGAAGGCCGGGTGGCCGCTGCCCCCGGGGCTCCCGCGCAAGGAAAAGGTTGCGCGAGCGCGAAAACCACAGGTGCAGTCGGTGATCACACCGGCCTTCCCTGCGCGGTGGTGTTACGGCTTATACGCGCTCTCCCCGGTGAACCATTCCGTTTGCCACCGTCGCCCCCGCGAAGCTTTTTGGCTTCGCTTGGACTTGACGCCGGATCTCCGGGGCGCCAGGACCACGCGACTTCGCCGTACGTATAAGCGCTGCTCGTCGGACAGCGCCTCCACGTCCACCGCATCCCCGCCTCACGTCTCGTGACGTCCGCGATACGTCCCTCTGCAACGAGGCGGGATGGGCAGACCTTACGCCAAATCAGAATTTCTGAAAACAGGAATATTTTTCGAAACAGGGATTGACAACGATATGTCGGGCGCACCCGTCGGGCAAATCAATTGCAGGCCGGCGTCAGGTGCACCGCCGTCGTCCCGGCGCAGGCCGGACCCCATAACCACAGAATTTCGTTTTGCGAAGAACGTCTCCTACCGAATACCACAGACAGATCCCGCGGTATGGGTCCCGGCCTGCGCCGGGACGACGTGGAGATGCGGTTCGAGGATCCGAATTCCTGCTCGGTCTCGTCGGGCAAATCACGCGCGTACAATCGACAATTCATCGCCTGCGATATTGCTCGACATGGCGCCGTGCCGCATGCCCAAGCGCGGTTGCAGCCGCGGTCAGCTCGGCAACATCGTGACCGCCGAAGCCCAGGATGAATCCGTCCGCGCCCGCTGCCTTCAGCCGCGTTTCCGACAACAGCCAGGTCTCGACTTGCCAGGTCTCAATTTGCGCGCTCCCGACTTGTGCCTGGGCGCGGATCGCGCCGGCGGCATCGGCGGGCAAGCCTTCCGGCAGCAGCGCGAGCAGATGCAGGCCCTGTTGCGGGCTGACGATCGTCAATGCACCGCCGGCGGCGCGCTCGAGCGCGGCGACGGCGGCATCGCGCGAGATGCGGTAGCGTCGGCGCATGCGGCGAATGTGATCGGCGAGGAAGCCGTCAGCCATCAGGTCGGCCACCGCGCCCGCCATGAAGCTCGGCGGAAAACGATCATGGCCCTCGCGCACGGCGATCACCTGATCGAGCGCGGCGGGCGGCAGCACCATATAGGCGAGGCGCAGGCCCGCGCCGAGCAGCTTGGAGAAGGTGCCGAGATAGATCACGCGGTCGCCGCCGCCGATGCCGGCGAGCGCGGTGAGCGGCGGGCCGCCATAGCGAAACTCGCTGTCGTAATCGTCTTCCAGCAGCCAGGCCTTGGCCGACCGCGCCCATTCGACCAGGGCGATGCGCCGCGCCATGGTCATGGTGACGCCGGTCGGAAACTGGTGCGAGGGCGTGACATAGGCGGCCCTGGCAAGCCCCGCCCGCTTCTCGCCGGCGCGCACGTCGAGCCCTTCCGCATCGACCGGGACCGGCACCACCTTCAGGCCGGCTCGCGTCAGCGTGCGGCGGGCGACTGGATAGCCCGGATCTTCCATCCAGACCGCGTCGCCGGCCTGCAACAAGGCCTCGACGCACATCCGCATGCCCTGCTGGATGCCGTTGATGATGACGACACAATCGGGATCGCAGATGAAACCGCGGCTCGCGGCGAGATAGCGCGCGATCTCGGCTCGCAGCGTGGCGTCGCCGCGCGGATCGCCATAGCCGAAGGCGGCGTCGTCCGTCCGCATGATGCGGCGGCGCGTCGCGGCCGCCAGCCGGCGCAGCAGTTGCGGATCGGCATAGGTCTTGCCCAGCGCGAACGGCCTGGTCGGCGGCGGCCTGATGCTGCGCGGCGCGGCCGTGAGCTGCCTCGTCTTGCGCGCGGGCGTGGGCAGCGTCGCGACGAAGGTGCCGGAGCCGGTGCGCGCATCGGCAAGGCCGTCGCTCTGCAGATGCTCATAGGCAATGACGACCGCGTTGCGCTTGACGCCGAATTGCTGGGCGAGCGCCCGGGTCGAGGGCAGCCGCAGGCCCGCCGCAAGGCGCCCGTCGAGAATGGCGCTGCGCAGGCTGCCATAGACCTGCAGCGCCTGGTTGCCGGCCGAACGATCGAGCCGCAGCGGCAAGTCGAGCGCCGCGCCGTGCTGGCGCGGCATGGCACGGCCCGGCATGGCCGGGTGTTTTGAAGTGGTCGACATGATCAGCTCGAAATTGGACCTCGCGCCGACCACTTTATCCGTGGCCCTTGAGGGGCTCAACTTCGGAGAATGAGATGCCAGCCGAGACTTCCGCGAGCTACCCCGTCGACGAGATCAACCGCGTGCGCCGGCTGCACGAGCGCGGCCGCTACGACGTCGAGACCGTGCACCGGCTCTTGGACTCGGCCGCGCTCTGCCACGTCTCCTACGTCATCGACGGCCAGCCCTATTGCACGCCGACGCTGTATTGGCGCGAGGGGTCGCGGCTCTATTGGCACGGCAGCAGCGCCAGTCGCATGCTGCGCAACCTGTCGGAGGGCGAGCCGGCCTGTCTCACCGTGACCCAACTCGACAGCCTGGTGCTCGCCCGCTGCGGCTTCAACCACTCGGCCGATTACCGCTCGGTGATGGCGTTCGGCCATGCCAGGCTGGTGGAGGACCAGGCGGAGAAGGAGCGCGCGCTCGTCATGATGGTCGACCGCTTCTTCCCGGGCCGCACCGCGCAGCTGCGCCAGAGCACGAAACAGGAGATCAAGGCGACCGCCGTGGTCACCATGGAGATCGAGCGCGCCTCGGCCAAGATCCGCAGCAAAGGTGTCGGCGACGACGAGGAAGACTACGCGCTGCCGATCTATGCCGAGCGCGTCCCCGTCAACATGGTGCTGGGCGCGCCGGAGCCCTGCAAGCGGCTGTTGCCCGGCGTCGCGCGGCCGGACAATCTCGCGCCTTATCGCGAGGGACGGAAGCTCGAGGATGCGGTGCGCGAGGCCTATGGCATTGCCTATGCTGAGGTGGTGGGCGGATGAATCATCCGCCCGGCACCGGCCAGGACCGCGTCACGACCGGAAGCCCTCCCGCCGTTCCGCTGCCGTCGGCGATCGCCAGTCGATGCCGCGCCGAAGGCGAGAACCGGGTGAAATGCCAGCGCTTGGGATCGTCATCGATGTCGCCCGTGAAGCTGATGGCGATGGTGTCATCGGACAGCACCATTGCAAACTGGTCGAGCGGCAGGCGCAGGCCGAGCCCTCTGGCTTTGATATAGGCTTCCTTCAGGGTCCAGTAATCGAAGAAGCGGTCGAGAAACTCTCCCGTCGGGAGCCCGCGCAAGGCCGCGATCTCCGTCGCGGCGAACACGTGCTGCGCGGTGTCCCACAGCGAGCCGCGCCGGTCCATGCACTCGACGTCGACGCCGACTGCCTCGCGAGCCGAGATCACGCAAGCCACGCAGCCCTCGGTGTGGGAGAGGCTGAAATGGACCGGCTTTGCGAGCACGGGGCCCCCGACAAAGGGCCTGCCATGGCGGTCAGTGACGAAGGTCCAGTCGGCGGGCGCGACCGTCGGCAGCCGGTTCGACAGCGCAAAGCGCAACAGCCCATGCGCAAGGATATAGAGGCGCTGGTGGCGCGCCTGCACAAAACGGCCGGCCCGATCGTGTTCCTCAGAGGACAGCGACGTCCGGCAGGCTTCAAGCGCCGCGTCCGTGCCGTGGGCCTCGGTCAGGCCGACATAGAGCTCGATGCCATCGCCGGCCATGCAGCTCCAGTCCAGACATGGCCGGCAGACATCGTCATGAGACATTGCCGACCGGCATTATCGACAGACATCACCAAGAGACATCACCAGACCGCATTGCCGACCTGGCAGCTGCCGGCCTGTTCGCCAAAACAGGCAAAGCCGGCGGTCCATTGAAGAGAACCGCCGACACTGCGTTTCTGGCATCGCGACCCCCGCGCAGGATCTGACGCATGCGCGAGCAGCCGATCCGTACTCGCAAGCAATCTCGCGGGCTTCCTACTTTTTCTTCTTCTTGGCCTTCTTCGGCTTCTTCTTGAGCTGGGTGAGAGCCCTGTTGGCGTCGCGCAGCGCGTCCTGCAGCTCCTTCTTCTGCTTTTGCAGCAACTCGGTCAGCGCTTTCCTCTCTTCATCGGACAGGCCGCTGAAATCGATATATTTGGCATAACCCATAATATGACCCCGCATTTAAATGCGTGTGTGGAGGGAAAGTGGTAATTATGTTGCTCGTTATGAGCGAATAATCAAGGCGGATCTCGGCTGTCCGCAAAACAAGTTCGATAATCGCGACGCGTTCACGCCGCGTTGCGGGCAAGCAGGCGCGATAGCGGCATGTCGGGATGCACTGCGGCGCTTGAAAGAATTGCGACATAGGCTTGCATCCATTGCGTCATGGTTTGCGCAGCAATGAGCCCGCTCTTGTAGGCGCAGGAGCCGGTCACCCCCGCCGGCCGCTCCTTCAGCATCAGCGACAGCCAGGTCTGGTCGATCGGCAGCACCGGCTGGCCTTCGCGGTGGACATCGCCGAACGAGCGCACCGTGACATCAGGCAGCCGGAGCGGCTGGCGCAGCGGATTTTGCAGCGTGAAATAGACCTGGATCAGGGATGCGGGATCGACGCCGTCCTGCTCGGCGAGGCGCGCCGCCAGGACGTCGAACGGAAGGTCCTGCCGCGCATGCGCGTCCAGCACGCTCTCGCGCACCCGGGCAAAGGCTTCGGCGAAGGAGAGCCCGGGCGCAAGCCGCGTGCGAATGATCACCGTGTTCTCGAGCGGCCCGACCACGCGCTCCATGTCGGCGCGGCCGCGATTGGCCATGGCGGTGGCAATGCAAAGATCGGTGCGGCCGGTCTGGTTGAGCAGCAGCGCTTTCAGGCCGGTCAGGAGGCAGACGAACAGCGTGCCGTTCTGGCGCGCACTGAAGCGGGTCAGCTGCGCGATGAGGCCGCTTTGCAGCTGCACGGGCTCATGCGCGGTCGGCGTGCCCGGGCGCGGGCCCGGATCGGTCCCGGCCGCGCCAAAGACCGGCGCGGCGCCGCGCAGATTGTCGCGCCAATAGGCGAATTGTGTCGCGGCCTCGCTGGTCTCGCACCATTGGCGCTGCCAGCGCGAAAAATCCGAGAAGGCGCGCGCCGCCAAAGCTGGCGCCAGCGTCCGTCGGCCTCTCCCGGACGAATAGGCCTTCGATATCTCGTCAAACACAAGGCCGATCGACCAGCCGTCGGCGACACCGTGATGGAAGGTCAGGAGCAGGAGATGGTCGTCGGGCGACAGGCGCAGCAGGCGCGCGCGCAGCAACGGCGCGTGCGCGGGGTCGATCGGCGCCCAGGCCTCCTGCCTGGCGACAAGCTTTGCGCGCTTCAGGTTGAGCCGTCCGAGGCGCTCGTCTGCGCCGACATCCATGTCGACCACATCGAGCAGGCGGCCGATGCGCTCAGGCGGCGCGATGCGGGCAATCGCCGCGTCCCCGTCCCAGTCGAAGGACATGCGCAGCGCCTCGTGCTTGCGAACGACCGCGGTGAGAGCCTTTCGCAGGGCCGGAATGTCGAGCGGCCCCTGCAGCCGCAAGGCAAACGGCAGGTTGAACTGCGGCAGGCCGGGCAGCGCGCGCTCCGCCTGCATCATCTGCTGCTGGGTCAAGGACGGCAGGACGGGTCCGCCGTCTCCGAGCGTTGGAGCGTCCGGCAACGGCGCCGGCAGGCGGGCCGCCAACGCCGCGTCGATCCGCCTTGCAAGCCGCGCTACCGTCGGCGCCTCGAAGATGGCCTTGATCGGCAGCGATAAGCCGAAGGCGCGCGCAATGCGGCCCATCATCCGGCCGGCCAGCAGCGAATGGCCACCGAGATCGAAGAAATTGTCGGTGGCGCCGACATGCGGCCGCTCGAGCAGCTCGCGCCAGATCCCGGACAGCGCCTGCTCGGTCGGATGTCGCGCCGGAGCGTTCGCCATCGCAGCCGCAGCGTGCTCCTTCGCCGGCCACGACACGACCCGCAGCGCCGCACGGTCGACCTTGCCATGCGCATTGAGCGGCAGCCGGTCGAGAAACAGGAAAGCTGCGGGAATGGCATGCGCCGGCAGCCGGGTTTTCAGGACATCGCGCAGGCTCGCGGCACTGGGCGCGCTCGACGCGCGAGCAACGATGTAGGCAACGAGCCGCGCCTCGCCGCCTGCATCGCGGCGCAGCTCGACGATCGCCGCGCGCACGCCGGGATGATCGAGCAGGGCCTGCTCGATCTCCTTGAGCTCGATCCGGTAGCCGCGGATCTTAACCTGCTGGTCGGCGCGGCCGAGGCACTCCAGCAACCCGTCGGCGCGCCAGCGCGCGAGATCGCCGGTTCGGTACAGCCGTGCATCGGGACGGTGCGAGAACGGATCGCGCAGGAAGCGGGCATTGGTCAGCGCGGGATCGTTGATATAGCCGCGGCCGACACCGGCGCCGCCGACATGGAGCTCGCCGACGGTCCCGGTCGGCACCGGCTGCAGGTGCTGATCGAGCACATAGGCCTGAACGTTTGGGAGCGGCCGGCCGACCGGCACGGTCGTCGTCGGGAGCGATGCGGCCGTGACGCGGTGCAAGGACACGTCGTCCGAGCACTCCGAGGCGCCATAGGCGTTGATCAGGGGCACGGCGGGAAAATGCCCGATGAAGGCGCGGCAGAGATCGGCGGTCAGCGGCTCGCCGGTCGAGACCAGCAGTCTCAGCCGCGACAATGCCTGCCGGACCGGCGTCTCGTCGATGCGCTCGAGCATGACCCGCAGCAGCGACGGAACGATCTGCAGCACCGTCACGGCTTCGCGCACGATTTCGCGCGCCAGACGCAGCGGATCCTGTGCGACCGCGTCGGCGCATACATGAACGCGCGCGCCGACCATGGGCCCGGCCAGGAACTGCCACACCGAGATGACGAAACTCTGCGGCGCGGTCTGCGCAATGACGTCGCGGCGCGACAGACCAAGCTCGGCGATCAGCGCGGCCAGATGATTGGCAAGCCCGCGCTGCTCGATCATCACGCCCTTGGGCGCGCCCGACGAACCCGAGGTGTGGATGACATAGGCAAGGCCGGACGGCGCCCGCCGCACCGGCGCCGTCCGCCTTGCCGGCACCTTTGCGGCGAGGTCCTCCAGCTTCACGACACGCGCGCGCGATCCGGCCGCGCCCTCGATCTCCCGCAGCCTGCCCATGCAGCCGTTCGCCACCACGATCAGCCGCGGCTCGCTCGCCTGCAGCACGGCGGCGAGCCGCTCTGCGGGCTGGGCGGGATCGAGGGAAGCGAACGCCGCGCCGACGCGCTGCACGGCAATCATCGCCGCAAGCAGGTCGGCGCCGCGCGCGGCAAGCAGGCCAACGACCATCTCGGCGCCGATGCCGAGCCGCGCCAGCCCATGTACGATGGCGCGGCTGCGGCGGTCGAGCGCGCGGTAGCTCAGCCGCTCGCGCGCGCCGGAGACCGCGACCGCCTTTGGTGCGTGCTTCACCTGCTGCGCGAAACGGCCGGCTAGATTGCCGCGCCTGGTGGCATCGAGGGCTGCGCCGTTCCAGCCGACCAGGAGGCGACGGCGCTCCGCAGCGGGCAGCATCGGCAGCCGCGAGATCTGCCGTTGCGGGTCGGCGGTGACGCCCTGCAGCAGCATCTCGAGCTGCGCCGCCATCCGCGCAATGGTCGAGGCCTCGAACAGGTCGGTCGCGTATTCGAAAAATCCTTGAAACGCGCCGTCGATCTCCGTCAGCTCCAGCGTGAGGTCGAACCGCGAGATCCGCTGGTCGATGTCGATCTGCGCCACCGACAAGCCGTCGAAAGCGGCGGCCTCGATCGAGGCGTTCTGCAGGATGAACATCACCTGGAACAGCGGCGTGGCGTTGCGGCTGCGCGAAACCTGCAGCGCACGCAAGATCTCCTCGATCGGCAGGTCCTGATTGCGATAGGCATCGAGCGTGACCTGCCGCACCCGACGCAACACCTCCGCGAAATCAGGATCGCCCGACAGGCCGGTGCGCAGCACGATGGTGTTGGCGAACAACCCGATCAGCCGCTCGGCCTCGATCTGATTGCGGTTGGCAATCAGCGAGCCCACGGCGACATCCTCATGTCCGGTCAGGCGGTACAGCAGGCACTGAAACGCCGCGAGCAGCGTCATGAAGGGGGTGACGCTCTGGGATCGGCTGAGTGAGCGAATGGCCGCCGACAGCGTGGGCGAGATCCTGAAATCGTGCCGCGCGCCGCGGCCGCTCCAGACCTCCGGCCGCGGCCGGTCGGTGCGCAGCGGCAGCGTCGTCACGCCGTCGAGCTGCCGGCGCCAATAGCCGAGCTGCTCCCTTGCGGCTTCGGTTTGCGCCCATCCCTGCTGCCACGCCGCGAAGTCGCGATACTGGTAGGGCGATTGCGGCAGCGCCACCGGCTTGGCCGCGCGGATCGCCGCATAATGTGCCGCGAGCTCTTCCCAGAACAGGCGCTGCGACCAGCCGTCGGTGACGAGATGATGGATGGCGACGATCAGGGCATGGTCGTCCTTCTCGACATCCCCGCCAAGCGCGAGCAGCACGACGCGAAGCGGCAGCTCGCGCTCCAGCGCGAAGGCGTGATGCGCAAGCCGCATCGCCTCGCGCCGGATCAGCGCGGCACGCTTGCCGGGTGCACAGGAGCTCGCATCCACCCGGTCGAGCTGCGGCGTCGACGGGTGCGCGATCTGCACCGGCTCGCCCTGCACTTCGGTAAATGTCGAGCGCAGGATGTCGTGCCGCGCGCAAACCGCGTGCAGGCTCGCCTCAAGAGCCGCCACGTCGAGAGCGCCTTTGAGCCGCGCGATCTCGATGATGTTGTAATTGTAGCGGGTGGGATCGAGCCCTGCGAGGAGATACATCCGCTGCTGCTGGAACGACAGCGGCGCGTGGGTTGGTCTCGCCTCGCCGCTGTGCCACAGCGGCATGCCCTCGCCGCGGCCCTTGGCCATCGATTGCAGCCGGCCGGCAAGGGCTGCGACGGTCGGCGCATCGAACACCTCGCCGAAGGTCAGATGCACTCCGAGCTGCGCGCGCAGCCGCGACAGCAGCTGGGTGACGACGAGCGAATCCGCGCCCAGCGCGAACACGTCCTGGTCGACGCCGATCCGCGGAAGCTCCAGGAGGCCCGCCCACAGCCCGGCAAGACGCGCCTCGAGATCCGAGCGCGGCAGGTGGATCGCCGCATCGTCGCCGCCGGCGCCTGCGATCAGGCCGGCCAGCTCGGCGCGCTTGATCTTGCCGCTGGCGCCTTTCGGGATCTCGGGCACGATGCGGATCAGGCTCGGCACCTTGTAGGCAGCCAGCCGCTGGCGCACGAACTGGCGAAGCTGCGACGGGCTCGCGACGCGATTCGGCCGCAAGGTCACGACGGCGGCGACGTTCTCGCCAAGCTTCCGGTGCGGAATCGCAAAGGCGCCGGCTTCGAGCACGTCGGCATGGCTCAGCAGCACCTCCTCCACTTCCGACGGCGAGACCTTCTGCCCGCCGCGATTGATGACATCCTTGATGCGGCCGACGATGAAGAGATAGCCGTCGGCGTCGAGATAGCCGAGATCGCCGGTGCGAAACCAGCCGTCGCGGAACGCAGCCCGGGTCGCCTCGGGATTGTTGTAATAGCCGGCGAACATGGTTGGGCCGCGCAGCACGATCTCGCCATGCGCGCCGGCCGGCTGCATCCGGCCATCGCTGTCCATGATCGCGATCTCGGGGCCGGCGGCGCGGCCGACCGAGCCGACCTTGCGCCTGTCGCGCGGATTGGCCGCGATCTGCGAGGCGCCTTCGGTCATGCCGTAGGTCTCGATGACGGGGACGCCGAACAGCCGCTCCAGCCCTTCCAGCGTGGCCGGCGCAAGCGAGGCCGAGGCCGAGCGAATCAGGCGCAGCGAGGTCTGCTGCGGCGGATCGTCCTTTGCGGCCGACAGCAGCGCGCGGTGGATGGTCGGCACCGCGGTATACCAGGACGGCCGGAATTCCCGCAGCCAGCCGAAAAAGGACGCAGCATCGAAGCCGGAGGTGAGCACGACGCTCGATCCTGCGACCAGCGCGGTCAATAGTCCCGAGATCAGGCCGTGGGCGTGAAACAGCGGAAGCACATTGAGCAGGCGGTCGTCGGGCTGAAGCGATAGCACCGCGCCGGCATTATGGGCCGAAAGACAGACGCTGGCCTGTGTCAGCGGCACCATTTTCGGCCGTGCGGCCGTGCCCGAGGTCAGGAGAATAAAGGCAACGTCGTCGCGGCCCGCCGGACCTTGCGCGACCGCGGGCCCGATCGCACCGCCGACCAGCTCCAGGGAACCGAGACCTTCGGTCGCATCGGACACGAGATCGATGACGGGAATACCGAGCTCGCGGGCGACCTCGCGGCTCGCCGATGTCATGTCGGCGCGGGTGACGAGCGCAGCCAGCTTCAACTCGGCGAAATAGCGCCTGAGCTCGTCAGCCGTGTAGTCGGGATTGACTGGTACACAGGTCGCAGCCGAGGCAATCGCGAGCAGGGCGAGGCCATGTTCCGCGCCACGCGGCATCGTCACCGCGACCCGGTCGGTCACGGCAATGCCGAGCCGGCGCAGCTGGGCGACGGTCGCAAACGTCCGCTGCGCCAGCTCGGCAAAGGTAACCGGCGCATGGCCGGGCGCCAGCACTGCAACCTTGCCGGGAGCCGTCCTGGCATGGAAATCCACAACATTTGCGATGCAGGCAAAGATTTGGCGGCCAGCGCCGCTGCCGGCCGACCCCGACGGCGATGATGTTGCAACGTCCGTCAATCGCTTGCCTTTTTTGCTTGGTGTTTGATCGGGGTAGGCTATTCTTCTAGAACTTGACCAAGGCGTCCAGTGCGAGGTGACGCAAGGCCCGGAATATCGATGGCCAATGTCGATGGCCCGGGCCTTGCACCCTCCGATGGCAGCAACTCGGACGGATCACCATGCTGGAGAATGAGCCTGGCGCTCAGGGGGAAAGCGGATTGAAGCAGTGGCTCGAGGACAATGATCTCGGCCAATATGCCGATGTTTTCCTGCGACATCGCATCGATCTCGACGTCATCCCCGATCTGACCGACCAGGACCTGGCCGAGCTTGGGCTTGCGCTCGGCGACCGCAAGCGCCTGCAGCGCGCCATCGCGACGCTGCCGCGGATCATGTCGTCCGACCGGCCGCCTGGTGTCGGGACGGAGCGCGCCGGGACCGCCGCCGAGCGGCGCCAGATCACCGCGATGTTCTGCGACATGGTGGGCTCGACCTCGCTGTCTGAGAAGTTCGACCCCGAAGACGTCCGCGACATGATCGCGAGCTTCCGGGAGACCTGCGTTCGCGTGGTCCGTCATTACGACGGCTTTGCGGCCCGCTATGTCGGCGACGGCATTCTGATCTATTTCGGCTACCCGATCGCACATGAGGACGATGCCGAGCGCGCGGTGCGCGCCGGCCTCGACATCACCCAGATCCTGTCGAGCGCAACCGGCGAAAGCGACGGCCGCCGGGCGCCGGCCGCGCGTATCGGCATTGCCACCGGCCTTGCGGTGGTCGGCGACCTCATCGGGCAGGGCACGGAGGAGCGCGACTCCGCCGTCGGCGAGACGCTGAACCTCGCCGCGCGACTGCAGGGACTCGCCGAACCGAATGGCGTCGTCATCGCCGCGTCGACGCAATTCCTGCTGCGGGGAAAATTCGATTATCTCGACCTCGGCACCCACGCGCTGAAGGGCATCACCGAAAAGGTCCAGGCCTGGCAGGTGGTGCGGCCGTCGCGCGCGGAGACGCGCTTTGCGGCGGCCACCGGTTCGCGGCTGACGCCGCTGGTCAACCGGGACGAGGAGATGATGCTGCTGCTCGGGCGCTGGCTGCAGGCGAGGGACCGCAAGGGCCAGGTCGTGGTGATCTCAGGCGAGCCGGGCATCGGCAAGTCCCGCGTCGTGCAGGAGCTGCGCGAGCGGATGGGCGGGGCGCAACACCGCCGGGTCTCGCTGCAGTGCTCGCCCTATTACACGTCGACCGCGTTCCATCCCTTCATCGAGCAGCTCAAGCTCGCACTCGAGCTCGACCGCGACAACTCGTCCGCCCAGGCGCTCGGCTGCCTCGAGGCGGCGATCGCCGCTTCCGGCGGCGATGTGCAGGAGGCCGCGCCGGTCCTCGCCGCGCTGCTGTCGATCCCGACCGGCGATCGCTATCCGCCGCTCGAGCTGTCGCCGCAGCAGCAGAAGGACGCAACCGTCGCGGCGCTGGTCAACCACCTCCTGGGACTTTCGCGCGAGCAACCGCTCGTGATCGCGTTCGAGGATGCGCACTGGATCGATCCGACCTCGCGCGAGGTGCTGGATCTCTTGGTGGAGAAGGTCCAGGACCAACCGGTCTTGGTCATCATCACCTGCCGCGCCGAGTTTCAGCCGAGCTGGAAGGCGCATCCGCACATCACCATCCTGGTGCTCAACCGCCTGAGCCCGCATCTGCGCACCACCCTGGTCGAGCGCGTCGTCGGCAGCCGCGAGCTGCCGAAGGAGGTGGTGGATGACATCATCGTCAAGACCGACGGCGTGCCGCTGTTCGTCGAGGAATTGACCAAGGCCGTGCTGGAATCGGACGTGCTGAAGGAGAGCCATGGCCGCTACGTGCTGTCGGGCCCGTGGCGCCAGCTTGCGATCCCGGCGACCCTGACCGATTCGCTGATGGCCCGGCTCGACCGGATGGGCCCGTTCAAGAAGATCGCGCAGATCGGCGCCACCATCGGCCGCGAATTCTCCTACGAGATCCTGTGCGCGGTCGCGAACCTGCCGGAGAACCAGATCGAGGCGGCGCTCAGCCATCTCGAGGACGCCGGCCTGATCGTCCGCTTCGGCTTCCCGCCCGACGCGCTGTATTCGTTCAGGCACGTCATGATCCAGAATGCGGCGCATGACAGCCTGCTCCACAGCGACCGGCGCAGGCTGCACGCACAGATCGCGCAGGTGCTGGCCGAGAAATATCCGGAGAAGGCCGAGCGCGAGCCGGAGCTTCTCGCCTATCACCTCACCGAATCCGGCCAGAGCGAGCCGGCCGCCCGCTTCTGGCTCAAGGCCGGCAAGCAGGCCGCGCTCACCGGCGCCAATCTGGAGGCGATCGGCCATCTGCGCCGCGGTCTCGACGTGGTGCAGAACAACGCCCGCATGCTGGATCGCGGACCGCTGGAGCTCGAGCTGCGCATCGCGCTCGGCACCGCGCTGATCGCGGCCAAGGGGTATGCCGCCCAGGAAGTCGACGAGAACTACACGCGCGCCATCGAGCTCGGGCGGCCGCTCGGCGACGAGCAGAAGGTGTTCACGGCGACCCGCGGCCTGTGGGTCAGTCATTTCATTCGCGGGGATCTCGCCCGCGCCCACGATCTCAGCGTCGAGCTGATGAAATTCGCCCGCCTCAAGCGCGGGCTCGGCACCGAGCAGACGGTCTATCTCACCGAGGCGCATCGCTCCATCGCCATGACGACGCTGTATCGCGGCCGCTTCGTGGTCGCGCATCATCATCTGCAGCGCTGCGTCGGCCTCTACAAGCCGGACGTGCATAGCGGGCTGATGGAGCGCACCGGCATCGATCCCAGCGTGGTCTCGCTCTCCTATCTCGGCTATGTGCTGTGGTTCCTCGGCTGTCCCGACACCGCACGGCAGCACAGCGAGCAGGCGATCGCCAATGCCGGCGAGATCAGGCATCCGTTCACGCGCGCCTTTGCGCTGGTGTTCGGCGCCTATCTTTGCCAGCACCTGCGCGACGTCGAGGGCACGCGGGATTATGCCAGCGAGGCCATAACCATCGCCTCCGAGCACGGCTTCCTGCACTGGAAGCACCAGGCGACGATCCTGCACGGCTGGGCGCTCGCCGAGCTTGGTGCGATCGACGAAGGGCTCGGCCAGATGCGCACCGGGCTCGAGGGCTACGAGGCGATGGATTCCTGGCTCGCCTGCTGCTGGTTCAGGAGCCTGCTCGCGAGCGCCTATGCCAAAGCCGGCCTGCCGGACGCGGCACTGCGCGCTCTGGACGGCGCGGCTGCGATCGCAAGGCGGACCGGCGATCACTTCTTCCTCGCCGAGCTCACCCGCATGCAGGGCGAGATCGTCTTCCGGGAAGGCGGCCGGGCGGCGGCAAGCGAAGCCGAGAACCTGTTCCTGAAATCGCTTGATATCGCCCAGGAGCAGAATGCGCCGTCGTGGGAATTGCGCACCGCGACCAGCCTCGCGCGACTCTGGCGGTCGGTCGGCCGGCGCGCGCAAGCGGCCGACCTCCTGCTGCCGACCCTGAGCCAGTTCAGCGAAGGCCTGTCCACGCCGGACATGCGGGACGCGATCGAGCTCGCCCACCAGCTCGGCGGGACGCTGCCCGAGCCTGCCGGCAGCCCGCTCAGGCATGGCTGACCTCGACGCCGCGCGACGGCGCTATGCCGAGGCCATCGCGCGGCGCGAACACATCGCGTCAGTGCCGCTGTTGCGCGCGCTCGGCACCGTTCCGCGCGAGCGTTTCCTCAAATCCGGCCCCTGGCGCATCCGGACAGACGGCGGACAAGCCTACCGGCTGACGGCAAGCGCGGATCCGCGGCATCTCTATGCCGATGTGCTGGTCGCAATCGATGCGCGCCGCAGGCTCGACACCGGGCTGCCGAGCCTGTGGGCGTATTTCCTCGATGCGCTGGCCATCGCCGAAGGTGAGCGCGTCATCCAGATCGGCTGCGGGCTCGGCTATTACACCGCGATCCTCGCGGAGATGGTGGGCCGGAAAGGCAAGGTGCTGGCGCTCGACAGCGACAAGACGCTGGCCGCCCGCGCGGCTGCGAATTTGCGCGACTATGGCAACGTCACCGTCGTCGGCGGCGACGCCTGTCGCAAGGTCGAAGGCCGCGCCGACGTGGTGATCGCCCATGCCGGCTTCACCTCGCCCCAGCAGCTCTGGCTCAGATCGCTCCGCGCGGACGGCCGCCTGCTGCTGCCGCTGACGGGACAGGACCGCCACGGCATCGTCGTCAGGATCACGCGGCACGGCGACACGTTCGAGGCCGAAGCGATCAGACGGATCAAGATCTTTCCGGGCCAGGGCCGCGGCACGACCGCGCTCGAGGCACGCGTCACCGACTGGTGGGAGCGCGCCCTCGCACTCGGCCCGCTGCGCTTCCGCAGCCTCGAGCAGGGGCTGCCGTCGGAACGAGCACTGAGTCGCAGGCGGAGCTGAGAGCCTGCGCCGCTGGTGGGGCATCGTGGTTCTTCTCCCTCTCCCCGTCCTTCGTGGAGAGGGTCGGGGTGAGGGGCTGCCTCCGCATATCGAGCTCGCGGAGAGGGCCCCTCACCCGCCGCGCGTTCCGCGCGTCGGCCTCTCCCCGCAGGCGGGGCGAGGCGAAATCTCATCTGCTTGTCAACCGGACGCCACCCGTGTCGGGATTTTGGCCGGCTCCTCGCGCGACAGCCATTCGGCGACGCGGCTCCAGGCCGTGGCCAGCGTGGTCGCGCCCATGAACAGACCGAGATGCCCGCAGGGCGCGACTTCGCTTGCGATCAGGGCGGACGGCGTTCCGAGCAGGGACGCCGTTGCCAGTGCCTGCGCCGGCGGCACGATCTCGTCATTGTGGCCTGCGAGCAGGAAGACCGGGGTGGTCAGTTCTGCCAGCTTCAGCTCGCGGCCCAGTGCAACGAAGCTTCCCTTCGCCAGCTGGTTTTCCCTGAAGATTTTCTCGACCGCTTCCAGATAGAACACGCCGGGCAGGTCGAGCGTCTCGGCGTGCCAGCGCGCGAAGCGGTCGCGCAAGGCTTCGGCCTGCGCATCCTCGCGCGGCAGGGTTCTCTGCAACGCGGTCTCCATATCCGGGTTGGCGCGCCAGAGCCGGAGGAGATCGGCGCCGCGCGCCAGGCCGCCGCCGCTCGTCACCAATCCTGCGAACGCGCCCATCGTGGTACGGGCCACCATCTGCGCCAGCTCGGACCCGACCGAAACATCGACCGGCGCGCCGACCAGCACCAGCCGCCGCACCTTCCCGGGGAAGCGCGCGGCATAGAGCAGCGACATCCAGCCGCCCTGGCAGAGACCGATCAGGTCGAGCGGCGGCCCGATCCGGTCGACCGCGACATTGAGATCGGCGAGATAATTGTCGATCGAAAGATAGCGCATCTCGGGCGAAGCGGCGCGCCAGTCGGTCAGATAGATCCGATCCACCCCGCCACGCCCGAGCGCCTCGACAATGCTGTGGTCGGTTGCGAAATCGGCGATCAGCGCCCGGTGCAGCGCATAGGGCGCACAGATCAGCGCCGGAGGGCCGGCGTCGTTACGCGAAAACTCGCGCAGGCGGAAGGTTGCGAGCTCCAGGGCGATCGTGTTGGGTGTGGTCCAGGCCAGCGCCGACTCGCCGCGCCGACCGGACACAGCCATCTCGCGATCCATCCACCAGAGACAGGCATTCACCGCCAGCCGTGTCGCCGCAAACGGCCACTGCATGGGATCATTGGGCCAGGAATTCGGCAAAGGATCGAGCGAGGGACCGGTCGGTCCATTCTGCTCGGCGGGGACATCAGGCTCACGTGCCACGCGCAACTCCATGGGGCCCAGCCGCCCGACGGACTCTAGCTGGCTTTGGCGGGAAGTGAAGGCGTGACTTTCGGCCGAGGCGGCAGAGGCGCAATTGCCGCGGGGCGAGTTCCCGTCAGGAGGAAGCATCCGCCCGGCTGTTGCCGGCGGCTTTTGATCGCCGGCCGGGTGCGCCGGCAGGCCAGGCGCGCATGGCGAGGTGGCCGATCTCCTCGAGCTTCTCGCGTGACGCGCCGTCGCGGGCCTGCACGGCGAACCCGCGGGCAACCGCACTGTAATAGGCGGCCAGGATGTCGCAGTCGGTATCCGCGGGGACGTCGCCGTCTGCGATGCCCTTGCGCAAGCGCGCGGCCATCGCGCTCTCCGAAAAGGCGCGATGCTCGGCCATCATGTCGCGGATGTTCTTCATGCCCGGCGCACAATGGGTGCCCGCCAGCGAAATCATGCAGCCAGGCGGGTGATCGCCGCGGGTGAATTCTTCCGCGGTCGCGGCCAGCAACAGCGCAAAGGCGGTTCTGGTGTCCGTCGAGGGGTCGTTGAGGATGGCGAAGAACCAGTGGCCTGCCCATTCCAGATAGGCCTGGGTGGCCTCGCAATAGAGCGCTTCCTTGCTGCCGAACGAGTTATAGAAACTGGACGCGCTGATCCCCATCGCGGTGATGAGATCGTCGAACGACGTCCCCTCATAGCCGCGTTCCCAGAACAGCTTCATTGCCTTGTTGAGCGCCGCGCACCGGTCGAACACCACCGGACGGCCCCGCCCCCGCTTGGCGCCTTGAGCTTTCTTCCCTGTAATTATTTTTGGTGTCATCGCTCCAATAATCCTTGAACGGCGCCTCCCCGCATTTATATGCCGCTTCACCATATTGGAGTTCCCCCTCCAAATATCAACCCCGCGCCCAGGTTTTCCGCAGCTCGCATGACCGCAGCCCACTACGACGATCTCGACACGTTGGAGCGGCCGGCGCGAGCGCATCGGAACGACGGCGGCCGTGCGGCCGCCAGCGACTTTCGAACGGCCTGGCAGGGGCTGCGGGATTCCCTCATCGACTCGCTCACAGACACGCTCATGGAAAGTCTCATGGATCAGATCACCGATCATTCGAAGCTTGAACGCGAGCCCCTCGACCCGCCTGCCGCACCGCGGCGGCGGGGCGGATTTGTCTGGAGAACGGGCGCGGTGATTGCCGTGGTCGCGCTGGGCTTGCTGCTCGCCTATTTCGGCCTCGGCCCGTACAAGGCGAACCAGGCGGCGGCGGTGCCGACCCCGACTCCGCAGGTAACGGTGAGCCGGCCCCTGCAGCGCGAGCTCGATACAAGGGCCGGATTTCTCGGCCAGTTCTCCGCCGTCGACCGGGTCGAGCTGCGCGCCCAGGTCGGCGGCACCTTGACCGAGATTCATTTCAAGGACGGCCAGATCGTTCACAAGGGCGACCTGCTGTTCGTGATCGATCCGAGGCCTTACGAAATCAAGCTGGCGCAGGCGCAAGCCGCGCTGCAGACCGCGCAGGCGCATGTCGCGCTCGCCACCACCCAGCTGTCGCGGGCGCAATCGCTCAAGCGCAACGACTATGCGACCCAGGAGACCGTCGACCAGCGCATCTCCGACCAGGACGCCTCGCAAGCCGCGGTCGAGGACGCCAAGGCGCGCGTGCGCGACGCCGAGCTCGATCTCGAATATTGCCGCGTGCTGGCCCCGTTCACGGGACGGATCGGCGCCCGCCAGGTTTCGATCGGAAGCCTGGTCGCCGGCAGCCGCGCGGCTACCAGCCCAACCACTTTGCTGGCGACGCTGGTCTCGCTCGACCCGCTCTATCTCGATTTCGACATGAGCGAATCCGATTTCCTGACCTTCTCGCGCGAGCGCGCCCGCATCGGCGGTCCGCTGGCGAGCCAGGTGCTGATCGGCCTGTCCGACGAGAACGGCTTGACCCGCAAGGGCACGCTCGACTTCATCGACAATTCGCTCGATCGCTCCAGCGGCACCATTCACGCCCGCGCCACCGTGCCGAACCCGGATCTGTTCCTGGCGCCGGGCCAGTTCGCCCGGCTGCGGGTTGCGATCGCGCCGCCCACGCCGGCCTATCTCCTGCCGGACGCGGCCGTCGTGCTCGACCAGTCGCAGCACCTGGTGATGACGGTCGGCCCCGACGCCACCGTCAAGCCCAAGATCGTCACCACGGGGGATCTGCGCGGTGGCTTGCGGGTGATCCGCTCCGGCCTCGACGCGGATGACCGCGTCGTCATCGACGGGCTGGTGCGCGCCATTCCCGGCGCCAAGGTCGCTCCGCAGGACGGCACCATCCATTACGACCCGGCCGCCGACGGCCAAGGCTGAGGCCACAAGGCCAAGGCTGAAGGCCGAGCTGCGCTCAAACAGGAAGCCATCAAGGACCGACCCATGGCACACAGCTTCATCGACAGGCCGATCTTCGCCACCGTGCTCAGCGTCTTCGTGACGCTGATCGGGCTTGGCGCGCTCGCCATCCTCCCGATTGCCCAATATCCGGAAATCGTGCCGCCCACGGTCCAGATCACCACGGTCTATCCCGGCGCATCGGCCGAGACGGTGTCGCGCACGGTCGCGACCCCGCTCGAGCAGCAGATCAACGGCGTCGAGAACATGATCTACATGAGCAGCCAGTCGACCGGCGACGGCAAGCTCACCATCACAGTGACCTTCCGGATCGGCACCGATCTCAACGTCGCGCAGATGCTGACCCAGAACCGCGTGCAGGACGCCCTGCCCCGCCTGCCTGAGGACGTGCAGCGGCTCGGCGTGCAGGTGCGCAAGGCAACGCCCAACATCCTGCTCGCCGTCCATCTCTACTCGCCGGACTCCTCGCGCGACACGCTCTACATCTCGAACTACGCGACGCTGCATGTGAAGGACGTGCTGGCGCGGCTGCCCGGCGTCGGCGACGTGCAGATCTTCGCCGGGCGCGAATACGCCATGCGGATCTGGCTCGACCCCGACAAGGTCGCGGCCCACAATCTGAATGCGAGCGAGGTGCTGGCCGCGCTGCAGGCCCAGAACGTCCAGGTCTCCGCGGGCGTCCTGAACCAGCCGCCGGTCGCCTCCAAGCAGGCCTATCAGCTCAACGTGCAGACGCTCGGCCGGCTGTCGACGCCCGAGCAATTCGCCTCCGTCGTGCTGAAGTCGGACGCCCAGGGCCGCGTGACGCGCCTGCGCGACGTCGGCCGCGTCGAGATCGGCGCCGCCGATTACGGCTCGACCGCGTTCATGGATCGCGGCCCCGGCATGCCGCTCCTGATCTTTGCCCAGCCCGGCGCCAACTCGCTTGCCGTCGAGCATGAGGTGCTCGGCACCATGCAGACGCTGAGCAAGACCTTCCCGCCCGGCCTCGACTACAAGGTGATCTATGATCCCACCATCTTCGTCGGCAAATCCGTCGACGAGGTGATCAAGACCATCTTTGTCGCCATCCTGCTCGTGGTCGGCGTGGTGTTCCTGTTCCTGCAGAGCTGGCGCGCCGCGATCATTCCGGTGATCGCGATTCCGGTCTCGCTGCTCGGCACCTTCAGCTTCCTCTACGTGCTCGGCATTTCCCTGAACAACCTGTCGCTGTTCGGCTTGGTGCTGGCGGTCGGCATCGTGGTCGACGACGCCATCGTGGTGGTGGAGAATGTCGAGCGCAATCTCGAGCGCGGCATGACGCCGGTCGAGGCCGCGCATGTCACCATGAACGAGGTCGGCGGCGCGCTGATCTCGATCGCGCTGACGCTGTGTGCGGTGTTCGTGCCGTCGGCGTTCCTGTCGGGCATATCGGGGCAGTTCTTCCGGCAGTTCGCCGTCACCATCGCCGCCTCGACGCTGATCTCCTGCTTCGTCTCGCTGACCTTGAGCCCCGCCCTCTGCGCGGTGCTGTTCAAGGCGCACGAGCCCGGCCACAAGAGGCAGGCGACGTGGATCGCGCGGCTGGTGCAGGCGGGCTTCGACCGCTTCAATGTCGGCTTCACCTGGCTCTCGACCAGCTACGGACGGCTGACGCGGCGGCTGGTGCAGGTGACGGGCGTCGTGCTCGTGGCCTATGCCGCCCTGATCGGCGCCGCCGGCTTCCAGTTCGCGCGGGCGCCGACCGGCTTCATTCCGGAGCAGGATCAGGGCTATCTGATCACGGTGGTGCAGCTGCCGCCGGGCGCCACGCTCGAGCGCACCGAGGCCGTGGTCAAGACGGCGATCGACATCATCCTGTCCACCCCCGGCGTCGAGCATGTCGCGCCGTTTGCGGGGCTGGATGCGACCACCTTCACCATCGCTTCGAACTCCGGCACGATCTTCTCCGGCCTGCCGTCGCTGTATGATCACGAGGTCAAGGGCGTGACCGCGGCCAGCGTGCTCGCCGACCTGCGCAAGCGGCTGTCGGTGATCCAGGAGGCCTATGTGCTGACCATCCCGCCGCCGCCGGTGCAGGGCATCGGCAATGCCGGCGGCTTCAAGATGATGCTGCAGGATCGCGCCGGCCTCGGATCGGATGCGCTGGCGAAAGCGGCCCAGACGCTGGTCGCGGCCGCCAACAAGGATCCGAGCTTTGCCGGCGTCTTCACCTTGTTCGGCACGCGCTCGCCGTCGATCTATGCCGACATCGACCGCGAGAAGGCTGAAAAGGTTGGTCTGACGCCGACCGACGTCTTCAACACGCTGCAGGTCTATCTCGGCTCGCAATATGTCAACGACTTCAACTATCTCGGCCGGACCTACGAGGTGATCGCGCAGGCCGACAGCGGCTTCCGCCAGGACCCGCAGGACATCGCCCGGCTGAAGGCGCGCAATGCGTCAGGCGAGATGGTGCCGATCGGCACGGTGGCGCAGCTGAAGTCGGAGAACGCACCCTATCGCGTGCCGCGCTACGACCTGTTTCCAGCTGCCGAAGTGATGGGTGTCGCGGCACCCGGCGTTGCCACCGGCACCGCGCTGCACCGGATGGAGGAGCTGGCGCAGGAGGTGCTGCCGCCCGGCATCGGCTTCGAGTGGACCGAGCTCGCCTTCCAGCAGCAGCAGCCGGGTACGTCTGCACTGCTGGTGTTCGGCGCCGCGGCCCTGTTCGTGTTCCTGGTGCTGGCGGCGCAGTATGAGAGCTGGAATCTGCCTCTTGCGGTGGTGATGATCGTACCGATGTGCCTGCTCGCCTCGGTGACGGGACTCCTGATGCGCGGCATGGCGATCGACGTGCTGGCGCAGATCGGCTTCGTGGTGCTGGTGGGCCTGGCTGCCAAGAACGCGATCCTGATCGTGGAGTTCGCCCGCCAGACCGAGGAAGCCGGTGCCACGCCGGCCGAGGCCGCCGTCACCGCGGCGCGCACGCGGCTGCGGCCGATCCTGATGACCTCGCTCGCCTTCATCTTCGGCGTCGCCCCGCTGGTGGTCGCAACCGGCGCCGGCTCGGAGATGCGGCAATCGCTGGGCACCGCGGTGTTCGCGGGCATGCTCGGCGTGACGGGCTTCGGCCTCCTGTTCACGCCGGCATTCTACACGGTGGTGCGCAAGATCGGGCGGAAGAAGCGGGCGGTGGAAGTGAAGGAAGTGGCGCGGGCGGCGTAGGCCAGCGGCATCCGGCGCAAGTTGGACTCGCCTTCTTCCAGACGGCCTCGGGTTGGCTCGGGGGCCGTTTTGCCTAGCGGCTGCGTCCCGATGTGATGCCCCGGACCGTGCAGTCGCGGCATCCCTCCGGTCGCGCTGTGTCATTCATGAGGAGCAAGGCCAAAGGTTGAGAGCGCACTACACTTCCTGCCGCGCGAGATCGCGCGCGTCGGATGGGGTCATGTTGTACTGCTGGCGAAAGGCGCGATTGAAGTAGGACATGTCGCGAAACCCGCTCTCACCGGCGATCTCATGGATCGGCCGGTGCCGCTGGGAGGCATTGGTCAGCATCCGCCAGGCCCGGGCGAGCCGCGCCCTGCGCACGAAATCGGTGAACGTCGTGCCTTCGGTGGCAAAGAGCTGGCGGATGTAGCGCTCGGAAATCTGCTGACTGCGGGCAATCTCGTCGACCGAGAGCGAGCTCTGCGCTATCTTCGAGAGGATGTCGTCCTTCAAGGCCTTCAGCCGCGCCGCGCGGACCCCCTCGGCCGCCTGATTTTCGGTGCTGCCGTCCAGCAGCAGCACGGCGAGCTCGAGCATATGCGTGGTGACGGCGCGGCGCAGCTCCGGCGTTGCAAGCGCGCTCTGATCGTTGAGAATGTCGGAATAGCCCACCAGCAGACGCAGCGCCTGGCTGTCCCTTGCAATCGGACGGGCGACCAGATCGTCAAGATTGGGAATTCGCGGCGCCAGCAGGTCACGGCTGAAGCGATAGGTGATCGTGCTGCTCGGTGTCGGCATCGTAAAGGTCGCGGGCGTCCCGTTGGCCGACAGCACCGCCTCGCCTTCGCCGATCGCAACAGGGCGGCCCTGCTGGTTGAGCTCGGCATTGCCGCGCGCCATCACGATCAGCAGCAGATCGTCGTGGTCGATGAGATCGGCGGTGCGATGAACGCGCACCGGCGATCGCGGTCCACTCGCCATCGCAAAACCGGGCAGCGATCGCAGCACCGCCTCGAACTGCAGCGGATGACCATGCAGCGTCTCGATGTCCATCCGCAGCATCTTGCGGCCCCACACCTCCAGGAAGGCATCGAGCTGTCCGCTTTGAGCGAAAGGAGCCGACGAGACATGAAATCGCATCAGCTCGTCACTGTCGTGTGTCATCGCACCCCAGATTCCGAGGGCAATTTGTTGCACAGGCGCAATACCCGGTCAAATTGCGGAACTCGTGCCGCCCAGTCCGGGTCCAATGCCGCGTGGCCCAAGCGTCAAAACGCGCGTCGCTTATGAATGGGGACCGAGGCAGGGCTCGGCCGTCGATTCACCAAAATCGAGGTTGTGTGCCCGCGAAAGTTGTGCAGCCGGGGCCCTATGATGCAAGAAAATGTCGCTGCCATTGCCGCGATCGTGTCGCTGACCGGAACGCTGAGGCGTGCCGCGATATTTGCAGCATGTTCAGCTCTTGCGATCGTGATTCTGGCCGCGCCAGCGCGGGCGCAGAATGCCACCTGGAATACGAATCCCGGGACCAACGTTTACAACACTGCGACGAACTGGACTCCGGCAGCGTTGCCGACGTCGACCGGAACCGCGTTCTTCGGCGCTTCCAGCCAAACTTCCCTCTCCCTCGCGGCGGACGTTACTGTGGGAGCCTGGACTTTCAATTCAGGCGCCGGCAGCTACCAGGCCACGCTCGGAGCACCCGTCACCCTTATCTTCCAGGGCGCCGGAATCACAGTCGCCGGCGGCAGCATTTCCATCGTCACCGTCGGCGCCAGTCAGCTCAGATTCACCAACAACAGCACGGCCGGCACTGCCTCCATCAACAATACCGGTGGCACGGGCTTCTTCAACAACAGCACGGCAGCCAACGCGACGATTACAAATAATCCTACCGGCAGCATCTACTTCTTTGACACCAGCTCGGCGGGCAACGCCGTCATCAACAACAACGATGCATCCCTCAATTTCGTCGCCAACAGCACGGCGGGCAACGCCGTTATCAACAATCTGACGGGCAATGGCGTCGTGTCCTTCGGAAACAACAGCACGGCTGGCAATGCCGCCATTACGAACGGCGCCACCGCGGCGACGGATTTCTCCCTATCATCGGGACCGTCCGGCAATCACCAGTTGACGGCCGGCTCTATCAACGGCGGCGGATTCTTCCAACTCGGCGGCAACCAGTTGACGGTCGGCGGCAATGATTTTTCCACCACGGTGTCCGGCGTGATCAAGGACGGCGGCGCCGGAGGCGGGACGGGTGGTTCACTGGTCAAGGTCGGCAACGGAATCATGAGGCTGACCGGAATAAATACGTATACCGGTGCAACCACGATCAATGCCGGCTGGCTGTGGGTCGATGGTTCGATCGCCGCATCCAGTCTGACCACGGTCAACAGCGGCGCCTGGCTCGTCGGCGCGGGCACGCTCGGCAATACGCAGGTCAATGCGGGCGGCCTGCTCGGACCCGGTAACGGCACGCCGGGGACGTCGTTGACGATTTCAGGCAATCTCGCCTTCCAGTCGGGCGCGCTCTACTTGGTCGCAGTTAATCCTTCGGCCGCGTCCTCTGCCACTGTCACGGGCTCGGCGACACTCAACGGCGCCACCGTGAACGCCGCCTTCCTGACCGGCAGCTATATCAGCAAGCAGTACACGATCCTCACCGCGACCGGCGGCATCTCGGGAACGTTCGCATCGGTCATTGCCAACAACAACCTCCCTGCCGGGTTCCACGACACGCTGAGCTACGACGCCAACAACGTCTATCTCAATCTCCTGCTCGGCTTCGCGGGCCCCTCCTATAACGCGATGAATCAGAACCAGCAGGCGGTCGCCAATGCGCTGGTCGGCTACTTCAATTCGACAGGAGGAATCCCCGCGGTCTATGGCAGCCTGACGCCCGCAGGCCTGACCCAAGCCTCGGGCGAGCACGCGACCGGCTCGCAGCAGACAACCTTTGATGCGATGAGCCAGTTCATGGGCGTGCTGACCGATCCCTTCATGCGGAGCTCCAGCTGCCGTGCCAATTCCGCATCGCCTGCCGTCTGCGGCGAGACGCCCGCGGGCGCGACCGGCTACGCGGACGACAGCCGCGCCGACGCTCATGCCATGTTCACCAAGGCGCCGCTGGGCGCGCGTCCGTTCGAGCAGCGATGGAGCGTGTGGGCGGCGGGCTTCGGCGGCTCGCAGACCACCGACGGCAATGCCGTGGTCGGCTCCAACCGCGCCACCAGCCGCGTTTTCGGCACCGCTGTCGGCGCCGACTACCTGTTCTCGCCGAACAAGCTGGCCGGAATCGCACTGGCCGGCGGCGGCACCAATTTCGGCATCGACGGTCTCGGCGGCGGACGCTCCGATCTGTTCCAGGCCGGCGCCTATGTGCATCACACCTCCGGCCCGGCCTACGTCACCGCTGCGCTGGCCTATGGCTGGCAGGATGTGACCACCGACCGCACCGTGACGATCGCCGGCATCGATCGTTTGCACGCCGAATTCAACGCCAATGCCTGGTCCGGCCGGCTCGAAGGCGGTTATCGCTTCGTCGCGCCCTGGATCGGCGGCGTCGGCTTCACGCCTTACGCGGCCGGCCAATTCGCGACCTTCCAACTGCCCGCTTATGCAGAGCAGGTGATCGCGGGCGGCCCCGCCTTCGCGCTCAATTATGCGGCCAAGGACGCGACCGATAGCCGAAGCGAGCTCGGCCTGCGCGCAGACAAATCCTTTGCGCAGCAGAACGGCGTGCTGACCCTGCGCGGGCGCCTGGCCTGGGCGCATGATTTCGATCCGAATCGCGCCATTGCCGCGACCTTCCAGGCGCTGCCCGGCGCGAGCTTTGTGGTCAACGGCGCCGCGCAGGCGCGCGACTCCGCGCTCACCACCGCGTCCGCCGAAATGAAATGGCTGAACGGCTGGTCGGCGGCCGCAACCTTCGAGGGCGAGTTCTCGCAAGTCACCCGCTCCTATGCCGGCAGGGGCGTCGTGCGCTACGCCTGGTGAGGCGTAGCAACCAACATGCGCGGCAACAACCGACAGGCAGGCTTGAAACCCCGGGGGAAATTCCCGGGGTTTTCTCTTGCGGTGACTACGCCGCGATGAGCGATGCAAGCACCAAGGACGGACCTGCCATATGCGAACCGAACCGTCATCGCGGCCTGCTCTCAGTCACCGGTCGGCGTCTTTTGTCGCAACGATGCAACAGCGGCTCAAATTGCGAACGCACTGCCGCACAGTCCATGCGAGGTGCCGCCAGGCCCAAGCCGGCACATCGTCTGCGCCCTATTCATGACGGTATCCGAATGGACTGGGGCGAGGCTCGAGCCGCCTGGCCCGGCGACGCTTTTGGGGAATGACGATGCAGAAGACTGTTGTTGCCGTTGCCGCGACCACCGCGCTGACCGGAACGCTGAGGCGTGCCGCGATGTTCGCAGTATGCTCGGCTATTGCGATCGCGGCGGGCGCTGCGCCATCGCGGGCGCAGAATGCGACCTGGAATACGGCCCCCGGGAGCAACATTTATAATGACAGCACGAACTGGACCCCAAGCACCCTGCCGACCGGCACGGCCTCCTTCGGCGCGTCCAGCCAGACCTCCATCGTCTTCAACGCCGACGCCACCGTGGGCGGCTGGACCTTCAATGCCGGCAACTACCTGTTCACCGCGACAGGCACGGACATGACGTTTACCGGTGCCGGCATCGTGGTCAATGGCGGCAGCGTCTCGTACAACAACGTCACCGGCGGCAACGTGAACTTTCTCAATAGCAGCACCGCGGGGACGGCAACCATCACCAACGGCTGGAATCTGTTTTTCCAGAGCAACAGCACGGCGGGCAGTGCCACAATCACCAACAACGGCGAGTTGGCCTTTTTCGGCAACAGCACGGGCGGCAATGCTGCCATCACCAACAATTTTGTGACGGACTTCTCCACGACATCCGGCCCCGGCGGCGCGCATCAGGTGTCCGCGGGCTCAATTGCGGGCAGCGGTCAGTTCTTTCTCGGTGGCAATCTGCTGACGGTCGGCGGCAACAACCAGTCGACCGTCGTGTCCGGCGTCATGAGCGACGGCGGCCCCGGCGGCGGGTCGGGAGCTTCGCTGACCAAGGTCGGGGTCGGCACGCTGACCCTGACGGCCACCAACAGCTACACGGGCCAGACCACCATCAACGCCGGTGGACTGGAAGTCGACGGCTCGATCGCCAGTTCAAGCCTCACTCAGGTCAACAGCGGCGGCGTCCTGAGCGGACAGGGCGCTGTCGGCAACACCCAGGTCGCTGCCGGCGGCATGCTCGCGCCTGGCAACGCCGTGGGGACCTCGCTTGCGATTTCCGGCAACCTCGCCTTCCAGTCGGGCGCTCTCTATCTCGCCAGGATCAATCCGGCGACGGCATCCTCGGCGGCCGTGACGGGCACGGCAACGCTCAACGGCGCCACCGTGAATGCGGTCTTCCTTCCCGGCAGCTATGTCAGCAAGCAGTACACCATCCTGAGCGCGACCGGCGGCGTCTCCGGCACGTTCGCCTCGGCCTTGAACAATTTCAACCTGCCGGCCAATGCCCAGGACAGCCTGAGCTACGACGCCAATCACGTCTTTCTCAATCTCACGCTGGCCTTCGGTCCAACCGGCAGCGGACCCTCCAACAACGGGATCAATCAGAATCAGCAGGCGGTCGGCAATGCGCTGGTCGGCTATTTCAATGCCACCGGCGGCATTCCGATGGTCTATGCCGACCTGACGCCCGCCGGCCTGACGCTGGCCTCGGGCGAGAGCGCGACCGGCTCGCAGCAAACCACGTTCGACGCCATGAGCCAGTTCATGGGCCTGCTCACCGATCCGTTCATGCGAGACACGGGCTGCGGCGCCAGTTCGGCTTCACCGATCATGCGCGACCGCTGCGGCGCCAGTGCAGGAGGCACAACGGGCTATGCGTCGGAAAGCCCGGCAAACGCCTATGCCATGTTCACCAAGGCCCCGATCCGCGAGCGCGCGTCGTCCGAGCAGCACTGGAGCGTGTGGGCGGCGGCCTACGGCGGCTCGCAGACCACCGACGGCAACGCCGTCGTCGGATCGAACCGGGCCACCAGCCGCGTCTTTGGCAGCGCCGTCGGCGCGGACTATCTGTTCTCGCCGAACACGCTGGCCGGTTTTGCGGCCGCCGGCGGCGGCACCAATTTCGGCGTCGACGGTCTCGGCGGCGGACGCTCCGACCTGTTCCAGGCCGGCGCCTATGTGCATCACACCCGAGGGCCTGCCTATGTCACGGCCGCGCTCGCCTATGGCTGGCAGGATGTGACCACCGACCGCACCGTGACAATCGCCGGCGTCGACAGCCTGCACGCGGAATTCAATGCCAATGCCTGGTCGGGCCGGCTCGAAGGCGGCTATCGATTCGTGGCGCCCTGGATCGGCGGCGTCGGCTTCACGCCTTACGCGGCCGGCCAGTTCACGACCTTCCAACTGCCCGCCTATGCCGAGCAGGTGGTCGCGGGCGGGCCGGCCTTCGCGCTCGCCTATGCGGCCAAGGACGTCACCGACAGCCGAAGCGAGCTCGGCCTGCGCGCCGACAAATCCTTTGCGCAGCAGAACGGCGTGCTGACCTTGCGCGGGCGCCTGGCCTGGGCGCACGACTTCAATCCCGATCGGTCGATCGCCGCCACCTTCCAGGCGCTGCCCGGCGCGAGCTTTGTGGTCAACGGCGCGGCGCAGGCGCACGACTCCGCGCTCACCACCGCCTCCGCCGAAATGAAATGGCTGAACGGCTGGTCGGCGGCCGCGACCTTCGAGGGCGAGTTCTCGCAAGTGACCCGCTCCTACGCCGGCAAGGGCGTGGTGCGCTACGCCTGGTGAGCGGCGGGATTTCCGGGACAACTCAGAACCGATCAGGGTTTTGCAGCGACCAAGCATGAGAGGCGCGGGCGCGCGAAGCGGCGGCCGGGCAAGGCCGGCCTGCCTGCGTTCATTGCAATTTGGAGTCTGGATACGAAAATGCCGATGTACAGAGACAACGTGCTTGCGCTCGACCGCCACAGCCGCCCACGCGTCGCGCGCGCCGATGCCCACCGGAGGGCCGATCGTGACCCGAGCGATGACGGCGCGCTGATCTTTTGCGGCATCAGCCTCGTGCTCTTGATCGTCGCACTCTGGGCCGCGGCGTCCGGCCATGCCGAGATTCCCGCCGCGATGTTTTAGACAGGACCTCGGCTACGAGTTACCCCTCATAAGGCTGCGTCAGCACCATCCCTGGCCAGGTTACGCGCCTCCGAGGGCGTCATGCCGTAGCGCTGACGGAAGACGCGGTTGAAGTAGGACAGATCGCCAAAGCCGCTCTCATAGGCGATCGCATGGATAGGCCGATCCGCTTCGCGGGGATCCGTCAGCATGCGCTGAGCATGGGCGAGCCGCGCCTCGCGCACGAAATCAGTGAAGGTCGTTCCTTCGGAGGCGAACAACTCCCGGATATAGCGCTCCGAAATCTGCTGACTGCGGGCGATCTCGCTGACGGAGAGAGAATTCTGCCCGACCCGACGCAGAATGTCGTCTTTCATCGAAGCCAGCCGGCCGGCGCGCACCCCTGCGGCGTCCGGCCGTCGCGGATCTCCTCCGTCGTTGAAGATCAGCGCCGCCAGCTCATGAACATGGCTCGTCACGGCGAAACTCAGTTCGGCGCCGGCAATCGTCTGCTCGCTGTCGAGCGACTCGATGTAGCCGAGCAACAATCGCAGCGCCTGCGAATTCGGCGCGGCCAGCCGCGACAAGCGGTCCGACAGGCCGGGAACCAGCGGCTCGAGCAGTTTTCGGCGCAAGCGAATGGAGAGAATTTCGGTCCTCTGCGGCGCCTCGAGCGTGCCCATCCGATCCGGGCTGCCGAGAAAGCAGCTTCCGGGGGCCTGGATGGCATGCTCGCCTCTGAACGAGACATTCAGGTCACCGCCGGCAAGGCAGATCATAAGGAACGGATCGTCGTTCGTCGCCAATTCGGGCAAGTTGACGCTTCGCACCAGCGACGTCGCGCCGCGGTAGACGGCAAGGTCCGGCAACATCCTCGTCACGCCGGCGATCAGCAATGGGCCGCCCCCAAGCGGAGTGGTCTGAACACCATAGTGCTGGCGGGAAAACTCCTCGCAGAACCAGTCGATCCACAGACTGTCGGGATTGGCGGGAGACTGAAAACGCAATTTTCGGAAATCAGTTTCGTCAGACTGCATGTCTTGTCCTGAGGGCGGACTCGGCTCGTCGCACCGTACGACGACATATCGCTGCCATGGGCACGGCATCCTCGTTTATGGCCGACTGCCACGGAGGTGCAACAGCAATGACGCATTTCCGCGCCGCAAATCGCGAGCGAGTGCCGCGTGGTCCGTGCCGTGTGCCGTTTAGTCCAAGGGATGTCCTCCCACGCATCGATGCACAGGACCGCCGGAAGGCAAAGACCGCCAGCGCCAGGCTTCATCGCCGCGCGAGCGCGCGGGCATCTGATGGGCTCATGCCGTAGCGCCGGCGAAAGGTGCGATTGAAGTAGGACAGATCGCCGAACCCGCTCTCATAGGCGATGACGTGAATTTGCCGGTGCAGCTGAGAGGATTCGGTCAGCGCCCGATAGGCCCGGACAAGCCGCGCCTCGCGCACGAAATCGGTGAATGTCGTCCCCTCGCTGCCAAGGAGCTGGCGGATGTAGCGCTCCGAGATCTGCTGGCTTCGGGCGATCTCACCGACGGAGAGCGAGCTCTGCGCGATCCTCGAGAGGATGTCGTCCTTCAAGGCCTTCAGCCGGGCCGCGCGAAGTCCATCGGCAGGGTGCGGCTCGGCCTTGCCGCCGAGCAGCAGCACCGCAAGGTCGCGCATGTGGGCGGTGACGGTGCGACGAAGCTCGGCCGTTGCGAGCGCGCGCTGATCGTTCAGAACGCGGGAATAGGCCACCAGGAGACGAAGCGCCTGGCTTCCTCCCGGAATTGGGCGGATCACCAGATCGTCGACATTCGGAATATAGGGGCGAAGCAGATCCCGGCGAAAGCGGTAGGTGATGGTGTGGGATGACGTCGGCACCACGAAGTTTGCAGGCGTGGCGTTGGTCATCAGCGCGGCCCCGCCATCGCCGATCGCCGCCACGCGACCAAGCTGGCCCAATTCGCCCGCACCGCGCGTCACGACAACGAGCAAGAGATCGTCGTTGTCGATGAGCTCCTTGGTGCGCCAAATGCGCATCGGCGATCGCGATCCACTCGCCATCGCGAAGTCCGGCAACGAGCGAAGCACGAAATCAAACTGCAGGGGATGCGCATCCAGCGACTCGATCTCGAAGCGCAGTATCCTGCGACCATACGCGTCACGGAAGGCATCGAGCTCTCTACTCTTCGCATGCGGTGCCGAATCCACGCGAAACTGAACCAATTCGTCGTCGTTGCTTGCCATCTCACTTCCAGGCACCCGTTGACGAAACGACTTGTCGCACGTTGGCAACACTTGTTCAAATTGCGGAACCTGTGCCGTTCAGTCCGCGCGGCAGTGCCGCCTGGCCCAAGCGAAAATGCGGTCGGATCGACAAATTGAGCCGGCTGCCTCTGCAAGCGATCGACGGACCACCGTCTCGCTCCAAGGCCATATCGGAGAGAAGCTCATGAGTTCGGCGCAGGCCTGCATCCTTTCCCGGCAAATCGGGGGCGATCATCGCCCAATTCGCAGGCGACGCCTTTCGTTCGTTGTTGCCGGCGCCGTCTTGGCCGCGTCGTTTCTCGCTGTTTCAACAGCGCGTGCCGTCGAATGCGTTAACGGCGGGGCCGGCGGAGCTTCGGCGGGGTCTGATTTTGGCATTGCGAATAGTACAGCCTGCGGTCACGTCGCTAGCGCGAACGGCAACGCCAGCACTGCGTTCGGCTATCTTGCAGGCGCCGGCGGAGACTCGAGCGTCGCAATCGGCACGCAGAGCTCCTCGCAGGGCACGGGCGGCGTCGCAATCGGCCCGTCCAGTACCGCTAGCGGCTACTCCAGCACCGCGACCGGCGCAGGTAGCACGGCCAGCGGCAGCTATTCGAGCGCGTTCGGTTTTGGCTCGACCGCAGCCGGCAACGAATCCACTGCGCTCGGTGTCAATGCGCAGGCTTCCGGTGCCAATTCCATTGCCATTGGCGGCAATCAGGCAACAGCCTCCGGCAACGCCGCGTTCGCGAGCGGCAGCAACGCCATCGCCATCGGCAACGGCGCGCAGGCGACGGCCGTCAACTCGGTCGCTATCGGCTCGGGCTCGGTCGCATCGGCTCCGAACACGGTGTCGTTCGGCTCGTCCGGCAACGAGCGAAGGCTGACCAACGTGGCGGCCGGCGTCGCGCCGACCGATGCGGTCAATGTTGCGCAGCTCAACAGCTTCGCGAGCGGGTGGCAAACCCAGATCAATACCAATCAGACCGAAGCGCGCGCCGGCATTGCGCTAGCGCTCGCCTCCAGCGCTCTCCAGTACGATCCCCGCCCCGGCAAACTCTCGGTCGCGGCCGCGGTCGGCAATTTCCGCGGCCAGAGCGCGATCGCATCCGGTCTCGGCTACGCCATCAACAGCCAGTGGCGCGTGAATGCGTCGTTCACCGCCACGCCGCAGGTCAATCAGTACGGTGCCTCGATCGGCAGCTCCTGGACCTTGAACTGACGATGCGGTTCTGCTTCGCCCGGTCGGCGAAACCTGTGATCATCGCCGCGGCGTTGACCTGCGCTCCTGCCGCTGCCCAGCAGGCGCAACAGGCCCCCGCGCAACCGACCCAGGCGGCAGCCCCGCAGCCCTCGGGCGAGTGGGCAAGGCTGCCGCGCATGCAGCTCGAGCGGCAGTTCGCAGGGCCCTTGCAGGACACGCTGATCCAGCGCTGGCGCGATCCCGCCGACGGCACTGCCTGCTACATCTATCTGCCGATCACGGCCGCCCATTCGCCGCCGGTGCAGGGCGGCTTCGTGCAATATGGAGCCAACGTCATCGGGTCGATCAGTTGCTTCCGGGTTGCAGCCCCCGTCGCTGCCGCGCCAGCCAGACCTCCCGCCGCGCCGCACTGAAGGGAGGTTTCGAAACGTCTGAAAGCGGCTGCGTCGATCGATTTTCCGCCTGCATGACGCTCAGTGGCATGCGTGAGCGGCAAAATTTCGTCCATCTGCCCTGCCCAGCCGCCAGACGTTCAAAACGATAGACGATCGTCGACCGCAAATATCTCTACGCTGTCGCGACCGGATCCGTGGAAAGGTCGCGCGGCACAAAGTGTTTGCTTCCCCAGGCTGCGCTTTGGCTTTTGCCGAACGTCACCCGCCTGGGTGATGACGAGGCGCATCTGGATCCGATAAACGCCACGAGGGGCTGGATGACCGAGTCCGAGTTAAACCCTCTTCAAACGTGCCTCTGATCAGAAGCAGCTGCGAGTCGCGTCATCAGACATAATGTCTTTGCGGAGTTTCCACGATGAGACACGCGCCTTTGATTGCAACAAAACCCTTTGCTGGCGAATATCTACGAAGCGCGCGACGCACCAGGCGGAACCTTTTCGCGGCGGTCCTCGACGCTTTGCATCGCTCTCGTCGATTGCAGGCGCAACGCATTCTCTTCCAGCACCGCGATCTTCTAGATCAAGGCCAGCAAGGCGTTGGTTGCGAGCTTAACTCCACCTCGACAGAGCTAGGCCATGTCGGCAAATGAGGCTCCGTCGCAACGCAGATTGTCAATGCAGCTGCCAGCGCTAACCGAAAAAGCGCTGGTCACGACCTTGCTGATCGCGTTCTTGCTTCTACACATCTTCGCAGTCGCAGTCTTGCAGCGCGCTCACGCAGGAGATGGCGCTTTGGAGCAGGACTTGAGCTCCAAACTCTACGACTGAAAGACTCCCCTTCGATCGATCAAAAAGAGAGAGCTCATGGTCGAGCCTGGATCTTTTGTACTGCTCAGCGTTGCCGTCTTCTTTGGCGCGTTCGTCTCCGGTTTCTCAGGATTCGCCTTCTCGGCCGTGGCCGGCGCGATCTTGCTGCACATGTTTCAGCCATTGGAAGCGGTGCCGTTGATGATGGCCTGCAGCGTCGGCGTACAGCTGGCAAACCTGTGGGCGCTGCGTAGAAGCATTCAGTGGAAGGCAAGCCTTATCCTTATCTTCGGCGGATTACTTGGTGTCCCCATGGCGCTTTGGCTGCTACACAACACGGATGCCAGGACTTTCCAGCAGCTGTTCGGGCTGACTGTCGCGATCTATTCCGGCTACATGCTCTTCAAGCCGAGCCTGGGCTGTCTTCAAAAAATGAGCCAAAGCCGCACAGCCCTGATTGGATTTGGCGGCGGCCTGATCGGTGGTCTCACCGCGATGCCGGGCGCATTGCCCACCATCTGGTGTGACATGCATGGCCTGCCCAAGAATCAGCAGCGAGGCCTCGTGCAGCCGTTCATCGCCGCGATGCAGATCTTCGCTCTCGCAATGATGGTGGTGCGACATGATCTATCATCCAAGATTCTATTCGAGCTTGGTCTGAGCACACCGGCACTCGTGGCAGGCTCGGCGATTGGCATCTTCGCTTTTCGAAACGTAAATGAGGCCACGTTCAGGCGGGTTATCCTGAGCATTTTGTTCCTATCGGGTGCTCTGCTCGTCGTGCGATTTCAATTTTAAGAGGTTAAGGTTTTCTGCTGCGCCACGCGCAGAGCAGCCTTCTTGAGTTGATCGGAATCAGAGCGGTATGAAGGATGAAGATCGGCGCCAGATCGAGCGACCCGGCATAGATCAGAAATGCGACATTGCTGCACAGCGCAACTACGCGAAGCGCAATCATGTCCTCCATATAGAAGGTCATGAACACAAGTGCCGAAGCAGAATAGCCAGCCCAATCTACCCACCGCACGGCCGATCTCCGAAGAACGCGGCTCGCAATGGCTCCAGATGTATCCGAACGCGCGCTCCGTCATCACCCCAGTGGGTGACGAACAGAACTATTCGCGGTCCGTCGGTGGACGCAGCGTTCCGAGCGCCGCGATCAATCCCGCCAACTCGACCTGACCATCGGTCGAGGTCTTTGCGTACACGCGGCGCAGGTGAGTCTTGACCGTGTTCGGCGAGAGATTCAGGAGTTGCGCGGTCTCGCTGACCGTGTTGCCGGACGAGACGGCCAGCGCTACCCGCGCCTCGGCTTGGGTAAGCCTGAAGGCATCGACGATCTGCTCCAGCGGGATCGAACGCCGGTTGGCGGGATCGACGATGAAGAGCAGCACGGCGGCATCCTTGAAGCCGGCGTCGGACAATCGTCCGAAGTCCTTGCTGCGGATCGAGCACACCGTAACAGTGAGGAGCTGTCCGTCGAAATTCCGCGGAAAGCTCATGATGCCGCCCGGCGCTCCGCTCATCGCAGATTTGATCATCGCGCCCAGGCGGAATGAATGGGTCGACGAAGCCAAAGCAATCGACGGTCTCAGCCGGAGCAAGCCTTCCGCCTCAAGTCCTCGCGCGGACGCGTTGGCGAAGAGGAGGCGCGCGTTTCGATCGAGAATGGCAACGCCATCCGAAAGGCGATCGAGAACATTGAAAGCGGCATCCCGGATGCTGCGGTATCCATCGATGCGAAAGCCCAGGGCAGCGGAACGGCCCATGTGAGGGATCAACCACTCGACCAGACGCTGTTCCTCGGCTTTTAACGGTCCCTGTCGTACGGTCCGACACAAATTGAACGCCGCCGCAAAATCTTTTTTTCTGGCGAGCGCGATCATTGCATTATGGCCGACCTCCTGTGGCCGCAGCACCTCGTCATAAAACGGGGTTCGCCGCAGCTTGTCGAGTTCCATGATCTCGTCCGACATGACCAGCCGCCGGACCGGCTGCTTTTCCATGTGGATGGCCCAGGGGTTCGTTAGGTGCCGTTCCTGAAAGGCTTGATTGCACTCTTCGTTGAGGCGGCCGTTGTAATCGAAATAGATCGCCTGCCTGAGGAATGAAAAGCCGAACAGGATGCCGCCCTGGCTGTTGGTCAGGTCCGCAATCGCCGTGAGCACGTCGCGCCAAAGTTCGTTTTCGGCCGCCGCGTCATAGATGAGGTCGAGAACCTTCTCGATTCGCTCGCCTGAAGGCATCACCGAGGCATTCCCTGCATGCGGAGGTCGCACCCACGGCAAGCTACGGCCCCGTCGTGACGACGCGGCGACAGGTTAGGGCAACTTGAGGTCGCGCGCCTCACCCACCTGGGTGATGACGCCCTGCAGGCTTTGCAAGGCTACTTGCAGCGCCGGGTACCGGGTGCCCGACTGCAACGCGCCGCGCGGCTCAACGATGCTCGGCGACGTGGACTAATGTCGTCGAGGACCCGACGGGTCATTTACCCCCGTTGGACGCGCCAGCGGCCAGCATGCGCCGATCAGGAAGCTGCGAGACAGGAAGCCTTGATTGGTCCATTCCGAGGCATTTTGGCGTGGTTGACAAGGTCCTGACCAATTTTCCGGAACCGCGATTGCCCCTAAGCATACGTGTTGGCTTGAGTGTAGGAACTGCCACGACCATGACAGCCCCATCACGATCATGACAACCACATGCACCCAGTAATCAATACTGTGCATTTATCGCCCAACCGCGGTTCGCGTTGGCCAGCGTCAAGCCTTGGTCGCGACAAAGCTGAATAGGCGCGGTTCACCCGAGGGATCGTAGGTTTCTTGCAGCTCAACGATTCTTAGACTTGCCGAGACGGCCAAGTTAACCAACTCGGAGATGGTGTGTCCAAATGCCTCGATCCGGACCTCGTCCTTTCCCTCGCAGCCCGTTACGAAGCGCGCCTGACGTCCGAGCAGTTGCCGGTAGGGGTGTAACTCACTCGCTAGGAGGAGGCCGCCGGGTTTCAAAACCCGTGCGACCTCGCGGAAGAGCGATGCAAGATTTTCGATGTGTTCTAGGACTAATGACTCGAGGACTAGGTCGAGGCTGGCGTCAGCGAGCGGAAGCGGGATGCTCAAATCGTGTCGCCGCAAATCGACCGGGATCCCTTGGAGTCGTTGTCGAGCAACGGCTAACATTCCTTGGGAGAAGTCGAGGCCGACTACGTGGCTTGCAAATTGCGCAAGGTGCTCCGTGTTGAGACCTGTCCCGCAGCCGATTTCCAGCACGGTCCGGCCAGCTATGTGCGGGGTCCACGCGCGCACCATGGCCATCGCGGCGTCGCGCGTCTTGTTCGGGACCATATCGTAAGTAGCCGCCCAAAGGTCGTATGCCTCGGAGGCTGACAACTGCTCTGTCATGTAGCTATCTTTCTGCTTGATCATCGCTGCTCGCGTAAGCGCGCGGAACCGAGATCGGCGGCCTGTTTAAGGCGTACCGGCGTGGTGGGTTCGAGATCACCCACCGGCGGTTTGAGCAGCCTCCTCTTCAGGCGTCTCGGAGGTTTAACCAAACCATATCGCAAGGGCCTCGGCGGGGTTGTCTGACCGTCCGTTGCCGACCCACGCGACATGCCCATCGGGCCTGACGAGCACCGCGGACGGAAGCTTAACGATCCCAACGCCAGCGAGTTCGCAAACACTTTCGCTCCTCACTTCAAGCGTTTTAATGTGGTCGCTCCATTGCTCTGGCGCGACGCACTTCCGCGCGCCGAAGCTGAGGAGGAGCGGCCGCGCGTCGCGGAGAAGTTCGAATATCCGCGTAGGACCATCTTCGGTCTCGACGTCGAGGTCGGGCATGCGCCTTCCAAGCAGCGGGTGGGACCCTTCCGGACCGTAGCGGATGTCGAGACCCGACACTTTGGCGGAGTACCATTTTCTGGGCTCGCCCATTGTCATGGTATGGGTAACCAAGCTGCGCAGTGCCGTCGTGTGGTCGTCGCCGCGGTTCAAGGCAGTCAAAGCACGCGTCAGATCGAGCAGCGCTGCTCCAACCGGATGCCGCTCCGTGTGGTAGGTATCCAGCAGAGCATCTGAGGATATCCCTTTCACGACCTGTGCCAGCTTCCATCCAAGGTTCACGGCATCCTGCAAGCCAACGTTCAAACCCTGACCACCCACAGGGGAGTGCACGTGCGCAGCGTCACCAGCGAGTAGGATGCGGCCTTTTCGATAGGCATCCGCCAGCCGTGCTGCGTCCGTAAACCGCGACATCCAAGTTACGTCATGAACACCAAGATCCGAACCATAACCGACCGTGAGAGCCGCCTTGATATCCCCTTCATCTGGACTGTCCCCCTGTTCGATCCGCTCCTCAGTCACGATGCCGCGCACGCGACCATCCTCGAGCCGCCCGAGCGCGTAGAGCCCCCGGATCCCATAGCGGATACCAATCGGTGGCTCACCCGGCATGCTGCTCTCGAAAATCAGATAGCTCGCTTGTGGCTCCGATCCCAAAAATCCGATTCCTGCTATCCTGCGAACCAGGCTACGACCGCCGTCGCAGCCAACGAGATACCTGCAACGAAGCCTGGAACCGTTCGTGAGCCCAATATCCACATGCTCGTCCGCGACGTCGAAGTTTGCCATCTCGCGTTGGCGATGGAACGCCACATTGAGTTCCGCGACCCAGGCGGCAAGGCCGCGCTCAATCTTCTCCTGCCAGAGCCCGAGCGTGTAGTTGAAGCGGCTCGGTCGATCACTTGCGTCGAGGATGAGGCCCGCCATCGCAACCGAATGGTGCCTGGTCCCTTGCGCGACGAACCTGTCCACGATGCCGCGCTGATCGAGAAGTTCAAGCGCCCGCGAATGCAGACCACCAGCGCGCGATCCTTTAACCTCCTGATTTGGACGCCGTTCAACGATTGCGACGTCCACGCCGCCTAGGGCTAGTTCCCCCGCCAGCATCAATCCAGTTGGACCACCCCCGATGATAATAACATCATAGTCCATTGTCGTCATGGGCCACCTCTCGTTTGGAGATTGGCGCGCTCTTAACCCGCCTGCCCGGTCTTGAAGCAAGAGACCTCCAGTCTATATCTATGGCTGAGAGAAAGATCGGGCGGAGTGCTCGTCAGCGCCCATTTCTCTCGGGCGTATCGCGTCAGTCCGATCAGAATGCGCTCTTGTGCAGTCCGAAGCTTATTGCTGCTCTTTTGCGAAATTACCCGACGCAATGGTGATTAGAAACAGCGCGGCGACGCTGGTGCCGATCACTACTCCGATCTCTTGTAATTGCCCGACCTCGCTTGCAGCGAAGGCACCGCCAGTGCCAACGCGACGGGGCAACGAACACGACGGTCGAATGCCCGCGCGATAAGAAAATGCCCGCCGAGATTGGCCGTTTTCCGGTCTGAATTATCTTCCGGGTTACATTGTCTATGTCCACAATGTTATCGGCGTTCACCGCGTGACGAAGGCGGGGCGATCAGTGCTGTTCCGAGCAGCACCGATTGCAACGGAACGCGATCAATGCCCAAATCCATGAGGCCACATTGGCGGTGATCAGCAGGCCAAAAAGGACCGTGAGCTTAAGACGGGTCCCTGAAGGCTCACCAGTGAACACGTTGATCAATACGCGAACTCGTAGCATGCAATGATCGGGCGTATTTACTTGATGGTGACTGATAATCTTCGTTGATGTCTGTTCCGCTCCGATGCTGACAGCCTCGTGCAACTGCTGCAATTTCGCGATGGACCCGGACCAGCAATGTGTTGCGGTCACTTGCTCAGGTCCGGCTGCTTGCGGATTGATAGCGTTCTCAGCCGCCATGATTGGGCCCTCAACATTTAACCTCATCAGCGGATCAGCCGCCGAGATGGCCTTTCGCTTTCAGCGCTTCTATGATGGGTTCGATGGCGGTCCGGCGCAGCGCGCACGTGAGGAGCCAAAGCCGACGTACGCACCAAGCTGGATGTAGGCACTGAATGCGTCGGTTATCGGTGGCGACACAGTGGCGACACGGCGCCGAAACAAGAGAGCCGCCCCGAAGGGCGGCTCTCTAAAAACCTCACGAAATCAGAGGTGACTTGGTTGCGGGGATAGGATTTGAACCTATGACCTTCAGGTTATGAGCCTGACGAGCTACCGGGCTGCTCCACCCCGCGATAAAGCGTTGCGTGCCTGTTATCGGGAAGCCGGGGGCGAGGGCGGGCTAGGCGATAGCCGCGCCGATCGGTCCTGATGAGCTTCCTGAGAAGGCGTCCCCATCGGGCCGTGCCCTTGGGGTGCGGGGGGTATGTATCAACCAGGAACTGGTTTGGGAAGGGTTTTGACCGGTCTTTTTTCGATTTTGTGACAGGCCAAATGTCCGGAATCGGGGTCAAAATGGCCTCTCTTGCCAGAAGTTCCGCAAAAGACGAGGCTTGGGCAATAAACTGGCGGCCACGGGGCGCGTTTTCGCGCGGCCTGGACATCGGTCCGCCGGACAAAACGCATCAACGCAAGAATCTCGGGGCTCGTGTCTGATTCAACCAGAACCGACGCCCTTCGGAGGTGGGAGGAAACGCCGTGGATCAGCCCCTGACCAGCCCAGCGCGCCGCGCCCTGGACGACGCCTTCCATGCCATGCTCGAGGCGTCGCGCACCGGGCAGGCCGCCCCGCCGGAGCTGCGCTGCGACCGGCTTTCGCGGCTGCGCGGCCTGATCTCGGACAACGAAGCCCGCCTCACCCAGGCGATCTCGGCCGATTTCGGCAACCGCTCGGCGACCGAGACCCTGTTTGCGGAGATCCTGTTCGTGCTGAACGAGATCAGGCACGCCAGCAAGCATCTGAGGAAATGGATGGCGCCGCAGCGCGTCGTCACCGCCCTGCAATTCCTGCCCGCCAAGAATCGCCTGATCCCGCAGCCGCTCGGCGTGGTCGGGGTGATCGCGCCGTGGAATTATCCGCTGCAGCTGACGCTCGCGCCCGCGATCGGCGCCATCGCCGCGGGCAACCGGGTGATGATCAAGCCGAGCGAGCTGACGCCGCATTTTGCCGCGCTGCTGAAGGAGCTGGTCGCCGCCAAATTCGCAGCCGACGAACTCGTCGTCACCGGGGTCGAGGACGAGGTGGCAAAGGGCTTTGCCCAGCTGCCCTTCGATCATCTGGTCTTCACCGGCTCGACCCGGGTCGGCCGGCTGGTCGCGGAGGCCGCCGGCCGCAACCTGACGCCCGTCACGCTCGAGCTCGGCGGCAAGTCGCCGGCGATCGTCGACCGCACCGCCGACATCGACGAGGCCGCCGAGCGCATCGCCTATGGCAAGCTGCTCAATGCCGGACAGACCTGCATCGCGCCCGACTATGCGCTGGTGCCGGAGGAATCGTTGCAGGCCTTTGCGGAGAAGGTGCGCGGCCACATGCAGCGCATGTTCGGCACCGAGCCCGCCAACAAGGACTACACCTCCATCATCTCCGACCGTCATTATGCGCGGCTCGAGGCGCTGGTGGCCGACGCCGCGGCCAAGGGCGCGACCATCCTGCAGGGAGCCAGGGCGGACGATGCGAGTTGGAAGGGCAAGCGCAAATTCCCGCCGACCGTCGTGCTCGGGGTTACGCCCGACATGACCATCATGCAGGAGGAGATCTTCGGGCCCCTGCTGCCGGTGGTGCCCTATCGCGGGTCCGACGAGCCCATCGCCTATGTCAACGCCCATGACCGGCCGCTGGCGCTCTACTGGTTCGGCCGCGACCGCGCCGCGCGCGACGAGGTGCTGGCGCGCACCATCTCCGGCGGCGTCACCGTCAATGACTGCCTGTTCCATTTCACGCAAATCAACCAGCCGATGGGCGGCGTCGGTCCGTCGGGATCGGGCTGCTATCACGGCGAATGGGGGTTTCGCACGTTCAGCAAGCTGAAGCCGGTGTTCTACCGCTCGGCGCTGAACCGGCTCGCCGATCTCTACCCGCCCTATGGCGCCAAGATCGCGCGGCTGGAGAAGCTGATGCGGTTCATGTCGTAGACCAAGGGCACTGTCGTTCCGGGGCGATGCGCCAGCATCGAACCCGGAACCTCGAGATTCCGCGTTCGCCTCTTCGAGGCGCCCCGGAATGACGTGCCCAAAGCAAACAAGCAATCACTCTGGGGGAAACATTCGTGACGGATACATTTGACTTCGTGGTAGTGGGCGCGGGCTCCGGCGGCTGCGCGCTGGCGGGACGGCTGTCGGAAGACTCGGCCACGTCGGTGGCGCTGCTCGATGCGGGCGGGACTTGCGACAATTGGGTAGTCACCACGCCAGGCGCGCTGGTGCTGATGGTCGCCGGCAAGGTCAACAACTGGGCGTTCGAGACCGTGCCGCAGAAGGGGCTGAACGGCCGCATCGGCTACCAGCCGCGCGGCAAGGGGCTCGGCGGCTCGTCCGCCATCAACGCCATGGTCTATATCCGCGGCCATCGCGCCGATTACGACCAGTGGGCGGCGCTCGGCAATGCCGGCTGGTCGTATGCGGACGTGCTGCCCTATTTCAAACGCGCGGAGGACAATGCCGAGTTCGACGGCGCATATCACGGCAAGGGCGGGCCGCTGCGCGTCAACGGCTTGCGCACCGACAATCCCGTGCAGCAGATTTTCCTCGACGCCGCGCGGGAGGCGCAATTCCGGCTGCGCGATGACTTCAATGCCGAGGAGCAGGAAGGGCTCGGCATCTACCAGGTGACGCAGCACAATGGCGAGCGCTGGAGCGCCGCGCGCGCCTATGTGCATCCCCATATCGGCAAACGCGCCAATCTGCGGGTGGAGACGCAGGCGCACGCGACCCGGATTCTGTTCGAGGGCAAGCGCGCGGTCGGCGTCGAATATCGTCAGGGCGATGCAACGAAGCAGCTGCGCGCGCGGCGCGAGGTGATCCTGGCTGCCGGCGCATTCCAGTCGCCGCAACTCCTGATGCTGTCAGGCGTCGGCGACGGCGGGGCACTCGCCAAGCACGGCATCGCCGCGCTGCATCATCTGCCCGGCGTCGGACAGAACTTGCAGGACCATCCGGATTTCATCTTCACTTACCTGTCGGATGCGCCCTATTTCACCGGCCTGTCCTTCTCCGGCATCGCGCATCAGCTGCGCGCGATCGGACAATATCGCCGCGAGCGGCGCGGACCGATGACCTCGAACTTCGCCGAATGCGGCGGCTTCCTGAAAAGCAGTCCCGATCTCGACATGCCCGACATCCAGCTGCATTTCGGCATGGCGATGGTCAACGATCACGGCCGCAAGCGCGGCTGGGGTCGCGGCTTCTCCTGCCATGTGTGCCTGCTGCGGCCGAAGAGCCGCGGCAGCGTGGCGCTGAAGAATGCCGACCCGCTTGCCGCGCCGCTGATCGATCCGAATTTCCTCGGCGAGACCGACGATCTCGAAGCGATGGTCGCAGGCTACAAGACCACGCGGCGGCTGATGGAGACGCCGGCCCTTCGGAGCTTGCAGAAGAAGGACATGGTGACCTCGGAGGTGAAAACCGACGACGACATCCGCAACATCCTGCGCGCCAGGGTCGATACCGTGTATCACCCGGTCGGCACCTGCAAGATGGGCGTGAATGATGCGATGGCCGTGGTCGATCCGAAGCTGAAGATCCACGGCCTCGAGGCCTTGCGCGTGGTCGATGCCTCGATCATGCCGACGCTGATCGGCGGCAACACCAACGCGCCGACCATCATGATCGGGGAGAAGGCTGCGGACATGATCAAGGCGGAGATAAGGGCTTGATGAAGGAGGCACCGTGCCGCCACATACACAGCCGTCATGCCCGGGCTTGACCCGGGCATCCACGCCTTAACGATCTCGCATGCGGCGCGACGTGGATGGCCGGGACAAGCCCGGCCATGACGATGTGGGGGCAGGCGAGTCTCTCTCTTCCGATCATTCCGGGGCGCGCATAAGCGCGAACCCGGAAGCTCGAGATTCCGGGTTCGGTCCTGCGGACCGCCCCGGAATGACATCCCCAACAACTTACGTCAGCAGGAACCCGCCATCCACCGTGATCACGCTGCCCGTCATGTAGCGCGAGGCCTGCGAGACCAGCAGCAGGATCGCGCCGTCGAGATCGGACTCGGCGCCGACCCTGCGTTGCGGGATGCGCTTGATCAGGCGCTCGCCGCCCGACGTCTCCCAGAACGCGTGGTTCATCTCGGTGTCGATATAACCGGGCGCGAGCGCGTTGACGCGGATGTCGTTGCCGGCAAGCTCCAGCGCCATCGCCTTGGTCGCCTGCACCAGGCCGGCCTTCGAAATCGCGTAGGGCGACACCGCCTTCAACACGCCGAAGCCGAGCACCGAGGCGATGTTGACGATGTTGCCACCCTGCTTGCGCGCGATCATGCGGCGCGCGACCTCGGTTGCGGCAAAATAGGCGCCCTTGAGATTGGCGCCGATCACCGCATCCCAATCGGCCTCGGTCTGCTCGACCGCGAGCTTCTCGACGGCGATGCCGGCATTGTTGACCAGCACCGTGACCGGCCCGAGCGCGGCCTCCGCGGCATCGATCGCCTTGGCGATAGAGGCGGTGTTGGTGACATCCATGGCGACCGCCGCGGCGCGACCGCCCCTGGCCCTGATCTCCTCCTCGAGGCTTTTCAGTTTGGCGACCTGCCGCGCAGCAAGCGCAACCGCGGCACCGTGCGCGGACAGCACGCGCGCGAATTGCCGGCCCAGGCCCTGGGAGGCGCCGGTGATCAAAATGGTTTCTTTACGGAGATCGAATAGGTCTGACATGGAAAAGAGTCCCGCGAGCAGCACGGGCCATTGATACAGACAGTTTGAGCGATCGCAAATCAGATTTGTTCACCTTCAGGCGCATCGATGCGGAGGCTTGAGCCATGAACACGTTCGATGCTGCCGTGCTTCTCGGCCTCGCCGTCGCAATCGTCACCGGCTTCAGCACCGGGCTGGTGCGCAGCGCGGCCACCATCCTGGCGTATCTGGTTGCAATGCCCATTGCCGTCTGGGTGATGTCATATGTTCCCCCGCTGGACGACCAGTACGCTTCGCCCCTCGGCCACAATGCGGGCTTCTTCCTCGGCGCGTTTCTTGTCATCGGGATGGCGCTTGGAAAGCTGGCGCGGATGATGGTCGACGACGCCATCGGATCGGAACTCGGCGTTACCGACCGGCTCAGCGGTGCGGCGCTCGGCGCACTTCGCGTCGGCCTCGTCGCGATCTCAGTGGTCACGGTGTTCGACCGCCTCATCCCGGCCGGCAGCGAGCCGTCGTTCCTCAGCGGCTCGCGACTGCGGCCCCTGCTCTCGGCCGCCGGCCAGAGGGGCTTCCGATCGCTGCCGCCCGAGGCAGCCTCGGCCATCGATCGTCTCGGGCGCCGCATCTAGGCCGTTCGGGCTGCCCGGCCGCAGCCTGATATGCAATTTGCTCCCTTATCACGGACGGCAAGGTTGGCTAAAGTCGCGCCATCTGCCTATCAAAACCATCTGACGGGAGTTATCAGTGGATCTCGGTATCAAGGGCCGTCGCGCCATCGTCTGCGCATCCTCGAAGGGACTTGGACGTGCCTGCGCGATCGCGCTGGCCAATGAAGGTGTGCACGTCACCCTGACCGCCCGCGGCGCGGAAGCGCTGGCAAAGACCGCGGCCGACATCCGCAAGGCCAACCCCGGCGTCACCGTCACCGAGATCGTCGGCGACATCACCACTCCTGCGGGGCGCGAGGCCGTGCTGAAGGCCTGTCCCGAGCCCGACATCCTCGTCAACAATGCCGGCGGCCCGCCGCCCGGCGATTTCCGCAACTGGACCCGCGACGACTGGATCAAGGCGATCGATGCCAACATGCTCACCCCGATCGAGCTGATCAAGGCGACGGTCGACGGCATGATGGCGCGCAAATTCGGCCGCATCGTCAACATCACCTCCGCCGCGGTGAAGGCGCCGATCGACATTCTCGGCCTCTCCAACGGCGCCCGCGCCGGCCTCACCGGCTTCATCGCCGGCCTCTCGCGCAAGACCGTGATCAACAACGTCACCATCAACGGCCTGCTGCCGGGCCCGTTCGAAACCGACCGCTTGCGCGGCACGGCAAAGGCGGAGGCCGACAAGCGGGGCTCGACGCCGGACCAGATCCTGGCCGAGCGCGCCAAGCTCAACCCCGCGGGGCGTTTCGGCGATCCGGAAGAATTCGGCCTGTTCTGCGCGTTCCTGTGCGGCGCCAAGGCGGGCTTCATCACCGGCCAGAACATCCTGCTCGACGGCGGCGCCTTCCCGGGCGCGCTGTAGCGATTGCCTTCGCCCCGCTGTCACCGCTTCGGCGGCGACAGCGGCTGCACGATCTCCCTGAACGCCGGCAGGGCCTCGCACATTGCGGAATGCGCCGCCAGCGCCGGATAGGCCTGCCCACTGAACAGATGCGAATGTGCCTCGTTGGTGAAGCGCAGCACGCAGGCAACCGCGATGTCGGAATGGCCGATGCGCTCGCCGAACAGATACGCGCTCCTTGCCGCGAGGCGCGCCTGCTCCAGCGCATCGAGCGCGCCCTTGATCTGCGCCTCGCAGCGATCGACCCACAGCGCCAGCTTCTCCTTGCGCAGCGCGCTTTCGTAGACGAGGCTCACCGACTTGTCGCCAAGCCCGGTCGCCAGCGCAATGAAGCGCAAATGCCGCCGCCGCTCGATGCCTTTGGCCGCGATCATCGCTTTGTCCGGCCCGACCAGCTCGTCGAGATAATCGATGATGGCGGTGGAATCGATCAGCGCCTCGCCGTCGTCGAGCACGAGCGTCGGCACGCGCCGCAGCGGATTATAGGGCGCGATCTTCTCGGCATCGCCGAAGGTCGACCACGGCTTGTGGTCGAACTGGAGCCCATAGAGCCGCATCGCGATCGCGACCCGGCGGACGAAGGGGGAGTCGTATTGGCCGATCAGGAACATGCTGATTCACGCTTTCTGTTGCCCGGCCCCAGTCTGTCATATCCCGCGCAGGCGGGGTATCCGGCAGCCGTGGACAATCCGCGCATATCACTCCGGCCTCTGGAATACTGGATCACCCGCTTGCGCGGGTGACGACGACCGGCATTCCGACGGCCCGGAGCCACGGCGCGGACTCGCGCCGATGACGGATTTGTAACTGGCAGCCTTGCGCGAATCAGCCGCTGGATGGCGCGGCCGGCCCTCTGGGAAGCGAATCCATGTCGCACCATCACGTCACCCTGCCGCCGATCATCTATGCGCCCGAGCCGCCAAAGCCGACGGCAACCAAACGCCGTCGCCGCGTCGGCACTGAAGGCGGCGGCGCTGCGGACGCGGCGGAGGAAACAGACGAGACTGGAGTTGCCGCGCCGGTCTACACCGCCGCCCAGCCGCAGCATTCCCGGCCGGTCGAAGCCGTCGAACGGCGGAATGCTTCGACGACCGGCAAGCTGAGCGATAGCACGCTGCAGACGCTGCTCGCGGCGCAGGAGCACGACGGGCAAGACGCCGGCTGAATTATGCGCCGGCTCTGCCCACTCGTCATGGGCTTGACCCGGCCATCCACGTCTTGGCCACGCGGAACGACGTGGATGCCCGGGCCTTCGCCTCGCCGAAGCGGCTACGGCCGCGCAGGCGAGACAAGCCCGGGCATGACGGCGGAGTGTGGGTCGGGATCAGGAATACTGGCTCGCCTGCCTCGTGATGAGCGCCGCGACAGCACTCCTGCTACCCCTCCCCCTCGTCGCTCGCCAGCACGCCCTTCACCGCCCTCGCCCAGCCCTTCAGCTTCCGCTCCCTGGTGGCGGCGCTCATGTTGGGCTTGAAGCGGTGCTCGAGGCGCCAGTTGTCGGCGAATTTGGCGGGCTCGGGATAGACGCCGGCGCAGAGGCCTGCGAGATAGGCGGCGCCTAACGCGGTGGTCTCCTGGATCATCGGGCGGTCGACCGGCGCGTTCAACAAGTCCGCAAGGCGCTGCATGGTCCAGTCCGAGGCCGTCATGCCGCCGTCGACACGCAGCACGATGTTCTCGGCTTTTGCCTCGGGCCAGTCGGCGCGCATCGCCTCCCAGAGATCGAAGGTCTGGTAGCAGACGCTCTCCAGCGTCGCATGCGCAAGCTCGGCGGGGCCGGTGTTGCGCGTGAGGCCGAACAGCGCGCCGCGCGCGTTCGGCCGCCAATAGGGCGCGCCCATGCCGACAAAGGCCGGCACCAGATAGACGCTCTGGGTGGAATCGGATTTGTCGGCGAGCGGGCCGGTCTCGGCGGCCTGCTTGATGATGCCGACGCCGTCGCGCAGCCATTGCACCGCGGATCCTGCGACGAAGATCGAGCCTTCCAGCGCATAGGTGCGTTTGCCCCCGAGCTGATAGGCGATGGTGGTGAGCAGCTTGTTCTTCGAGGCCACCGGCGTCGCGCCGGTGTTGAGCAGCGCAAAGCAGCCGGTGCCGTAGGTCGATTTCATCATGCCCGGCGTGAAACAGGCCTGGCCGATGGTCGCGGCCTGCTGGTCGCCGGCGATGCCCGAGATCGCGATCGCGCCGCCGAACAGGTCCGGCACGCATTCGCCGAAGCGAGCCGAGGAATCCTTCACCTCGGGCAGCATCGAGCGCGGCACGCGCAGGATATTCAACAGCTCGTCGTCCCACTGGCCGGTGTGGATGTTGAACAGCAGCGTCCGCGAGGCATTGGTGGCGTCGGTCGCATGCACCTTGCCGCCGGTGAGCCGCCACAGGAGATAACAGTCCACCGTGCCGAACAACAGCTCGCCGCGCTCGGCGCGCTGGCGCAGGCCCGGGACATGGTCGAGGATCCAGGCGACCTTGGTTCCCGAGAAATAGGGATCGATGATGAGGCCGGTCTTCTGCGACACCAGCGGCTCGCAGCCTTCGGCTTTGAGCTGGGCGCAGATGTCGGCTGTGCGGCGGTCCTGCCAGACGATGGCGCGGTGCACGGCCTGCCCCGTGGCACGGTCCCACACCACGGTGGTCTCGCGCTGGTTGGTGATGCCGATTGCGGCGATGTCGCGCGCCTTCAGCCCCGCCTTCTCCAGCGCGTCGCGGCAGGTGATGACGGTCGAGGTCCAGATGTCCTCGGGCTCGTGCTCGACCCAGCCCGAAGCCGGGAAATGCTGCGGAAACTCCTGCTGCGCCACCGCCGCAATGGAGATGTCCGAGCGAAACACGATGGCGCGCGAGGATGTGGTGCCCTGATCGATGGCCAGCACAAAGGACATGAGCGTTTACCTTGGCGTTCGTCCCGTTCCGGGAGGCTTGTTGTGTCGGGCGCAAGCAAAGGGGATTGGAAGGGGAAGGTCAATATGGTCCCGCAAGCTCCGCCGTCGTCCCGGCGCAGGCCGGGACCCAAAACCCCAGGGAGAAGTTATGGTGAAGTACAGCGTAACTGGCACCGCAAGTCACGGAGAAGACAACGCGGTATGGGTCCCGGCCTTCGCCGGGACGACAGCGTGGATGGTCTACGGCAAAGCGCTACACCGCTGCGGTGGTCACGCCGCCGTCGACCACGATGGTCTGCCCGGTCATGAAGGTCGAGGCATCCGAGGCGAGATAAGCCACCGCGCCCGCGATCTCGTCGGGCTCGCCGATCCGCCGCAGCGGCGTGGTGGCGCAGCGGTGTTTCAGGCGCTCCTCGTCCTCCCACAGCGCGCGGGCGAAATCGGTCTTGACCAGGCCCGGCGCGACGCAGTTGACGCGGACGCCCTTCGGGCCCCATTCGCCGGCGAGGCTGCGGCACAGCGCGAAATCGGCAGCCTTGGAGATGCCGTAGGCGCCGATCACGGTCGAGCCGCGCATGCCGCCGATGGAGGAGATGATGACGACCGAGCCCTTGCCGCGCGCCGCCATCTGCGGAATGGCCTGCGCGCAGAGCCAGACATTGCTCTTGACGTTGGAGCCCATGTTCTTGTCGAAGGCTTCGTCGGTGATGTCGAGCAGCGGGCCGTAATAGGGATTCACTGCGGCGTTGCAGACGAGGATGTCGACCTTACCGTAATGACTGGTCGCGCCCGCGATCAGCGCCTCGACCTCATTGCGGCGGGAGATGTTGCAGGCGATGACATGCGCGTCGCCGCCCGCTTTCCGGATGCCGTCGGCGACGGCCTCGCAGGCGTCGGCCTTGCGGCTGGAGATCACGACCTTGGCGCCGAGCTGCGCCAGCAGCTCCGCCGACGAACGGCCGATGCCGCGGCTCGAGCCGGTGATGACGGCGACCTGGCCGGTGAGATCGAACGGGGTGTTTTTCATGATGGCTCCTCCTGTCATTGCGAGGAGCGAAGCGACGCGGCAATCCAGACTTGTCGTGCGGCCCTGGATTGCTTCGTCGCTTGGCTCCTCGCAACGACGATCATCATACTTGCTCGTCATTCCGGGGCACGCGCGTGAGCGCGTGAGCCCGGAATCCAGAGGTTGTGGCGCGAGATTCCGGGTTCTCGCTTCGCGAGCCCCGGAATGACGGAGAAAATGACCAGCTACACCAGCCCGCCGCTCTCGCTGACGCGGCGCAGGTGATACTCCGTGTCGCCGAACGTGTTCTCGATCATGGAGAGCCGCTTGAAATAATGGCCGATCCTGGCCTCCATGGTCATGCCGATGCCGCCATGCAGCTGGATCGACTGCTGGCCGATGTATTTGCCGGACTTGCCGATCTGCACCTTGGCCGCGGCGATTGCGGTGGAGCGCTCCTTGGCATCGTCGAAATCGGCGGCCATGGTCGCAAACATCGACATCGAGCGCGCCTGCTCCAGCGCCACGAACATGTCGGCGGCGCGGTGCTGCAGGCTCTGGAAGGAGCCGATGGCGACGCCGAACTGCTTGCGGGTTTTCAGATATTCGACGGTGGTCTTCAGCGATTCATCCATCAGGCCGACCGCTTCGGCGCAGAGCGCGGTGCGGGCCTCGTCGACCACGCGCTCGATCAGCGGCAGGCCGTTTTCGGGATCACCGATCACGGCATCCGCGCCGACCTCGACACCGGTGAAGGTGATGTCGGCGGCATGCAGCCCGTCCTGGGTCGGGTAGCCCTTTTTGGTGACGCCTTTTGCACTGGCGGGAACCAGGAACACGCCGACGCCGCTTCTGTCGCGCTGGCCGCCCTTGCTGCGGGCCGTGACGATCAGCGTGTCCGCATTCTCGCCGTTGAGCACGACGAACTTCTCGCCGTCGATGACCCAGCCCTCGCCCTTCTTCTTCGCCGACGTGGTGACGTCGGAGAGATCGTAGCGCGAGCTCTTCTCGAGCTGAGCGAAAGCAAGCGTCTTGCTGCCGTCGATGATGGCGGGGATGTAGGCCGCCTTCTGCGCCGCCGAGCCGCCATGGCGCAGGAAACCGCCGCCGATCACCACGGTCGCAAGATACGGCTCCAGCACCAGCGCCTTGCCAAGCGCCTCCATCACGATCATGGTCTCGACCGCGCCCGCGCCGAAGCCGCCGTCGGCTTCCGCGAACGGCAGACCGAGCAGGCCCTGCTCGGCGAGCTTGGACCAGATGGCTTTGCTCCAGCCGCCCTTCTCCTTCATGTACGTCTTGCGCTTGTCGAAATCGTAGGCGTCGGTCAGAAGCCCGTCGACGCTTTCCTTGAGCAGCCGCTGCTCCTCGGACAAATCGAAATCCATTTTCCTGCCTCTCCAAAACACGACGGGCGTATCGCCACCGCGTTGCCCGTTCCTCCGCTGTCATCCCCCGCGAAAGCGGGGGATCCAGTAACCACGACCGCCGCGGCGTACTGGGTCCCCCGCTTTCGCGGAGGACGACACCTGTTATGACGTCAGAGTCCCAGCACCGCCTTGCAGATGATGTTGCGCTGGATCTCGTTGGAGCCGCCGTAGATCGAGACCTTGCGGTTGTTGAAATAGGTCGGCGCGATCTGCGCGGTCCAGTCCATCGCCTCGTTGGAATTGTCGGGATGCTCGTCGTAGGGCGCGGCAAACGGCCCGATTACTTCCATCAGCAACTCGGTGGTGGTCTGCTGGATCTCCGAGCCCTTGATCTTCAGCACCGACGACGCCGGATTGGGCTTGCCCTTGCCGTGCTTGCCCTCGTCGGCGACGACGCGGAGCTGCGTCAGCTCGAGCGCCTTGAGCTCGATCTCGCAGGCCGCAAGCTTTTCGCGGAACGCGGAGTCTTCCAGGATCGGCCGCCCGCCGGATTCCACCTTGGAGGCGAGCTCGCGGATGCGGCGCAGCCGCTCCTTGGAGACGCCGACCCGGGCGATGCCGGTGCGCTCGTTGCCGAGCAGGAATTTGGCGTAGTCCCAGCCCTTGTTCTCCTCGCCGATCAGGTTCTCGTAGGGCACCTCGACGTCGTCGAAGAACACCTCGTTGACCTCATGGCCGCCGTCGATGGTCTGGATCGGGCGCACCGTGACGCCCTTCGACTTCATGCTGAAGACGATGAAGGAGATGCCGGTCTGTTTCTTCGCCGAGGGGTCGGTCCGGCAGAGGCAGAAGATCATGTCGGCATATTGCGCCAGCGTGGTCCAGGTCTTCTGGCCGTTGATGATCCACTTGTCGCCGCGGCGCTCGGCCTTGGTCTTGAGCGAAGCGAGGTCCGAGCCGGAGCCGGGCTCGGAGAAGCCCTGGCACCACCAGTCGTCGACATTGGCAATGCGGGGCAGGTATTTCTTCTTCTGCTCCTCATTGCCGAAAGTGTAGATGACGGGGCCGACCATGCTGACGCCAAAGGCGAGCGGCTGCGGCGCCGGATAGCTCTGCAGCTCCTCGTTGAAGATATAATGCTGCACCGAGCTCCAGCCCGTGCCGCCATATTCCTTCGGCCAGTGCGTGACGCCCCAGCCCTTCTTGTTGAGGATGCGCCACCAGGTGACCATCTCGTCCTTGGACAAATGCCGGCCCTCGACCAGCTTGCGCCGGGTCTCCGGCGGAACATTGTCGCGGAAGAACTGCCGAACTTCCTCGCGGAACGCTTGTTCCTCTTTGGTGAAAGCGAGATCCATCGGATGCTCCTTGTTGAGCGGGTGTATTCTGGCTCGTCATTCCGGGGCGATGCGAAGCATCGAACCCGGAATCTCGCGCCACAACCTCTGGATTCCGGATCAGGCGCTATTGCGCCTGTCCGGAATGACGGAATGGTTCACTGCAGCACCTCGAACAGGCCGGCGGCGCCCATGCCGCCGCCGACGCACATGGTGACGACCGCATACTTCGCCTTGCGGCGGCGGCCCTCGATCAGCGCGTGGCCCGTCAGCCGCGCACCCGACATGCCGTAGGGATGGCCGACCGCGATGGCGCCGCCGTTGACGTTGATCTTCTCGGGATCGATGCCGAGCTTGTCGCGGCAGTAGAGCACCTGCACCGCGAAGGCCTCGTTGAGCTCCCAGAGCCCGATGTCGTCGACCTTCAGGCCATGGCGCTTGAGCAGCCGCGGCACGGCGAACACCGGGCCGATGCCCATCTCGTCCGGCTCGCAGCCATGGGCGACGAAGCCGCGGAAGATTCCGAGCGGCTTGAGGCCGCGCTTGGCCGCTTCCTTGTCGCTCATGATCACCGAGGCGCTCGCGCCGTCGGAGAGCTGGCTGGCATTGCCGGCGGTGATGCAGAAACCTTCGCCGCGCACCGGCTTGAGGCCGGCAAGACCTTCGGCCGTGGTGTCGGGCCGCGGACCCTCGTCCTGCGACAGCGTGACCTCCTTGAACGACACTGCGCCGGTCGCCTTGTCGGTCACCGCCATTTTGGTGGTGATCGGCGCAAGCTCGTCCTTGAACTTGCCGCCCTGCTGGGCGGCAGCGACGCGGCGCTGGCTCTCCAGCGAATATTCGTCCTGCCGCTCGCGCGAGATGTTGTAGCGCTTGGCGACCACTTCGGCCGTGTCGATCATGGGCATGTAGACGTCGCCCTTGATCTCGAGCAGCGCCGGGTCCTGGGCGTGGAAGCTGTTCATCTTGTCGTTCTGCACCAGCGAGATCGACTCGCCGCCGCCGCCGACCGCGATCTCGACGCCGTCGAAGATCACCGAGCGCGCCGCGAGCGCGATCGCCTGCAGGCCGGAGGCGCATTGCCGGTCGATGGTGGTGCCGCCCACCGTGACCGGGAGACCGGCACGGAGCAGCGCCTTGCGCGCGATGTTGCCGCCGGTCGAACCCTGCTGCAGGGCGGCGCCCATCACCACGTCCTCGACCTCCTTGGGGTCGACATTGGCGCGCTTCACGGCTTCGCCGATCGCGTGGCCGAGCAGGGTCGCGCCCTCCGTGACATTGAGCGCGCCGCGATAGGCCTTGCCGATTGGCGTGCGGGCGGTGGAAACGATGACGGCATCGGTCATGGACGACCTCCTGTTGCGAGTTGTTGTGTTGGTTGCGTGGGTTGGGTGTTGGTCTGCTGGCGCAATTCGTGGCGCGAGAGTTTCCCGACCGGCGTGCGCGGCAGTTCGGCGACGAACTCGACCGCCGCCGGCAGTTCATGCTTGCCGAGCTTGCCGGTGAGGAAGGTGCGCAGCTCCTCGATCGAGAACGGCTTGGCGCCCTCGCGCAGCTTGATATAGGCCTTGGCCGCCTCGCCGCGGTAATCGTCGGGAATGCCGATCACGATCACCTCGTGCACGCCGGGGTGCGTGTAGATCGCCTGCTCGATCATCTGCGGATAGACGTTGAAGCCGCCGGAGATGATCATGTCCTTCTTGCGATCGACCAGGAAAAAATAGCCGTCCGCATCCATGTAGCCGATGTCGCCAGTCAGGAAGCGATCGCCGACGAAGGACTCGGCGGTCTCCTTGCGTTTGTTCCAGTAACCCTTGGTGACGTTCGGTCCCTTGATGCGGATTTCGCCGACCTCGCCGGTCGGCAGCACTCGCGTCGGGTCATCGAGCGCGACCACGTCGAGCTCGATGCCGGGCAGCATCATCCCGATCGAGCCGGGCTTGTCCGGACCGTTGTCGCAATGGCCGGTGCCGGGCGAGCAGGTCTCGGTCATGCCCCAGCCGCTCCGAAGCTTCATGCCGACCCGTTGCTGCAGGATCTTCGCGACCTCGACCGGCAGCGGCGCGCCGCCGGAGCCCGCGACATAGAGGGAGGAGAAATCGCGCTTATCGAGATCGGGCAGGGCCGCGATCGCGATCCACATCGTGGGCACGCCGGGGAAATAGGTGGCGCGCTTGACCTCGATGTCGCGCATTACGGCTTCCACGTCGAAGCGCTGGTGCAGCGAGATCAGGTTGCCGCGCCGGATCGAGGACAGCAGCACGACGGTCAGCGCGTAGATATGGAACAGCGGCAGCACGCAGATCACGCGCTCGATGACGTCGCCGCGCTTGGCGCGCGCCGGCCGGCCCCAGACATCGTAGATCGACACGGCCGAGGTGAGATTGCCGTGGGTGAGCATGGCGCCCTTGGGCAGACCGGTGGTGCCGCCGGTATATTGCAGCAGCGCCACGTCGTGGGGCGACAGCGTCGGCCAGGTCGCGGGCGCTGTCGCGCCGTCGACGAATGTCTTGAAGGTGACGACGGCGGGATTGTCGGGCAGCGGCGCCTGCCTGGTGCCGACGGCGCCCCAATGATCGTCCTCGCAGACGATCAGACGGTCGATCAGGCCCTTCTCCAGGAATTTCAGCGCGGTCGGCAACAGCGCGGCGAGGTTGCTGGTGACCAGCACGCGGCTGCCGGAGTCCTTGAGCTTGTGCGACAGTGCGATCTCGCCGTCGAGCGGCGACAGATGCGCGACCCGTGCACCCGCTTTCAGCGCGCCGAAGAAATTGACCGGATGGTCCGGCGTATTGCCGAGAAACAGCGCAACGGAGGTGTCCTTGCCGAGACCTGCGCGCAGGAATGCGCCGGCTGCGACGTCCACCATCCCTTCCAGCTCGGCATAGGTGATCGGGCGATCGCGGAATTCGATCACCGTGCGCGCGCCATAAGTCGCGGCGGCCTCCGCCAACAAGCCGGGTACGGTGCCCCGCTCAATCGGATCGTCCCAATGCACGCCGTCGGGATAAAACTGCTCGCCGGGATGGGTCATGGAGGCTCTCAGCGCGACAGAATGGGACGACCGTCATTCCGGGGCGCGCGACAGCGCGAACCCGGAATCTCGAGATTCCGGGTTCGATGCTGGCGCATCGCCCCGGAATGACGGAGGTTGTGGCCACGTCCCATCACGCCGCTTTCGACGCGGCAGCCAGCGACGCGAAGCCCTTGCCCTCGGCCGCCAACCGCTTCAGCAGCGGGGCCGGCTCGAGGGACGGGTCGTTGGTCTCCTTGGCGTAGAAGGCGAGGCGATCGGCGATGTGCTTCAAGCCCACCGTGTCCGCCCAATACATCGGGCCGCCGCGATAGATCGGCCAGCCATAGCCGTAGAGCCAGACCACGTCGATGTCCGACGGCCGCGCCGCGATGCCTTCTTCGAGGATCTTGGCGCCCTCGTTGATCATCGGATACATCATGCGCTCCAGGATCTCCTCGTCGCTGACGGCGCGGCGCTTGCGCCCGAGCCGCGTCAGCGTCTCGTCGATCAGCTTCTCGACATCGGGATCCGGCAGCGGCGAACGCGAGCCGCCTTCATATTTGTAGTAGCCCTTGCCGGTCTTCTGGCCGAAGCGGCCGGCTTCGCAGAGCGCATCCGCAATCTCCGACTTGATGCCGCGATCCTTCCGCGAGCGCCAGCCGATGTCGAGGCCGGCAAGGTCGCCCATCGCGAACGGGCCCATCGGCATGCCGAACTTGGTCACGACGGCGTCGACCTGCTGCGGCAGCGCGCCCTCGAACAGGAGCTTCTCGGCCTGCTTGCCGCGCTGCGCCAGCATGCGGTTGCCGACAAAGCCGTCGCAGACGCCGACCACGGCCGGCACCTTGGCGATCTTGCGCGCGATCGAGACCGCGGTGACCAACGCGTCCGGCGCGGTCTTCTCCGCGCGCACGATCTCGCACAGCTTCATCACGTTGGCCGGCGAGAAGAAGTGCATGCCAAGCACGTCCTGCGGACGCTTTGTCACTTTCGCGATCTCGTCGATGTTGAGATAGGAGGTGTTGGAGGCAAGCACCGCGCCGGGCTTGGCATATTCGTCGAGCTTGCCGAACACGTCCTTCTTCACCGCCATGGTCTCGAATACCGCCTCGATGATGAGGTCGGCGTCCTTGACATTCTCGAGCCCGACCTTGCCGTCGATCAGCGCCATGCGCTTGGCAGGCGCATCCGCCGGGATGCCGCCGCGCGCAGCGGTGGCTTCCCAGTTCTTCTGCATGATGCCCATGCCGCGCTTGAGCTGCTCCTCGGCAGTCTCGATCAGGGTGACGGGAATGCCGGCATTGGCAAATGACATCGCGATGCCGCCGCCCATGGTGCCGGCGCCGATGATGGCGACGCGCTTCACGTCGCGACCCTTGGTGCCTTCGGGCACGCCGGCGATCTTGGCCGCCTCGCGCTCGGCGAAGAAGGCGTAGCGCTGCGCCTTGGACTGGTCGCTCGCGACCAGCTTGAGAAAGCCCTCGCGCTCCTTCTTGAGACCCTCGTCGAACGGCAGGTCGATGGCGTAGCCCACCGCATCCGCAGCCGCGAACGGCGCTTCCAGCCCGCGCGACTTCTTGGTCATGGCGGCGACCGCATTGGTGAAGATCGAGCGGTCGGCCTTGGCCGCCGCAAGCTTGCTGTCGTCATCGCGCAGCCTGCGCGAGGGACGCTTCTCCGCCAGCACCTTGCGGACAAAGCTCTCGCCGCCGGCGGCCGGCCCCTCGACGATCTCCTCGATCAGGCCGTTCTTGAGCGCCTCGCTGGCGCCAATCGGATCGCCACCGACGATCATCTTGACCGCAAGCTCGGGCCCGACCGCGCGCGGCAGACGCTGCGTGCCGCCGGCGCCGGGCAGCAGGCCGAGCTTCACCTCGGGCAGGCCGAGCTTGGCGTCCTTGGTGGCGACGCGGAAATGGCAGGCGAGGGCGACCTCGAGGCCGCCGCCGAGCGCCGTGCCGTGAATGGCGGCAACGACCGGCTTTGGCGAATTCTCGATCACCGACAGCACATCGTTGAGCGCCGGCGGCTTCGGCGGCTTGCCGAACTCGGTGATGTCGGCGCCGGCGATGAACGTGCGGCCCGCGCAGGTCAGCACGATGCCCTTGACTTCGGGATCGGCAACTGCGGCACTGACGCATTCGAGGATGCCGCCACGCACCGCGGCGCTCAGTGCATTCACCGGCGGCGAGTTCACCGTGACGACGGCGATGATGTCATGACGTTCGAGCTTGACGACTTCGCTCACGCTACGCTCCTTGGCTTTGCGCCTCTTGATCCGGGCTTCTTCTAGTCTTGCTTCTTGGCTTGTCTTGCTTGTTTGCTTGTCTTGCTTCGGCTCTTGCGCTTCGGCGGCATTTACCTCCGCTTCCGCTTTTATTCAATTTCGCACTGCGGAATCTAATTCCACATCTTGACGTGAGGGTTATTTTGAAGCACGTCGGTTGTCAACGCCTCCACGCAAGTAGCAGCCATCAATGAAGCGTACAGGGAAGAAACCAGCGACCGATCGCAATTTCGTCGTCGCGCTCTCCCGTGGGCTCGAAGTCTTGCGTGCATTCCAACCCAATGACGGGCTTCTGGGCAATCAGGAGATCGCGGCCCGTACCAACCTGCCCAAGCCGACCGTCTCCCGGCTCACTTACACCCTGACCAAGCTCGGCTATCTTACGCCGGTCCCGCGCTTTGAAAAGTACCGACTGGCGCCTGCCGTGATGGCGCTCGGCTATGCTGCGCTGGCGAATTTGGGGGTGGGCCGCCTTTCCGAGCCGTTCCGCCAGGAACTGATGCGCCAGACCGGCGGCGCCTGCGCGGTCGGCGGCCGCGACCGCCACAGCATGATCTATTTCGGGCAGGCGCGCAGCGAATTGACGGTCGGAGTTCAACTTGACGTCGGCTCGCGCATTCCCATTGCAACCACAGCGATGGGCAGAGCCTATATCTGGGCCCTGCCGGACGAGGAGCGCGCCATTTTGTTGCGCGAGCTGCGCGAGCATTACGGCAGCCGCTGGCCCAAAATGCGCGACGGTATCGAGCGCGCCAGCGAAACGATTGCGAAACACGGCTTCGCCATGTCGGCCGGCGAGTGGCAGGACGACGTTCACGCCGTCGGCGTTGCACTAAAGTTAAATGACGGAACAGGCCCTTATGCGTTTAACTGTGGCGCGCCGGCATTCCGCTTCACTGAAGAACGCCTGCTCAACGATATTGGACCGCGCCTTGTCGCGATGGTAAGGAACATCGAACAGGCGTTGGGCGGCATCGCACCGCAACCAGCACAATCAAGAAAACAACAAAGCAAGAACGGGAAGCCAGGAGGGAGAATTGCACGTGTGGCCGAGGGGATCAGGTAGGCTCAATCGCAGGCAGACAGCGGCATCGTCGTCCGCCCTTCCCGTCCCACTCGGTCGCGCGGGCGAGACACGATGACGCAGGTACAGCTCGCGCAGGGACAGGACCCCCTGCTCGCCGTTCGCGACGTCAGCGTCGTGTTCGGCGGCATCGTCGCGCTGAACGGCGTCTCCTTCGACATGCACAAGGGCCAGGTGCTCGGCCTGATCGGGCCCAACGGCGCCGGCAAGACCACGCTGTTCAACTGTCTCTCCCGTCTCTACCAGCCGTCGTCAGGCGACATCCTGATGGAGGGGGTGAGCATCCTCAAGCGCCCGGCGCACAAGATCGCCGAGATCGGGATCGGCCGCACCTTCCAGAACGTCGCGCTGTTCGCCAATCTCTCGGTCATGGACAATGTGCGCGTCGGCGCCCATGCCAAGACATCGAGCGACATCATCAGCGACTCGCTGCGCCTGGCCTGGGTTCGCCGCAGCGAGGCCGCGGTGAACGAGAAGGTCCACGAGATCCTCGCCTATCTCGACCTCGAGAGCGTCGCCCACACCACCGTTGCGGGCCTGCCGTTCGGCACCCAGAAGCGCGTCGAGCTTGCGCGTGCGCTCGCCGCCGAGCCGAAGATCCTCCTGCTCGACGAGCCGGCCGGCGGCCTCAACCACGAGGAAGTCTATGTGCTCGGCGACCTGATCCGCCGCATCCGCAACGACCGCCATGTCACCGTGCTGCTGGTCGAGCATCACATGGGGCTCGTGATGTCGATCGCCGACCATGTCGTGGCGCTGAATTTCGGCCGCAAGCTCGCGGAAGGCACACCCGCCCAGGTGCAGGCCGATCCCGACGTCATCAAGGCCTATCTCGGGAGCAAGGAGCAATGACGACGCTTCTGAACGTCAAGGATCTGCGCGCCTTTTACGGCCAGGTGCAGGCGCTGCACGGCCTGAACTTCTCGCTCAACGAGGGCAGCCTCACCACGCTGCTGGGCGCCAACGGCGCCGGCAAGACCACCACCCTGCGCGCGATCTGCAACATGGTGCGCTCGACCGGCGCGATCGAGTTCGAGGGCGCCCCGCTCACCAGCCGCTCGACCGAGAGCATCGTGCGGCTCGGCATTGCCCATGTGCCGCAGGGCCGCGGCACCTTCACCACCATGACGGTGGAGGAGAACCTGCAGCTTGGCGCCATCACCCGCCGCGACAAGGCCGGCATCGTCGCCGACATCGAGCGGATGTACGCCTATTTCCCGGTGCTCAAGGCGCGCTACACCCAGCAGGCCGGCACGCTCTCCGGCGGCGAGCAGCAGATGCTGGCGGTGGCGCGCGCGCTGATGCTGCGGCCGCGGTTGATGCTGCTCGACGAGCCCTCCTTCGGGCTCGCGCCGCTGGTGGTGCGCGACCTGTTCAAGATTCTCGGCCAGATCAACCGCGAGGAAAAGGTCTCGATCCTGGTGGTCGAGCAGAATGCGCAGCTCGCGCTCGAGCTCGCCGACCAGGCCTATGTGATCGAGACTGGCCGCATCGTGATGTCGGGCGCCGCCAAGGACATCGCCACCAACGAGGACGTCCGCAAGTCCTATCTGGGCTACTGAGGATGAAGTTGATGGAACGAATATCGCCGCGCGCTCGGTTCACCTCTCCCATAGGGAGAGGTCGCGCCGAAGGCGCAGGTGAGGGGTTACGGTCTATCGGGGGAGCTGCGGCCCCTCACCCGATTTGCACCGGACGATGCTTCGCCTCGCCGGGTGCAAATCGACCTCTCCCCGCTGGGGAGAGGTGGGTCTTCGCTGCCGCCACCGCGGAATCAGAACTCGTCACGCTTAAGGGAGCGTAGGCAATGGAGCTATTCACCAACCAAATCCTGGCTGGCATCTCCACCGGTGCGATCTATGCCTGCATGGCGCTCGCGGTGGTCATGATCTACCAGGCCATCGACCATCTCAACTTCGCGCAAGGCGAGATGGCGATGTTCTCGACCTTCATCTCCTGGCAGTTGATGCAATGGGGCCTGCCCTATTGGGCCTCCTTCTTCGTGACCATCGCCATTTCCTTCGTTGCCGGCATCGCCATCGAGCGCATCCTGTTCAAGCCGCTCTCCAAGGCGCCGATCCTGACCAACGTCGCCGGCTTCATCGCGCTGTTCTCGATCATCAACTCTTCCGCCGGCCTGATCTGGGACTTCACCATCAAGCAATATCCGACGCCGTTCGGCTCGGCCCCCTTCCTCGGCAGCCAGCTGATCTCGACCCACCAGGCCGGCATGATCGGCGTCACCATCCTGCTCCTGGTCGCGCTCTACTTCTTCTTCCAATACACGCGCGTCGGGCTGGCGATGCGGGCGGCGGCCTCGCTGCCTGAATCGGCGCGGCTGGTCGGCATCAACACCAGCTGGATGATCGCGCTCGGCTGGGGCATGGCGTCCGCCATCGGCGCCATCGCCGGCATGCTGATCGCGCCCGTGGTGTTCCTGGAGCCGAACATGATGGGCGGCGTGCTGATCTACGGCTTTGCCGCCGCCGTGCTCGGCGGGCTGTCGAGCCCATTCGGCGCGGTGATCGGCGGCTTCCTGGTCGGTATCTTCGAGAACCTCGCCGGCACCTACATTCCGGGCGTCGGCAATGAGCTGAAGCTGCCGATCGCGCTGGCGCTGATCATTTCCGTCCTGGTCGTCAAACCCGCCGGTCTGTTCGGCCGTGCCATTGTGAAGCGAGTCTGATCATGAGCACCGCTGTCGAGGAAGTCGTCACGGAAGCACCAAGCGTCGAAGCCGTTCCCAAGCGCGCCATGACACTCGGCGCCGGCACCTCCCTCGTGGTGCTGGCGCTATTGGTCCTGGCCCCGCTGGTGGTGAAGAACTTCATCATCTTCCAGCTGACGATGCTGCTGATCTACGGGCTCGCCGTGCTGGCGCTGAACATCCTGACCGGCGGCTCCGGCCAGTTCTCGCTCGGCCAGAGCGCATTCTATGCGGTCGGCGCCTATACGTCCGCGATCCTGATGGAGACATTTAACGTCAACTATGTGCTGACGCTGCCGATCTCGGGCATCCTGTGCTTCGGCTTCGGCTTCCTGTTCGGCCTGCCGGCCTTGCGGCTCTCCGGCGTCTACCTCGCGCTCGCGACCTTTGCGCTCGCCACCGCGATGCCGCAGCTGCTGAAGCTGAATTTCCTGGAACCGTGGACCGGCGGCGTGCAGGGGCTGGTGGTCACCAAGCCCGACGCGCCGTTCGGGCTGCCGATGTCCCAGGACATGTGGCTGTATTATTTCACGCTCCTGATCACGATCGCGATCTACCTCGCCTCGGTGAACCTGCTGCGATCGCGTTCGGGCAGAGCCTTCATGGCGATCCGCGACAACGAGATCGCGGCCTCGGCGATGGGCGTCGATGTCGCGCTGTATAAGACGCTGGCGTTCGGCGTCTCCGCCGGCATCACCGGCGTCGCCGGCTCGCTCGGCGCCATCGTCGTGCAGTTCGTCGCGCCCGACAGCTACACCATCACGCTCGCGATCCAGCTGTTCCTCGGCATGGTGGTCGGGGGCGTCGGCTGGCTGCCCGGCTCGATCGTGGGCGCGGCCTTCATCATCTTCGTGCCGAACATGGCCGAGAGCGTCTCCAAGGGCCTCTCGGGCGCCGTGTTCGGCGTGCTCCTGTTCATCGTCATCTACGTGGTGCCGCATGGCGCCCGCCAGGTCGCGATCCTCGGCCAGCAGATGGTCGCGAAATACAGGAAACGGTAGAACCCGGGTTGAGCATTTGGCGACAGACGAAGGATCACCTCTCCCGAAGGGAGAGGTCGGATCGCGTCGGAAGATGCTATCCGGGTGAGGGGTTCAGGTCCCTCGAGAGGGCTGCGGCCCCTCACCCGGATTGCTGCGCAATCCGACCTCTCCCCGCTGGGGAGAGGTGACGGAGTGCGCGGAGGATCGACAGACCATCCACACCAACCAAGGAGACATGATGTTCGCTGCAAACCTCAAGATCGCCGCGCTTGCGACGGCGGCGGTTGTTTTGACCTTCGGCACGGCGCTGGCGCAGAAGAAATACGACACCGGCGCGAGCGACACCGAGATCAAGATCGGCAACATCATGCCCTATAGCGGGCCTGCCTCGGCTTACGGCGTCATTGGCAAGACCGAGGAAGCCTATTTCAAGAAGATCAACGCCGAGGGCGGCATCAACGGCCGCAAGATCACTTTCATCTCCTATGACGACAGCTACAGCCCGCCGAAAGCGGTGGAGCAGGCGCGCAAG
>Ga0209062_1000522_pt1 | contig 109834 bp, 92 predicted proteins | sample Coa_R2_2_FD_187158 | JGI IMG/M metagenome (GOLD analysis project Ga0209062, IMG submission 187158) | Surface soil microbial communities from Centralia Pennsylvania, which are recovering from an underground coalmine fire - Coalmine... | ecosystem: Environmental > Terrestrial > Soil >...
CTAACTGTACCGCTTCCACCTTAAATTCTTTCGTAAAGGTACGCTGCTCCTTTTGCATGATCTTTTCCCTTTCCCTAGAGGGCCACTCGTTCCAGTTTACCCTCCACGTTTTTCTGGGTCAAGACCATTTTTTACATCCCCTTTCGGAAAACTGAAAAGCCCTGACGGATTTCTTTGTGACTAGCTGTAGCTAATCGAGGAAGGTATTTATGGCACCTGTGTGGATTGCGGGCAACCCATCCCAGAAAAGCGCCTGGAAGCAATCCCCTGGGCTGCACGATGCATTAAGGACGAGGAAAAACTGGAACGCAGAAATCTCAGCCGGGAAGAATTGTATAACACCGATACGCGCTGAAGACCACATAGATGAGCGGCAAGCGGATCTTCCTACATCCTGTGCGATACGGTGAAACGCTTTTCAACTGACGCCAGATCGGGTACAATGTACCCGATGCACAGAAACAAACGTCCTCTGCCGCTCATTCTGTTATGCTGATAGCATAACAGAGAGTGCCTATTGTATTCTAGAGAAAAGAAGGAAGATAGCCATCGTGACATTCAGGCGAGCGCGTATATATGATGCAGTAGCATTGCTTACCGTTATTCTTATCATCATCCTCGATCAATGGACGAAATCTCTGGTAGTCGAGCACCTGAGCCCGCCGGAGAGCAAACCGCCCATTCCGCTGCTTGGCCCTTACCTGGTCATCGAATATATTCAGAACCGCGGCGCTGCCTTTGGTCTCTTTTCCGATAATATATTTCTGGCCGTCCTGATTGCGGCGGCAATTGGCGTCGTCGCGTACCTGTATCTGCGCATGCTCAATTCAGGGCCACTGGTGTATAAACTCGTTTTTGGTCTGATCATCGGCGGAGCTATAGGAAACCTGATCGATAGAGCGCATAACGCCGGCTACGTGGTCGATTTCATCGCTTTCCGCATCCCTGAGATCGGCTTCCGCTTCGCCATCTTTAATGTGGCTGATGCCTGCATCTCCGTGGGCGTATTTCTCCTCTTTGTCCTGGTGCTTTTCAGCGGCTTGCGCCAGAAAGAGGAGAGCGGCAAAGAACGTGAGACAGCGGGATCATCCACACCATCTTCAAAGAGCGGAACAATCCGCCCCACGGAGCAAGATGCATCACTCTAATGAACTCTCTTCCGAGGCAAAACACGCCTGGCACATCGGACCAGAGCAGGTCGGGATGCGGCTTGATCGCTTCCTGGTGTCTGTGCTGAACGCTGTCTCGCGCACAGCAGGACAGCAACTTATCGCCGAAGGAGCTGTGCTTGTCAATGGCCGCTCGGCGAAAGCGGGCTATCTCCTCAGGCTCAACGATGAAGTTCGATTGCTACGGACAGGGCCAGCAACGATCTCTCAAGATGTCAAGCCACAGCAACTACCGCTGCATATCGTGTACGAGGATGACGATCTGCTGGTAATAGACAAAGAGCCCGGGATGGTCGTGCATCCCGCAGCCGGGCATCACGATGATACGTTGGTCAATGCCTTGCTGGCACGCTACCCGGAACTGCGCGAGTTCGATGGAGAGATGCGGCCTGGAATCGTGCATCGCCTGGATAAAGATACGTCGGGGCTGCTCATTGTGGCAAAAAACTTACGTACACAGGCGGCGATGATCGAACAGATGCAGCGTCATCAGGTGGAGAAACGTTATCTGGCCCTGGTCGAGGGGCTCGTTGCGCTCGATCAGGGAAGTATCGATGCTCCTATTGGCCGCGATCCGCGCCACCGCCAGCAAATGACGATCACGGCACAGGAGGGGCGAGCGGCACGCACGCACTTTCGCGTCCAACACCGTTACGCTCATCATACGCTGCTGCTTTTGCAGTTGGAAACCGGGCGCACCCACCAGATTCGCGTTCATCTCAAGGCTATAGGACACCCCGTCGTCGGCGATCCGGTCTATGGCAGTCGCCATTCGCGGCTCCAATTGCCCTTACAGCGACAGTTTTTACATGCGTACCATCTCAAATTTACGCATCCCAGCACAGGCAAAGCCCTCGCATTTACAGCCCCTCTTCCTGCTGATCTGCAAAAAATTTTGGCGCGGGAAAATATCCTATAGACACATAGCATCTCCGACACCCTCATGGTATACTAAGATCAAGCTCAAAGTGAGAGGATGATCTCCTCTCAAAAAGGCGTTTTCGTAGCACTTCGACCCTAGCCACGACTCACAAGGACCTGTAGCAACTATCCTGACGTTAAGACAACCAGATTAGTATTTTGCCTGTTTCATTGTTTTCCATACTCCCTTTATTTTTGCGTTCCTGGATATAGAAAAAATGTTCTAATCTGTGGTATACTAGGTGAGATATCTGCAACAATGCCTCCGACTGAAAGGAGCTATTTCTTCTTCGCCGGACGTACACCGGCATCGTCCAGAGGAAAAAAGCTTGAGTCCACGAGGAGAGGAGAGACCGCCATGCCAGTACTGGAAGCAACTGATCGTATAGCGCCAAAAAGCATTTTGCGCCATCGCCCGATTGGTGATAGCGCTCCCACGGGGAAGAGGGGAGAAACCGCAGCCGGAACTCAACCCGTCGCGCAACGGGCATCGCGCCCGCGTCTGCCGGATGTAGCCGATGAAATCGCGGAATGGCAGCGTGTCACTACCGGTTCTGTCGCCAGGCAGACGCAACCCGGAGGGAAACGGCCAGTCCGTGCTGCCAAAGCGCCAAAAACACTGCCGCGCCCGCTCCGTCCTAAAATCTCTTTGACAAAGCAGGCATGGCCGCAGGCCCATCCTTTGCTCTATCTTGGCCTCGGTATGCTGGCTATGATGACGTTATGGGTAACCTTGAGCGCAGCGTTTGGCTGGTTTGGTACCATGCTAGATGATATGCGCTATGGGCGTCCAAGAACATTTCAGACCGATGCCTGGGTGGGGCATAACGAACAATCTGGTATCCCCAGCCATTTTATTGCTATCAATCTCAATCGCCATATTGAAGTCATCGAAATATCTGGCGGCGATGCTGCCCATACCCATATCTATGTTGGTCCGCAATTATATGGTCCCGATGATGCTCTCGTGCCGGTCACCCTGAGCTTTGTGGATGTTAATCATGACCACCTGCCGGATATGATTATCAACGTTCAGGGGTCGCGCATTGTGTTTATCAACGACCAGGGGGGATTTCGTCCGCTGCAGCCCTCGGAGCGCCCTCAGGTGTTGCAATTTCTGCAACACCTGAGGCCATAGGACCAATGCAACAGTTAAAAAGAGGGGGGAGGCTATACGTTTTTCGATCCGTTATGTCGGCTCTGCTTCGTCTCTGCAGCTTTTTTCGTATTCACCAGTTTGTTGTTATTGATCGCATCCGGGCCAAGCGCGGCTTGAGAGAGCACGGCTCCCACCGAGAAACCAACACGCTTTCTCGCCGGAATGGTAATTTGATTGCCGCCACGAATGGATTTCACTCTTCGTGGCGCGACCTCGCGCAAATTCCAGGTACCAAAACCCATCAAGCGAACCTCGTGCCCCTGAGCCACACCTTCGCGCACGACCTCCGTGAAGGCATCAATCACCTTGCTGGTCTCCTTCAGGTTCAGGCCCGCACGAGCGGCAACCTGGTGAATGAGCTCGTCTTTTCCGACAACAATGTGCTGCTTATCGGTCGAACTGGTCTTCATAATAGTGTCTTACTCCTCAACATGTAAATTAATGGAATATCGGGACAAAAGCCCCTCTGCCTCATAAATATCAACACACATCCTGAAAGCACATGAGTCTGTTTCGCACTGGCACAAGATCTGGCAAGACCTCTGCAGAGCGCGAAGTCGAAGCACACGTCTGTGTGTGCAGCCGTCCTGGCTTCTGGGATCTCCTGCATCTGCACGTTACAGTAAGTGTTTCCATCCACTTCCACTATACAGAGCCCCACCAAACAGTCGCGAAAAAAAGTGCGTTTTCTTGAGGAGCGTGCCACATGTTTGTTGTAATGATCAACTTTCCGTTGTACAAGGCATCTGGGCTCTCCCATTATCCTTCGCTTCGTGCAATCGCGAACGGGGGCTCCCTGGGCGAAAACTCGGACCTCGCGTTTTGCCGCTTTAGCTGCTTAGCAGGGAGTTCGCCAACGGTATCGCACTCACGTTAACAAAGTAGTGCTAACGAGGAGTGTCCAATTTTTGCCCACGGCGTCTCATCTGCCTCCTGTATGAGTTACGCATTTCGATGCGATGATTTATATCTGACATGTTATTCTGATCACTTATGTCAGATGCTCTTTGCATTGCTTGATCGCGTGTGTATCTCACATAATCCGCCTGGTCTTTGATGGTAGCATATTGAAAGAGGCTGGTCAGGCTAATAGGCTGGTTGAAAGCGCTCTGGAGGCGTGCCTGTAGACGCGTAAGCAAAAGCGAGTGGCCCCCCAGATCGAAAAAGTTGTCGTGGATGCCCACTCGCTCGCGCTTGAGCACGTCGCACCATAGCGCGGCTATCAGTTGTTCCAGGGAGGTTGTCGGCTGAATCACCTCGTTCTCTTGTATCGCTTCCTCATCTACCGGGGGAGGCAGAGCTCCCACATCCACTTTGGCGTTGGCGGTGATGGGCAAACTGGCCATCTGTATCAGTATAGCTGGCACCATATACTCAGGCAACTGCTGGCGCAAGCGCTGACGCAACTGTCGCATCGTCACTTCCCTTTCCGCCTTCAGCACGACATATCCCACCAGACCCTGTCCTCCCGCCACATCATTGCGTATGATCACTGCGCATGTCTCCACCTCAGATTCGGCGAGCAGACTTGCCTCGATCTCGCCCAGTTCGATGCGATGGCCGCGCAATTTCACCTGCTGATCCAGCCTTCCCAGATACTCTAACTGACCATCTGCCCCCCAGCGGACCAGGTCGCCAGTGCGGTAGAGCCGCTCGCCCGGTTTGCAGGGATGGGGTATAAAACGCTCTGCAGTCTGGACTGGCCGCCCCAAATAGCCGCGTGCCAGACCGATGCCTCCCACCGCCAGCTCGCCGATCACACCTAGCGGCAGCGCTTCCCCGGCGGGATCGAGCACCAGCAGATCCAGATTCCCGATAGGGCGACCAATCGGCGGGCGCTTCCCATCGGCCAGGCAACGGGCGATGCTGGCGCAGACGGTGGTCTCAGTGGGGCCATAGGCGTTGAAGAAGGCTCGTCCCGGGCTCCAGCGGCTCACTAGCTCCCCACTGCAAGCCTCGCCAGCGGTGATGATACACTCTAGATCAGGATAGGCGCCGATTGGTAGCGCGGCCAACGCGGAAGGCGAGAGCGTCATGGTGTTGATACGCTGCCGACAGAGCAGTTCTTGCAGAGCGGGACCAGGCAGGAGCTGCTCGCGGGGGGCCAGTACCAGCGTGCCGCCCTGCCCCAGGGCCATAATCAGCTCCCAGACTGAGGCGTCGAAACTCAAGGAGGCGAACTGCAAGATCCGCTTCCCATGTTGACTACCAAAGCAAGCAACCTGAGCATCCAGCAGGCTGCTCACCCCACGATGGCTTACCATGACGCCTTTGGGGCGGCCAGTAGAGCCGGAGGTGTAGATCACATAGGCAAGCTGATCTGGATGGATCTGGCAAGCCAGCGGCTCGGGCTCCCGCCATGCACTGGGCAAAAAGTCAGCACCTACCGGCTGTCCAGTAGCATCCAGAATGAGCACCATCGCATCTGAGATGGGCACTCGCTCGCGTAAGGCAGGCTGGGTGAGCAGCAACGCGATACCTGCGTCCTGGCACATGTATGCTAACCGTTCGCGGGGATAATGCACATCTAGAGGCACATAGGCGCCGCCTGCTTCCAGTACGGCTAGCAGCGCGATAATCGCGGTCAACGAGCGTTCGCAGTAGAGCCCCACCCGCACGTCGGGTCCCACCCCTCGGTGGCGCAACTGTCGGGCGAGGAGGCGAACATGTGCGACCAGCTCCCCATAGCTGCACGTCTGCTCCCCGTAGATCAACACCGTCTGCCCTGGCTGACGAGCGGCCTGCTGCCAGATCCTCTGCTGGAAGCCTCCCAGCGTGGATTGGGGAAGATGAGGACCCATTCCCATCTGGACTTGCTGAGCCCAGGCCGCTGGGGAGAGCAGGGGCAGGCGGGCGCAGAGGCTCTCGGGCGTCTGGCAACCGGCCTGCAAGAGCGTGAAGAAGCTCTCCTGCCAGCGTTGGATGGTCTGAGGCGTAAAGAGATCTGTATTGTAGTCCCATTGCAGGTGGAAGTCACCCTGGGGCGTCTCGATGATGTCAAGCATGAGATCCTGCTTGACGGCGACCACTGGCCATACCAAGCGCTCCATCTGTAGGGGTCCCCAATCGGGCTGAGCGCCCCGTTGGGACCAGAAGCCAAAGCCGACCTGGAACAGGGGCGTGTGGCTGAGACTGCGAGCAGGCTGCATCAGCTCCACCAGGCGATCAAAGGGGACATCCTGGTAGGCGCTGATTTCCAGAAGTGTCTCACGGACCTGCTGGAGCAGGTGATGGAAAGCAGGGGCAGAGCGCAGATCGACGGGAACAAGTACTGTATTGACAAAGAACCCCAACATGTGCTCCAGCTCAAGCTGGCGGCGATTGGCGTTGGCGGTGCCCAGGACAACCCGTGATTGACCGCTCAAGCGAGACAGCAACAGAGCGAAAGCGGCGAGTAGGACCATGAAGAGGGTATTGTCCTTCCCTTGGGCTACCTGGCGTACCTGACGAGCCACGGGGTCGGGCAAGGTGCCACGTACGGTCGCGCCCCGGAACGTCTGGATGGGCGGACGGGGAAAATCGGTGGGCAACTCCAGGATAGCAGGGAAGTCATGCAGCCGCTGCTGCCAGAAGTGTAGTTGAGGCTGGAGATACTCCTCGGTGAGCCAGCCGCGCTGCCAGAGGGTGTAGTCAGCATAGTGCAGAGTGGGCACGGGAGGCAGATCCTCAGGGCGAGACAGGGCCAGGGCGCGGTAGCAGGCGGCGAGGTCTTGAATGAGTATCTGGTGAGACCAGCCATCGAATATGAGGTGATGGATGGAAAGCAAGAGCACATGTTCATCAGAGGTCAGACGTAGCAGGTGAGCACGCATCAAGGGGACCTCGGAAAGGTCAAAGGGCCGCGAGCGTTCGGCTTGCGCCAGCAAAGCGAGCTGTCGCTGCTGAAGAGAAGGAGCAATCCCCTGAAAGTTGCAGACCGGCAGAGGCACAGAGCAAACAGCAGCGATGCGCTGAAAAGGCTCTCCCTCCTCCTGTTGCAGGCTGGTGCGAAGGATCTCGTGATGCTTAACCAGCCATGATAGAGCTGCCTCAAGCCAGGCAACAACGAGAGGGCCGCGCAACCGGATGGTCAGCAGGATGTTATAGAAAGGATTATCGAGATCAAGCTGATAGAGGAACCAGAGCCGCTGCTGAGCCAGGGAGAGGGGCAGACGCTGCGGACGTAACTGCCGGATAAGCGCAGGAATAACCATAGGTGTCTCTTTCCCTTGCTGCTGCTCGATGTAGTGAGCAATTGACTCAATGGTTGGCTCTTGAAAGAATAGGTGCAATGGAACCTCTGTTGCAAATTGCTTCTCGATCTGTGCGATGATGCGGATGGCAAGCAAAGAGTGGCCGCCCAGTTCAAAGAAATTCTCATGTATGTCCACATGCTGAAGATGCAGAATTTCCTGCCAGGTCTTAGAGAGCTGTGCTTCCAATGGAGTGAGAGACCTGGTAGCACTTCCTGCATCTTCTTCAGTTTGCTGCGGTTCCGGCAGGGCCCGACGGTCTATCTTGCCATTAGGCGTCAGAGGAAAGGCATCGAGAAGGATGAACATGTGGGGCACCATATACGGGGGCACGCGCTCTTTGAGCCAGGAGCGTAATATGCTCCCCAAAGGACTTTCTTGGCGGTCCGGTTGACAAACGACATAGGCGACTAGGCGTTTATCGCCGGAGGCGTCTTCCCAGGCTGTAACCAGCGCCTCAGAGATGGCGGGATGCTGCATCAGATAGGTCTCAATCTCTCCTGTTTCGATGCGGAAGCCATGAATTTTGACCTGCTGGTCCAGTCGTCCAAGAAATTCGACGCGTCCATCAGGGAGGTAGCGTGCCAGGTCGCCAGTCCGATAGAGACGGTCGCCTGGTTCGGACGCGGTAAACCGTTGCTTGAAATTCCGGTCAACAACGCCACTCCCGTGTCCAGCTTCGCTCAGTTGATCGGCAATGAGGCTCCCTACGAACGGATGGGGAATAAAGCGTTCAGCAGTCTGCTCCGGCTGATTGAGGTAGCCGCGTGCGAGGGTACCGCCTCCTACGCAGACCTCGCCGGGTACGCCGATGGGCACAGGTTGCCAGGCAGCGTCGAGCAGGTAGATAGTCCGGTTGGTCAGGGGACGCCCGATGGCTGGACGCGAGGTCAGATCAACGCAACACTCGGCGCTGGCGAAAACGCTGGACTCGGTCGGACCATAGGCATTAAAGAAGAGGCGACCGGGCGCCCAGCGTTTCACCACTTCAGCGCTACAAGCCTCACCGCCTGCCAATATGCACTTCACTGTCGGCAATGCGGCATCCGGTAGCGTCATCAGCACAGAAGGGGCAGCGAGCACAACTGAAATCGCCTGGGTATCAAGCAATGCGACGAGTTTCGTTCCCTGCATCCTCATATCATCAGGCACGAGATGAAGCGTTCCGCCATGAGACAGCGCCAGCGTAATCTCCCAGATCGAGGCATCAAAGTTGAAGGATGCGAATTGCAGCACACGCTCGCCCGCTGTAATCAGAAAGTCGTGTGTATTGCTCACTGGTAAGCTACACATCCCTTGATGAGGGATCATCACCCCTTTGGGGGTGCCGGTCGAACCGGAGGTGTAGATAATATAGGCCAGATTCGCCCCCGTCACAGCACTGGTCGGAGGCTGCTGATAACGCGCATCATCGGCATACCAATCGTCGTCCAGGTAGTACAGCGAGATCGAGGAGCGCTGTAGCTGTTCAAGCAGGCCATGCTGGGTCAGGATGAGGCGAATATCGGCATCCTGGATCATAAACGTGAGACGATCAGGAGGATAAGCGGGATCAAGCGGCACATAGGTCCCCCCGGCCTTCAGGATAGCCAGCAGGGCAATGATGGCCTCTAGCGTGTGGTGGGAACACAGACCGACGTGCGTTTCGAGACCGACGCCAGCTGCTTGCAAACGATGTGCCAGCACATTTGAGCGGAGATCGAGTTCGTTATAGGTGAGGCATCGCTGCTCATAAACAAGCGCGATAGCATCTGGAGCAGCCTGCACCTGTTCTGCGAATAATTCGTGATAGCACCGCTCTTTTGCATATGGTACCTCTGTCTGATTCCATTGAAAACACATCTGCTGCATTTCAGTGGGGCTGAGAAGAGGGAACTCGGTAATCCTATGTGTCGCATGCCCACAGCAGTATTCCAGGATATGCTGATAATGTTGCACCATGCGTTCGATAGTGGCGGGGTGGAAAAGCTCGCAATTGTACTCGACCCTGATGTCGAGACTGGTTCCCTGCGGGACAATTTCAAAGATCAGGTCCATGCGTGCCGTCTTGCGCTCAACATCCAGCAGGCTCAGTTCCAGATCTCTCAATTGATAGCGTTCGGGGGTGAGATTTTGTAAGACGAACAGGCATTGGATCAGCGGTGATATGTTTGGCTCGCGATCAATATGGAGCTCATGAATGAGCAGATCTAATGGAATATTTTGATGGGAAAATGCTTCCAGGGCTCGTGTACGAACCTGTTGTAACAGTTGTCGAAACTGCGGTTGACCGGAGAGGTCGGTGCGCAGGGCCAGGGTGTTTGCAAAGAAGCCAATCAAAGCTTCCAGATGGATATCGCTGCGATTCGCCGTCGTGGTGCCTACCACCATGTCATGCTGTCCACTGTAGCGGAAGAGGAGAACGTTAAAGGCGGCAAACATGGTCATGAAAAGGGTGACCCCTTCCTGGCGGCTAAATGTACGCAGATCCTCGCAGAGTTGCGTGTGCAGGGAGGAGCGATAGCTGGCCCCCTGGGAAGTTTGTACGGAGGGGCGAGGAAAATCCGTCGGCAGGTCCAGCACGTTCGAGTACCCTGAGAGTCGCGGCAGCCAGTAAGCAAGCTCATGTGCCAATAGGTCCTGGTCCTGCTCTCGCTGCCAGAGTACATAGTCGGCATACTGCAATGGCAGAGGTGGCAGCACGGAAGGTTGCGGTGCCTGCTGTCCTTGATAGGCGAGGTAGAGAGCGGCCAATTCATTCAGAAAAACGGCTTGTGACCACTGGTCGAAGATGGTGTGATGGAAGGTCAATACCAGCACATGTTCATTATAAGCCACGCGCACCAGGCGGGCTCGCCAGAGGGCATCGCGCTCCAGATCAAAAGGTTGCCAGACCTCATCAGCGACCCAGCTCTGAAACGATGGCTGCCACGACGTATGTTGTGCAGCGTCTCGGGTCGCTGCGAGGTCAAGAGGAACCAGGGCCATGCGGTGGGGCGGGTCGATAACTTGCAACAGGGTCGTTCCGTCGAAGTATAGGCGCGTGCGCAACATCTCGTGACGCTCGATAATGGTGTTAAGGCTGTATTCTAGAGCCGCAAGGTCCAGTTCACCGCGCAGGTGTAGCAAGAGGGGAACGTTGTAAAAAGGCGCTTCGGGTTCCATCTCCTGAAGGAACCAGAGACGTTCTTGAGATTGTGCTGCTGGTATGCAGGCCGGGCGTTGGCGCGGTCCAGGGAGAGTGAGTGTGACTTCCTCTTCGGGCTGCACGCGCAGCCGTTCAACTTCCAGAGCCTGCTCGGCAATAGTTGGTTTGTCAAAAAAGGTCTTGAGCGGAAGCCTGACCTGCAACGTATGCTGGATACGTGTTGCTAACTGTATGACCATCAGAGAGTGGCCGCCCAACTCAAAAAAATTGTCGGCGATGCTGATCCGCGACCGCAGTAGCAGGTCAGACCAGATTGTCGCCAAAGACTTTTCTATTGCGGTTTGTGGCTCCACAAACTGTTCGTGTTGCCAGTTCAACAGGTGTTCTTCTGGCGCCGGTAGAGCTTTACGGTCGATTTTGCCATTGGTGGTTAAAGGAAGATGTTCTAAAGCTACGAAGTGAGCCGGGACCATGTGGTCGGGCAGACGCTCCTTCAGAAAGTCGCGCAACTGGGGCAGAACCCAACGGGTAATCTTCCTTTGCAAGGGATTATTGGCGTACTTTAACCAAAGATGGTCGGGAAATACTTCCTGTACCAGTGAAGAAGCAGGCTCGTGGCAGCACATCTGGACGCTCAAATCTTTCTGGAAAGAAACGTCAAAGACGCCTCCATGTCCTGCATCCGACCAGAAGATATCAACGCGGTACCCCAACCGCTCTCCCAATTCCCATATATCCTCTGGCTCGAGACCACAGCGGCCTTTCTGCTTGAGTTCTTCCCGGAACGCTCCTACCGTCTGTGTTTCCTGCTCATGCTCACCAAAGACCCAGTTCACCACCTGCAAATCTTCTTCCACGCGTCTATCGGGGATATGCTGTATGCGCAGACTCTCTGGTGCATGAGTTTGCAAGTATGTTTGCACCTGGAGCAGACTCTCTACCTCCCGCCCCCATTGCCAGGCAAGTGAGGCTTGCTTTGTTACCTCGGTTGCCTCTTTGCGTATCAGCACATCATAACGGAAGCGCGTCAACTCATTGGGAGTTCTTCCCCGTTTTAAGAAAACCTGTACATGTCCAATTTGAGGAAGAGAGCGTTGGAGTAGCTGGAAGAAAGCTGGATCGACCAGCAACTGTTCTTCTTCAAGCAGCTTTTGTTGAATGCGCTGCCGTAACTCGCCCTTAGAAAGGGACGGTAGAGCTTTATAGAACTCTACGGAAGTTGAGTAAGCTCTGTGTAGAGAGAGGTTGCGTACATCGCCTACGAACAGGAAACCGCCAGCATCAAGTACCGCCAGAGCTTCCGTCAGCACTTGCCGCAGATAGACCACGCCGGGGAAGTATTGTACCACCGAGTTGAGAATGATAGCATCAAACGTTTCTGTAGCGGCAGACACCGCCTCATGGGCCGCTTGTTGGGAGAGGCGTACCTGCGGCAAGGATCGAGTTGCTAAGATGTGTTCAACATAGCGCAGGGCACCCTTCGAGAAGTCGGAGGCGACATAGGTCTTGGCATAAGGTGCGATACGGAACAAGAGCAGCCCTGTACCACAACCGATCTCCATCAGTCGCTGAGGTGCCCGGGCCAGGATACGGCTAACAGCCTGTTCTATCTGTTCGCGCATTTCGTCAGCGGTAAGAGGCTGACCGGTGTAACTACTGTTCCATCCTACAATATTGAACGTGCAATCCTCTGTTTCCTCGGAAGATTGGTAGAGGTCATTGTAGAGCATTTGCCACTGTTCAACATGTTCCTCTTCCCAGGATCTGGTGTTGTCTCCAATCTGTTGGGCATTTGAGGCTGGCACCAGATAGGCGACGAGTTGTTTGTCATTGGAGGCGCGTTCTCGAACGACAACGACGCTTTCTTGCACCGCCGGATGTGCCTGCAAGACTGACTCGATCTCGCCCAACTCGATGCGGAAGCCTCGTACTTTGATCTGAAAGTCAATGCGCCCGAGAAACTCCAGCGCGCCCGCTGCGGTAATACGGACCCGGTCGCCGGTGCGGTAAAGACGCTCGCCCTCCCTATAGGGGTGTGGGACGAAGCGTTCGGCGGTAAGATCCGCCTGCCTCAAATAGCCGCGTCCCACGCCGGGGCCACCGATGTAGAGTTCTCCTACTGCGTTAGTGGGCAGCGGGCGCATCGTCTCGTCAAAAACGTAGGCATCAACGTCGGCAAGCGGATACCCGATGGGGACAGTTTTTTCGTCCAAAAAGGCCGTCCACGCGTCCGGCTGAAACGTGAGCGCGCCGACGGTTGTCTCGGTCGGGCCATAGTGATTGACGATGTGATAGGAAGCGTCGGCGTGCCGAAGCTCATGCAACAAAGCAATGGGGAAGGCTTCGCCGCCCAGCATCAGGAAGCGACGTGGCAAAAAAGAGGGCCGCGTGCAAGATTGTAAAAGCGCTTGCAGGTGCGATGGGACAATTTTAAGGACGTCGAAGGGGTGAAGCGCAGCATACTCGGCAAAGCGCGTGCCATCGAGAATAGTCTCATATGGGAGAATATGCAGGCATCCACCAGTGATCAGGGAGGCGTAGAGCATTGTGTTGCCGAGATCAGCCGCCAGCGTTGAGACCATCGCCATATGCCACCCCTCATCGATGCACAGGCGTTGATAGATCGCGTGTGTGTAGTGCCACAAATTCCCCTGAGTGATAACTACTCCTTTGGGATTACCAGTGGAGCCAGAGGTGTAGATAATATAGGCCGCTTGCTCTGACGTAACTGGTATCAGAGGCGGAGTAGCGTTCTGCTGATGGAGCGCCAGGACGTCGAGGGCAAGTTTCTGGCAGGTGGCATCTTCAAAGCGTGCCAGAAGCGTACTGTGGGTGAGAAGAACAGTAGCGGCGCAGTGCTGGAGTTGCCAGTGAAGATAGCGTGGCGGAGCTTCAGGTTCGAGCGGTACGTATGCTCCACCCGCTTTAAAAATCGCGAGGATGGCGACAATCATATCGACCGAGCGGGGCAGACAGAGAGCAATCGGGCTTTCTGGTCCCACGCCTAGATCCAGCAGGATATGGGCGAGCTGGTTGGCCTTACGCTCCAGATCCGCATACGTCAGTTGCTGGTCTCCACAGACAACAGCAGGCTGATGTCGGCAGCGACGCGCTTGCTCCTCAAAAATATGATGGATAAATAGCTGTTTCTTGCTGGTCCGACGCGAAATAGAATGCTCTATGCTCATTACAATCTGCCTTTCTTCTCTTCTTCATCCTAAAAAATGTAAGGGCTCGCACACATAAGTAGCATCCCTAAAACGTCACTGGCAGCGCCTTTACACCGTGAAAGGAGAGATTTTCTTGCCACTCTAATGCATCACTTGCTAAGCGTAAGCGAGGCATGCGCCTTAGTAGAGTCGCGATAGCAATCTGTATTTCCAGCCGCGCGACCGACGCTCCGATGCAATAATGAATGTTGTGCCCGAAAGCGATATGGCGGTTATTTTGTCTGCATATGTCGAGCGTATCAGGATCGGGAAAGTAGGCGGGGTCCCGATTAGCTGCCCCCAGCATAAGCATCACGTTTTGCCCTTTATATATTTTTACTCCTCGGATCTCAGTGGTTTTTTTGACCATACGGGCAGTAAACTGTATCGGGCTGTCGTAGCGCAAGAATTCCTCTACCGCGCTTACGATCAAATCAGGATTTTTTTGCAGTTTTTGCATCTGTGTAGGATTGCGCAGCAATGCTATAGTTGCGTTGCCAATGACATTGACGGTCGTCTCCTGACCTCCTGTAAATAGTCCGACACAATTCATAAGAAGCTCGTCTTCGGTCAATGACGTTTCCTCGTCCCGATTGTGCAAGAACATATCGACAAGGTCTCCTTTTGCCTGTCCCCGGTGTTCGGCCACGATGCCTCGGAAGTACTGCATAAATTCCTGCATGCTCTTCCATACTCTTCGGCATTGATCGAGCGAGTAGGGATTTCCTAAGTAGTCGATGAGATCATCGGCCCAGAGTTTGACCTGGAGGTGATCCCGGTCGGGGATGCCAAGCAGTGTAGAGATGACGCGACTCGGTAGGGGCAGGGCGAGATCCTTAATCACGTCCATTGAGCCTTTATCCTGTACTAGATCAAGCAGGCCGTCAACATTCTTCTGGATGTACCCACGCCATTTCCCGATGAAATGCGCGGCGAAGGCCTTATTAATGGGAGAGCGCAGGCGCGTATGCTTGGGTGGATCGCTAAAAAACATGAGATTGGAAATATGCGTTGAGAGGGGACTTAAAGCAGCCCACCCCTCCTCCTGTAAAAGCGCACCCTGTACAGCTCGTTCGGATGATAAGTCTTTATTTGCCAAAGCTGAGACAACGTCGGAGTACGAGGTAACAACCCAGCAGCCAAGACGGCTGTCCAGATGTACGGGATAGGTAGATCGTAGTTTATGGTAAAGTGGATATGGATTCTCCAGGATATCAGGACCATGTAAGTCATATTCTTTCGGCATACGAATCTCCTATCTCAGATAAGACCACCGTATCCAAGGCAGAATAAGCGGACGCACTATAGATCACAAAGTAGCTTTGTCGTCTGGGCCTGACAAGGTTGGTAAGCAATTATCCCTGAGGATGTGGATCAGGAAGAGGGCCAGCGCTCAGATGAATAGGCACTCCGGGAAAATAGTGAAGCATCATCGGGACAACCACAACCATGAGGACGGAAGCGATGACGAACTAGTAAGACCACCGGAGAGAGACGACGAACTGCGCGATGAAATAAGTGAGGCGAGACAACATGGCAACAATCTCCTTATGTGAATGATGATTAGTATCATTGAACAATCGCCTTCCTGGTTTGATTGTTCAACCCATATCTCAGGTTCACTCGAAGCATATAATGGGGGGATTGGCAATAGATTTACAGCGGGGGAGCACTAATTTGCAGCTTGTTCGCACTCTGTTGAGTATCCTGGTCATGGAAATTTAGACAGGGTATCAAAGGGGCTCATCAAGAGGAAGATTTCTGATGACGCAATGCAATTTTTTGCAATCAGCTTAAGGAAAATCTCTCGCGAGGCAATGCACAAGTGCCTCCGACATGCATGCCAGTTGCTTGTTGAGGGGAAGCGCTTCCTCTGCTCTCGCTGCTGTCCCAGCCGCTCCTGTTCCTGCTTGGACAACATTTCCGATGCACTCGACGATATCTTCTCTGAAGCACTTTTCTTTTTGACAAGTGGCAAAAGCAGTGTAATGGACCGCCGCAACAAGGGCAATGGAAAGTTGTTCATTACACTAGGCAAATGTTCTTTCCCTTCGGAAAGATATCTTTCCTGCCCAACTTCATGAGATTCTATACACAGTTGATTTCTAAAAAAGAATATGGTATAAAAATATTTTATTACAGTGATTGTCATAAATATCTATAGCTGGGATCATTTATAGTATCTGAAGTATAAATGTTTTTCAGCTATCCATCCCAGCTTGCCAACGCGCTGACGCGCTCCCACGATGAAGCGGAGATCTACAGCTCAGGCAAGTTGCAACGAATGGCTTCTCGTAGGGAAAGTCGAAAAGGAGCGATTTTTATAGCAATCAAAGGGGGTTCCCTAACCAACGCAGGGACGCGCAAAACAAACAGTCCATCGGCTACCTCAATCCAGCGCTCTACCTCAACTACCAGGCATTGCGACAAGCAAACGCACTCAAGGACATAGTTCTTGGCAATAATGGAGGATATTCTGCCGGGCCTGGTTGGGATGCTTGCAGTGGGCTTGGCACACCGGATGGAAACAATCTTGTTGCAACACTGCAGTAGTAGCGTTATAACCGACCGGTACGTCTCTGCGAACGAGCTGGTAAATGAGGTGAAGAGCTAGCAGGTTTTATCGGAGGTCCATCATGACTCAACTGAAGGGTATAGACATCAGCGATTTTCAAGGACAGCCTGACTTCGATAAGCTCAAACAAGCAGTAGACTTTGTTTTTACGAAAGCAACGGAAGGCGTTGGCTTTACGGCTAGGACGCTCGACCGTAATAAGGCAGAAATGCGTCGTGTTGGCCTGCCGCATGGTTTTTATCATTTCGCCCGGGGCGGCGATTCGATTGCCGAGGCCGACTACTTTGTTGATCAGATCGGTGATTACCAAAAGGGTGAACTGTTGATCCTTGATTTTGAGATTGAGCATGCGGATCCTGTGTGGTGGTGTCTCTCATGGTTGCAGCGCGTCGAAGCACGCACTGGCACGAAGCCGTTGATCTACATGAACCTCAGTACTGCTCACACTTACAACTGGTCACTCGTAGTGCAGAATAATAATGGTCTGTTCATCGCTTCATTCGGCATTGACGATGGCTTCCCACATCAGATTCCGGATAGCGCCCGGTGGCCCTTCTGGGCGATCTGGCAATATACAAGCCATGGCACGGTAAATGGCGTTGCTGGCCCTGTGGACCTGGACATCTTTAATGGCGACACGGCAGCGCTCGCTCGCTACGGTGGTGCTGACCATGCGGCTGCCTCTCCTCACAGTCTCGCAGTGCCAGGTGGAGCGGAGCGTTACACAGTGCAGCCAGGTGACAGTATGTCCACCATCGCTCAGCGTTTTGGCATCGGTTTGCCGGAACTCGAAAGAGCCAATCCGCAAATTCACAACCCAAACGCGATTCAGGTCGGAGAAACACTCAACATCCCAAAAAGGGAGCAACCGTCAGGTCCACCTGTGAACACTGGGAACATTCACATCGATCCACCCAAAGCAGAGATTCTGAAACAAATACGGCCAGTCCTGGACAAGTACGATGTGCCATTGTCGTTAGTCGCTGCCATCATCCAGGTAGAGAGCGACTGGAATCCTCGGGCCCTGGGTGACAATGGAACCAGCTATGGCCTTTTCCAACTCCATACCCCTGGCGGCCAGGGTGATAGAGCCATCAGAGAAGGTCATAGACCCGAGGACCTCTATGATCCCGAACTCAATGCTCGGTATGCAATGCTACCGATTGATTTAGCCTGGGATGCCCTCAAGGGTACATTCAACCCATCGTCCATATCCTGGTGGCTCGCCTTCGCTGCCGCATCGGGCCATCCTGGCGGCTCGTCCACCGATCCCGTAACAATCCATGAAGCCCGAGCATTACAGAGGGCCTATGGATAAGAAGGAGTCTAACAGACGAGAAACCCCGTGTTTTCAATGCGCAGGGCCAGGCTACAGGTGAGCCTAGCGAAGGCTCACCTGTAGCCTGGCCCGCTTCTCAATATTCCTGGTGAGGAGGACTTATGGTTGATCAAATTGGCGCGATAGGCATGTTTGTCCAGGAGCCTGGACATTTACCGGCACGGACGCCGTCTGGCTAGTCTTGCACAAAACAGCCAGGTTTGAGACTGCACAAGAGTGCGCGACCTACTTTCAGGTGGGCTCAGACGGCTTGCGCGTCTCATCGCATTATGTAGTAGGGCAGGATGGAACTATTGTGCAATGCGTCCTTGAGTCGCGTGGTGCAGGTGCAAATTGCTGCGTCGAGGCAGGCCATGCGCCATTTCTCCCTGACACATGGAGGACAAGCGACAACGGCAATCTCCACACCCTTTCAACCTGCGTTCCTCCGCTCATATTTCTTATAGTCTAGATAAGAAAATTTGTCATATCTGTGCGATACTCCATCCCTTTTGTGACATAATAAGTTCTAAAGAAAGATGTAGACCTTTTTAGGCAGCACTTAGCGCAAAGAAGGAGACCGACGACCTATGTCTGATGCCATTGTGGAGACTCGCTATGGGAAAGTGCGAGGAACCTCTCGTGATACCGTCACTGTATGGAAAGGGATACCGTTTGCTCAACCTCCTCTCGGACCGCTCCGCTTCCAACCACCCCAGCCGCCGGAGCCCTGGACCGACGTGCGCGATGCCACCAGATTTGGCCTGATTGCTCCCCAGATCAGTGCTCCGCTGAGCGCCCTTTTTGGCAGCGGCTCCACTGACATCCCGCAGGGAGAGGATTGCCTTTACCTCAACGTCTGGTCCCCCGGGGCAGATGGCAAAAAACGGCCCGTGTTCGTCTGGATTCACGGCGGAGGCTTTGTGGGTGGCTCAGGCTCAACTCCCTGGTACGATGGCACCTCCTTTGCCACTCAGGGCGACATTGTTGTGGTCACACTCAATTATCGTCTGGGCGCGTTGGGATTCCTCTATCTGGGCGATATAGCCGGCGAGCGTTATGCGTCAGGCAACTATGGGCTGCTTGACCAGATCGCCGCGCTGCAATGGGTACGCGACAATATCGCAGCGTTCGGCGGCGATCCTGGGAATGTGACGATTGCAGGTGAGTCAGCCGGTGCGATGAGCGTTGGCGTCTTGCTGGCGATGCCTGCCGCTCAAGGATTGTTCCACAAAGCCATCTTGCAGAGCGGTGCCAGCCACGGGGTCCCTGATCGGGAAATAGCCACGAAGGTGGCCCGCGAATTTTTAGCGCATGCTGGCACTGACGATATTGCAGCTCTGGCTGATCTTCCTGTCGCCACGGTGCTTGATATTCAGGCCAAATTCGCGAACAGGAGACGAGGGGCGCTTGCTCTACGTCCGGTCATTGATGGAGTCTCTCTGCCGACCCGCCCTCTCGATGCTCTTGCCGATGGATCTGCCAGCGGAGTTTCCGTACTTATCGGCAGCAACCGCGATGAGATGAAGTTATTTACCGCTATGAATCCCCAACAGGGCGTTCTCGACGAAGCTGACCTGAAGAAGACTTTTGGTGATGCTGCCTCTGACGTTCTCGCCACCTATGCCGCAGCTCATCCAGGCGCTTCACCTGACGAGGCGTGGGTGGATATCCTTACGGATCGCACATTCCGCATCCCCGCCGTCAGGCTTGCCGAGTGTCTGGCGCAGCGAGGCTCGCCCGTGTGGATGTACCGTTTCGACTGGCGTACGCCGGCATTTGACGGTCGTTTAGGCTCCTGCCACGCCCTGGAAATACCATTCGCCTGGAACAATCTCGATAGGCCCGGGGTGCCCGCCTTCACCGGCGAGGGACCAACCCGCCGGCCGTTGGCAGATAAAACGCATGCCGCCTGGATTGCTTTCACGCGCACCGGTGATCCGAATGTTCCTGACGCCCAGCCGTGGCCCGCTTATGATACCAGCCGTCGAGCCACGATGATTTTCAATGACGAATGTCAGGTGATCGACGATCCCCAATCGGCTGAACGTCGTTTATGGGATGGGATACTCTAAGCAGGCTTGCTGAGGTGCAACGCGAGGGCGTAAGCTGTATTGCCCTCGCGTCTGCATAGCATCTTCTATGGCAGAAGTGCAGTTGTGAGGAGACTGGAGATTACCATGTTTACCGCAGAGCGCCGCGACTATGTGCGTAATTGGCCCTTGAGTATGAACGGAACGAAAAACAACGCTAAGGAAATCGTCCCCATGATATGATGCAGAAGGGTAGAGCAACAATGGCTGGCAGAACGCTCCAGGGCATTTTGCCAGCCAAAAAAGAGGGTTGAAGAGGGGATGCAATTATGCACTGGTCTCTTCTTGAGCAAGTTGAGACGTTTGAGTCGCCTCTTCTTTCGCCCCCTCTTGCTGGGTTTGTTCTTGCTCTGTCTCTTCCAACTCGCGGAGAGGGTGGAAGGCACCCTGACGGATCTCCTCAGAGAGCGAGAACGTATATCGGCCTAGCAGGTTGATATGGTCATAGCCCAGTGGGGAGAGGCGCTCCACATCTTCTTGCGCGATCTTCATCCCTCGCCCTCTCATCTCATCCAACGCTCGATTCATGTACAACGTATTCCAAAGCACCATTGCGTTGACGACGAGGCCCAGCGCACCTAATTGTTCTTCCTGTCCCTCGCGATACCGTTGGCGCACCTCTCCCTTTTGTCCAAAATAGGTAGCTCGTGCCAAGCTATGGCGACTTTCACCTTTGTTTAACTGGATTAAGATGCGTCTTCTGTACGCAGGGTCATCAATATAATTGAGTAAATAGAGACTTTTCGCGATACGCCCTAATTCCGCGATGGCCTTCGCCAGGGTGGAAGGATGTCCATTCCCCTGGAGCGCGCGCAATAATTCAGTAACATTGACCGTACCCATTTTGAGGGAACCCGCGACTCGTAAAATATCATCCCAGTTCTCTTTGATCAGGTTCTGGTTGATCGTCTGGCGTGCCAGGCCATTCAACACGCCGTAGTCAGCCTGTGCATCGATGCGCCAGAAGCGGGACGCGCCCACGTCGGCCAGGCGAGGACTGAATTGATAGCCCAAGATGTGGAATAATCCGAAAATAATATCGGCGTAAGAAGCCGTATCAGTCATCAGTTCTTTGGGGTGCAGCCCTGTTTCTTGATTGAGCAATCCTTCCAAGATCACCAGCGAGTCGCGCAACGTGCCAGTAACAACGATGTTTTTGAAGCCGCTAAACTGGTCTGACGTGTAGTTGACGAGGGTGATGCCGCGCCCAGTGCCAAAATATTTGGGGTTGGGACCAGCATTCAAGGTTCTCAGAGGAACGACAAAGCGCAATCCATCGGCACTGGCGACTTCTCCACCGCCCCACGCCTGGGCAAGAGGGATGGTTGCTTGATAATCCACCAGGCGCGCATTGGCTCGGGAAAGTGTATCGGGTCGGATGTAATTCTGTTGGACATAGAGCAACCGATCTCGCTCCAGCGCGGGAATCCCTTTGCGTACCATGGGTGTGAGTCCTACATTGCAGGCTTCGGCAAGCAGGACAGCGCAGATGGACGTGGGCAAGTCGTCCAGGCGTGAGCGTGCTTCGCTGACATGCGAAAACTCGGAGGCAAAGCCAGTGCGAGCCTGAATTTCTAACAGGAGTTCTGGCAAATCGACCAACGGTTGGCGTCGTGCTACGCGGTGGCGCAGGAGGTGCAGGCTCTCTGGTTCTTCCACCTTGTCCAAACCAGTTAGAACGAGGGTATCCAGTTCCTGTCCGGCTTTGTTTTTGATCTTCTCGATGCGCACGTCTGGCCGTGGAAACCGGGCGGCGGTGGCGCGATACGCCTCATCTAAACGGCGTGCAAGTTCCTCGAATTCCATCTTTGGCTCAACCTTTCTTCCTAATGATTGACAGATGGTGGGTCGGACTCGTTCCCATTGCTTCCCAGCCAGCAGCTTCGCCCGTGGGTCGCCCCAGCGCGTACTCTCCTCTACAAACACATCATGGCGACGCAGCGCGTCATGGAGTCGTTCCAGCACACATAAGGTATAGTAGCGACGATCAACAGGCTGATCTTTGGGAGCCACATGGCGCTTCCAACTGGCAGGAACAACCTCCATCGGGGCCTCCGAAAGATCAGGATGTTTGCGCCCTTCCAGGTCCTTGAGAAAGGCAAGAGCTTTCAGCACCGGTTTTCCGGCCTCGTTACTTGCGAACTCGACCGTGCGTAGGAGGGCCGGGAAAAAGCGACGTACCGCAGGATAGCGGGCCACGATTTCTTGATAATAATTGTCATCTGCTGGACGCGCCAGCTCGTAAATGGTCATCACGGCCTCGGTAATCTTGGCCTGTTTTTCGGTGAGAAAGGTTCGGACCTGCTCATCCGTCCATTCTGGGGTGATAACCTTCTCACTGATTTCAGCCAGCGATAGGGCAGCAGCATCCAGATCACGCAGCGTCCGCAAGCGCGCTTTTTTCCCAGCGTGAGCAGAGCGGGCCAGCAGATCTCGGATGAGCATATCCAGCACATCAAGCGCATCATCTTGTGCCGTGACTGCAAGCTGGCGAGCAAAGGACACCAGCGTCGCCGTGCGACGCTGTTCGGTTAAATTGGCGATGTTCTGGGCTTTGGTCGTCACTGCATACTGCGCCAAGGCTTTGATGCGAGATACTGGAACATTCTCCAGATCGAGCGGGCCAACATCAAGCGTGCGTACTTCCGTAAGGCGAGCCAGGGCCTGGACCAGGACTGGCGCACTCGCGCGAGAGGGAGCCCGCCGCAGGCGCTCAAGATGCGTAATACGAGAGGTGCCTGCACGTGCCAGGAGTCCTTCCAGATCCGTTCGTTGTTCGGGCGTGACTGCCGCACTTAATCGTTGCCATAAGCGCTCGGCGACTCGCTCGCGCACTGAGGCAATTAAACGCGTGAGCGTGGTAACACCAGGCAACAAGACTTTTTTGTCGAGTAACCAGGCCGTCGCCAAGTCAAAGAGCACACTGGGTCGCTCGGTGCCAATCCAGGTCCGAGCGTAGAGGAAACGCATTAAGGCAAATCCTCCCCGACGATCCGAAAACTCTTTGTAGTCGTAGTGTTGGCGGATTTCCTGGGCGTGATCTTGCTGGGTCTGGATACGCTCGGCATAGCGAACGATACACTGCGGATTCTTGATCCGCAGTTGAGAAGCCATGTACGCGATCACTCCCACCGGGATGTTGACCGGATCAGCAAGAAAGGTTCCCAAAAACCTGAGCGTCCCGATCTGTACCGCAAATCCGAGCCGGTTGTGGTCTCCACGGCGCTGGGCAATCAGCCTGCGATCTTCATCGTCCAGGTGAAAATAACGAGCGAGTTGCTCTGGTGTCGGTTCGCCGATGTAGCGTCCATAGCGTTGTTCTTGTTCCTCCGTGAGATAATCAACGGGCATGTCTTTTCTTCCCCACTGTGGGGTATTCCTCCCTCATACGTTTTTTCATTGGCGCAGACCGATCTGCTGAACGCTCAGGGCAAGCTTCTGTGCCAGGTGGCTGGGAAGTCGAGATGATCTGTCGGTGCCGATGAATGACACGCCATATGGTTCATGGTCGATGAACCACCGTCGGGTCGCTGAGTGCATGATGGATGCGTTCATCCAAGGCACGATAATCACGAAAGACAGCCGCGCAGGCGGAGCACACTTCCAGATGCTGCTCCAAGATTCTTCGCTCCTCATATGAAAGGCTCGCCGGGTGGAGTCCGATCAGATGGTCTGCCCACGTGGAGCACGGCATCACCTTGATGTTTCTCTTCACATGCGTCTCCTTTTCGCGTGCCTCTCCTCCAGGCTTCTACTCGATCTCAACCATCCGTGAATCCTCTCCTGTGGTCCGGGAGAGGTAGCACGCTCATGCCCTGTGCGTCCACGCTTGAGCACACATCTGCACGGGATCCCAGGGACTGCCTAGGGGAGGCGTGTAGGACAAATCGAGATCCGAGAGCGCCTCCACCGTCATCTCATGGAACAACGCCATGGCGATGACATCGATGCGCTTGGCAACTTCTGTCTGCACCGGTCCTACCATTTGAGCACCCAGCAGGCGGCCTGTCCTCCGGTCTCCGGTAAGGCTCATACAGACGGGTTGTGCGCCTGGATAGTAGACTTTATGGTCAAAGTAACGGCCTTCAACGGTCAGCGGATCAAAGCCTGCGGCTTTTGCCTCGTGCTCACGCAGCCCCGTTCGTGCCACGACCTGGTCAAACACCTTCACCACCTGGGTTCCCAGTGTTCCAGCAAAGAGCGCGGGTTTGCCAATGGCCGTTGCGCCAGCAATGCGCCCCTGTTTGTGGGCGGTTGTTCCCAACGGGAGGTACATCGGCTGCCTCAGCAGATGATGCCAAGTTTCCACACAATCGCCCGCTGCCAGCACATCGGGAACGGAGGTCTCCATCGCTCTGCTCACGCGTATCGCGCCTTGCATGCCAAGTTCGGCCCCAATGGCTTGCGCCAGATCCGTCCGAGGCTCGACGCCGACAGCCACGAGCACCACATCGGCTGAGGCCGTAAACCCACCAGCGCCAGAGATGCACAAGTGTTCCTGTCCTGCTACAATTTGCTGCACCCCAATATTCGTGTGGACGACCACTCCATGCTGCTCTAACTCGGCCTGTACCAATGTTCCCAGACTCGGATCAATGGTTTTGAGCACAGAAGCCCCATGTTCAACGAGCGTGACGGTGAGGCCACGTCGCGTGAGCGCATCAGCCATTTCTAGCCCAATGTAGCCCCCACCGACAATGAGGGCTGAGTGGACGGAGTGCGTAGACAGGTAGTGCTGCATCTGGAAACTGTTTTCCATCGTATGCAAAAAGAACACGCCCAGCAGGTTGAGCCCTCCGATGTGGGGACGACGCGATCTGGCTCCTGTCGCCAGAATGAGTCGATCATAGAAGATCCGCTGCACACGCTCAGCCGAATCTTTGACAGTAACGGAATGCGCTTCTGGATCAATCGCTTGCGCCGTATGATTGAGCAGTAGATCAATGCCTGCGCCGTTAATCTCTTCTCGCGTGCGATGGGCAAGCTGACGGTAGTCAGGAACTTCACCACTGAGGTAGAAGGGCAAACCACAGATGCTGTAGTTGGGAAATGCATCTTCGACAATCATCGTGACCTGTATTGAGCTATCCAGTTCCCTGGCACGCAGAGCGGCGCTGATACCTGCATCGCTGCCACCTACAATGATCAGATGACTCATGCCTGTTGCTCCTCCGCTTTGGCCGCTGCATACAACTGCTCAAAAGAAAACGAGGGCTGGTGGGAAAGCCAGTGGTTGATTTTTGCAGCAATCAGATCGCGAATGTGACGAAAGGCGGCAAGCCGTTCCTCTTCTGTACCGATGACGCGGCTGGGATCGGGAAACCCCCAATGGACCTGGGATCTGGCATTGGGGAAGAATGGACACGTTTCTTGTGCTTCGTGGCAGACCGTCACCACCAGATCCATCGGGGGCACGCTCGCGAATGCCTCAATGCCCTTGGCAGTCTGGTTGCTGATATCAATGCCGATCTCATGCATGACCTGGATTGCCAGCGGATGCAGGATGCGTGGCTCGGTGCCTGCACTGAACACTTCGTAGGCTGGCCCACCTCGCGTACGGAGCAGCCCTTCCGCCATTTGTGAGCGAGATGAATTGTGGGTACAAAGGAATAAGACGCGCATCGGGCGCTGGTCCATTGCATGTGTTTCTGTCAAGGTCTTCCTCCAAACAAGTCAGGTGTCTGTTCTTTTTTCTTGCGTTGAAATAGTTGGAGCGGATGATTGCTCTACCGTTCCTCTCCCGCGAGCATGTCTACGACAGATCCGGGTCTTGTGCCTCGCACGCCAGCAGAACCTGCCACTGCATGAGGTGCGTGGTGAGTTGTCTCGCACGCGAGAGCGCTTCTGCACACTGCGATTTGTAATGAGCCTGTGTGTGATTCATCTTCGAGTGGGTGCGAAGATCGGTCACCACTTGTTGCATCTCTCGTTCCAAGAGGGCGATTTTCTCTTTCGTGACATATGCATTTTTCATCAGAACTTCTCTCATCATGCGAGATCAGCGCGCGGCAAGCCTGCCTGACGAGGGCCTCATGCTGATCAGCTTCTGCTCGCGTCACCTCCAGGCGGCAGGGTTGGGCCGAGCATTCAAGCACGATGCGGCCCCCGCAACAAGCGATAGACCCACGCTCCGCTCACCGCTCCCAACATCGGCCCACAAATGTACACCCATTGGGCTGTCCAGAGCCATGCTACCAGTGCTGGTCCCAGCGAACGAGCTGGGTTCATCGAGGCTCCGCAGATTGGTCCTGCAAACAGGGCCTCAAGGGCGACGGTTCCCCCTATCGCGAGAGCCGCTGCTTGCCCTACCGCGCGGCTATCCGTTGCCATCGCCATAATCACGATCATCAGAAAGAACGTGAGGAGATATTCGAGGCCAAACGATTGCCAGGCCCCTCCACGACCGGCAGGCAACGTCGCCCCTAGATGAGCCACATCCCCCAACAGCAGCCGGAGACTTCCGGCGGCAAGCGTGGCACCAGCAAGCTGGGCAATCCAATATCCCGGCACCCGTCGCCACGGAAAGTGGCGGACCAGTGCGAAGGCGAGGGTCACTGCCGGGTTGAAGTGTGCGCCACTGATGTGCCCAAAGGCATAGATCATCACGGTGATGATGAGGCCAAAAACCAGCCCAACTCCAACATGGGTCACCTGTCCACTCGAAAGCGCGTCGATCATGATGGCTCCACAGCCAGCAAAGACCAGACCAAATGTCCCAATGCCTTCTGCCACGTAGGCAGCCCACTGCTTGCGATCCTCTGCCCAGCCTCTTTCCGTCGCGGCTCCATCTTCTATATGTTGTTCAATCACTTCATAACTCACGTTTTCAGTGTCTCCTTCTTTTCCTCATCTGTAGTATACCCCTTCCCTGCATGCTCATCGGGAAGATCAGAACGCTTCCTTCCACCAGTCTTCGGGGAACGTACCTGATTTCGGCGCAGCTTCCATCTCAGTCACTGTTCCCTCAAAGATCACCCTTCTGTGATCTGACACCTGGCACGCAAATCGTGGGTTGGAGGTCGCAACAACAATGGTGGTGGTTTCCTTGAGGTGCATCAGTAGTTCAAGCATGCTCGGTTTGCTCCCACTCGCCTCCAGATGGCTTGGCTCATCCAGCAAAAGGACCTCCGGTTCGACGATGAGCGCACGTGCCAGGCACAGGCGATATTGTTGCCCTTCTGACAGCCGCCACGCGCTGTGTGTCAGTCGGTCTTTGACTTCCTCCCACAGACCAACACGTTGTAATGTCCACTGGACGGCTCTGTGCAGGCTCCCTTTCTCATGCGCGCCGAGCAGGCGTAGGCCATAGGCCACATTCTCGAAGATCGAGGTGGGGAAGAGATGGGGTTGCTCAAAGAGCAGACCGACCTGTCGATGGATCTGCGTTGGGTCTTTGCATCCTGTATAGATATCCTCTCCATCGAGAAGCACCCGACCCACGAGACGGATAGGAGCGGTGGAATCATGCAGACGTGCTAGCGTACGCAGCAGAGTAGACTTCCCGCTCCCGGAAGGCCCCAGCAGGGTCGTGATGCGCTGCTCCTGGACATCGAATGAGACTTGATGAAGGACCTGTCTCTTGCCGAAAAAGGCCGAGAGATGGTGGACTTCGATTTTCATCCGCGCGTCCCTGGTGCTGCTCTTCTCCTGGATTGGCAGAAAGCTCCCTGGAGGCAGCTCGGATATGCTCAGTGGTCTGGCTGTTATCCCCTGTCCCATCTGCGCGCCTTCCTTTCTACGCTTCGGCTAACGGATATTCTTTATGTAACGGAATGGCGGTATCTACGATCAGCCGATCAGGTGCAACGATCAGCCGAATGTAGCGACCGGCAAGGGACTTACTGATAAAGTACGGGCGACCATCGTAAGAGATGTGTCCGCTGCGAGCGACTTTGCGTGAAAGAATTGCGGTCCCATCAGGCAATGACATGCTGGGAGAGGCGCACACCTCTCCGTCCTCACCATGTGTTGAGGCTTGCCGACTGGCCTGTATTGCCTTGCTCATCTGCGCATCTCCTTCCCTCTTAACTAAAGCGTCCACTCAAATAGTCTTCGGTTTCTTGAAGCTTCGGGTGGGCAAAGAAGTGCTTCGTCTCTCCGACTTCGATCAATCGCCCTTGCAGAAAGAAGGCAGTCATATCGGCAATACGTCCCGCCTGCTGCATGTTGTGCGTCACGATGATCACCGTGTAGTCCTTTTTGAGTTGCCTGATCAGTTCTTCCACTTGCAGCGTTGAGATCGGATCAAGTGCCGAGCAGGGTTCATCCATCAGGATGACCTGTGGAGAAAGCGCGAGGGCACGTGCAATACAGAGCCGTTGTTGTTGCCCTCCAGACAACTCAGTGGCGGGCGTGTGTAACCGATGTTTCACCTCCTCCCACAAGGCGGCCTGCCTCAGACTGAGTTCTACCTGCTCCGCAACAGCCTTGCCTCGTGCGACTCCGTTGAGATGGAGCCCCAGGGCAACATTCTCCGAAATGGAGAGGTGTGGCAAGAGATTAGGTTGTTGAAAGACCATGCCGATGTGTCGCCGCACACGCATCGGCTGGATCGAACGTGCATAGAGATTGACGCCATCGACCAGTACTTCGCCCGTCAGCCGGGTCTCTGGAAGCTCTTCATGCATGCGGTTGAGACAGCGCACAAAGGTCGATTTGCCACACCCGGAGGGGCCGATCAGTGCCGTCACCGACCGCTCTGCAACGTTCAGCGTGATATCATAGAGCGCCTGGGTTTTGCCATACCAGGCATTGACGTGTCTCGTCTCAATGGAGGCCATAGGTACCTCTCCTCTCGCTGTGTTTCTTCATGGATTCGTCCTCCCTGCTTATCCTCGTGGTTTGAAGCCTCCTGTGGCAAAGCGAACGGCAAAGGAGGCCAGAAGAATGAGCAGAATGAGGACGACTGCCCCGGCATATGCCTGGTTCACTTGGATCTGGTAGGGGCTCTCTGTGAACACGAAGATCCGCAAAGGAAGGGCATCCATCGGCTGCGTCACATCGGTATTCAAAAACGGTGTGCCGAAGGCGGTCATCAAGAGTGGGGCCGTCTCACCCGCCACGCGTGCCATTGCCAACACGATGCCCGTGATGATGCCACGACTGGCGGCAGGCAACACGACCCGAAGAATCGTTCGTGCTTCCGTCGCCCCAAGCGCTAATGATGCCTCGCGCAACTCATGAGGAACCAAGCGCAGCACATCTTCCGAGGTACTGGCGACGATGGGGATCATGATGATGCCGAGCGCCACGCCACCAGCCAAACCGGAGAAGGTATGGGCAGGAATGACAATCAAGGCCCAGGCAAACAGGCCAAAGATGATCGTTGGCACGCCTGTGAGTACCCCCACCAGGAAGCGGATGAAAGCCGCGAAGCTCCCTCGTCCAACCTCGGAGAGGTAGACCCCTGTGAAGACTCCCAATGGCACCCCGACAAGAGAGGCGACCCCGACGAGAAGCACCGTCCCCACAATAGCTTCTGTCATCCCCCCACCAGGCTCTCCATTGGGGGTCGGCAATTGCGTGAAAAAGGCAAGATCCAGATAGGGCAACCCCTGGCGCAGCACATAGAGCAGCAAGTACAACAAGATGACCACCGCAAACCCAGCACAGGCGAGAGTGAACACGATGGCAAGCCCATTGGCAAGTTGCCTGCCTACGCTGTGTGCAGAGCGCGGTGTCTGGAACGGATGCGCAACAGTACTCATGAGCGTCTCCTTCCTGCACGGCTCGTTCCTCCGATTCTGGCAATCAGCACGCGAGCGAGGATGTTGGTGAGCAAGGTGATGACAAAGACGAGAAGCCCCGCCTCCAGGAGCGCTGAGATGAAGAGCCCCGGCGTGGCCTCACCAAACTGATTGGCAATAACGCTGGAGAGGGTGTAGCCTGTATCAAACAGGTGCCAACTTGGTTGTGTGGCCTGGTTGCCGATCACCATCGTCACTGCCATTGTCTCTCCCAGCGCGCGGCCAAGTGCCAGGATAATCCCGCCCATGATCCCAACCCGTGCGAACGGCAATACGGCATGACGGATGACCTCCCAGCGCGTGGCACCGAGCGCCAGCAGCGCTTCACGCTGGGTGCGTGGCACGGTGAGCATGACCTCGCGCGAGATGCTGATGATGAGCGGAAGCACCATGATGACCAGCACCATCCCGGCGGCCAGCAACCCTAATCCATGAGACGCTCCCTGAAAGAAAGGCAAGAAGCCCAGGTGCTGGCGTAACCAGGGCTCGCCCACGGTTCCTAACCAGGGAGCGAGCACGAGGAATCCCCACAACCCGAAGATCACACTGGGAACCGCCGCCAGCAGTTCGGAAAAGAACGCCAGCGGCATGCGCAAGGGGCGCGGGCAGAAATCGACAAGAAAAATGGCCGCGCCTACCCCGATGGGGACAGCGAAGAGCAGGGCAAACGCCGAAGTCACGAGCGTGCCAAAAAGCGCCGGGGCCACGCCGTAGGTATTATGGACCGGATCAAATGCCTGATTGGTCAAAAAGCTCCAACCGAAGGTGCGTAGCGAGGGCCACGATCCGCTGATCAGCACCCAGGCTATCCCCACGATCAGGCCAATCACTATGAGCACGAGCAGGAGCGTCACCCCACGGAAAAGAACATCACTGATGCGACGTGGCCCTCCTCCGAAGCGTTTCATCCCTGATGCTCTTCCAAGAAGTTTGTGTTGCATAGCACCTTCCCTTTTTCTATCTGTGCGAAGCGCCGCACGGCGTCTGCCTATCATGACGGGAGACACTGTGCCATTAGCTCCCGGTTCCGGCGTAACAGGCGCTTCCACCACATTTCATCGCCTTGATCTGCGCTTCTGATTTGGCAACAATCGGAGCAGGCAAGGGGACATAGGTCAGAGCCGTCGCGTATTGTTGCCCATCATGAATCATCCACCAGAGCAGGTTGGCGAGGGCCTTGCCCTTGTCAGCGTTGCTCTGATTCTGGTAGACCACGATCCACGAGAAGCCTGAAATGGGATAGGAGTCGGCCCCTTGCGCATTGACGATAAAGAAGCGCAGGTCGGCAGGGATGGCGCTCACGTTGGCGGCATCGGCCTTGGCCCCATCCAGAGAAGGAGCCACAAACTTCCCATCCTTGTTCTCGACCAGCGTATAGGGCAGATTGTTTGAGACAACATAGGCCAGTTCGACGTAGCCGAGAGCCCCCGCCGTACTTTTGACCGCAGCAGCAACGCCTGCATTGCCTTTCCCACCAACGCCTGTGGGCCAATTGACGGTAGTTCCAGCACCAACGCGGGATTGCCAGGTGGGACTGACAGCAGAGAGGTAATGGGTAAAGATGCCAGTGGTCCCGCTGCCGTCCGAACGGTGAACCACCGTGATCGTCTGGTGTGGCAGGGCGATGCCAGCGTTGAGTTGCTTGATCTCCGGGTCATCCCAGGTGGTGACCTTGCCCAGGTAAATATCGGCGATGAGCGGGCCGGTGAGCTTGAGCTGACCAGAAGCAATCCCTGTCAGGTTATAGGACATAGCTTCTGCACCCAAAGTGACTGGAATGTGCAAAATGGGACCATTTGGGCTCTTCGCGAGTTGATCGTTGGTCATCGGGGTGTCAGTCGCGCCAAAATCGACGATTTGTTGCAGCAAATTGTTAATGCCTGCGCCACTGCCAACTGATTGATAGTTCACATTGGCTCCACAGGTCGCTTTGGGATACTCGCTGAACATTTTCGAGAAGAGCGGATAGTCGAAGGTGGACCCCGCCCCGGTGAGCGCTTTTGTGGAAGGGCACGAAGCTCCGGTTTGTCCTCCAGAAGAGGACGAGCCGCCCCCGCAGGCAGCCAGGAGGCACAGGAATCCAACCAGAGCTATCATCTGAAAAGCCGTGAACCAGCGTTGCTGCGGTTTTGTGCGGACGAGAAAGAAAAAGCGCATATCAAATCCTCCTGAGAAATACGATGAGTATGACAACACGAGAAGCACGCGTTTTGACGGAGAAGAGATAGAGCCATCCACTTGTTGTTGTAGCAGCTCCCATGAGGATGCACCTCGACCCAGGCGGTAGAGAAACCGAGGGTCGCGAACCGCTGGCGTGGTGAGTAAGGAACGTCCGTCTCGTTCCCGCTCTCGCACACACACGATCTGCGACTACGACCCAGGTACCTCCTTTCAAGGGGAGCGCGGTAGATTCCGCTAGTAGCTGCTCTTGCGCAAGAGCAGCTACTAGCTTGTGATCAGGCAGGTTATGCCTTCCTGTCATGTGCAGCCCCCAATAGAGACCTGCTACTGCGCAGGCTGCAAGCAACGGACCAAGGAAGTGGACCCACCGTTCACCCCATACTGACACAGCAAGCGCAGGTCCGAGCGAGAGAGCAGGATTCATGAAAACGCCGCCAAAAGCACTTCCCAGAAGACTGCCAAAGGCAATGATAGTTCCAATGGTGAGTGCGGCCAGCAGACCCATAGGACCAATGATTTCCCCTTCCTCTGTTGTCGTCGCCGTGAGAAGAACGACCAGTAGCAAGACCGTCGAGAGGCCCATTTCAAGGACAAGCACGATCCAGGGATCACTTTGTAGCGACGCCATACCAATAGCCGGGACCGAAACCCACAACATACGAAGCAGGAGTGCCCCACAAGTCGCCCCGAAGAACTGGCTGCCAACATAGAGAGGAACATCGCGCCAGAAGAGAGCACGAGTGAGCGCAAAGAGGAGCGTCACCGCCGGGTTGAAATGCGCGCTGGAGCGATGCCCTAGCAGTGCAATCAACATGACGACGCTTCCCCCAAAAAGCAGGGCTCCCCCCACAGGAACGAGGAGTCCCGTTCTGGCGTTGACGAGGACAGCTCCATTTGCGATGACCACCAGAACACAGGTGCCTAGACACTCTGCGCCAGCACGACGGAGAAGAACTGGTGTCATGGTTTCTCCTTTGCTCAAACTGTCAACAGCTCATACGCATGGCGAGACAAAAGTACGAAGTGCTACAGAAATGGCTGAACACAGCTCGCAGATCTCGTGAACGAATCGACCCCCAGAGCCATATACCTCTGGGATCAGGAGTGCTTCACGAACAAGATGCCTCAGTGCTGTATCTACATCCTCCTCACAACGCAATGCCCGATAGACGGCGTCAATCTAGTTGCCTCCTCTCCGACTTCGAGGGAGAGACACAGGCATTGTACGCACGTACCGCATGAGCCAGTTCTTCAGCAACGTGTTCTGCTGGCGCGTTGTTAAGAGAGCCATCGCGAACTTCCTTTCATCGAGGGGAGCGTGCGCCTTGCTCACGCGCAATGAGCGTCAACAGGTGACGAATCCTAGTGGTGAGTTGCAAGGCGATCTGTTCAAAGGTGTGCCAGCGTTCCTCATCAGACCCTTCCACCAGAGCTGGGTCGAGGAAGCTCCAGTGAATACGCTCTGGGTCAGAAGGAAAGGAGGGACAGACCTCGCGAACGCGATCACAGACCGTGACGATGTAATCAAACGATAGCCCACGAAACTCGTCCAGATGCTTAGAGCGGTGCAGGCTCAGATCAGCACCGAGTCCTTGCAGCACACGGGAGGCAAGAGGATGCACCTGTGATGGAGCACTCCCAGCACTGAAGGCTTCGACTTGCCCATGACTCAGATGACGAAGCAGTCCCTCGGCAATTTGTGAACGGGCACTATTTTCGGTGCAGAGAAAGAGCACGCGCACGGGCCGATGAGCACCAGGAGAGAGAGCCTGAACCAGGCCCACAGCGGGGTGGACTGCCTCACCAGTTGCGAGGTAAAGCGTGCGAAAGGTCTCCAGATCCAGGCTGTAATACAGCGAGCGCTCATCAGCCGTACTGCGCCGTTCAGTCACGAGATGCAGGTCGCGCAGCTTGCGCAGATGGTAGGACACCACGTTCTGGGGCTGATCCAGGAAGCGAACGATTTCAGCTACATTGTAGTCAGAGCGAGCTAACCGGGTGAGAATTTTCCAGCGCAACTCGTGAGCAAGCAGCTTGAGAAAATCCGGCAACGGCGGTGAAACAATGGCCTGATCCATGAACCTTCCTCCAGTGAATACGTCAAAAAAATTTGAATCAATTCTAATAGAAGTATACAGGAGAAAGAGAGAAAAAACAAGAGGGGGTACTGGTACACTGCATCTGAACGTGTTTTCGAGCCCGTGTCTCGCATGAGAAGAGCAAAAAAGAGAGCGAGGGAGGACGAAGATCCTGACAAACATGTGCAGGAAGGCAGTCGGTTCTCTTTTCCTGATCTCAGAGCGCGGCATTTCTGAGTTTGTGTTTGATGTGCTCGCGATTGGGTTGGGTATAGCGTGCAGTAGTTGCCACTGCCGGGGTTCCTTTCCTAGTCACATGGCCCAGCATAACCGCCACCTCTTCCAGGGAAAATCCTGCAGCGCGTAGCCGATGACCAAAGTCGTGTCGCAAGTCGTGAAACGTAATATCGGCGATCTGTTCCCACTGCTTTCTTGTTGCCCGCTCCTTGACGGTACGCCACCAGGCATGCAGACCTCCTTCGGTGAGCCGTCTGGGGTGATCATTGAGACGTGTTGTGGCAGGGTGCTCTCGCTGTGAGAGAAACAGAAAAGGACATGTAGTCTGGATGCCGCTGCGTTCCTTCTCCAGATAGGTACGCAGGGGTTTTCTCGCGTTCTGCGCCAGATCCAGCGTTCGCAGTTGTCCGCGCTTGTACCCAACGGTGATGGAACCTTCCTTTTTGGTGAGGTGATGAACCTGATCCAGTCGGAACCAGCACACATCGCTGGCCCGGCACCCCGTGTAATAGCCGAGGGCAAAGATGGCTTGTCCGCGCAAATCCTCGGCTTCGACCAACTCTTTGAGGATATAGCGCTGGTCAGGCACAAGTTCTCGCGGTGCGAGCAATTGCTGAGCGGGGAACTCGATCCCTCTGGTCGGGTTGCGTGTGAGCAACCTCTCATCGATGAGCCATTCAGCAAAACTCGAGAGGATGGATTTGGTGCGCTCGCGATGGCTAATACTCGTGCCAGCGAGTTCCTCAAACAGATAGGTTTGCACGGCTGTTGCCGTCAGGTCTCGCAATGGGTCAAAGGGGGCCGCGTGGTTTGGTAGTGATCCAAGCCAGGTCAAAAACTGCTGGAGAATCAGCGTGTAGGTTCTCCTCGTGGTTTCTCGTTTCAAGGTCAGTCGGGATAGCTCATAGCGACTCATCCAGGAGAGGATCTCGTCTGCTTCACTCATGCGCGGATTATCCATCATCGGCTGTTTCTTCCTCCTCCTTGCCACTGATTTCTTTTCAGTTCACAGTTTTTCGGGCGTATCCTCAAGGAAGAGAGCATGACGATGAGCTTGAGGGAGGTGCCAGATTCGGTCCAACTGTAAAGTGAATCGTATTTCAGTTCAGTGCTGGCTCTTCCCTTTTACTCTATCAGCACGAAGAGAAAAACACAAGGGGGGGGCTTTCCACACGCTCCGCAGCTCAGTCAACCCTTAGCGTTGTTTTTCGTTCCATTCATACTCAAGGGCCTAATTACATTTTAGCAATGACCCGGGCAGACCCGCGAACCACAGGGGGCGCGCTCATCGGCTCGCTAGCCGCCGGAGCTGAAGATCGCTGGTCGGACATTGATATCACCTTCGGGATCGCAACCGATCATGCAATTGAGACCATTCTTGATGACTGGACGCAGATACTTGAGCAGGAATTTGGCGTGCTCAGTCATTTTGATCTGCGCTCGGGGCCAAGCATTTACCGCGTATTCCTTCTCCCTGATGGCCTGGAGATCGACCTGTCGGTAACGCCTGAAGCGGACTTCGGCGCGCGCGGCCCGAACTTCCAGAGGCTTTTCGGCACTGCCCGGCAATTGGAACCAGCGCCGCAGCCAGATGCCTCTTCCCTCATCGGTCTGAGCTGGCACCACGTTCTGCACGCTCGTTCGAGCATTGAGCGTCACAAACCCTGGCGAGCCGAATACTGGATCGGCAGCATTCGCGATTACATCCTCGCCCTGGCCTGCCTGCGCAAAGGGGAAAACGCCTTTCATGGGCGTGGCGTCGATCTTCTCCCCGCCTCCATCACCGATCCGCTCGCCGGTGCGCTCGTCCGCTCGCTCGATGAGTCAGAACTGCGCCGCGCCTTAGCTGCGGCAACACGCTGTCTAATCGCTGAGCTGGAAGAATGGGACCACGCGCTTTGCGCTCGCCTCAAGCCGCTGCTGCTAGAATTTGGAGATCTCCAGGCTGAGGGCCAATCGTGACAAATCTCTTCTATTGCCTGCTTGCGCCGCTGCGGCTTGCCACGCCCTTGCCGGCTTGATATAATTTTTCCGCCAGGGCAGGTTAAGATCCAATTTCGTGGAATATGGAAGGATAATATGGGAAAAGAATTGAGTGCAAGCGCGCAAAAAGTGCAGAACACTCTGGAGACGCTGGGCTTTTCGTTCCAGGTAGTCGAACTGCCAGACTCTACTCGGACAGCGAAAGAGGCAGCACAGGCTATCGGGTGCCAGGTCGGACAGATCGTCAAGTCGTTGGTATTCACAGGGCAACATAGCCATAAACCTGTACTTGTGGTTGCCAGCGGGCTCAATCGTGTCAATGAGCAGCGACTCGGCGCACTGGTTGGCGAGCCGGTAGAGAAGGCCGACGCCGATTTTGTGCGTCAACGCACTGGTTTCGCCGTTGGGGGGGTACCTCCAGTGGGCCATGTCGAGCCGATAGAAACCTTCATCGACGAAGACCTGCAACACTACGAGGAAATCTGGGCCGCCGCCGGAACGCCTTTTGCCGTCTTCTGCTTGACGCCAATCGATCTACAGTGTATGACCGGCGGCCACGTTGTTGCTATAAAATAAGCTGCTAATACAGCCCATCGGTCGCGCCCGGCTCAACCTCGTCTAGCACATAATATTTGTATGTCGTCTCAATGCTTTTATGACGCAGCACCTTCTGGGCCAGGCGAGGATTGGTTTTCGCCAGTTGCGTGCCGACGAAACGTCGCAGGTCGTGGGGTTTTACTTCGGGCAGGCCGACGCGGCGCGCATAGCCCTTGATGATCAGCCAGACGCCACGACTGGAAAGCGGCTGGTCGGTCAGGCGGCGTTCACCGCGCCCGGCAAAGCCTGTAAAGATGTACGGGGAGGGGACGGGTCTATTGGTCAGCCAGTCCATAATGGCAGCATAGGCTTCCCGAGTCAGGGGAACAGCATCGTACTCAGCCTCATTTTTGCCGCGGACCTCGATAAAATAGCCTTTGCCGCGCCGTTTGATATCGTCCTGCCGCATCTGGCGCAGATCGGAGACCCGCAGGCCGCTGCCGGCAAAGGTATGTAAAATTGCCAGATCGCGCAGCCCGATCAGCCGCTCCAGGTCAGGCTCATTGGTCATCTGGCGCATCTCCTCCGGCTCGATTTTGATGCGGTTATTCGGGCGTAATCGCTCTTTTAGTGCAACCGTTTTTACTCCTCGTACGCGTTTAAACCGTTCTGCCGTTCCTTCGGGGACAAAGCCCTGTTCCTCGGCCATTTCCATCATGCGTTTGACCGCGCTGAGCATACGATTGATCGTGTGGGGGGAGATAGTGGTTTGAGTGGAAAGATAGGTGCGCCACCGGGCGAAGGTGGCATGATTGAGGGCGGCCTGTCTGGTTTGTGCAAAGGTGAGATAGTGATAAAAGTCGTGGGCATAAATTTTCTGGGAAGACAACGACAGGTGGCCGGCGAGCAGGGTTTGATTGAAGCCCATCCATTGCTGAATCTGGTGCGTCTTTTCACGCAGAGAAAGTGTCTGCTCGTCATCTGGTCGTATCAGCGCGCGCGTCATGGGTCCCTCCAGGTGCGATTTTTGTCTCTTTGCTTATTGTACCACAGATAGCTTCATAAAACAATCCTTTAATGAACCTATTTATTTTTCTTTTTGCCCTGCGGATTCTCTCCCTCTACGAGGTTTGAAATTGCGGCAAACACACTATGAAGGATAAATAGTGCTTAGACACCGTGAATCTGGATCAAAACATGGAAATGATAGCGTTAGAAGTGCTCCCTTTTCTCCACTGCCATCTCATCACGGTTACGGTTCGGCTAAATTTTCAATCATCCTTTTCCAATGATCCAGCAAAATGCTCTTTGACTGTTTGTAGCGTTGAGGGCGCGCTCGCTCGGATACGAGCATGGTGCCAGGCTCACCTGTACTATTATCAGCCTTGACTTTCCTCCATCCCTAAGCCATAATTTAATTAATGGGACAATTAATTACAATGTTGTCTCCTGGTTGAACTGGCGTTGCGCACCGCTTCGATAGTAGAGGGACTTTCTTTTCGCCGCAATTATTAATTGGTCAGTAAATAAATGAACATGGTGCCAGGACGCTAGAGAGAAGGAATCATATGAGCAGTAAACCACACTCGACCTTATCTCAAGGCAGAGAGAAAGAACAGTATATCCTCTTTTTTGAGGAGATTGATCATGCTCTCCTTCCACTTGTGGGAGGCAAAGGGGCGAATCTAGGAGAACTGACACGCGCAGGATTGCCGGTCCCGCCTGGTTTCTGTATTACTACCGAAGCCTACCAACAGGTTGCCGAGAGGGCAGACCTGAACGAACTGCTGGACAGGTTGGCTAGTAAGGAGGGGCAGACTCATAGCGGCGAGATTACGGCGGCCATCCGTGAGCGTTTGCTACAGGTCCCATTTCCACAGGAACTTGCCGATACGGTACGTGGTGCATACTCATCTCTTGGGAAAGGCAGCCCCTTAGCGGTTGCAGTGCGCTCATCCGCCACAGCCGAGGATCTTCCCTTTGCCAGCTTCGCCGGGCAGCAGGATACGTATTTGAACATTGTTGGCGAGGATGCCCTGCTGGATGCCATTCGACGCTGCTGGGCCTCGCTCTGGACGGAGCGCGCCGTGAGTTACCGCATGAACAACCAGATTGATCCGCATACCGTCAGCCTTGCTGTCGTCGTTCAGCGGATGATCGATGTGGCGGTGGCGGGCGTCCTCTTTACCGCCAATCCACTCACGGGACGACGGCGACAGGCCGTTATTGACGCCAGCCCGGGCTTAGGAGAAGCAGTCGTTTCTGGCGCGACCAATCCCGATCATTTTGTGGTCAATACGACCAGCGGAGAGATTGTCGAGCGCCGATTCGGAGATAAACGCGTGATAATTCAGCCCGTACCAGGCGGTGGTACTCAACGCATCGAGCGCGCTGAACAGAGCGATCATGCCTGCCTTACCGATGAGCAGGTGCGGGAACTGGCCCATTCCAATGATCCAGCAAAATGCTCTTTGACTGTTTGTAGCGTTGAGGGCGCGCTCGCTCGGATACGAGCATGGTGCCAGGCTCACCTGTACTATTATCAGCCTTGACTTTCCTCCATCCCTAAGCCATAATTTAATTAATGGGACAATTAATTACAATGTTGTCTCCTGGTTGAACTGGCGTTGCGCACCGCTTCGATAGTAGAGGGACTTTCTTTTCGCCGCAATTATTAATTGGTCAGTAAATAAATGAACATGGTGCCAGGACGCTAGAGAGAAGGAATCATATGAGCAGTAAACCACACTCGACCTTATCTCAAGGCAGAGAGAAAGAACAGTATATCCTCTTTTTTGAGGAGATTGATCATGCTCTCCTTCCACTTGTGGGAGGCAAAGGGGCGAATCTAGGAGAACTGACACGCGCAGGATTGCCGGTCCCGCCTGGTTTCTGTATTACTACCGAAGCCTACCAACAGGTTGCCGAGAGGGCAGACCTGAACGAACTGCTGGACAGGTTGGCTAGTAAGGAGGGGCAGACTCATAGCGGCGAGATTACGGCGGCCATCCGTGAGCGTTTGCTACAGGTCCCATTTCCACAGGAACTTGCCGATACGGTACGTGGTGCATACTCATCTCTTGGGAAAGGCAGCCCCTTAGCGGTTGCAGTGCGCTCATCCGCCACAGCCGAGGATCTTCCCTTTGCCAGCTTCGCCGGGCAGCAGGATACGTATTTGAACATTGTTGGCGAGGATGCCCTGCTGGATGCCATTCGACGCTGCTGGGCCTCGCTCTGGACGGAGCGCGCCGTGAGTTACCGCATGAACAACCAGATTGATCCGCATACCGTCAGCCTTGCTGTCGTCGTTCAGCGGATGATCGATGTGGCGGTGGCGGGCGTCCTCTTTACCGCCAATCCACTCACGGGACGACGGCGACAGGCCGTTATTGACGCCAGCCCGGGCTTAGGAGAAGCAGTCGTTTCTGGCGCGACCAATCCCGATCATTTTGTGGTCAATACGACCAGCGGAGAGATTGTCGAGCGCCGATTCGGAGATAAACGCGTGATAATTCAGCCCGTACCAGGCGGTGGTACTCAACGCATCGAGCGCGCTGAACAGAGCGATCATGCCTGCCTTACCGATGAGCAGGTGCGGGAACTGGCCCAACTGGGGGCAAAGGTTGAGGCGCATTATCAAGCGCCGCAGGATACAGAATGGGCGATTGATAGCAGCGGGAAACTCTGGCTGACGCAGGCGCGACCGATTACAACGCTCTATCCTCTTCCAACCAACGCTCCCCAATCAGATGATATGCTACGCGTCTACTTTTCTTTTAACGTGGCTCAGGGCGTCTATCAGCCCATCACGCCAATGGGGCTCGCGTTCTTTCGCCTGATTGCATCCGCTCTGGTGCCGCTGGCAGGCTTTCCTCCAGTACAAGGAGACGCCGGGCCGCGCTTCGTTGCTGAAGCGGGCATGCGGCTCTTTCTTGACGTCACAGGAGGTCTACGCAATCCCATCGGGCGGCGCATTATCAGCTTCATACTCCCTTTCGCTGAGGCTCGTTCGTTTGCCTCAACGCAAGTCGTGCTGTCTGATCCGCGCTTGCAAGTGGTCGCCTCCAGGCGCTGGAGCTTTATACGCCGGGCGATCATGTTGGTGACGCGCCTCGGCATTCCTCCGCGTGTCCTTCAAGCAATCTTCCGTCCGGCTGTGGCGCGCCAGCGTGTGCTGGCTCTACGCGAATGGTTGCTGCGGCAGTTGTCTCCTACCCCTGACGCAAACTCGCTCGCACGACTGGGGCTGGTGGAAAGCTTTGTTCGTCATCGCCTCATTCACGTCCTGGCGTCGGTCGGCCCGATCCTACTCAGTGGTATTCTCTCCTTTGGACTGGCCGGAAAGCTGTTAGGGAAGCTGGCGACCGCTGACGAGCGGCAGACGGTGCTGCGTGGTCTGCCCTATAATCCAACGACCGAGATGGATCTTGCCCTCTGGGGCGTTGCCCAGCAGATTTCGGCCCATCAGGATGCAGTCAAATGTATGCTCGAACACTCCCTGGAGGAGCTATCCACAGGATATCATCAACAATCTCTCCCACCCGTTGTACAAAACGGCCTTGCTGAATTTTTACGCGCCTACGGGCACCGGGGCGTAGCCGAGATCGATCTGGGGCTTCCCCGCTGGTCTGAAGACCCGACGCATATTCTGGGCGCGCTCGTGAACTACCTGCGCCTGACGGATGAAGATCTGGCACCCAATGTCCAGTTCGCTCGTGGGGCGCGGCAGGCGGATGCGATGGTACAGGAATTGACGGAGCGGGCAACGCAGCGCAACTGGCTGCGCGGGCGGCTGGTCCACTTCGCTCTGAGGCGCACACGGCTCCTTATGGGGATGCGTGAACTACCAAAATTTTACCTTGTCTGGGTTCTTGCTAGAATCAGAGAGATTCTACGGCCAGTTGCCGAAGAGCTGGTCTCCGCCGGTCGCCTGCAACAATGCCAGGATCTTTACTTCCTCTCCTTTGCTGAAGCGCGAACAGCCCTTGCCGGCACAGATATGCGCTCCCTCGTTCGCGAGCGACGCGCTGTGTACGAGCGGGAGATGCATCGTCGCCACATACCGCGAGTGTTGCTCTCCGATGGTTCTGAGCCGATAGCCGCAACTGAAGGAGATACCGGGGATGCCTTGCAAGGGACTCCAGCTTCTGCCGGGCGGATTACGGCGAAGGCGCGCGTCATCCTCAATCCTGTCGGCGCGCACCTGGAGCCGGGAGAGATCCTGGTCGCGCCTTCAACCGATCCTGGCTGGACCCCGCTCTTCCTGACCGCCGGAGGGCTGGTCATGGAGATGGGAGGCTCGATGTCTCATGGAGCCGTGGTTGCGCGTGAATATGGCATACCGGCAGTCGTTGGCGTCACGGGAGCAACCGAAAAGATCCAGAATGGACAGGTGATTACGGTCGATGGCTCGCTCGGCAAGATTGTGCTGGAAGAGGGGTCTGCAAAGCAACAACCAGCAGCGGAGAAGTCCGTTTGACACCTCCTCCCCCTCTATGTTATGATCCTTTTAGTTAACGATACAAAGTATCATTTGCTGAAAGGATCATCGTTGTGCCTCCACGGAGAAACGTATCTCTATGGCTTTTACCGATGCTTGCGGTCTCACTACTCCTGAGCGCCTGCGGAAGTTCTCCGCAGCCAGGGACAGGCAACACGTCTGCGATTGCGGTGGTGGCTGCTGAGAACTTTTATGGTAATATCGTGCAACAAATAGGCGGAGATCGCGTCTCGGTCACGAGCATCTTGACCGACCCGACGATAGACCCCCATGAATACGAATCCAATGTCCAGAATGCCGTAGCTGTGAGCAATGCGCGCTTTGTCATTAAAAATGGCGGTGGCTACGATGGCTGGATGGATCGTCTGTTAGCGGCCTCGCCCAACACCGACCGCATGGTACTCACCGCCTACGATGTCGCCCCGGTCAAACTGCCCGATAACGTCCACGTCTGGTATAGCCTTGAGGATATCCGCGCCATTGCCCGCGCTATTGCCACGAGCTTGAAGAAACTGGACTCTGCTCATGCCACGGTGTTTGATCGCAATTTGCAGCAATTCGAGCAGGCGTTGATGCCAGTGCAGCAGCGCATTGATACAATGAAAGAGCGATATGCTGGTACTGCCGTTGGACTGACCGAAACGATCTTCCTTTATCAGGCAAATCCGCTTGGGCTCAAAGTCCTGACGCCTTTTGAGTTTCAAAAAGCCGTCGCCGAAGGTAATGATCCTCCCGCTGGCAGCATTATTGAGACGAACGATCAGGTTGAGCAGAGACTGATCAAGGTGCTGATTTACAATGCGCAGACAAATACGCCGGTCACAACCAATTTGCTCAACGCTGCAAAAAGACAGCGTATTCCCATCGTCGCGGTAACGGAAACGATGCCATCAGCTAAGACGTATCAACAGTGGATGCTTGACCAGCTTGTTTCCCTGCAACATGGATTACAACAACCATAGGCAAGCGAAAAGAGAAAGAGCTCCCAATGTTTACATTGCTGCAATATCCGTTTATCCAGAACGCGCTGCTGGCCGGTTCCCTGGTAGCGATTATCGCCGCCATCATCGGCTATTTCCTGATTATGCGTGGTTTGACCTTCGCGGGCCATGCGCTCTCTCATATTGGTTTTGCCGGGGCAGCCGGAGCTGTGCTGCTGGGAACTGATCCTGTTTTTGGCCTGCTGGTATTTACAGTTGGGGCAGGCGTGGGAATAGGTTTGCTGGGCAAAGAGCTGCGGGAGCGAGATATCGTTATTGGCGTGATTACTACGCTCACGCTGGCTCTCGGCATCCTCTTTCTCTCGCTCTATCGTGGCTATGCGGAACAGGCATATAGTATTCTTTTTGGGACGATCATAGGCATTAGCCAGACGGATGTGCTGATTACCATGCTCTTTAGTATCGGTGTGCTGGCACTGCTCCTGGTGCTCTTTCGCCCGTTGCTCTTTAGTTCGTTTGATCCCGAAGTCGCCCAGGCGCGCGGCGTCCCCGTAAAGTCTCTGGCGATTATTTTCCTGGTGCTGGTGGCGATCACGGTCTCTATGTCCGTTCAGGTGGTGGGGATATTACTGATCTTCACCTTGCTGGTCGGTCCGGCAGCCACCGCCACGCGTCTGGCCCAACGCCCATTGATAGCGATACTCCTGGCGATTGTATTGGGTCTGGCTTATACCTGGCTAGGTATCCTGCTCGCGGCGACTACCAGCTGGCCGGTGAGCTTTTTTATTGCGGCCCTTTCTTTTGGCGTCTACCTGCTCGTCCGGCTGCTCACGCCATTGCGAAAAGTCAGAACGCCCGGCAGGATTGAGCCATATCGTCACCATACGCTTGCATCCCCTGTCGATCCGGCTCAGCCTCGCAGAGCAGAAATGACCGGGCCGAGACAAAATTTATCCCACTGAGAGAGTAGGTTATGCTGGAATTATTGCAACACGAACTGGTACAAAATGCGTTTCTGGCTGGCACCATCGTCGCCGTCGTTACGGCTATTATGGGATATTTTGTGGTGCTGCGCGCCCAGGCGTTTGCCAGCCACGCTCTCTCCCATATTGGTTTTGCGGGCGCAACCGGGGCGGCTTTGCTCGGCACCAATGCGCTGCTTGGCATGTTTGCCTTCACCCTCGCGGCTGCCGGTGGCATGGGAGCACTCGGCGAACGGGTCAGGGGAAGAGATGTCGAGATCGGCATGGTGCTCTCGCTGGCGCTCGGCCTGGGCGTACTATTCCTGAGCCTCTATACCCAGTACGCGACAGAAACGGTCAATGTGCTTTTTGGCTCCATTCTTAGTGTGGCCCGCAACGATGTGCTGATCATCCTGGTTGGCGGCATTATCACCCTGCTCATTCTGGCATTGCTCTATCGTCCATTGCTTTTTGCCTCCATTGACCCTGAAGTTGCCCAGGCGCGCGGCGTCCCTGTACGTCTGCTCTCCATCGTCTTTCTTTTGCTGCTTGCTATCACCGTCTCTGAGGCGATACAGATTGTGGGAGTGCTGCTCGTCTTCGCCTTGCTGGTTGCTCCACCCGCTGCTGCCGAGCGCCTCGCGCGTCGTCCGCTGGCAGCCATTGGGCTGGCTATCCTGCTCAATGTCGTTTTCACCTGGGGAGGGCTCATTCTGGCTTTCGTCGGTCACTGGCCGGTCAGCTTCTATATTGCTGCGCTTGCTGCCCTCTCGTACTTTGTCGCGGTGTGGTTCAGTCAGCTCCGTCACCCGCGCCGGTACAAACCGTTCCCGCAACCTTGCCAGGAACATGGCAGGACTTTATGATGATCAGGATCTGGGAAAACTTTGCACTGGACTATTTGCAAGCTTGAGGGAGAACAGGACCCTTGACTGAACTCCTCTCCATGCGTATACTGTTCGTATGGCAAAACAAACTGTTCGACAGAGTGAACATCAATCGGAGCCGCAGGCCCCAGCCGGAGCGGCTGTCGTGCCCGCTCCTATGGTGGAGCGGGCATTCAGGCTGCTGGAGGTTTTGAGCGCGTCAGAAGAAGGCTTGACCCTTTCCGAACTGGCTCGCGTACTTGATATGAGCAAGGGAAGCATCCACGGACTGCTCAAGACGCTGGAGAGCAATCATGTGATTGAGCAATCGGAGGAGCGGCTGTATGTGCTTGGACCCAGACTGTATGATCTGGCGCAAAACTATGTGCAGAGAGCTGGCCTGCGCCGTTTCGCACTGCCTGCCATGCAGCGGCTCGCTGCCAACATTGGAGAAACGCTATTTCTGGGTCGAGTAGAGCAAGACAGTGTGCGCATTATCGAGTGTATTAAACCCGATATGGAGGCCGGGCTGGCGCCAACCCGCTTCACTCCAGACAGCACCGGTTTCGTACCCGCTCAGCCATCGCTGCACATCTCGGCACCACGCGGCACACGGGTCCATTTGCTGGCCGGGGCAACAGGACGCGTCATACTCGCCAATTGGCCCCGCGAGGAGCGCGAACACTATCTGCGAACCGCTTCCCTCCCCCGTTTTACCGCACATTCAATCATTGATCCCACCCAGTTTCTTGCAGCCGTGGAGGAAACGCGTTGCACCGGCATTGGCGAGGACCACGAAGAATATTTGACCGGAGTCAACGCCGTGGCGACTGCGATTAAAGGGCCGGACAACGCATTGGTGGCCCTGCTCTGGATCGTTGGCTTCTCTTCAAGATTCAATGAAAAGACTATAAGAAATGCAAGACAGCAGCTCCTCTGGGAAGCGACGATGATCTCGAAGGCATTAGGAGCCAGGGAGGAGGCAGAGGAAGGATTGGAGCACAGAGAAGCATCACCTGCACACTACGCTGATTAGCATAGAAAGGAGGCCGGTATGCGCGAACTTATCACCCTGCGGGTCAACGGCGAGCGCCACGAAGTGGCCGTAGTTCCCCACCACACGCTCCTTGAGGTGTTGCGCGAGGACCTGGGACTGATCGGCACAAAACATGGATGCGAGCTAGGAGAATGTGGGGCCTGCACCGTTTTGATTGACGGCACCCCCGTTCTTTCCTGTCTCACCTTGCCTGTTGAGGTTCAGGAGTGTGAGATTACCACCATCGAAGGATTGGAGCGCAATGGCAAGCTTCATCCCTTACAGGAAACATTCGCAGAACTGGGGGCGGCCCAATGTGGATATTGCACACCGGGGATGATCCTCTCCGGCGTTGCCCTCCTCAATACCTGCCCGTCCCCGACGCGCGAGCAAATGCGCGAGGCGTTGGCAGGCAATCTCTGTCGCTGTACCGGCTATACCAAAATCTACGAGGCTCTGGATGCTGCCGTTCAGCGCCTTGCATCCGCCGATGTCTCTGCCGCTCATGAAAGGGGAAACGGATGAGCAGACCGCGCAAGAACCAGCGTGCGTACCACGTTGTCGGCACCCCGCGTCCCAAAGTCGATGCGTACGGCAAAGTCACGGGACGCGCGCTCTACGCCGATGATATCATGCTACCGCGCATGCTCTATGGACGACTATTGCGTTCTCCTCACGCTCATGCGCGCATTCTCTCCATTGATGTGCGCCGGGCCTTAGAGCTACCGGGCGTGGTGGCAGTTATCACCGGCGAGGATTTACCCCAGAAATTTGGCATTCTCCCCTCCAGCCAGGATGAACTGGCGCTAGCCATCGACAAAGTACGCTATGTGGGCGATCCAGTGGCTGCCGTTGCCGCGCTTGACCCGGAAACCCTTGATGAGGCTATGAAGCTGATCAACGTGCAATATGAAGAGCTTCCCGCCCTGATGAGCATTGACGAGGCGCTGAGCCATCCAGAGGTGAAGATTAACGATGATGCGCGCATTGGCAATATTCATAAGGCCGTTGCGTATGATTTTGGCGATGTTGAAGCAGGTTTCGCTGACGCTGACTACATTCGAGAAGACTGGTTTTACTACGAAGGCAATACGCACGCACCTTTAGAGGCCCATGCCTGCGTCGCCCGTTGGGAGCCCAATCCGAGCGATCCGGTCGGCGGGAAGCTGACGCTATGGTCTTCGACGCAAACCCCCCACTACGTTCACCGCGAGTTAAGCAAGGTGTTGAAAATTCCCCAGTCGCATATTCGCGTGATTGCTCCTCCCGTGGGCGGTGGTTTTGGCGGGAAAAGCGATCCCTTCTCGCACGAAATTTGCGCCTGCGAGCTCTCTCGCCGCACCGGGCGCCCCGTGAAAATCACCTGCACGCGCGAAGAGGTCTTTCTGCTGCACCGGGGACGCCATCCGGTAAAAATGTGGATTAAGACCGGAGTAAAGCGCGACGGCACGCTGACTGCGATGCATTTCCGTTCGTTCCTGGACGGCGGCGCGTACGGCTCATATGGCATCGCCACCACCTATTACACCGGCGTCTTGCAGACGGTCACCTATCAACTGCCCTGCTATAAGTTTGAGGGCATGCGTCTCTTCACCAACAAGCCCCCCTGCGGGCCGAAACGCGGGCATGGAACGACGCAGCCGCGCTATGCAGTAGAAGTTCACATGGACAAGCTGGCACACGACCTGGAGCTGGACCCGGTTGCGTTCCGCCGCCATAATTTGATCGAGCCATATACCCGTACCATCAATGGGCTGCGTATCACCAGTTGCGCGTTAGGCGAGTGCCTGGACCAGATCGTGACACGCTCCAACTGGCACGAATTTCATGCAGCAAAGGCTGCCCCTGCCAAGAACGGGCAAAAGCACGATCCGCTCAAACGCGGCCTGGGCGTCGCAGCCTCGTCGTACATTTGTGGCGCAGGCAAACCTATCTACTGGAATGATCTCCCCCACTCGGCGGTGCAGATCAAGCTTGATCGCGGCGGCGGCATTACCGTGTATTGTGGCGCGACCGATATTGGTCAGGGCTCGACCTCGATCCTGGCCTATGTCGTGGCCGAAGAACTGGGGGTGCAGCCGGAACAGATCCACTTGGAGACGGCTGATACAACATTGACTCCGGTTGATCTCGGCTCTTACTCCAGCCGTGTTACCTTTATGGCCGGTAATGCCGCTATCGCCGCTGCTCGCAAGCTGAGGGATCAGCTCTTTATAGTAGCCGCTGAGCACTTGCAGCTAGCAGTCGAACGATTGACGGCTGCCGATGGCGTAATTTACGCCGAAGATGATCCCGGGCTGGCCCTCCCATTTGTCAAAGCCGTACAAATGGCGGAGGCGCGCTTCGGAGCTCTGGTTTCTTCCGGCTCTTATGCCCCTCCTGAGGGTATTCATGGCAATTATAAAGGGGCGGGCGTTGGCCCTTCTCCGGCTTACTCTTACTCCGCCTGCGCCGCCCAGGTCGCTGTCGATCTGGAAACAGGCGAGCTGACGGTGGAGAAGTTGTGGTTAGCCCACGACGTCGGCCAATCCATCAATCCCCTGCTGGTCGCCGGACAGGTCGAGGGAGGCGCCTATATGGGGTTTGGCGAGGCCGTGATGGAGCAGCAGGTCTTCCGCAAGGGACGGCATAAAATCCCCTCGCTGCTCGATTACAAGCTGGCGACCACGCTGGATACGCCTGAGATTGAGACGATCCTGGTTGAAATACCCGATCTGGAAGGTCCTTTTGGCGGCAAAGAGGCCGGTCAGGGGCCGCTCAATCCGGTTATCCCGGCTATTGCCAACGCAGTTTATAATGCCACCGGCGTGCGGATTGACGAGACCCCGATCACGCCCGATAAAATACTCCGAGCTATCAGGGCCGTTACAGACACGCGCACAACGCAGCGCGCACAGATTGCTCCTGTAGCTGCTCCCTCACCCTGGCCCACGCGCTTGATTACCTGGCGTCCCGAACAGGATATGGTGCAGGCTCAACCGGTACCGGCGAAGGGAGGAGATGATTAGATGTTACGTCTTCCACCGTTTCGCTATCTGGCACCCCGCAGCCTGGATGATGCGGCAAAGATGCTCGCTCAGGAGGGCGATGGAGCAATGCTGGTTGCGGGAGGAACCGATCTTTACCCCAATATGAAGCGGCGTCAATTCACGCCCGGCGTGCTCGTCGGGCTGCGAAAAGTTGCCCCCATGCAGTCCATGAACGGGACGGCAGAGCAGGGAATGCGCATTGGCGCAGGAGTAACGCTTACGGCGCTGGCAGAACACCCTGAGATCAAGGGAGAGCATGTGGTGGGGAAGAATGGCAGAGGGAGCGCAAAGACCCGCCCCTATGAGGCGCTGGCAATGGCAGCCGGTTCGGTCTCGACGCCTCAGTTGCGCAACGTTGGCACGATTGGCGGGAATTTGCTGCTGGATACGCGCTGCAATTACTATAACCAGACCGAATTCTGGCGCCACTCCATCGGGTATTGCATGAAGAAGGATGGAGAGATTTGCCTGGTCGCTCCTGGAAGCCCGCGCTGTTGGGCGATCTCTTCCGCCGACACCGCTCCCGTGCTGGTGAGCCTGCGAGCGCAAGTACGGCTCATCAGTATACGCGGTGAACGCCTTATACCCGTTCAGGAGCTTTTCCGCGACGACGGAATCGCGCCATATACAAAGGCTGCTGATGAAATATTGAGCGAGGTCATTTTGCCTCCCGCCGCTGGATGGCGCAGCGTCTATTTGAAATTGCGCCGCCGGGGTTCTTTTGATTTCCCAATTCTGGGGGTCGCGGTTGCCTTGCGTTTGATCGATGATGGGACCGTGGCTGATGCGCACATCGTCCTCGGAGCGGTTGCTTCGTACCCGGTTGAAGCAACCGAGGCCGCCGCTATGCTGGTGGGGCAGCGATTGACCCCGGAGCTCATAGACGCGGCAGCAATCGTTGCGGCTAAACGCGCCAAGCCGCTTGATAACGCCGATCTTACTATCAATTATCGTAAGCAGGTAACTCCGGTCTATATTCGGCGCGCTCTTGCTCATTTTACACAGGTGTGATCTTTTTTTGTTCTAGTAGGAAGGATTAGTTTTTATGTCAAATTTGGCAACGGCTACACGCGCTCAGATCGCCGCGCATCAAATAGAACGTCTTCGTCTTGGGCTCGCGCATATTTTGCCTCGCAATCACTTCTACCAGAGGAAACTGGCTAATATTTCGCTCCCCATCAAGAACCTTGACGATCTCAGGCGTCTCCCCTTCACCACTAAGCAAGATCTGATCACCGATCAGGAAACCAATCCGCCATTCGGCAGCAACCTCACCTATCCAATCAGCGACTATGTCCGCTTACATCAAACCTCCGGTACTACCGGGCACCCGTTGAAGCTGCTCGACACCCAGGAAAGCTGGGAATGGTGGGCGGAGTGCTGGAGCCAGGTCTATGAAGCCGCGGGGGTCAAACGCGATGATATCATCTTCATCGCCTTCGGCTTTGGCCCCTTTATTGGCTTCTGGTCCGCCTACGAAGGGGCCAAACGGTTAGGTGCATTAACTGTTGCTGGCGGGGGCATGGACTCCCTGCAACGCCTGCGCGCCATCCAGGAAGTAAAGGCCACCGTGCTGGTCTGCACCCCCAGCTACGCGCTGCGGCTGGCGGAAGTGGCGCAGGAGCATGGTATTGTTACCCACGATTCAAGTATTCGCGTGACCATTCATGCGGGAGAGCCCGGAACATCGATAGTCGCAACGCGGCAGAGGATCGAAAAGGCGTGGGGAGCGCGGGCCTATGACCATGCAGGCATGACCGAGATGGGAGCCTATGGCTTTGCCTGCTCAGAGCAGCGTGGCGTGCATGTCAACGAGCGCGAATTTATTGCTGAGATCCTTGATCCTCAATCGGATGAGCCGGTGAAAGAAGGGGAAATAGGAGAACTGGTGCTGACCAATCTGGGCAGATGGGGGACGCCGGGGCTGCGCTATCGCAGCGGCGACCTGGTGCGTCACGGGGGCTATCAATGCAAATGCGGTCGCACCTTTCTCAACCTGGACGGCGGAGTGCTGGGACGGGCCGATGATATGTTGATCATCCGCGGCGTCAATGTCTATCCTTCGACCCTGGCGGATATCTTGCATCGCTTCCCCGAAGTTGCCGAATACAGGGTCATCGTCACCAAAAAAGGCCCGCTGGACGAGATTTCCTTGCAGGTCGAATGCCCGGCTGAACTCACCACACACATTCAAGAGGAACTGCACTCATCGCTCAGCTTACGCATGCCAATTGAAGCCGTCCCCGTAGGCTCATTGCCCCGCTTCGAGCTCAAGGCCAAACGCGTGGAGGATCGCAGGTCCAAAGTCTGGTAAAGCAGTTAACCCCACAGCACCATATTTGGGGCACGCGTAAAGGCTGCGCGTGCCCCGCTATTTGGCAACCTCGCCCCAGACGGTCAGATAGAAGATCAAACCACAGAAACTACTGACCTGCATCTCTTCCATTGCTTTTTGATACAGCCGTTCTAGCTCTTGTTGGGTGGCAACGCCTGTGCGTAAAAGGAAGGGTTGAGTGAGCCTGTAAACAACCATCCAATCCTGAAATGCTTCGACATGATCTTCCATACCAGCCGAAAAATCACAGCAGTGAGCCCTTCTCTGGACATTTTTACAGCCAGCAGCGCGCAAGAGAGTGCCCAACATCGGGAGCAGTCCAAAATGATAGCCGTCGGGGGAAAAGCTTTGCCCAACCTTTTTTAATGCTGTTGCCATCAATCTTCCCAATTGTTCGCAGGCAGGGCTATTGGTCAGGGTGTTTTCACAATCGGTCAAGCGAAGCGTGCCTCCTGGACGAGCCACTCGCATACATTCTGCTAGCAATTTGGGCCAGGCTGCCGGTGGCATAAAACTAAAAATGAGCCTTGCATTGATCAGGTCAAATGAGTTGTCAGGAAAATCCAATGGCTGCAGGATATCCATCTCCTGGAAATGAACATTGGCAACGCTCTTCTCTGCGGCGTTAGCTTGGGCATAAGCAACCATTAACGGGCTGATATCAACCCCGGTGACCTGCATCGTTGGATATGCCAGCGCGACCGCCGTTGTCCACCCTCCGGGTCCGCAGGCAAGATCCAGCACATCGTGAATCGAGGATACATCTGCTCGTTCCGGGAAAAGCCCTCCCATGACGTTGGTAACAACACGGTCCTGCCGGCTCAGACGCGCCACCTCGGCAGCACTTTCTGAGTCGATCATGTAGGTATTCCGAGGCGCCTGTGGTTCTACTGACATCGTCTCTCCCTCATTTCCTTACTTTGCTGCCTGCACTTTTACGCTAAAGCAATCGATTTGGATGGTCAAATTTGCCGCTCTATTGGTAACGGAACTATTATAACGTAGTGACCTTTGGTACCGCAATATTTCTTCGTACTTGACATCTGATATTGCTATCATTTACAGTAAATAACAATATTATCTAGTTAAAGGTAGACGCGTCCCTATCTGTACGTTTGATTAGGATAAGGGTGAGTGCCAGCTATGATGAACACCTCCATGAACGCCAGGACTTATCGCTACACGGACATGATGCTGGAGCATGCCTCAGTCGGCATCGCCGTGTACGATGCGCGTGATTTACGCTTACTTGAAGCGAACACGCTTTTTATGACGATCCTCAATACGTTCCTCGATTCTCACTGGCAATGCGAGAGGGTTATCGGGCATCCCCTGACGAGTTGGGCCACGCATATCGATTTCTATGCATTAAGTGTCGTAGAAATATTCTGCACCGTTGCTGAAACAGGCGTCCCTTACCGGGGCGCTGAACTGGTTGTGACCACGGGCAAGCGCGGTACCACGTACTGGAACTGGTCGGTGAGCCCTGTACGCGACGAGGATGGGCGGGTCACTCACCTGGTTCAGACGCTCAATGACGTGACAGAACAGGTCCTGGCACGCCGCAAAGCCGAACAGGCTCAGAACGCGCTCAGTCGTACTCATAGCGCGGTCGAAGCCGAGCGCCGACGCCTGGAAGTGGTTGAAACGGTAGCCAGGAGCGTGCGCGAATACCTGGATACAGAGCACATCGGCAATATCGCCCTCGATGCCATTGCAGAGCATTTTCAGGCCGATGGCTCATGCCTGCATATCGCAGACCACGCTCAGCAGGTCCTGCGGCTGGTCTGCGCTCGTCAGCAAGAGGGCGGCGATCCAGAGGGGTGGAAGTCGATGGAGTATATCCCCTTCGAAAGGACTATTGCAGGAAAGCAGACATGCCGGCAACGAGAGCCCATTGTGCTGGAAGATCTACAGGTGGCGGCGGAGATGGGGCTCTTCAACAAGAAGAATCCGTTAGTCGCGGTTGGCGTGCGCGGCTATGTTTGCGTTCCCCTCTGGTTCGGGGATCGTTTTGAAGGAACGCTCTGTGCAAACTTCACCAGGCCGATTTGTCCTGATGGGCCAGAGGTGAAAGCGCTGGTCGGCAGCGGAACGCACCTGGCGGCAGCCTTAGCGCATGCTCGTTTGCACAGTTCCACAGCAAGGGAGCAAACGCGTCTGCTCTCTATCCTCGATCAACTCCCCGAAGGCATCCTGATTGCCGATATTTCCAATAGCACCATCACCTACGCCAATCTGGCAGCAGCGAACATTCTTGGACTGTCGCTCGACGAGCTGCTTTCCACTCCCCTGCATCGCCACCCCTGGTCGCACGCTTACACCGGGCAATCGATTGATGGCAAGCCCATCCTCCCCTGGAATTTTGCCGTCATTCGCGCTTTAGGGGGAGAAACTATCAAAAGTAAAGAAACCCTGGTCATCAAACCATGCGGCACCAAGATCGTGACCCTCACATCGAGCGCCCCTCTCTACGCCAACAACGGAGCCATGACCGGAGCCATGATCGTGTTTCAAGATGTGACCGCGCAGAAGAGCCTTGAGCAGCATAAAAACGACTTCCTCTCCATTGCGAACCATGAACTGCGCACGCCTATCACCATTATCCAGGGATTTGCCGAAATTCTGCAATTGAAGGCAACTCAAGATCAGCCGCTGGACTCTTTGACCCAGTACGCACTCACCAGCATCACGGAGCAGAGCCAGCACCTTACCCACTTGATCGAAGAGATGCTTGATATCTCTCGCATCGAACAGGCTCAATTGGTCTTGCGGCGCACCCCCTGCGACCTGCTGAGCATTCTGGCACGCGTCATTGATAGCCAGTCGATTACCACGCGTCAGCATCAGTTGCACCTGGTGCTGGATGGTCTACAAACTACCGATACGCTGATAGCCTACGCTGATGAGGAGCGTATGGTGCAGGTTTTCAATAACCTGATCAGTAATGCCATCAAATATAGCCCGGCGGGAGGCGAGATCGAAATCGGCTTACGGCATATGCCGGAGAGAGCCACCGAAGTTTTGATCTGGGTCAAGGATCACGGCATCGGCATCGCGGCTAACGAGATACCTAATATTTTCAAGCGGTTCCACCGCGCCAGCAATCTGGACCGTTCCCTGAGCGGCTTTGGCATCGGGCTTTACCTGGTCAAAGAGGTCGTAATCCGTCACGGGGGAAGGGTCTGGGTTGAAAGCCAGGAGGGACAGGGCTCGACCTTCTATGTCATCCTGCCCCTCAACGTCTGACACTCCCCATAAGGAATCGCGAGCGGGCAGTGAGAATGCCCGCTCGCCTGTCATTTGCCAAAGAATGTAAAATCAGCCATTATCATTAGCCTCTTTTTTGATTTACCTCTTGTTTATGGGCAATAACGTTGCAGCATATTAGCAAAATCGGCAATAGAAGCGAAACGATCTTCTGGCCGCTTTGCCAGGGCGCGCAATAACACATTGTTGACGGCAGGCGAAAGTGCCGGGTTGAACGTGCTGGGGGGCTGCGGCTGCATGTTGATATGCAGACGTTTCATGATATGCTCAGCATTGCCCTGGAATGGCGGGCGGCCAGCCAGCAGTTCATACGCAATAACGGCCAATCCATACTGGTCCGAGGCAGGAAACGCCTGGCTATGCCACCGCTCGGGAGCCATATAGGGGTACGCCTCATGCGTCCTGGAAAAGAACGTCCCATCTTGAGAGATGGCAAAGTCTGCCAGCAGCACATGCATATCGCGCATATTTTTGACTTTGTCGCGAATAATAATGTTCGATAGCTTGATATTCTGGTATGTCACCTGGCGATCATGCACATATTGCAGCGCGTCAGCCAGTTGCGAAATAATATAGCTCACTTCGCGCGGGACAAATGGCTTGCCACCGCCGAACTTATGCAGCCAGTCGGCCAACGAGCCTTCCTCGTAATACGGCATGGTCTTGTACACAAATGGATTGCCACTCACATAGGATTTTCCGCTGTTCCAGAGGGGGAGAATATGTGCATGATTCAGGGAATGAACAAGATCAACCTCTTGTTGGAAAAAGTTTGTTTCATCTAGAGAAGCGTCCAGGACATGATACGGGATAGAATTTGTCTGGAGCGCCTTGAGCGCAATTTGCTGTTCACGCAGACGATCATAGGTTTGATAGACATTGCTGTGGGCGCTATCGCCGATCTTGGATTGAATGTGGTACCGCCCGAGATTTTGCCCTTCCAGCGAGATTCTCACCACGTCGCTCTTCTTTTCATCCACTCTCTGCTGATACGCCGGGGGCAAAGCCGTTCTTGAGGTTAAGATCGGGGTGGGGGTCTGAGCAATGGAGGTATGGTATATGCCACTGGACGTTGATGGCGAAGGAGATTGAGGCGCAGTGGTATTGAGCCCCCCGGAAGGTGGGAATGGGGTCCTGGGGCCAGAGGGAGGTGGCACGAAGGTGTTTGGCGCTGGTGATGGCGGCCAGCCACCGACTGATTGCGGCTGCTCGGGGAAAGACATACCAGGGAATTGACGCTCAGGAGGAGTGGGGGAACGTAGTTTGATCAGGGGAACATCCCAATTATATTTTTGATAGATCTGCTGCAACAGACGCTGTAGGAAGAGGCGATTGGACGTATCCTCTTGCCCTAAGATTACAGCGAAGGGAATATAGGGGTTGCGCAAAAAATACGTAAAAGCTTCCAGCGCGGTGCCCATTGTCATCGACCGATACCCTGCGCCCGACAGTAAGTGGGCGAGGAACAACGCCTGTTGTTCCTGAGCATCAATCACTAAAATATTGCGATAATCGGGTGTTTCTCTGCCACTCCCCCTTGCCTGATTGAGCACTTGCTGCAATAGTGTCAATAACGCATGCCGCGCGTCCTCAGGTTGATTGAGCGAAAATAGAATATCGTGCGTCTCAATATGCATCATGCCTCTTCTCCTCTCACAACGGCTTCTCTGGAAAGGACTGCTTCCCTATAGTGTACAGGTGATCGGCTCTATAGTCGAGTTCTTTCCATTTTTCTACCCACAAGGGGGATATGGGTCCTCAAAAGAGCATACAACATGATTGCAGAAGCCCGTTCTACTGCTAAAATGCCCCTTACCATAATAGTACATTGTCAATAAGTTATAGGGATAAATTACACTAGTAGCCGATAATTTGCAACCCTGAACTCCTCAATGGAGTTCAGGGTGATGAGATGTTATTCAAGCGGGGCGGTAAGCTCAAGCTGGACGCCATCGGGATCGTTGAAGCTCAAAATAGTAATCCCAAAGGGCGGCAGATCAGTGATCTCCCCGTGTACGACCCCTCGTTCCTTGAAAAGAGCTGCGGCTTTGGTAAGCTCTTCACGGTTGGCGACCGAGAAGCTCAAATGATCTAACCCGACCCGATGAGGGCTAAAGCGATCATTTATAGGGGCAAGGTTAGCATCCCAGGGAAGGGTAAGGCCCAGCAAAATATTTCCGTTCGTGAGGACAACTCCCGGCGGGAGTTCAGCCGCAACGTGGAAATTGAGCAAGCCGGTATAGAATTCGCGAGAGCGGGCAACATCGGTGACAATTAACCGAATGTGATGGATTCCAGCGGTGGTGATTTTTGCAGACATGGCATCTCCTTCCGTATACTCATTGCTACCGACGAAATAAGAGGTGTTATCAGTGTATCTCACTCACATACATTACGCTACCTTTTAGGAGGATCGTTACTCTCTCGTACACAAAAATAGGGGTGTCTACCACAAAGGCCAGAGAGGAGAATAATTAATAATAGCGGTGCGACCTAACCATACGCTAACAAGCGCATGCTACACTATTTTGTGGTAATAGGTACAGCTACGGCAGGCAAGAAGCGGGCCGTTCAATTTCCAGGAGGTTCATAAGAAGTATGCTGATTGAATCAAATAGCAGCCACGCCTCCTGGTCCTGCCACTCGCTGAGCGGATGCGGCTTTCTGGACCTGACCAGCGGGGCTGAGCTGGCGCGTCAAATGCGTCAGGATGCACTCATTACACAGGCAATGGGCGGCTTATTTCCAGAACATCCCGATCTTTCGCAGGTTGGACGCGTGTTGGATATTGCCTGTGGCCCGGGAGAATGGGCCTTAGAGATGGCCTTTACTTACCCTGAAATCGAGGTTGTGGGCATCGATCCTGACAAGCATATGGTCGCCTACGCCCATGCGCAAGCAAAAGTGCAAGGGCTGCATAATGTCTCTTTCCAGGTAATGGATATTGCAAAGCCACTACGGTTTCCCACGAACTCCTTTGATATCGTCAATGCCCATATGATCGCCCCCTACCTCTCCTGTGAGGAATGGGGATGCGTCGTGAAAGAATTTATGCGGGTCGTCCGGCCCGGAGGAATGCTTCGGTTGACCGAGTGCGATGAGCCAGGCAGAAGCAACAGCCTCGCGTACGAAACCCTCAAGCAGCTTTATGGACGAGCTTTTTCACGCAATGGGCAGAGCTTCCACCCTTTCCCGGATGGTCCGCATATCTGTATCACCCCCCTGTTGAAGCAATTTGTGTGCGAGGCTGGCGGCATTCATGCTCGTCAGAAAGTCCACGTCCTCAACTACTCAGCGCAAGAGCGAGCGTTTCTTAGCAACTACGAGAATATCAAGGTACTTTATAAACTCGGGCAACCCTTCCTCCTTAAAATGGGCGTAGCAACGCAGGAACAGGTGGATCGGCTCTACGAACAAATGCTGATAGACATGCTCTCGGACGATTTCTGTGGCCTCTGGTATTTCCTTACCGTATATGCTGAGAAACCGGCATCGCATCCACCGATTTAATCAAGCAGGGAAATGATATTATTGGGAATGGGTAGTGGTACCTTCTTTGTTCCAGGCTCTTGCCGTTGAAAAAGCGTATCCATACAATGCTTGAGCTGCGTCAGAACGGGTCGTGTTTTGTTCGACGGCGGCAGGTGGATCAGGTAAAGCGGGCAGGCGGCCTGCTCCAAAAGTTGTTGTTTCATCTTGAAGGCGAGTAAAGCTGATGCGTTTTGTTGAGAACAGAGCAAAATCCCATCGCAGCTCATCTCCTGGACGAACGCATTGATACAACGTACGACGTCGTATGTGACAATCTCAAAGCGTTCTATTGGCACGGTAGCTCGCTTTGCTTTGTATTGGATCGCTTCCAGGAAGTCATTAGCCTGAGCTACAGCTTCCGGGCGTAGCCCATTCGAGCGTTGTTGCTCTGGAAGGTATATGACTGCCAGAGCAATCAGCGTCGCATGACAACTGCTGGCAAACTGTACTGCACACTCCATAGCCTCCATATTGATGCCATCTGTGAATGGCAACAGCACGCGCCTGATCTTCATCACCGCTTCTCCTTCCCATGATGCCAAAAATTGATCGTTCTGGCAACAAAATATCCATGTTTCACACTCCCTTGCAGTGTATCTCAGGCTTTATCAACGTACGCTCAGAGAAAAAGAAAACCTCCTCAATGTTTGCTCAAGAGGAACTAACGTAATATTAAATGTAAAAATGGAAATCCACGACTACTCGTCCTGAATAGCCTGTAAAGAGCTGGCGGCTCAACGAGCACAAGCGATAAGAACGCGCCTGAAGACTCCATTAGCCATGTACTAATCTCCAGATTTTCTCCGGTCTGAGCGGCATATCTATCGTCTTGATGCCAAGAGGGGCGAGCGCATCCAGCACAGCATTCACGACTGCGGGCGGGGCGCCAATACAGCCCGCCTCACCAACGCCTTTTGCTCCTAATGGATTGTTCGGTGAGGGAGTCTCGATAAAATCGGTGACGAAGCGGGGAAGCTGCCCGGCAAGCGGCAAGGTGTAATCCAGCAGCGTACCGGTGAGCAACTGCCCATCCTGATCATAGAACATTTCTTCATAGAGGGCCTGGCTGATCCCCTGCGCAAGGCTGCCGTGGATCTGAGCCTCCGCCAGGTAGTGATTGAGAACGCGTCCACAATCATCCACGGCCACATAGGTCAAAACCTGCACTTCGCCCGTTTCAGTATCGATCTCGACGACGGCGAGATGAGCGCCGGAAGAGTACGTCGCACCCGGCGAACTAAAATCACGCCACGCTGCCAGCCCTTCGATAGGCGTACCATTAGCGGGATTGGGAGCTTCTCGCTCGATCAGCTCTGGCTGTTCCTCCACCATACGAGCCAGCTCGCCCAGTTCAAACATACGCGACGGCACGCCCGCGACGACGATTCGACCATCTTCTATGTCGAGATCCGCAGGTGTGGTCTCCCAGAACTGTGCCGCGAGCCGTAGAGCCTTCGAGCGCACCGCCTCAGCCGCCAGTAAGACAGCAGAGCCAGCCGTCTGTGTGATACGGCTGCCGAACGTGCCGATACTAAAGCCTGGCAGGGTCGTATCGTTCAGGCGAACCTCCACTCTGGAAGCAGGAATATGCAAGACGGAGGCTACAATCTGGGCAAAAGCGGTGAAGTGTCCCTGACCGTTATGAGAAACGCCGCTCTGTACAAGAATCGTGCCATCACGCCGGATACGCACCGTCGCAGCTTCATGCAAGGTATTTGCTCCGGCAGCGCCACCCCCTGACAGTTCGATAAACGTCGCCAGACCGATCCCTAGCAGCCTGGTGCCAGCCCGGTCACGATACGCGCGTTGTTTCGCACGCCAGCCTGCGTAATCAGCCAGCTCAAGCACCCGCTCAAAGGCTGCCTGATAATTACCGCTATCGTAGAGAAGCCCTGTGATAGTTGTATGAGGGAAAGCCTGAGAGGGAATAAAATTGCGGCGGCGCACCTCAGCGGGATCAAGACCCAGCTCATGGGCAATACGGTCCATCGTGCGCTCCAGGATATAAGTAGCTTCGGGTCGCCCTGCGCCTCGATAGGGAGCCGTCACAGCCTTATTGGTAAATACCCCCACCACCTTGCTCTCCACTGCCTGCACCTGATAGGGGCCGCAGAGCATTGATGGTACACGGATGGGTACCATAGCGGTAGAGGAGGCGAGAAATGCGCCGAGATCGGCTACAGAGTGTATGCTTAACCCGAGCAGCCTGCCATCATTCTGAAAAGCTGCCTCGACTGAGCTGATCTGCCCACGCCCCTGCGATTGAGCCTGCAAGTTCTCGCTACGATCCTCAACCCATTTGACAGGACGCCCCGTTTTGATTGCCAGCAATGCCGCAATGATCTCTTCCCCCAGCAAGTTATTTTTAGCGCCAAAGGCTCCGCCAACATCGGCATTCTGTACGGTGATGAGGCTGCGATCAATACCGAGGAACCGCGCTAGCGTGTCACGGAAGCGAAAAACGGACTGGGACGAGACCCAGGCCCGTAGCTCCCCGATTCTATCGTGGGAGCTGCTTCCATCGTGGGAGCCGCTTGCCGCATCAAATTCGAACAGACAGGCTCGCGGCTCAAGTGAAGCCGGGGCGAGGCGCTGATTAACCACACGCAGGTGAACAACCCTGTCTGCATGCTCGAACGCAGCCTGAATGTCTCCCCAGTTTGCCTCCTGCGAAAATGCGATATTGGACTCATCATAAAGCAGCGGCGCCCCAGGCTCAAGAGCTGCTTCGGGGTCGGTTACTGTCGGCAATACTTCGTAGGTAACATCGACCAGATCGCGAGCATCCAGGGCGATAGGATAGCTTTCGGCTAAAATTACGGCGACAGGATCTCCCACATAACGCACACGCTCCACGGCTAACGGTCGCCGTTCCGGCCTTCGCAACCCCGGCAATGGCATAATGTCCAGTGTGGGCAGATCGCTTACCAGTTCCGCGCCGCCGAATGCCGCGATGACTCCTGGCAGCGAACGCGCCGCATCGAGCTGGATACCGCTAATTTTTGCGTGAGCATAAGGGCTGCGTACAACTACCATGTGCGCTGCCATTTGCCCTGAAGGAAGTCGTATATCGTCAACATAGTGGCCGCGACCGGTGATGAGCGCATAATCTTCTCTGCGGCGCTCTGATCCTGCTGTCTGAATGTGTTTACTCATGAGCTATCTGTATCCTTACAGGCAGGGGCAAGCCCTGCCCCTACCATCGATGATCCGACCGCTCTGGCTGGCGGGGTGGTCTGTAGGGGCAATCCCTTGCGGTTGCCCTGCGTCCTATTGGGTGATCAACAATGCAGACGTGGTGGCAGGGCAGGCGCAAGGCACAGCCCCTACGGTGATCAACAATGCAGACGTGGTGGTAAATCGCGCTCCGCCGGAAAGGTGTCCAGGAAGGTCTGCGCAAACTGAACCAGCCGGTATACATCCGCGAAGTTCGTGACCAGGCCGAGCGAGACGCGTACCGCGCCCCCGTTCTGCATCCCCAGATCGGCGAGAAACTGATCCCAGCTCAACGTTTTTTCCGCTCCTAAGAACTGTGGGAGTGCGTCCTTCGCCCCCTCATGGAAGGCGTGGTGGAGCGCCTCTTTCGAGAGATTGAAGACCGCTTCCCCCGCGCCAGGGTTACAAAAGCAGCCAGTACGCAAGGAGAGATGGATATCGCTGGCTCTACGGTCAATCACGCGTTCATCAATCATAGACCCGTCCGGTGTTAAGAAATTAAGGGCGATGGTCCCGCCGCGTCTGTCAGTGGTATGCGGGCCATAAACTTGCACCAGCGGCGTGCCATTGCTATGACGCAGGGAGAGCAGCGTATCAAGCAGCCAGCTCGTCAGAATCTGCACTCGTTCATGGATCACTTCCATCCCGATGGCTTGCAGATGCTTCAGGCCAATTTCAACGGCAGGAAGACTGAGATAGTTGAGCGTTCCGTCCTCAAAAGCCTCCCCTCCTGAAAGCAGGACATACCCATCGCCCTGCACCGAAATGCCCCAGACCGTTCCACCCGCGAACCAGGGACGCTGCAAGGTGTCCAGAGCAGCTTTCCGCGCCAGCAGGCAGCCAACGCCGGTTGGATAGCCAAACATTTTGTAGAACGAAAGCGGGATAAAATCCGGGTGCCACCGGGAAAGGTCCAGGCGGTTTGTGGGCACAAAGGCGGCCCCATCCAGCAGCACATGCCATCCTCTCGCCTGGGCCTCCTCAATCCATTTCAGCGGATGCTGCACCCCGGTGAAATTGGACTGCGCCGGATAGGCAAATAAGCGATGAGCGCCCCGATTGTCCTGCGCCAGCAACAAATCAAGCAGCGTCTCCTCCACGCGCAGGTCGGGCGCCATGACGGGCAGATAGGTAAATGACGCACCTTTGGCGCGTGCAAATTCACGAATGCCATTGACGGAGTTGTGGTTATCGAAGAGCAGGAGAAACTGCCCTCCAGACTGGAAGGGGTACGCCTCGCCGACCAGTTTCAATGCCTGGCTGGCGTTGGCGGTGAAGATGACGTCATATTCATCGGGGGAGGCATGGAAAAAATTCAGCACACTGGCACGCGCCCGCTCGACCAGTTCTGTTGAAGCTCGCGATGTGGGGTTGAGCGAATGGGGGTTGCCAAAGACATGGTGGCGCAGCAAGTCAAAGTGCTGACGAAGCTGACTCTCGGCGTAAAGCCCACCGCCCGTATAATCAAGATAGGTATGCCCCAGCTCGTCCAGGCGGGCGTATTCTTTCGCCCGCAATACATCAAGTGAGGAGGTATGTTCAAAAGCCGGGTAAGCCTGCCGAAACGCCCGCTCTGCCTCATGCATTGCTGTTGTCTCGGAGTGGATGGGGCGGCCTGTATCCTTCGCTGCTCCGCTCATTTCATCGATTCCTTTCCTAAAAGTTGCATCTCGATAATGTAGTGTAGCATATTCGATGAAAGTAATTTGGCTCCATTTGTACCATTTTTGCTAAGACTTGAAAAATCAAAATAAATTTGGTATGATCAATAGACAATCAGGTGAATTGACCAGTCACAGGATCAGGGACCATCAAGGGAGTGGGGAGAAGCTTGTATACACCAATTCAAACCGTAAGAGTTTTTGAGCAGGTTGCCGAACAAATCGAGAAGCGCATCCTGGACGGCGAGTTGCGCAGCGGCGACCGCTTGCCCACCGAGCGCGAGCTGGCCGAGCAGTTTCAGGTTAGTCGGACGGCTGTCCGTGAAGCCATGAAGATTCTGGCGCAAAGAGGGCTGGTGGATATGCGGCCCGGTCGCGGAACAATAGTCATTGATGGCGCGCATCGGGCCATGCAGCACTCGATCAATCTAGCAATGAAGCTCAAGTTAGGCGAGGTTGGCGGCTCGGATAATCTCGTCGAGGTGCGCGAGATCCTCGAAACCGAAATTGCCGCTCTGGCCGCGGCGCGCGCCACAGAAAAAGAGATCGCGGTTATGCGCGAGGCCGTGAAGGTGATGGATGAAAGCCTCGATGACGCCGATACATTTATCGTTGCCGACAATATTTTTCATGAGGCTCTGGCAAAAGGGACGCAGAACACCCTTATCCTGATCCTGGTCAATTCGATTGTGAGCTTGCTGAGCGAACAACGCAAGCAGATCTTTGAGGTGGAAGGTGGTCCGCAGCGCGGTCAGATCCACCATAAAGATATTCTCGAAAGTATCATCAGGCATGACCCGGAAGCCGCTCGTGAGGCTATGCGCGCCCACCTGCGTCAGGTGCGCCAGGATGCCGCTTTCAGTACCCTCAAGCCGGTCGAGTGAGCCATTGGCTTGCTGCGCCTGACTTGAGGAGCAATATACGCATCAAACCCTAAGGTGTCAGGTGGAAACGTCATCATCACTGTAGGAGATATTTTATGGCTAATCTTGGCTTTGTGGGACTGGGGGCGATGGGCGGTCGCATAGTCAAGCGACTGCTTGATGCCGGCCATACCGTCACCGGCTATAATCGCACAAAAGCGAAGGCTCAGTGGCTGCTCGACCAGGGGATGCGCTGGGGAGAGACCCCGCGTGCGGTTGCCGAAGCTGCTGACATTATTTTTACGATGGTTAGCAATACCGTCGCGTTATACGAGGTAACCGGCGGGGATAGCGGTATCCTGGCGGGCCTGGGAAAGGGCAAGATCTACATCGACATGAGCACGATCAGCCCGGCTGCTTCCCAGAAACTCGCCGTTCAGGTTGCTGAAAAGGGGGCACACATGCTCGATTCCCCTGTATCGGGTAGCGTGATTACCCTCGAACAAGGGAATCTCTCGCTGATGGTCGGAGGCGAAAAAGCCATCTTCGAGCAGGTGAAACCGGTTTTGCTGGACATCGGCCCGAAAGTGACTTATATGGGTCCCAACGGGTCCGCGGCCCTGATGAAGATCGCTCTTAACCTTAATCTTCAGGTACAGATGATGGCCTTCTGCGAAGGGCTGCTGCTGGCTGAGAAAGGAGGCATTCCCCGGGAAACCGCGCTTGAAGTCATGCTAAACAGCGTGATCGCGTCTCCCTCGTTGAAGTATCGCACGCCGTTTATTCTCTCTATGCCAGACGAAGCCTGGTTCAACGTGAATATGATGCAGAAAGATATGCTGCTGGCGCTGGAGATGGGCCGGGAACTGGACGTGCCACTCCCCACGACGGCGGTCAGCAACGAATATCTGACGATTGCTCGGGCGATGGGGCTGGCGGAGCAAGATTTCGCCATTACCCATAAAGTGCTGGCAAGACTATCCGGTTTAGACGAGTAATTTAGCAGGGTTACGGCCAGTCATTGCCCTATTATGGACACGCTAAAGCGGGGGGAAGGCGATAAATCGCACCTGGACGCGATAAATCTGGTTCCTACGGTAAGATTTATGGCTTGCCCCTCACCCTACGGAGAACAGCAATGTCGCAACCTAAGGCATCCGGTTCGGATGAAAAGGTCATCACCAGCCCGAATGCTACAGAGCAAGGACGCTGGCTATCGATGTACGAGCAAATGCTCAAAATCCGTATTTTTGAAGAGCATGTGAACCAGTTGTATCTTAGCGCCAAAATGCCCGGCCTGGCTCATCTCTACATTGGCGAGGAGGCGATAGCTGTGGGGGTATGCGCCGTCCTGCGTCGCGATGACTATATCACCAGCACGCATCGCGGGCACGGCCACTGCCTGGCAAAAGGGGCCTCCGTTGACCGTATGTTCGCTGAACTGCTGGGTAAGGAAGCTGGCTATTGTCGTGGCAAGGGCGGTTCCATGCATATCGCGGACCAGGATACAGGCAATCTAGGCGCGAATGCTATTGTGGGGGGCGGCGCGCCTATGGCTACCGGCGCGGCTCTCTCCTGCAAAATGCGCGGCAGCGATCAGGTGGCCATCTGCTTCTTCGGCGATGGCGCGCTCGGACAGGGCGTCTTGTACGAAGTGATGAATATGGCCGCGCTCTGGCAGCTCCCTGTAATTTACGTCTGTGAGAACAACCAGTATAACGAATACACCCACAATGCCGAGACGACCGCCGGCGAGATGAGCACGCGAGCCCGCACATTCGGCATCCTGACCAGAGAAGTGGATGGTCAGGACATTCGCGCGGTCTACGAGACGGCGCTGGCCCTGGTGACGCGCGCACGGCAAGGCGAAGGACCGGCCTTTATGCTCTGCGATACCTACCGCTACATGGGACACCACGTCGGCGATATTCAGCGTTCCTATTATCGTTCCCGCGAAGAAGAAGAACGGTGGAAAACTGAACGCGATCCGCTGAAACTGCTCGCAGACTGGCTGATTGAGCAGGGAATGGCCGACAGAGGCACATTTGATCAGATCGAACAGCGGGTGCAGGCTGAGGTCGAGGCAGGGGAACAATTCGCACTCAGCGCACCGTACCCGGACGGAAGCGAGGTAGAGCAAGATGTCTATGCCTAGCACCACCACCAGTCAAAGCCTCGGCCCGGGTGTGCGCGAGCTTACTTTCGGCCAGGCTATCCGCGAGGCGCTGGCCGAAGAGATGCGGCGCGACCCGCACATCTTTATCATGGGCGAAGACGTCGCTGAGGCTGGCACGCCATTCAAAGTGCTCTCAGGGCTGGTTGAGGAGTTCGGAACCGCCCGCGTGATCGATTCACCCATCTCGGAAGCGGGCATCACCGGATTGGGCGTGGGCGGAGCAATGACCGGCATGCGTCCCATCATCGACATTATGTTTGGCGACTTCATCACCCTCGCTCTGGACCAGATCGTCAACCAGGCCGCCAAAGTTCATTACATGTCCGGCGGCAAGCTCAGGGTCCCGCTGGTTGTGCGCACAACGCTGGGGGCCACTCGTCGTTCGGCAGCGCAGCATAGCCAGAGCCTCCACGCCTGGGTCAGCCATATTCCCGGCTTAAAAGTTGTTCTCCCTTCAACCCCCTACGATGCCAAAGGGCTGCTGAAAACGGCCATCCGCGACGATAACCCGGTGATCTTCTTCGAAGACAAGATGATGTACCAGTTAAAGGGGGCCGTGCCAGAGGGCGACTATACCATCCCCTTTGGCGTAGCTGATATCAAGCGAGCAGGCACCGACATTACCATCGTAGCCACAAGCAGCATGATACAGGTCGCATTGGAGGCGGCAGAGAAGCTAGCAGAGCTTAATATCAGCGCAGAAGTCGTTGACCCGCGCACAACGTTCCCGTTGGACAAAAACACCCTGATCGAATCGGCGAAAAAGACCAGTCGCGCCATCGTGGTTGATGAGGGCTACGAACGCTACGGCGTCACCGCCGAAATCGCAGCAGTGATTGCGGACGGAGCATTTTACTACCTGGACGCTCCGGTCAAACGCCTGGGAGCCATGAACGTGCCGGTGCCGTTCTCGCCAGCGCTGGAGGACCTGACCGTCCCCACCGCTACGACTGTCATGGAAGTTGCAAAAACATTATGCGGAATCCCGTAGGGTCCCGATTTATCGCGACCGGCGATTTATCGCCTTCCCGCCCATATCGGCTGCCCGACGCATTGGCGGGAGACATCTAAAGGAGCAACATGATGGCAATCAGAACCTATGGTCTGATGGGAGTAGATTGGGAAGAGCGCGTAAATTTTGAACGCTTGCGCACCGAACGCCTTGCACGCATCAAACAATTGCTCAAAGAGTCAGAGATGGGGGCGTTACTCTGCTTTGATATGAACAATATCCGCTACATTACCGCGACCCATATAGGAACGTGGGCAATGGACAAGCTGGCTCGTTTCTCCCTTCTCCCACAGGATGAAGACCCGATTATGTGGGATTTTGGCTCAGCCGCCCGCCACCACCAGCTTTACTGTCCCTGGCTCGGGGAGCGTTCGCGCGCCGGTATTTCCACACAACGAGGCGCGATGTTGCCCGAATCTGGCAGGGCTGAGGATGTGGCGAAAAAGATCCGCATCGAGTTGGAAGAACGCGGACTGCTTCACGAACCGCTCGGCGTGGATGTGATTGAATTGCCGGTCCTCTTTGCGTTGCAAGCCGAAGGCATTAAAGTGGTGGATGGGCAGCAACTGATGCAACAGGCGCGTCTGATCAAAACGCGCGATGAGATCACCTTGCTTGCCACCGCCTGTATGATGGTCGATGCTGCTTACGATGAACTCTATCGTGCTCTGCGTCCCGGTATACGCGAAAACGAGTGCGTGGCCCTGGTCAACAAGGTGCTATATGAGCTGGGTTCCGAACACGTTGAAGGCGTCAATGCGATCTCGGGCGAACGTTGTAGTCCACATCCGCATGTCTATACCGACCGCGCCCTGCGCCCAGGCGACCCGGCCTATTTCGATATTCTACACAGCTATAACGGCTATCGCACCTGCTATTACCGCACCTTTGCGGTCGGCAGCGCATCGCAGGCCCAGGTCGATGCCTATAAGTATTGCCGCGATATCCTGGATCGGGCCATCAGCGCCATTAAGCCTGGCGTCACCACTGCCGATGTGGTCAGGCTCTGGCCCAGAGCGCAAGAGTTTGGCTTCCCCAACGAAGAGGCCGCTTTCGCCTTGCAGTATGGTCATGGCGTGGGGCTTTCGATCTGGGAAAAACCTATTTTCAGCCGCCTGGTTTCGCTCGATCATCCAGAGGTGATTGAAGAGGGGATGGTGTTCGCGCTTGAGACGTTCTGGCCCGCCTCCGATGGCTGGTCGGCGGCACGTATCGAGGAACAGTTGATTGTGACCAAAGATGGCTGCGAGGTAATCACCCGTTTTCCGGCGGAGGAGCTACTTGTAGCGGGCGTGCGGTATTATACAGTAAACGGACCGCTACCCACAACGCGCGAAACCCAGTCCAACCTCAACGCGCAAACGTCGTAGGGATGCAATTGATCGCGTCCGTCGGGGGCAGGCTGTAGCCCCTACAGCAGGAGGCAAACGATGGCGACCAATGTAATCTTGCCTGCGCTGGGCATGGCGCAAGACACTGGCAAGATTGTGCAGTGGCTGAAAACCGAAGGTGAGCAGGTTGCAAAAGGCGAACCACTGCTGGAAATCGAAACCGATAAGGCTACCGTCGAGGTGGAGGCACCGGCAGATGGCGTGCTTGCTCACATAACGGCTGCCGCAGGCGAGGATATCCCGGTGGGACAGGTCATTGCCACGATTCTTGCTCCTGGCGAGGTCGCTCTGCAAGCCAATGCCGCGCCAGATCAACCATCAGCTTCTGATCAACGCGTGGGAAGAACCGCGACTCCGCTCGCCTTGCGTATCGCTGCCGAGCATAATCTCAATTTGCATGAGGTCCAATCGGCGGGCAAGCGCATTCAAAAAGCTGATGTGCTCGTCCATCTTCAGAAGCAGGACAATGCCACATCAACGCGCCTGGTACCCGCATCCCCCAAAGCGCGCAGGCTGGCCGCCGAGCAGGGGAAACAGCTAAGCGCGATCAACGGTTCGGGACCAGGGGGAGCCGTATTGGCAGCAGATGTTCTCGCCACAACAGTCGGGGTTGTAGGGGCCGGGCTTGCCCTTGCTCCCGCAACCGATGGATTGTCTGCCCTCCCTACGGCTGATGCGCAGCCGTTGAGCAATATCTGGCGTATTATGGCGCAGCGCACAACGCAGAGCTGGACAACCATCCCACATTTTTCCCTGGTACGAGAGGTCAATGCCAGCCGCCTGATCAGTTGGCGCAAAAGCTGGGAGCGCCTCCACGCGGGCAACAATGGCGTTGCCATGCAGGCTGCCAGAGTGACCTATACCGACTTGCTGGTGAAAATAGTGGCGGCGGCATTACGGCTCCATCCTCGTCTCAATGCACTCTGGAACGAGCAAGGCATCGCGCTCCAGCGAGAGATCCATGTCGGGCTAGCCGTTGCCGTTGAAGCGGGACTGGTCGTTCCGGTGATTCACCAGGCCGATAAGCTCACGCTGGACGGGATCGCGCAGCAACGCACAGCGCTGGTGGAAAAAGCGCTGGCGGGAAAGCTCCGGCCTCAAGACATTAGTAATGGCACCTTCACTATCAGCAACCTCGGTATGTATCATGTGGATGCGTTCAATGCTATTATCAATCAACCGCAAGTTGCCATCCTGGCGATAGGTCGAATAGCTGAACGAGTGGTACCGCTGAATGGGCAACCAGCCGTTCAACCCATGATGGTGTTGACGCTCTCTTGCGACCACCGGGCCGTCGATGGCGCGCGGGGAGCTCAGTTCCTGGATACTGTTGCAGCCTTTATAGAGGAGCCAGCGGGACTTGTAGGGTCAATGACCCCCGGCTAAAGCCGGAGGCTTGTAAAAGCCTTCATTGACTAGTCTTCGTCTGAAAGGACTCCGTTCAACGGGTCAGGACACCCTCTGGTGCCTGCTCTAGCCAGTCGCTCTGTCGTTGGTGATTAAAAGACCTGATGGGAAGGGTCGGTGTTGCCAACACGACAAGCCTGTTGAACTTTGACGAAGAGCATCATACTCCGAAAGGAGATACACGTTATGTTCGTGTATATTTTAAATACACATGGTCAACCCTTAATGCCCTGTCATCAGAGAAAGGCACGTCTCCTCTTGCAGGCGGGCAAGGCGAAAGTGGTGCAAATGGTTCCTTTCACCCTCCAACTTCTCTATGGGAGTAGTGGGTATAAGCAGGAGGTTTCATTAGGTGTCGATGCTGGTACTCGTCATCTCGGGGTGTCTGCAACGACAGAAAAGACGGTCCTCTTTGAGGCAGAAGTGAAACTGCGCACTGATATTCAGGAGCTTCTGGCAACTCGTCAGCAGTTTCGTCGGGCAAGAAGGAGTCGCAAAATGCGCTATCGAAAGGCCAGATTTCTCAATCGCAAAAAACGACCAGGCTGGCTTGCCCCTTCGGTCAAACACAAGGTAGAGAGCCATTTGAAGGTGATGGGGGTCGTTCAGAAGATCCTGCCCATCAGAAAGATCACTATTGAAGTCGCACAATTTGACATTCAGAAGATCCGCAATCCTGAGATTGAAGGAGAGCAGTACCAGCAAGGGCCGCAATTGGGCTTCTGGAATACGCGTGAGTACGTGCTCTGGCGTGATGCCCACCAATGCCAATGGTGCTTTGGCACGTCGAAAGACGCCGTCCTCAACGTGCATCACATCGAGAGTCGAAAGACGGGTGGGGATCGCCCAGAGAACCTGATAACCCTGTGCGAGACCTGCCACGATCTCCTTCACCGAACCCACCAGGAGCACAAGATCACAAGGTCGAGCAGCGGGTTTCGGGATGCGACGCAGATGGGCGTCATGCGGTGGAAGATCTATGAGCAGGCCCAGGCGCAGTTTCCGAACGTCCATCTGACCTATGGGTACCTCACCAAGCAGACCCGCATTGCACACGCTTTGGAGAAATCTCATCTGGTAGATGCACGCTGCATCAGTGGAAATCCCCTGGCGTGCTCCGATGGCACCTGGTACCTGATGAAGTTCGTCCGGCGCAATAACCGCCAACTGCACAAAGCGACGATCAGGAAGGGCGGTCAGCGACAGCGCAACACCGCTCCCAAGTGGGTCCACGGTTTTCGACTGTTTGACGGCGTGCGCTATCAGGGGACGGTCTGCTTTGTGTTTGGGCGCAGAAGTTCGGGGTACTTTGATCTGCGCACCCTGGATGGCACGAAGATCCATGCCAGCGCCAGTGCCACCAGGTTGAAACTCGTCCAGAGGGCGAAAGCCTGCTTAATCGAAAGGAGGAGCGGCAGGATACCCACGGGTTCAGCCGTGGGTATCCTGCCGCCAAAGCCATGAAAGGAGTCGAACGATCACTAAAAAGCGAGAGTACCCATTGCGATCACCCACTAGTAACAAGACGTCTCTTTGAAGGAGAATAATTATGGATGGACGACACCCTTTACCCACTGTAGCTCCCCGATTCATCGTGGGAGTGCTGAAGAGCGTTGGTGTGTTGATGGTGACAGTGCTCCTACTCGCAGCCTGTGGCGGCACTCCCAACACCCCTCAACCTCAAACCCCCATCAACATCGGCGTTTCTCTCTCTCTCTCAGGCGATTTCTCCGCCGATGGCAAAGCTTTTCAGCAGGGATATCAACTCTGGGCCGACACCATCAACAAGAATGGCGGTCTGCTCGGTCGTCAGGTCAAACTGGACATCGTATCTGATGCCAGCAGCACGACCCAGGTCGTGACCAACTACCAGAAGCTCATCACGGTTGACCATGATCAGTTGGTGCTCGGGCCTTTCTCCTCCCTGCTGACAAAACCGGCTTCGGTCCTTGCCCATCGCTATAATTATGTCATGCTCGAAGGCGCGGGCGGCGGCCCCTCCGTTTTTACGCAGGGATTGGACAACCTCTTCGATGTTTCGCCGCCGGTGGCTAACCTGCTGATCAGCTTCGCCAAATATATCCTGTCCTTACCGCCATCGCAGCGGCCCACAACCGCCGCCTATGCTACCGAGGATGATCCCTTTACTCAGCCGCAGGTCGATACCGTGCGGCAGCTCCTTGAGCAGGGGGGCATCAAAACTGTGTCCAATCAGGTCTATCCTGCGGAAACCACCGACTTTACGCCCATCGCACAACGCATGATTGCGTCGAACGCTCAGTTGATTGTTACCGGTACGCTGCTGCCCGATATTACCGCTTTCATCCAGGCATTCAAGCAGCAACACTATAATCCTCAGGCGCTCATAGCCACAGCCGGACCGGACCAGGGCTCGCAATTTACGAATGCCATCGGCGGAGCAACAGCAGCGGAGGGGATCTTTGTGCCCAATGGCGGCTGGTATCCACAGATCAAGACATTCCAGAACGCGCAAATGGTGCATGATTATCTGGCGAAATATGGGGGCACCGCCGATGATATCAGTTCCGATGTGGCGGAAGCCTTTTCGGTGGGACAGGTGCTGACTCAGGCCGCGACCAAAATTCACAGCATCGATAATGCCGCGCTTATCAAGGAACTGCACTCGGGCGATACCTTTCAAACAGTCCAGGGGCCGGTGAAGTTCAACGAGCAGGGTGAAAATATTCTGGCAACAGGATATCTTTTCCAGTGGCAAAAAGGCTCTTTGGTATCCGTGTATCCTGCTGACCAGGCAACAAATACACCTGAGTTCCCCAAGCCGAACTGGCCGTAGGGACACTTGTTACTGAGCGACTAAGCGAAGCCAGGCGCTTCCTGATCGCCCTCGTGCGCCTTTGCCCAGCCCTCTTCGTATGCTCATCGGGACAGGGTTGGGCAGAAGCGCCATTTAGCAGGGAAAGAGGATATATCTATCGTGGGACTCATCATTGAAGCCATTATTACTGGCATCCTTACCGGCGGGGTCTACGCCTTGATGGCCTCTGGCTTAACGCTGATCTTTGGCGTCATGGACATCATCAACGTCGGACAGGGAGCTATAGTCATTCTGGGAGCATACCTGAGCTATGTCCTGGAGCAGCGACTGCACATTGACCTGTTTGTCGGTCTGCTGATCACGATGCCGCTGATGTTCGGGCTGGGGTTGCTCATCGAGTGGCTCTTGATCCGCCCGATCAAACGTGACCGCACCATGCTCTCCATCCTGATCACATTTGGCGTAGCCCTGATTATAGAGGGCATCATTAATATCGTCTTCTCCGCCGATTATGTCCAGCTCCATGCCTGGTATGTAACAGCATCCTTTCCAGTGGGTGGATTCTATCTCTCTTACATCTATATTTTCGGTTTCCTGCTCGCGGTGGTCCTATTGGGAGGGCTCTATCTTTTGCTCTATCGCACCCAGTTTGGCTTGAGCTTGCGCGCTTCGATGCAGAATCGCGCGGCGGCTGAGCTTATCGGCATTGACGTTGAACGAGTCTCGGCGATTACCTTCGGCATTGGCATCGCCCTTGCCGCCGCCGGAGGCATGGCTTTTGGCGCGACAACGACATTTAACGCCGGCAGCGCATACGACCTGATTTCGCGCCTGCTCGCTATCATCATCTTTGGCGGCATGAGCAGCTTGCGGGGAGCGTTGATTGCTTCTGTGGGGATGCTGGTGATTGAGGACGTGACAGCGGTGGTCTGGTCACCCGTCTGGGCCAGCACGGTCTTTTTCATCCTGCTGGTGATTATCCTGCTGGTGCGACCGCAAGGGTTGCTTGGGCAGAAGGAGGGAAGGAAGCAATGAGCAATAGCAAGCTCCTCCAGAGCACCGGGTTGCTTCTTCTATTGGCAATGGCGATTGCGTTTCCATTGCTCTTTTCCAATCCGGCAATAACCGCTATTGCCGTCTTTACCCTCTTGTTTGCCGCCGCCGCCACCGGCTGGAATATTTTTTCAGGCTATACCGGCTATATCGCGTTGGGTCACGCCGCTTACTTTGGCATCGGAGCTTATGCGCTGGCAATTATGTGCCAGGATTGGCATATTCCGGGCGGATATATGCCATTCTTGCTGGTACCCGTCGCCGGCCTGCTGGCAGCAATTGCGGCGATCCCATTAGGAGGGATCGCCCTGCGGGTGCGGCGCCATACATTCGTGGTGATTACGATTGCCATGTTCTTCATTTTGCAGTTGCTGGCATACAACCTGCGGAATATTACCAATGGCTCCACAGGCATGGGGCTCCCGATCCCCACCGATTGGAGCGGCGACTTCTTCAATACTCCATTCTACTATGTGGCTCTGGCTGTGCTGCTATTTGCTATCGCCATTTCATGGTGGGTGCGCCATTCTAAATATGGCCTGGGGCTGCTTGCTATCCGCGACGATGAGGACCGGGCGCTGGGACTGGGCGTCCACGTCGAAGCGTCCAAGCTATCAGCGTTTGTCATCTCAGCGTTCATTGTGGGCATGGTCGGAGCCGTCTGGGCCTATTTCGTCGAGTCGATCTATCCGCCCGTTGCCTTCGACGCACTGTTCGATGTGGCCGTCACCTTGATGGCTTTCCTGGGCGGAGTGGGAACGATTGCGGGTCCAATCCTGGGCGCACTGCTTTTAGAGCCAACGCAGCAATACTTTACCTTGCAGTTCGGTCAGAACTATTACCTGGTCATTTATGGAGCAATGTTCCTGGTAGTCATTCTCCTGCTGCCCCGTGGCGTCATTCCCACACTGACAGAATACTGGACCCGCCTGGTAGGGACCCGATTTATCGCCTCCGCAGGCGATTTATCGCCTACCCCCATAGAGCCCGGTTTCATCGCTTCTGAGCAAGCGTCGTCAAAGGAGGAACAGACGAGGGAAGAGGGAATCAACTTATGAGCTTGTTGCAAGTGCAGGACATCTCTAAAGCTTTTGGCGGCATCCGCGCGCTGGACACCTGCTCTATCAGCGTTGAGCAGGGCTCCATTACAGGACTTATCGGGCCTAATGGCTCAGGGAAAACGACGCTCTTCAATGTCATTACCGGCTACGAGCGAGCGGACACGGGCATGATCCGCTTCGGAGATCGGATCATCACCAATGCGCCGCCCGACAGGGTTTTTCGCCTGGGTATCGGGCGCACATTTCAACTCACGCGCATTTTCCCTCGCCTGACGGTGCTGGAGAATATGCATGTGGCCGCCCAGCGTCACGACCTCAAAGGATTGCTCAGTCGCTGGAGCGCAACCCACGAGCAGCAGCATGCCCTGGAACTCCTGGCGTTCGTGAACCTCACCGCGCTCAAAGATATGCCCGCCGGCAATCTCTCCTATGGACAAAAAAAATTGCTGGAATTTGCTCTTATATTAATCGCCGAGCCGCGTGTAATCTTGCTGGATGAACCGGCAGGCGGCGTCAACCCTACGATGATCAACTATCTGGCCGACCGCATCCGCACCCTCAACCAGCGCGGCGTTACCTTCCTGGTGGTCGAGCACAATATGGAATTTGTGATGGAATTATGTGATAGAGTGATGGTGATGCATCGCGGCACGAAAATTGCCGAGGGAACGCCCGCCGAAGTGCGAGCCAATCCGCTGGTGCTTGAAGCTTATCTGGGAGACTAGCCATATGCTACTGACTATGCACAATATCTATGCTGGCTACGAGGGAGGCGACGTGCTCAAAGGGGTCAGCCTGCAAGTGGCGCAGGGGACAACAACCTGCATCGTCGGACCCAATGGAGCAGGGAAATCAACGGTACTGCGTGTGCTCAGTGGCTTGCTGCGTCCACGCCTGGGTGAGATTACCTTTGATGGGCACTCTCTCGTTGGATTGACCCCACGTCATATCCTGGCCCTGGGCCTCGTCCAGGTGCCGCAAAGCCATAGCCTCTTTCCCGCCATCACAGTGCAAGAAAATGTGCAGCTGGGCGCGTACATGCTGCGGGACACGGCCCTCGTTGAGCAGCGTTTGCGCGCAGTCGAGGAGATGTTCCCGATAGTGAAAACACGCGCCCGTGATAAAGCCGGCAACCTGTCGGGCGGTCAACAGCGCTTAGTCGAGTTCGCACGCAGCCTGATGCTGGACCCGCGCCTCATCTTGCTGGATGAACCGTCGATGGGCCTGGACCCCAAAACGTTCAAAATGGTCGTGGAGAAGATCCAGCTGATGCAGGAAAGCGGCAGAACCATCATCCTGGTCGAGCAAAACGCCCGCACCGGCCTGGGCCTTGCCACAAACGGCATCGTGCTGGAAAGCGGTCGCATACGGCTGGAAGGCCCGCCTGCCGAAATTTTAAATAATCCTGAAATCGGCCACCTGTATTTAGGCGGAACGCTTTCCAACACGTAGGGACCCGCTTCAGCGCGTCCGAGCGCGATTTATCGCCTTCCCGCTCAGACCCGATCCACCATCTTCCCGTCAGCATTTGATAGAAAGGAAACACACATGGCACGAGACGCACTGGTACAGAGTGCAATTGATAACTGGGCTCCCCGCTTTATTGCCAACGGCGTGGATGCAATGGACTTTCAACGCGTGACCAATAGTGTGGAACGCTGGGATGACTGGTGCCAGCGGTGGTCTGAGTGCGGCGCGATGCATCAGCAGATGGGGGAAAAGGCCGAGGCAGAAAGACACTACGTGTCGGCGGCAACGCACTATTTTCATGCCGCCATTGCTTACCACTTCGGGAAGTATTTATTTGTGCGCAAGCCACAGGAGCTACGCGTCGCGCATGACCATGCAGTCAGCGCCTATCAAAAAGCCCTTCTCTATTTCGATTTTCCAGGAGAACACGTCGCCATCCCCTATGAAAATGGAGGCACCATGTATGGCATCTTGCGCAAACCCTGGCATACCCCCAGAGCCCCTGTGGTCATCCTCGTGCCGGGACTGGATTCGGTGAAGGAAGAGCTGCACAATTACGGCGACGACTTCCTCAGACGAGGCTTGGCGGTGCTGGCTATCGATGGCCCAGGACAGGGGGAAATGGAGTTTGCGTATCCGATGCGCTACGATTACGAGGTGCCGATCAAGCATGCTATCGATTACCTGGAAAGTCGGCCTGATGTCGATGCCCGGCGCGTCGGATTAATGGGCGTGAGCCTGGGTGGATATTATGTCGTGCGAGCAGCAGCGTTTGAGCCTAGAGTAGCGGCCACTATTGCCAATGGAGGACCCTATAGCGCGTTTGAGAACTTCCGGCAGCGACCGATGCTCACCCAGGAAACATTCATTCACCGCCTGAAAGCCTCAAGCGAAGAGGATGCGCTTCAGGCATTGCGTCGATTCGATCTGACAGGGGTGGCGGCGCAAGTGCAACATCCCTTGCTCGTAATTGCGGGTCGCCACGATAGACTGGTCCCGGCGGAACAGGGGATGCGCATGGTGCAGGAGGCTGGCGCTAAAGCAGAGTTATGGATGTTTGAGGATGGCAATCATGTCTGCAATAACATTCCTTATAAGCACCGCCCACAGCAGGCCGATTGGATGCAGCAGAAGCTTTCTCTGTGAGAGCTCCTGCTGCGAGGTTCCTTAGAACGGTTGAAAAGTAACCGGTAAATTCTCAATCACGAAGACGATCCCGGTACTGATCCCAATTGGAACGCCTTCTACGCGCCGCAGATCTTTCAACTGCTCTACCATCATAGGCAAGGCGATCTTCGCTTCAAGCCTGGCTAATGGCGCTCCAATACAGAAGTGGATGCCATGACCGAAGGTGATGTGGCGATTGGGCTCGCGGTCGATAATGAACTGATCCGGGTTAGCGAACTGGGCGGGATCACGGGCAGCGGAAGCCAGCCATGTCAGGATAGCTTGATTGGCCGGAATGAGCTGCCCTCCCAGTTCAACTTCGGTCATAGTGCGCCGGACGATGAACCAGACCGGCGGCAGATAACGCAGCACCTCTTCTATCGCATCAGGCATCAGCGCGGGCTCACGGCGCAGGCGCTCCAGGGTGTCAGGGTGATCGGTAAAGCAGAGAATGGCATTGGCGATCAGATTCTTCGTAGTCTCCTGACCCGCCGCCAGCAGCAAAACGCAGAAACGCACCAGTTCGTATTCGCTCAAGCGTTCGCCATCGATCTCAGCTACGCTCAAGGCGCTGATCAGATCTTCGCGGGGGGAGCGGCGACGTTCCGCCAGCAATCTGGCGAAGTACTCGCTCATGTCCTCAAACATGTCTCGCGGAAGTTCTCCCATGTCATGACTCGTTTCCCTGGTATCGCCGCCACTGACCCGCGCCCAGCGCTGAAAAATGTCCCAATCCTCATCCGGCACCCCCAGCATCTCCGCAATCACTTTCGCCGGCAATGGAAAAGCGATGTCTGAAACAACGTCCATTTTTCCCTGTGATCGTACCTGATTCAACAGGTCTTGCGTAATCTTCTCGATGCGGCCTGAAAGATGAGCTACGGCCCGTGGCGTAAACGCCAGATTGACCAGGTTACGCAGCTTACGATGATCAGGCGGATCTTTCGAGACCAATGTGTCTTCCGTGGCAGGAATACTAAATCCGGGCAAGGGTTGCGAGGAAAATCGGCTGTAGTCGGTGAGAGCTTCTTTCACATCATCATAGCGAAAGACATGCCATACCGGCTGCGGCTCACCATGAAACACTGGATGATGCGTACGCATCTGCTCAAACCAGGAAAAAACTCGCGGAATATCTTCGGGCGAACGAGGCAAAAGTTGCATAAACGAGGTTGACTGAGACTGCGATTGCTGCTGTTCCATGCATTAAACCTTTCTTGACATCCCTGTAGGGGCAGGGCTAGCCCCCACCCAGGCTTATCTCTGCCCAGGCTAGCCCCTACCTGATAGCAAATCCTTCAAAGAAGATGCGTCCTACCTGACGGCTGAGTTCTGCGGGCGATAACTGCTCCTGAAGATGCAATTGCTCGCTGCGGCTGAACCAGAGCGCATGCATAAAAATGGTCAACATCAACTCGACGGAGATGGCCGCATCAAACTCTCCGGCAGCCTGACCCGCTTCCATGATCTTCCCGACCTGAGCAGCGCATCGTTCCACACGCTCGCATAACCGCCCCTTTTTCTCTAGCAAACTCTTGCGAATATCTGTATCGTGATAGAGCAGGTGCAGCAACTGAGAGCGCAGCCCCTGATGCTCCTGATAGACGGCAAGCAGAATGCTTTCCAGCCTGGCGCGCGCCGTCAACCCGGAAGAGGTCGCAGCCTGCTGCACAATCTGTTCAAAGAGCATCAGCCCCCGCTCAAAGAGGGCAAGCCCCAGGTCTTCTTTGTGGGGAAAGTGCTGGTAGAGCGTGCCTTTGGCGATACCAGCACGGGCCGCGATTTCATCCATAGCTGTGTCATGGTAGCCTTTTTCGACCAGCACTTCTTCAGCCACGTCCAGGATGAGTTCTGTCCGAACCCCACGTAGCTTCTCTCTGAGCGGGCGCTGGCGCATATCTGCTGACATCTACTCCTCCCCTGCGCAAAACTGCTACTTATCGCGATCAATCGGGCGGACGCGATCAATCTAGTTTCTACATCATCCGAGTCATATTACAAAATAGACTTCCCAGTTCAAATTTTAAACTCGCGCGTCCAGGAATGTCAAGAAAAACTTCTTCATGCGTCGTTTTGAAGCTCACGGGTGTAAATTCCCAAAAGCTATTGTAGCTTCTATAGCTACCCAATTTGCGCTGGTAAGCTCTTCGCGCCTTCTCTCAACAGCCTCCCCGGGTTTCTGGCTGGACGCTTAACCCCACCGCCTTCGCTAGCTCTGGTTCGCAAATATTCGCGCAACTCTCATCATCAACTTTCAAGTGCAATAGTGGTACAATTGGTGTGGAATGCGGGTTTACGCCGCTATACGAGCGCCACAAGTTGAAGTTTGTATCTATGGTGGCACTAACAATCAAAGAGAGTCGTGTGTAACATGGCTGTTTTATCCTATGCGAGGGAACAATAGGGGTTCCACAGATGAAAAGATAATATGAAGAAAAAGCAGTTTGCAAGGAGCGCCTGAGCACAGGCTAGATGGGCTCGCATCGGCGCTCGGTATAAAAAGGAGCAAGCATATGTCACTCATCCCAAGAGATCCGTTTGATGCATTAGTGCCGCTGCGTGAAGCAATGAACCGACTGATCGAAGACGGCTTTGTCGGTCCCACCCGTTTTGAAGCGATTACAGGGCGCACCTTCCTGGTAGATCTCTATGAGACAGAAGACCGGCAGCAGTATGTACTTGAGGCTGCGCTGCCAGGCTTCAAACTCGAAGACCTGCACATCACAGCGATGGATGATACTATCACGATCCACGTCGCCAGAAAAGCAGCGGAGAAGGACGAGAAGAGCAGTTACGTCCGCCGTGAGCGATTTGAAGGCAAGATGACCCGCGCTTTCACGTTGCCAACAACCATCGAGCCGGATAAAATCGAAGCTCATTATGAGCACGGGATTTTGAGGCTGAGCATTCCTAAAGCAGAGCAGGTGAAACCAAAACCGATCACCGTACGAGCATAGGAGTTTTCAGACGCCTTCCAGGCAATATCATCTTAGCCATAGCACACCAGGGAGAGCCAGAGCATTTTGCATCTGGCTCTCCCTTTACATTTGGAGCCAACGTTGAGGACCCGGTCAAGATCTGGATTTCGCTGGAGCCAAAACTAGTAGGGGCGGGGCGACCGGCAACGGGCAGATGCAGCTAGATTGTGCCAAAAACAGGAAAATAGGGGGAGTCGTTACTTTGCGACTTATGACCCGTTACGTAGTACAGGCTGGATAGAAGTTTTTATTCTTGTATCTTTGTGTATCCTCTCTGCCGTGAAATGCAGAGAAAACTCTCTCCAGCAGGTCTCGGTTCAACAAGCGATGTTTTCGCAGCTATATTCTTGTTCCCGCGTCACTCTTACTCATTTATTCCGTCTTATAGGGAGGAATTTATGTCAACAACCATCCCGCGATTGTCCACTCCATACAATCGCAATGCGCGTAACCAGGGCGCGCGCAGCCGTAACGCGCTCCAATCGTATATTTTGCTTGCCCTGGGAGTTATCTGTCTTCTCGGCGCCCTGTTCTTACGGCTCGATTCCCGAGCTTATCCAATCGGCCTCTTTTTATTTGGGTTCGGCCTACTGATTGCCGCGCTGGTCAGTCCCAGGCACCTGATCATCTCAGGAGTATTCTTTACTTGCGTCGGGGCCGCTTTCTTTCTTGGCTTCAGAAAGATCGTTCCGTTTGATAACTCGCTGCTGATTATGGCAATCAGCCTGGCACTCTTAGGGATCGCTTTGATGGCCCGCAAGGGATACGTCGGGGCTGGCGCATTAACTCCGGGATTGTTTGTTTTATTGGTGGGGATCATCCAATATCCAGTGTGGAAACTGGGTCCCCGGCTGGCCCCTTTTGTCCTTTCGCTCTGGTTCCCCGGCATCGCATTGCTCGTCATTGGGCTCGCATACTGGTTTTTAAGGAACCGAACGGCATAATCTATCTGTTTGCTGTTCTGATAGAACAGAGCTAACTTTGCGTTCAACCTTCCACAGGCTCTTGAGGTAACTCGGAGCCTTTTTTGCTCATCATCGGGTAATGATTTGCATCCATACACCGGTCAGGAAAGAAGCGCACCCCTATCCAGCGCTATTTCGTCTCTGCGGGCATGTTTGCTTCTTCATTACTATGGAGAGCGCCAACCATCTTCTGTTTGTGCTATACTATTAGGAGGACATATGGTCAATGAAGCTGATAGGTGTTGTGAAGTCGGTAATTGGGACGAAGTAGAGCTATCATCGGCACCCTCCAGCATTGTATTGCATCATCATCTCCTCGCATCACGCTATACTCGCCTTTGAGTAAGAAGTTACTATAGCACGTACAAGCAAGGGATACTGCTATGCAGCTTTCTGAGAGCAGCGAACACGCTTCCCAACGTAGGATTTGCGATGCCAGCGTCTATTCCACCTGTGTACAAGAGGCAATGAGGTACGACAGGCTTTCTTCTGCAGATTATGCCCTCGTCATGACGCTCCTGGATGTAGTACTACAGGGATACTCTGAAGAGAGATGGAAAACAGAACAGCAACGGCTTTTGAAGGGTTTGACCGAACAGTCTCCAGATAAGAGCGTACCCCATGCTGATGCCACCAATCGCTATGAGCAAGTTGTCAGGCGCTTGCAAGATCTGGCGCTCTGGCCCTGGTAACGGATGATTGTTCAGAGAAAAAGGCGGCCTTCCCTCTCGACCCTGTTTGAGAAGTACTTTAAACAGAGCAATGGGCAGTGCTTCGCATCGGTCTTGAAAGGAATTACTGACCATGACATATATACGTAGAAACAGCGCTCAGGAGCCAGAAGAAGCATGTAAAAAAGCACAACAGATAATGGCTATCTGCCAGGAACTGTCTATCACCCTTGATCCTATTGATTGGCAGCACTCAGGTATGCGGGCTGCTGTGGCCGTAAATAAGATCGAAATAGCTGATCTCGCGAATCTCAGTCGGCAAGATAGTGATTCCATTTTGCGTCTCGTTCAGAGCAAACTGTTCGAGTATGCTGCTCGTGAGACCCTGGGTGCTCAACCTGCGCCCAAAGCGTTGATCTGGAGTCCTGTTGATGTAATACGGCCACAACCGTTTTTAAGCCTCTGGATCATGACAATGGAGACGGATGAGCGCATTGCTATCGCTGAATACCTCAGAAATAGCCAGCGCACTTATGAGCCCTATGCACTGAATATCCATGATGAACAACAACTTGAGATGCTTTTTGGACCGCTTCAGACAGGTGAGTACCATCTGGGGAGCATTATCACACTCAAAGAGCGTGAACAGACACGCACTGGAGAAATCATCTATATTCTCGGACCAGGTAAGACTCTCCCTGGCCGTAAACATCTCTCAAGAGGATACCATATCATCGCAGGAAAATCCGACGCGAACAACGCCGCGTCACGATATCTTGTCGATTGCCACGATGGTTTTCCCCATATCGTCCATCAGTGGCAAGTTATCAGTTAAAGATGGTAGGGTACCTCTTAAACGTCCCTCATCCCCAATCACATGGTGGAGTTGGGTAGAGCCATAAGCAACTGTGCGTAAGGTAGATACAATATGATTGTAGCTGGTTCGCCTGATAATCGATGCTGGTAAAACAGAGGCAAGACTCTGTGAGCAAAATGTGATACACTGGGTAATGAATGTAACCTCTTTGTGCGTAGAAATGAGTATAGTAAAAACAAGGGATCCTCTCCATGAGAGGAGGATACCTGAGGAACACTCCGGGTTGGTGGAGCTTCAGTTTTTGGTCGTTGATGCGTGATGGCGTTGTGGATGTATTTAGCAGGGAAACGGAGGAAACACTATGCAATTGCATGATACGCTTCAGGTTTGTTTGCTGGCGCTTGCTAGCAGGTATCCCGAACACACTGTAGATATCAACGAAATCGTGCTTGGACACCAGAAATGGGGCGCTGAGGGGTGGACCTCGGAAGGGATTATCGACCTGTTTGAAAAGACGCGCCCGATGCTGTTGCAAGAGATGGCTCGCCTGTTCATAGATATCCAGAGGTGCGAGATCTATCTGCCGAAATACGCTGAGCGCATCCCCGCTTTCCTGATCCACTGCCGAGGAAAAATTCCTTGCAGTCAGGGCAATGTTACGGCGCGAAAACAAGTATCGGTCACGGGTGTAGCGCAGGCATAAAGGAGGGCTGTTGACTGATGAGTTCGTTTGGGCCGGCTGTAAAGAGATAGCCATACAGCCGGTCTTTCTTCAGCCCGTTTCCACTTCCCCCGGGCAAATTACCACTCCAACTGCTTGACAGAGCCGTATCCCTTGTATAAAATACTGAACAGTTAAGAGGAATAGATATCAGCTTCTTCATCATCAGGTGGATTCCCGCCGCTCACCGTGGCCTGCTATCGTTGCTTACGTTTTAGCAAAAGGAGTTCTATTATGTATTCCCAACCGGACCCTTATTCATCACAGCAACCCTCGGGAGCAGATCCTTATTCCCAGCAAGGTTCTTACCCTCCCCCATACACTCAGCCTGGCGTCTATCCGCCCCCATATCAATACCCTTACCCAACACAGCAGCCTGCCGCAAATCCCTATTACCCCCAACAAAGCCCGTATCCGCCTCAGTATCTTCCGCTCCAGCGTAACGTGCGAGCGAGAAGCGCCATGATTAATGGCATCATTTCACTTATCTTGAGCTTGCTCACACTCTTTACCCTGGTTGGCTTTGCAGGACTCATCACAGGAACATTCGCTATCATTTACGGTTTTACGGGTCTGAAAACGGCAAAGCAGCTCCCAAACAGAGCGGGGTATGGACAGGCTATCGCAGGCATTATCCTGGGCTTCTCCGGCTGGTTTCTGGTCATTCTTTCCCTGATCATCCGAGGATCGCTTGGTTCGTAAGTTTAAGCACGTTGCTGATATGAGGAATTACGGTGTAGTTAGAGGAGAGGTGTGGAAGCCTCTCCCCAACTCTCTGCTAGTTCATCCGTCGCATCGTCGTCGTTTTGCCTGCGCCATTGGCCCCCAGAAAGCCAAAAATCGTCCCCTCCTGTATCTTCATTGATAGATCTTTGATAACATGAAATTGTGCAAATGATTTATTGACATGTTCTACAATAAGACTCATAATGACCACTCTTTCTGCTTTGCCGCATCATGGCTTCTCAAGCCTCCGGGTCGGATTTCTCGGAATGGTCAAAGTATAGGCTACCTGGGCGAGAGAGTCAACCATAGTGCGCGGAGGGGCAAAGGCAAAATAGTTTGTACAATTTGCACAAAAACAGAGGCATAAGTTTCTGGTAAACTGTCTGTAGCGTCGCGTTGTGGAAGGTCATATGATTACTATAGACGTACAGGTTTCAGTCTATGCTGAGCAACAGACGTTTTCAATTATGCACAATAACCAAAAGACGTGAGTAAGGTAAGCCGAGCTGTCCCGCAATGCTGCTGGATAACGTAAGAGGAGAAGACAACACATGACCCCTGAAGCAGTCCTACGACTCGCCCGAGAGCGTGGAGCGAAGATGGTAGATTTCAAGTTCACAGACCTGCCAGGCTCCTGGCAGCACTTTAGCGTCCCTTTGCATGAGCTGCAGGAAGAGTCATTCGTCGAAGGGTTTCCGTTTGATGGGTCCAGCATTCGCGGTTTCCAGGCCATTAATGAAAGCGATATGCTGGTCATTCCTGATCCCGAGACTGCCTTTATGGACCCCTTCACTGCTGTTCCCACGCTGAGCTTGATCTGCAATATTGCTCATCCTGGCCCCGCCGGTCAGAAACAGCCATATAGCCGCGATCCGCGTTACATTGCACAAAAGGCCGAGGCGTATCTGCGCAGTACCGGCATCGCCGACACTAGCTACTTTGGTCCCGAAGCCGAATTCTACATCTTCGATCACGTCCGCTACGCCTCTACCGACAACCGGCAATTTGCCGAGATCGATTCGGACGAGGCGCACTGGGGCAGTGGCCGCGACGGCACACGCAACATGGGTCATCTGATGCGCGTGAAAGAAGGGTACTTTCCCGTTGCCCCCAATGATACGCTGCAAGATCTTCGTACAGAGATGGTGCTCAAGCTGGAAGAACTGGGCATCGCCGTCGAAGCGCAGCATCACGAGGTCGGAGCCGCCGGACAGGCGGAGATCGATATTCGCTTTAACACCCTGGTGAAAACGGCGGATAATATGCTGCTGTACAAATATGTGGTGAAGAATACCGCTCGCAAGTATGGCAAAACCGTCACATTTATGCCCAAACCGGTCTATGGCGATAATGGGTCCGGCATGCATACGCATCAGAGCCTCTGGCAGAACGAGAAACCACTCTTCTACGACGCCGACGGGTACGCGGGACTCTCACAAATGGCGCGCTACTATATCGGCGGCATTTTAATGCACGCTCCGGCAGTGCTGGCTATCGCAGCCTCAACGACTAACAGTTATAAGCGCCTGGTCCCCGGCTTTGAGGCTCCTGTGAACCTGGTCTTCTCAAAAGGCAACCGCAGCGCCGCTGTTCGTATCCCATTGACCGACAATCCAAAGGCCAAGCGCATTGAATTCCGCCCACCTGATGCCACCTCCAACCCTTACCTGCTCTTCTCCGCGCTGCTGATGGCCGGTCTGGATGGTATCCGCCGCGAGATCGACCCGGGCGATTATGGCTATGGTCCGGTTGACAAAGATCTTTACAGTATGTCGGCGGAAGAACTGCGCGAGATCTGCTCCGTTCCTGCTTCTTTGACCGAAGCGCTCAAGGCGCTGGAGAATGACCATACATTCCTTCTGGAGGGCAATGTCTTCACCACGGACCTGCTGGAGAAATATATCGAACTCAAGCGAGCGCAAGCAGATGAAGTTCGGCTGCGCCCCGTCCCCATAGAGTTCGCGCTCTATTATGATGCCTGATCTTAGATAGCGTTTCCATCAGGGATCACTTTCTCCGATCTTATAGAAGACCTCTCGTTTTGTATTTTCGTCACAAAACGGGAGGTCTTCGCTTTGGTACAGATTTCTCCTCAAAAAGTGCGTTGCAGTGCGTCTCATCTCATAAAGGAGGTATGTACATGGTGAAAGTGAAGGCATTCAAAGGACTACAATCCTGAAATATGATTTTCTTATACGGGATCTACGAAAGACATTTGTCGCTCGTAGACCTTTTTTTGTTGCTAGCAAGCAAGGTGACAACTTGTCGTTGCTTTTTATCTGACATGTTCACATCATACACAAGTTAATGTATAATACACTTGTAATTTCGTGTAGGATCAATGTCATGTCGGCCCCGGATTACCGCATAAAACAAGGGCAATTGCCGACAAAATGTGTTATAGTAAGTGAGCATAGCCGATGACATTGTTCTGATAGATAGAGAGGAAGCAACTATGGAGCCGCTCGTAGATAGTTATGGAAGGCGCATCAAGAGCATGCGTATCTCTATCACGGATAAGTGCAATTTCCGCTGTACCTACTGTATGCCTGCCGAGGGTCTGCCCTGGCTCAAGAAGGCTGAAATCCTCTCTTATGAGGAGATTGCCCGAGTTTCGCGTGTGGCAGTAAGTATTGGTATTGAGCAAATTCGCTTGACCGGTGGAGAGCCGCTCGTCCGCCGCGATGTACCGGATCTTATACAGCAACTCCGCCAGATTGAGGGGTTGCGTAGTCTGAGCCTGACGACGAACGGTATCCTCTTGAAACAGCAGGCCAGGGCACTGGCCGAAGCGGGGCTGACACGCGTTAACGTCAGTCTCGACTCGCTGATCCGTGAAAAATTCGCCCAACTCACACGACGCGATCAGCTCGACCGGGTACTGGAGGGTCTGGAAGAAGTAGAGAAATATCCTTCAATTCATCCTATTAAGATTAACGCTGTAGCCATACGAGGCTTTAGCGAAGAGGAGGTGCTTGATTTTGCTCGCCTGGCGCGGCGCAAGGCTTTTGTGATGCGCTGGATCGAATTTATGCCGCTTGACGCCGACCAGGTCTGGCGTAAGGAAGACATCCTGACAGGCGGAGAGATCCAGGCGATCATCGAGTCTGAATATGGGCCACTGGTCCCAATCACCACGGGAGATCCTTCCGAGACGGCTCGTCGCTATACATTTAGTGATGGTATTGGTGAAGTTGGGTTCATTAATCCTGTGAGTGAGCCGTTCTGCGGCACCTGTGATCGCATTCGTCTCACGGCAGATGGACAACTGCGCACCTGCCTCTTCGCCACCGAGGAGACCGATCTGCGGGCTGTTCTCCGCGCCGGTGCTGACGACGAGGAGCTGGTCAAGACGATTCGGCAGGCTGTCTGGCATAAGGAACTCAAACACTATATTGGGGACAAACGCTTCAAGCGAGCAAATCGCAGTATGTCTATGATCGGTGGGTAATATCAGTATGGGTAGACAGGCTTGCACTCTTTTCACGGGAGGAGCATTTTCAAAGCAAGCAGGCTTTACCCACAGTTACAGTGCAACGGATGTCTGTAAACTCTGTTACTAAAAAAGGGGATGTTCGTCGTTATAGTCAAATAGATAATATGTATGCTAGCCCAAAGTATACTTGTACCAGTATCGAAAAGGACTGCATACGATCAACCAGGTCTCAGTTCCAGTAGTAGAAGACCAGAAAGAGGACCCTGTGGTATACGATGAAGCGGATCTACTGACTGTCCGCGAAGTAGCAAAACAATTGCGGGTGGATGACACCACCGTTCGGCGCTGGATCAAAAATGGCGTGCTGGAGGCAATCACGCTGCCCCATCGAGGTGCGCGTCAAGCCTACCGCATCAGACGCGCCACCCTGGACGCTCTCTTGGCACCATCACAGCAGCCTGTGAGCCAGTAAGAGAAGTAGCCAAAAGTCCTCTGACCTGCTAGACTAGAGACCACTGGTTGCCATAGGTCTAGTAGGAAGGAGACACACTTGTCTACAATTGACTCCCAGACTCTCTTCTGTGAATTGCATGGTACTAAAAGCTCCAGCTTGGCCGCAATTCATTCTCCTGTCCATTGCTCGCCTGGAGGGACACCCTACTTGCTCACTCCAGGAACGGTTGTCCTGGCATCCCCCAGGACAAACCTGGAGGGACTGGCAGGATTCCTTGACGGATTTGATCCGGCGCTCCATTTCACCGCTTACCTGGATGACCCGACGCTGCTGCCCGATGGGGCTCAATTGTGCAAAGTGGCCGGGCAGCTCTGCTATATGAGCTTTGGCCCTAAACGCACGATGAATGCGCAATCAAAACGCTATTTCGATAATCTCAAGTCATCCGGTCATGGTTCCGTATTTGAGCATGCTACCTTTAGCATGCTCCTCTATGGCGTTTCGCGCAGCCTGACCCATGAGCTGATCCGCCATCGCGCCGGTTTTAGCTATTCCCAGTTGAGCCAGCGCTTCGTTTCGGGTCGGATGCTGCGCTTCGTGGAACGACCGGAGTATCGCGCCGATGAGCAATTGCACACCCAATTCTTGCAACGCATCGACCGTGCTGCCCAGGAATACGGCGCGCTTGCCAATCGCCTGCTAGAGATGCAGCAGGCTGGAGTTGGTATCTTGAGTGCAGAGGCGCGTACCGATTTGCGCAAAAAAGTGCAGCAATGCGCCCGCTCTGTTCTCCCCAATGAAACCGAAGCGCCCATCGTGGTCACAGGCAACGCCCGCTCCTGGCGACACTTTATCGAGATGAGGGCCGATGCCCATGCTGAGATCGAGATCCGAGAACTGGCGGTGCGCGTATTTCTGTGCCTACGCCAGAGCGATCCCGTTCTTTTCGACGATTACGCGGTTGAGCAGCTTCCTGATAGCACCTATACCGTGAAAACGGAGTTTCGGAAGGTGTGATTCACACTCGCTATAATTCGCGCCGGTACAACCGCATGCCAATCGGTGCAGGCTCTTCCGCCACTCGCATCTCGCAGCGCGCCGCTAATCCTTCTGATCCTGGATCGCTGGCGGGCAAGCAGGCTTCGAAGTAGACGGGAATGCCTTCCTGCTCTGCTTCGAACTCAAACTCTTCCGCGAGCATACGTGCGCGGTTGAGAGCTCCAACCAGCAGCACTCGTCCTGCGTGCTGGCGACGGAATTGCGGATGGACGGTGCCCTGACAACGTATGTGATAGCCTTGCTGATCCTGGTATAGGTGTACAGAAGTATACCCCACGACCTCACCGTCTATCCCGTCCAATGTCCCTGCCGGTCCCCACGCATTCAGTTCATCATCATCATCGGTAATCACAAAGGTATTGGCTGCCCGCTCGGTGTCCTCCAGCCAGGCAACAAAATCGCTCTCGTTGCAGTTCTCAGTGCCGTCGTGCTGAGCCGCCAGTTCTTGCAGATGCAGCAGCGTTGGCAGGTCTTTCTGCCGGTAGTTGCGTATACGCATGAGTCATTCTCGGCCTTTCGTCTTTTGTTTCCCTGCCATCATATTACAACACATAGCCACGCTGCTTCTCTCACCTTTTTTCCTCTCGGGGTTGTCTTTCCCTGGTATATAATTGATGAGCTTGCCATGTGAGTAAAAATGAGACCTAACTATAGAATAGGATTAACCTGAGGCTTTTCATCTTTCTGAGGTAAAAGGAGTTACCGCGTGTCCGACCTCTCACATGTACAACGTATCCGCGAGCAAATGCCTGTTACCACCTCGCACATTTATCTTAATACGGGCACATTTGGCCCTCTGCCTGCGTGTGTTATTCAAGCGATGCAGGAGTGCGTGCAGCATGAATGGCAGAATGGACGCCTGGGCGCTGATGCGTTTCAGCGTATCTCGGATACTTATAACGCTGCTCGCGCTAGTGTAGCTCGCCTGCTCAATGCCGATGTTCAAGAGATTGCTCTGACCGATAATACTGGCGAGGGGATAAATATTATCAGCTTTGGCATCCCCTGGCACGCAGGCGACGAGGTCATTACCACCAACCATGAGCATATTAGCGCGCTTGCTCCGCTGTACCAGATCCGCGACCGCTATGGCGTGACCATTCGCGTGGCAGACCTGGGTGCGCAGGCAGACCGTCCGGCGCTTGACGCGATCAGCGAACTGGTTACGCCGCGCACGCGCCTGATCGTTCTTTCGCATGTGACGTGGACCACCGGGGCTGTGCTTGATATTCAGGCGGTTGGGCGTATGGGGCGCGAAAGAGGCATCCCCGTCCTGGTGGATGGCGCGCAGTCGGCAGGATCGGTCCCCATTGATGTAAAAGCCCTCGATGTTGACTTCTATGCCATTCCTATGCAAAAGTGGCTTTGTGGTCCCGACGGCACAGGGGCCCTGTACGCGCGCCAGGATGCCCAACATCACGTCATCTCAACCTATGTGGGCTACTTCTCGATCAAGCACGAAGAGGGAGTAGAATGGGCTCTCAAAGAGGATGCGCAACGCTTTGAACTGGGAGGGCGTCAGACAGCTGCCATCACGGGACAGGCAGCTGTCTTGAACTGGTTGGAGGAGTTCGTCGGTCATCAGTGGCAGTTTCAGCGTATTTCGCACCTGAACGCTTATGCCTGTGAGGCGCTCAAGCAGCTTCCGACTGTCACTGTACTCACCCCCCGTCCAGGAGCCAGCGGCATCGTCACGTTTAAATTGGAGGGGCATGACGCTCAGGAGGTGGTGCAGCAGTTGAGGGAGAAGCATGCTATTTATATTCGTAGCATTCTATCTGCCGGAACGTTGCGCGTTTCGACCGGGTTCTATAACACTGAGGAAGAGATTGATACGCTAGTGCGGGCGCTGGCGGAGCTCTAAGAGGGTCTGTCATTTGTCGCATAACCTGGCTCTTGACCACCTCTGGTTGTACAAAAAGTCGCGCATGCTGAGGAGTGAACGGAGGATCATATAAGAAGGAGGAGGGGCATTGGTTCGCTCTCACAAGAGAAGGATGCCTCTGAAAGACGGAGGTTGAGATGAAAAAAGCCCGCCTATATGGGCGGGTGAAACGGCGACGTCCAATTTTCCCATGGGGCTACCCCCACAGTATCGTCGGAGCTGAAGAGCTTAACTGCCGTGTTCGGGATGGGAACGGGTGTCTCCTCTTCGCTATAGTCACCGGTTCACCTGCACATACAGGCGGGTCTTCCAACGCCACTCATATTACTACGGCGTTTCGAGTTTGTCAAGCGTTTTTTTCTGATGTTTCAGAAGATTGTTGATAGGCGTAACGCAGATCTTCGGGAATCTCGAAGTGCAGGGTGGTGGTACAAAATTCTTTCCACTCCGGGGTCACCGTATCGAAGATGACACCTTTCTCCTGCACAGGGCTTCTTACGACGACGAAGTCGTCCCACACATAACAGATACTGTCGTCAGAGAGCTCTTCCTCGTTTTCCTCCCGCTTTTCGCTCCACTCGCTAAACTGACGCAGGTCCCCCAGTTTGTAAGCCTTACAATAATGACGCATGGCATCTCCTCATAAACAGCTAATTGCCAGAGTTTGTTTGCTCTTTGCGAGCTGCTTCCTCCATTTGTTTGCGCAAGCTGAGAGGTCGCATGTCCGTCCATACCTCTTTGATATAGGCCAGGCACTCGTCTTTGGGTCCGCTTTTCCCTGCGTCTCTCCAGCCAAGTGGGTTCTCGCGGTCGGCGGGCCAGATGGAGTATTGTTCCTCATGATTCAGGACAACTTTGTAGATTGTTTTATCTTCCTGTTCATCCCTGGACATTGTGTTTTTCTCCTCCAACATAGAAAATATTGGGTACTACATTTGGGTTTTCTCCGCTGAAAATATTAATATGTTCGTCCCCGCTTGTCAAGTGTATTTTTTCCTCTGGCAGCCTTCAACGGTCTCCTGCAACTACTTCCTCCAGGCGAATTGAGAGAAGGCGCGAGACGCTATCCCGCATAGAAACTCCATAAATGACCTGAGCTGCCGTCATCGTCACGCGGTTATGGGTGATGACGATAAACTGGGTGCGCTGAGCCAGCCGCTTCAGGATGTCGCAGAACCGCGTGACATTCGATTCGTCCAGTGCCGCATCGACTTCATCGAGTAAGCAAAACGGCGGCGGGTTGATCTCCAGCAAGGAAAAGAGCAAAGCAGCCGAGACGAGCGCGCGCTCCCCTCCCGAGAGCAAGGAAAGGTCCTGAACTTTTTTTCCCGGCGGCTGCACAATGACCTCTATCCCAGAAGGCATGCTTGAGGGAGCCGGTGAATCGTCATCTCCATTCTTTGCGGCGATTAACTCCAGTCGGGCATTGCCACCGTTGAAAAGCGTGGTGAAGTGTTCACGGAAGCGAGCGTTCACAGCCTGGAAGGTTACTTCGAACTGGCGAGCCATCGTTGCATCAAGCTGCCCGATGATCGTGCGCAGGTGGAGCGCGGCCTGCTCCATGTCGGCGATCTGTGTGGAGAGGAATTCGTAACGGGTTCGTGTCTCCTCATATAGCTGGGGGGCGTTGCTATCACATCCACCCATCGCTTTCAGCCGACCGCGCAGGTTGTCAACACGCCGCCGATAACGCCGCAACTCTCCCTCTTCTTCCTCAGAGAGTTCCCCCGCCTCGTCAGTTGATGCCACCTGGCTATTCCCGTTTACCGCTCCCGCTTCGGCAGAGACTTCCAGCCGGGTGATATGGCCTGGTAGCTCTGCGGGGTCCTCTATCTCCATCTCTTCGCGTAACTGTTCCAGCAGGGCTTCGACGGCATCACGCGCCTTCTGGCTCTCCAGAAGATAGCGGCGATAGAGCCCCTCCAACTCGGTCAGCGTCTGCTGTGTTTGTATGCGCTGCTGCTCCAGGGTCATGATTTGCCGATCCACTTCACCAAGCTGAGCTTCGATGAGGCGTACTTCACCGGCCAGGTTTTGCGACTGCTCTCGCCCCCCTGCCAGTTCGGTCTGGTGCTGCGTTAGTGTCTCCTGAAGCCATTGTTTGCGCTGCTCATTTTCTTTCAGGCGCGCTACCTGCTGCTCGACCTGGCCCTTTACGTCCTGGATTTGTACATGCAGCGATGCCAGTTGCTGGCGCAGGGATTTGGCCTCCTGTCTCTTCACGGCGAGAGCTGTTCGTGCCCTCCCTAGCTCGTCTTGCTGGCGACGATAGGTGAGAGCCCGCTCTTCCATTTCCTGCTGCAATTCCTCGACCAGGCCCGTTATTTCTCGCTGCGTTTTTTCGTGTGCTTGCACGCGCTCCTGTGCGGCCTGGACCTCTTGCTCCAGGCCCGCGACTTCTGAGGCCAGCTGTTGCTCGATGGAGACGGCCATCCGTATCTCTGTTTGCAGACGTTCCTGCTCACGTTGAGATGTGCCGATCACCTTGTTTAGCTCGTTGAGACGCGCTGTTATCTTCTGAAGCTCTTTATCGAGTGCTGCTTGTTCGGCACGTCGCCGCTCCTGCTCACGTTGCACCGCGCTATACATGCCATTCAACTGGTCGATCAGGGTTTGATGCTGCTCCAGTTGCTGTGGTAGTTCGCGTAGCTCGCGTTCATATGCGAGCAGCCCCTGTTGTTGGCCGTCCTTGCCTGTTCCGCCGGTCAGCCAGCCGTCCACATGGAGCACCTCCCCGTCAAGGGTAACGACCATGACAAAGGGAAGATCGTTGTCGGAGGAAAGGCTGAGCGGGATGGCCCAGGCAAGCAATTCTCGCGCTGCTTCCAGATCGCGTACAATGACAATGCCATGCAATATCCTGCGAAACAGTGCTTTGTAACGTGATTCGCATTGAATCTGCTGCCAGGCAAAGCCGGCAGTGCGGCTCTGCAAGGATGGTCTTTCCGCAAGGAAGCGGCGTAGCACGTCTTCCTCAACCTGTCCCTGAATGGCGCTGATCTCTACGGTTCTCTCATCTTCGCCTTCCCGTTCTACCCATACCACCATTGCTTTACCAGTCCGTGCATTCTTGAGATATTCCAGACACTGACGGGCATCATCCAGCGTGCGCACGACCACAGCCTGCATATAGGAGCCGAGAGCCGCCTCCAGCGCGATCTCCATGCCAGCAGGTACCACACCCAACTGAGGAACCGGTCCTATCAGCCCGCTGAATTTGCCAGCCGGAGCGCGTAGAAGCGTGCGTACGCCATCGCTATATCCGCTCATGCTCTGGCGCCAGTTCTTGAGCATGGTTAGGCGGTCCGCAATGGTGCGCCGTTGCCGCTCCGATTCGGCGAGGGTGGATTTAAGGCGCTCCATCTCTTGCTGAGCATCGGTGATAGTACGGGCCAGCGCCTGCCTGCTCTGTGCCACCTGCTGCTCCTCGTTGCGAGCTATTGTTAGTTGCGCTTTCTCTTCGACGAGGCGTGTCTCCAGAGTACGTAATGCTTGCTGAGATTGGGCGATAGTATCGCGTCTCGCTGCCAGGGTGCGGTTGCGCTCGCCCAGTTGCTTTTGCAACCGCCCCAGTTCCGTCTGGCTGGAGCCCAGGCGCGCCTGCACCTGTACAAGATCATTCTGAGCACTACGGAAGCGGCGCTCATCCATTTCATAATCTTTTTGGGCTGTATTGACGCGCGTCTCCAACTCGGCCAGGGCGGCGGAAGCTGTGTCTAGCCCCTCGTCGGCGAGATCGCACTGCTCCTCAAGGTCTATTGCCTGCTTCTGTAAAGCGATCAAACGTTCTCGCAGGCGTCGCTCTTCCTGTTGAAGGTCGCCGCGCTGTCGCTCCAGGCCAACGATCCTTTCCTCATTGACTGCCAGATCGCGTTCCAGCTTCTGCACTACCTCATTTGCCTCTGCGGATGCTTTGCGCGCTGCGTGTATCCGCTCCTGCGTTTGCTGGCGCCTTGTGCGCAGGATGTTCCCCTGTTCTTCGATCTCTCGCAGCGCCAGCTCTACCTGGCGCACCTTCTGTTCCTGTTCCCGCTCGGCTCGTTCAGCTCGCTCGCTATTGGTGCGCAGACGGCGCCATTGCAGCGCGTACCAGGCTGTTAGCACCTCTTGCAGTTCGCTGTTGAGTTGCCCATACTCGACGGCACGACGAGCCTGCTCGGCAAGGGGAGCCAACCGTGGCTCGATCTCGCCTACGATATCGCGCAAACGTTCCAGATTCTGCTCGGTCTGGCGCAGGCGATTCTCGGCATCGGCCCGTTGCACCTGATAAGGACGAATGCCCGCTGCATCCTCGAAAAGCCCGCGCCGCTCTTCGGGGCGTAGACTCAAGGCCGCATCTATTAACCCTTGCCCGACCACCGTATAAGAATCATGTCCGATGCGCGCCTGGGCCAGCAGGAGTAGGACGTCTTTGAGCCGCACTTTTTGCTTATTAATGAGGTATTCATTTTCGCCTGAACGATAGCTGCGTCGTGCCACCGTAATTTCGCTATATTCGGATGGCACCCAACCAGTACTATTGTCGAGTGTCAGCGAGACCTCTGCCATGCCCAATGGGGATCGTCCGTGTCCCCCTACAAAGATGATGTCGTCGCTTTTCTTTCCCCGCAGTTGACGCATGCTCTGCTCACCCAGCACCCAGCGCATTGCATCCGCTACATTTGACTTGCCAGCCCCATTTGGGCCAACGACAGCCGTAATGCCCGGGCTAAACTCCAGCAGTGTACGTGAAGCAAAACTCTTAAAACCGAGCATTTCCAACCGTTTGAGATACACTGTTCGCCCAGCTCCCTATCGATAGCATGAAAAGCAAGCATACTCTTGTGCTTGTTTAAATATTCCTGTAATATGTGTCCTGGTGGACGTTTACAATACGAGACGTTTGTAAAACCGATCATACCATAGCGGGGTATCTGCGTCGAGTAGGTTCGGGGGCAGAATGGGAAAATTGAATGGATCATAGTTTTGGAATCGTATGCTGCTAAACGATGGAAAGGATCACTATGCGTCGGCCACCTGCATTTCGCACATTGATTATCCTGGGAGCGTTGGGGATCATTGGCGGGCTTATCCTGGGATTTACCTCACACACCGTCACTTATCAGAGTGTTGGGCAGAGTACCATTGCCCATTTTTTATCATCATCAAGTAGCAATACTGGGTATTTCCAGATGGAAGGGAGTTCCACGCTTTACATTATCAATGAGAACGATTTTACTCCGGTGATCAATGGAACTCAGACCTTCGTGAATGGCGATGTCATCTCGTTTGTCTATCAACCTGATGACACCACCGATATCGATATAACCTCTACCATAGGCACCCACTTGCAAGGTACTGCGTACAGAATCGTCCAGATCACCTCGAATAATGGCGGTCAGCAGCAGGTTTACACGACGCCAGCTTACAGTCAGCATCCGCAGGGGTACTACCAGAGTAACTGGGTTGCAGGCATTGGCATCGCCGTCCTCGGCTTGCTCTTGTTCATCGGGGCGTTCTTCGTTAAAGCCAGGCCTCAGCCCGGCTTTAGCATCTCTCCTGCTGGCGCTATGGGAGGCGTGCCTCCTGCCAATCCTTATCAGCAACCATACCCAAACGGTGGACCCTACCAGCAGCCACCTAATCCCTATGCTCAACCACAATACGGGGGGCAACAGCCAACACAGTACGCTCAACCGCCCTATCAGCCACCACCCGACCCCTATGCTCAGCCACCATACCAGCAACCACCTAACCCGTATAACTATCCCCCGCAAAACTAGCAATCAGGCAGGGCAGGCGTAATGCCTGCCCGTGATTTTCTGATGTATGCTCCCCTTGACAAAAGTTGTCTGTTCTGGGACAATCACACTAATTATCCTATCATGCAGCAAGTGTGCTGAAAATTTTTGAACCGGTGAGTTGCCTAATCAATCATTGCTTTTCTGTTTCATGTTTGTTTGCTCCCAGTATTACATGATTTTTGATCACAAAAGCTTTGCCAGGGGTGATTTATATGACCCAGAACTCATCTAATGTGCCAAAACAGCCGACTCTAAAATTAGCTCGTCTCATCTCTTTTGTTGGCTTACTGCTGCTTTTCCTGGTCGCTAATCAGCCATTCAACCTTGCCGCGACCCTCGTCTTTGTAGTTAGCCTTGTTGGCTGTGGACTTGTATCAGCCAATTGTTCAGTAGGTGGACAAACTCGATACCTGGCTTTATAAAGGGCTGCGGCTAGCCAGGTGGCTCTGTAAAAAGTTACAGCCGATCATAACATTTCTTTTTAAACCTGCCGTCAGAGCAATAAAATATATCCGTCAGCATTGGGGACGCATTTATAATGTGATTGTCACTTCTGTTCTCATCTGTCTCGTCGTCTTTCTTATTTTTCAACGTTTTTTTCAAAATGCTATTGCCGCTGCGGGAGACTTCACTTTTAGTCAGGCAGCAAAAAATGCGCTCGATATTCTAAAAACATGGCAACAGTCGATCCCTATCGTTTCGCTTGTTTTCTGTCTGGCGATATAGTGTCAATCCAAGAACCCAGAATGTGTGCTCTTTACTCGCACCATTCCCGCTTTGCAGTTCACCTCTAGCACGGAATCTGCGCTTTTTGGACTGTCGATCTGCTTATTTTTGTTGTGCCTGGATTTTGTAGTCTCTTGACTATAAGAAATGTCGTTCTGAACCATTAAAGGCTGACTATCTACGATTAGCGTTACCGGCCCTCCCCACTCGCTGATGCCACGAACGAAATTGTAGAGATGGCGTGCATCCCATTCTTCGGGATGGACGATAAAGTCGTTGTCGGTGGGAAAGGAATGATAGCTGCTTCTGGATTCGTCCTGCGGGATGCGCCTGACAGTTCCCTGCGAGAGCGCCCGAACGGTGCGAGTCAGTAACGCTCCTCCGCGCTTAGCACAGAGCTGCTCTAATTGCCTATAGCGTATACCATCGGGTACGGCTATCTCCTCTTGCGCGAGGATGTCTCCGCCATCCATTTTTTCGCTGACGAGGTGAATGGTTACGCCGGTCATTTGATGGCCCTCCCGAAATGTCCAGAAGAGCGGGACAGGGCCGCGATTGGCCGGTAGAAGCGATGGATGCACGTTCAGACAGCCCAGACGAGGAAGGTCTCTTATCACAGGAGGAATTAGCAAAGAGAAGCAGGCAACGCAGAGCACATCGGGCTGATAATCAATCAGGATACGAACTGTTTCGGTATCTGAGAGCGACGCAACCTCGTAGAGAGGTATTCCCCGCCTCCAGGCCAGTTCCATGATAGACTCTTGTAACGAAGTACGTATCAGTGGCAAAGTGGCATGTGCAATATGAGGAGGCTCCAGGATCTGTATATGGCTATAAGAAGTTCCAGGGGCAGGAATAACTACGGCGCAGACTTCAATGCCGTCTTCCAGCAGCGCTGACAGAACTGGCAAGGAGAAGTTTCCTGGCATGCCAAAAAAGAGGATGCGCGGCAACCGCGCCTTCGATTGTGTATTTGACACGGAAGATTGCATCATGTAGGATCTCAATAAGATTATAGCAATCTCAAATTACTTCGATCCCGCGCTCTAACGCTCCCACGATGAATCGGGGAGCTACTGCGGTAGCTGGGCAGAGGCCAGCCCTGCCCCTACGGAGCGCGGAACGATTCAAATTAGGAGTCTCTATCATGCCACGAATGGTTTATTGTGTCAAATTAAAGCAGGAGCTGCCTGGTCTGGAGAAGCCTCCCTTTCCTGGAGAGCTGGGGCAACGCATTTACGAGCATGTTTCCAGGCAGGCTTACGATCTGTGGCCCGCTCAGAGCACCCAGATTATCAGCCAGCGCCAACTGAACATGGCTGACCCCGAGGCGCGCAAGCTGTTGCGTCAGGAGATGGAAAAGTTCTTCTTCGGCGATCAGCAGGCAAGTTCTACGGGACCTCAGGGAAGCGCCGCTCAAAAAGGTCCGCGCTTGGTCTATTGCGTGAAACTGGGGCGCGAACTGCCTGGGCTGGAGAAACCTCCATTCCCCGGAGCGCTGGGGCAGCGCATCTATGAGCAGATCTCTCAGCGGGCGTGGGATATGTGGCCCACCCAGAGCACGCTCATCATTAATCACTACGGGCTGAACATGGCCGATCCTGAAGCGCGCAAAATTCTACGCGAGCAAATGGAAGAGTTTTTCTTCGGGGAAGACGCAAAAATGCCTGAGGGGTGGACCCCTGAAACCGCGGGAGCCGGGGCAGGAGCTGGTCGCAAGGGCGGAGGAGCGCCACGTAAGAAATGAGAGCTCGTGGCGCTATCCTGCTCATTTCGTGCTATGAACTGGGTCACCAGCCTTTTCACCTCGCCTCGCTTTCCGCTATGCTTGAGCAGGCGGGCTACGCTCCTGTTTTAATCGATACAGCCGTGGAGATGTTACCCGACGAAGTGATCAGTGACGCTCGCTTCGTTGGCATCGCTGTGCCGATGCATACGGCTCTGCGCCTGGGAGAACAGCTCGCCCATCGGATATGTCGCATCAATCCATCCGCTCACATCTGCTTTTACGGACTCTATGCCCTGCTCAACGCACAACACCTGTTGCACGATACGATTGATTCGGCCATTGGCGGCGAATACGAGGTTCCTCTACTCAAGCTTGTCCATGCACTTGAAGAAGGTTTGCCTCTATCTATCCCTGGCGTTTACACGCGCTCTGCCAGCAGCGGCCCTTCTCTGGAGAGAACGCCGTTCATCATCCCGGATCGCAGCCATCTCCCGCCACTGCAACGTTATGCCCGCCTGGAATGGCATGGTGAGTTGCGGCTAGCAGGCTATACAGAGGCTACGCGCGGTTGTAAGCACACCTGCCAGCATTGCCCTATCACCCCCATTTATCATGGTCGCTTTTTCGCTGTTCCGCCGCATATTGTTCTGGCGGATATCCGGGCGCAGGTAGCGTTGGGAGCGCGTCACATTACCTTCGGCGATCCCGACTTCTGGAATGGTCCCACCCATGCCTTACGCATCACGCGCGCTATGCATCACGAGTTCCCTGAAGTCACCTTTGACGCGACCATCAAAATTGAGCACATTCTCAAGCATCGTCACCTGCTCGCGGAGATGAAAGACCTGGGATGCGCCTTCATCGTCTCTGCGGTGGAGTCGCTTAATAACACGGTGCTTGAGCAACTCGACAAGGGCCATACTGCCACTGACGTGATAGAGGCGTTTGATCTGACAGAGCAGGCGGGGATTGCGCTGCGTCCGTCGCTCCTGCCATTTTCCCCCTGGGAGACCCTGGAGAGCTATATCGAACTCCTGAATTTTTTCGAAGCGCGCCACCTGATCGAGTACGTAGACCCGGTACACCTTTCGATTCGCCTGCTGATCCCTCCCGGGTCCGCGCTGCTGGACACGATGGCGCCGCACCTGTTGGGAGAGCTTGACCCGGCTGCTTACACGTATCGCTGGCGGCATCTCGATGCGCGCATGGATCAATTGCATGAGAAAATCGCCGCGCTGGTTGAGACGACAGAACAAAGCAAGGCCGACCCGGTCGAGACATTTTTCCAGGTGAAGGCGCTCGCGCTTGCTCTGCAGGGACAGGATTTCTCGGTTTCCCATGCAATGCAGCATTATGGCACGCGCAAGATCCTGCCACATCTTACCGAAACATGGTTCTGTTGAGCGGAGCCAGCAACGGGCCAGTTGGCTCAATAACCAGAGCGGGTTCCCCTGCTCTTCTCAGAGAAACCCGCCCGCCTGTGCGTCATATCCTACCGTTTCACACGCGCCATAGCATACATGATCTCACCATCGTGCCATTCTGGCGCCCCTTCCAGTAGCGCAAGCAACCGCTGGTAACGCGCATCCTGCTCAGGGCTCATCGCATTTGCCATATACGCTTCCCTGTTTTCGAACACCACAGCAAGGTAGTACTCGTTGGCAGCCGCATCCATCCGATAAATGTAAACCGCGACAGTGCCGGGCACATTGGCAGCTTCAAACTCCCGTATGTGGTCCATAAGCTGTTTCTCCGTCCCCGGCTTTGCACGACAATAGGCAACAGTCCCGTACATCTCGTTCTCCCCCTTCCAGAGCTCACTATTTCACACGCGACTTTGCAGGTCGCCTAACATGTATGCGTTTCGCTGGCTGCACCTCACATTGTGAAACCTATGGCGTCAGAGAGTCAACCTTCCTGGACATCGTTCACCTTCCAATTCCAAAGCCCATTCTCCAGGATCAGGCTGACATTCTGGGTAGAGGTAGATGATAGGGTAGGCTCTGAAAACCCTTGCTGTGTCGCTCCCCCTTGTAGACTAAGAGTGATTGTAGCGGTAGCAGTTGAGCCATTTTGTTGGATATCGCTCACGGTACAGCCGGCAAAGGAGGCTCCAAACCCTTTGATCTGAAGATATTCATAGAGATAGTCTCCTTCGCTCCTATTCTCTTTCACGGGCAGCGCCTTGAAACGAGCAGAGAACGTACTCTCAAGCTCTTTGTCATCTAAACTCTTGTATGCATGACAATAGGTCTGAAGAGTCCTTTCCAGCGATGATTTCTGTATTGTCGGCAGGCCCACAAAAAAGCCCAGGCCGCCTGCAATCAAAACGAGAAGAAGCACAACAGCAGCGATGATCCACCATGTGCGCCGACTCTTCCGAGCTTTCTGCTGCGGGCCAGGCTGCTGCGAAGAGTCGAGAAGCCTGGTATCGGGTTGAGATACACCAAACGGTATCTGTTCTGGAGAGTCATTCATCTTTGAGTCCTTCTTTTATTGTCCTTATCTCGCTCGCTTGCATACATCTTGATCTTCACAATCCTCTCACGGGCGTTACGGTGAACTTGATGTCCTGCTCAGAACTCGGGAGCGCCATACCAATACCACTGGTCGTGATATGGACCTGACTTACACCCCTTTGGCGGTGCAGGATAGCGGTGGCGCCGCCCTGCGCTTGACTGGCGATAAGCTGGGCGAGATGCCGGAGTTGAACATCAGAGAACTGGTAAACCCAGATACTATCAACCTTCACGGAAAAAGCTCCTGCGTCCTCCTGCGTCGCCGGGATCTGTTGCGGGAAGCTCAGTATATTCCCATCCACCTCATAGCCCTGACCGAATAAAGCGCTACCATCTAGCTGTAACTCCAGTTTCGCCATATTGGTTACATCATCCATAGAAAAGTATATACCTTTGCATGTAACAGTCCCTGTTGCAGTTACGTTCTCTGCGTGGTCGTTGCTATGATGATTTGTGGTGATATTGTCTGAACAGTCTGGAGTAGCCAGAGCTTGTTGACCTGCTTTGACCTGATTTTGTACTCCCGTTTGTGCATCGCCTGTCAGTTGGTCCCGTAAGTTGCTCGTCACCTGATCAATATCATCCTGTTGCACGAAGTGAAATGCATCCTGACCGCCACTGAAAGGTGCGGTGTTCTGTAAGGAGACAATGGTCGTACTATCGTCAACGGGCTGATAGAGACCATCGAGATCGTCAGCAGGAATATTGCCGCCTGCTCCGGCCTTCACTGCTGTAGCATCAAAGGTATGTGATGTCCCCGGCAAGATCGAGAGAAATGGGGCACCATTAATGTGAATAGTAATGTCAACTCCACTACTGCTTGTCACTCTCGCATCACTACTCAGATGGCCTTGCTCTAGAGTCAACGTCACCTGACCGTGTGCAAATGTCGCATCCTGGAAGCCTGTAGCCTGTACGGTCTTTGATTGTACCGGGGTCGTAGCGGTATAGACATACCCCTGTATTTCAGCAGGCCCGGGGTTTCCTGTCACGATACCAACAGTATAGGTTTTCGTCAGGCGCTTGCTGTTCGGCGTCAGCGTTACTGCGGCACTGGAGGCAGGGACAATTGTCAGCACATAGTAAGTGAGCAGCAGGAGAACAGTCAACGCGAGGGCAATTCCAAACAATACCAGAGGTTTTGGCTTAAAGTTATCTGCATTGAGCATAGAGGCCCTCCCTCTCGATAAGGAGCAAATCGGCAAATGTTCATCTCTGGGAATTGAGTGCTTTAGCTGGAATACAGTATATACTCTGCAATAAATGAGATCAATGTAAATACAGTGTAAATTTTATGGAAAATAAGCTGGATCAACCGTTATCTTATCTCGGCCAGAGGCGTCAAGAAGGGGTTGCTTTCCTGGTTGCTTCTACTTCCCTATCAGGCTACAATGGAAAGCGAAGGTATGGTGACGTTCCATCAGGAGCTGGCAATAACACAACCATTTCTAACATTCAGAAAGGCTCAGTTCATGGATCTGGCACTCAAGAAGCAAGCTCTGCGTATGCTCACCTATGGGCTCTATGTTGTGATGTGTAATGATGGGGGAGAGGTCAACGCGTTTACCGCGAACTGGCTCACCCAGGTCTCATTCGACCCTCCGCTGCTGGCAGTCTCCGTCGAGAATAATACCAAGTCGCTCCCGATGATCCTGCGCAGCCGTCAGTTCACCGTCAACGTCCTGCACGCGGGACAGCGCGATCTGGCGGGCAAGCTGGGCAAGTCCGCGCTGAAAAGTCCCGACAAGATGCAGGGCATCCAGTATAGCATAGAGCCAGAGGGTTTCCCTATCCTTTCCGTAGCGTTGTCCTGGATTGCCTGCGAAGTGCGCCAGGTCACGCCCGCAGGCGATTCCACGCTTCTCGTCGCTGAAGTCGTCAATGCAGGCGTGCTGGCAGAGGGAGAGCCACTCACAATGGCGGCTGCGGGCTTCCGTCATGCAGGGTAGCAGAGCGTATGTCTGGGGACAGCGGAGATAGTCCGGCAACTTGCAAAAGGGGTATCGCTGTGCGATACTCTTTCAGTACCCTCATTTCAGTACCCTCAAGGGGGTGGAGATAGCCATAAGCTCCCTCCACCCCCCCTTGAGGGCAGGATAGGCATCACATTCAAAGATGTCAAGTGGAATTGCAGTAAGGAGTCATCTGCATGCAACATGGGAGCAGCCTCTCCCTGGATACTGAAACAAACAGTACCAGATGCGCATTCTGCCAGCATCAGCACATTGCCCCCTACATACTCAAAGAGACAGCCACATTTCGCATTGTTACCGACCATGCCCCTCTTACCGAGGGACACCTGCTCATCATTCCCAGAGAGCACCACGCCTGTTATGGTGATGTGCCCGCTGAATTTGATGAAGAACTCTTTGCGCTCAAACACGAAATCCAACGGTTTTTCCACCAGTTTTATGCTCCTGCGATTTTTTGGGAACATGGGGTTTTCCGGCAAACCGTCTTCCATGCACACCTTCATTGCTTTCCCTTCGGCGAACTGACCTATGACCTCGCCGACGCGCTCCATGATCGCATTGTTAGCTCACAGGAGGATATTCGGGCCTGGTATACATCTCAGGGTCACTATTTTTATATGGAAGATGCCCGACATGGTCTGATTTTTCCACCTGAGATGGAGCCGTATCTGCATATTATACGCAGCGTTTTATGGGCTGGCGCAGCGGCGAGAAATGGACATCTCACCTGGCGCTCGGCCCAGCAGCGTCAGGAGGAGGGAAAGCCTCTGATCGAAGCAACCACCGCCAAATGGCACACATTTCAGCAACAGGGAGGATAGTATATGCTGACCAGTCCTGTACATGACGAACTTGTTCGGGTTGGGGAGATCAACCTCCATTATGTCCAGTGGGGAGAACAGGGACCGCCCGCTATTTTTATTCATGGTCTTACCGCTAACGCCTTCTGCTTCCAGGCTTTCGCCGACGCACTGGCCTCCGACCACCGCATTATCGCTTACGATCTGCGCGGTCGGGGAGCCAGCGACAAGCCCGCGACGGGCTATAGCGTGCCAATCCATGCCGCCGACCTGGCACATCTGGTAGACGCTTTAGGACTGGACCGCCCGGTGATCGTGGGACACTCTTTAGGAGCGATGATCGCGCTCTATTTCGCCGCCAATTATCCCGAAAAGCTGAGTAAACTGGTCCTTATCGATGCGGGCGGGCCATTACCCACGGAGCAGCCCGAGTGGCTGAAAGCCTCTATTGAGCGTCTGGGAACTCCCATCCCTTCTTTTGAAACATATCTCGCCCGCCTGAAAATGGCCCCATTTCTCGGCCCGTACTGGAATGACTATGCCGATATCTATATCAAGCATGATGTGAGCCATAATGAGGATGGCTCTGTCGTTGCCAGAACTCCTCGCACCTGCGTGATGGAAGAGGGGCTGAATTTCGTGGAGGCCAGGCCAATAGAATCGTGGCCTAAGGTGCGGGTACCGACCCTGCTGCTGCGTGCCGGTCAGGGCATGTTCTTCGACAATGATCAACTGCTAACAGAGGAGGCAGCCCAGGCAATCCGCCAGGGGATTGCAGGGTGCCGTTACATCAACTTTCCTAAGCTGAACCATTATACGATTATTTTTGGCGTTGAAAGTGGGCCAGCGCAGGAGATACGTCAATTTATAGATAAGGAGCGATAGATGAGTATTCGCAAAGTGGGCGTTGTTGGCTGCGGGCTGATGGGCGGCGGCATTGCTCAGACCTGCGCGCAATCAGGATACGAGACGATTGTGCGCGAGGTCAATCAGCCGTTGCTGGATAAGGGCATGGCTCGCATTTACAGCGCCTGGGACACAATGGCAAGCAAGGGCAAGCTCACACAGGGACAGGTAGACGAGAATCGCGCCCGTTTGCGCGGTACCCTCGAAATGGCGGACTTCGCCGATTGCGATCTTGTGATTGAGGCTGTGATCGAGAATATGGAGGAGAAACTGCGCCTCTTCCCCGCCCTCGACAAGATTCTCAAGCCCGAAGCTTTACTTTTGAGCAATACCTCTTCGTTGAACGTCACCCAGATGGGGGCAGTAACGAAGCGGGCCGATAAAGTATGCGGGCTACACTTCTTCAATCCGGCGCCGGTGATGAAGCTGGTCGAGATTGTACAAACGATTGCTACCTCGCCTGAGACGATTGAAGAGGTGAGAAAATTCGCCATCTCGCTGGACAAAACGCCCGTTCTGGCGAAAGATACCGCGGGCTTTATCGTCAATTTCCTGCTCATCCCCTACCTGCTGGCCGCCATCCGCATGCTGGAGAATGGCATGGCCTCGCGCGATGATATCGACACTGCCATGAAGCTGGGCTGCGGCTACCCGATGGGGCCATTCACCCTGCTCGATTATGTGGGACTCGATACGACGATGTGGGCAGCGGAAGCCATTTACGAAGAGTATAAAGACCCATTGTACGCCCCACCTCCTCTGCTACGCCGTATGGTCATATCGGGTATGTTGGGGCGTAAGAGTGGCAAGGGATTTTATAGTTACGAATAAGTTTCAGACAGCAAAAAAGGGATGTGACGCGCTCACACCCCTTTTTGCTGACCTGCTTAGTCTGGGCTGGTCGTACGCGGCGGAATGGTCGTGCTGGTGGCATACGACTCTTCCAGCAGCGGATTGCGGGTGGAAGGCTTCTTGCGCCGCTCGCCCACATAGTTTTGTGGAGCAGGCACAACCTCTTCGCGATGATAAGAGCCGCTGGCGTCTGTATTGATACCTGGATAATTCGGGCCGTAATTATAATGCCCGGTCTCCGCAGGCGACAACGGACCGCGCGCAAAGAGCGGCGTTCCAGTTACCTTCATGATGCCGGCATCGACCGGCTCCTCATATAAATCGTCGGGCACGCGATCATAGCCACCGGCCCGCAGTTCGGCCTCGCTCAGCGAAAGATGGATTACACCATCCCTCCCCGCTGCCTCGACCGCACTGCGTGGTACATAGTATGCCGTTACAAACAGGCCCCCGCGCTCAACGAGCAGATAGCGGCTGAAGCGCGCCTGCACGGTGCCGATGCGGTGCTGATTTTTGTCAACGACATCCTGATCGATCACGAATTCTGGCTGCGCTCCCGCCGGCACAGAGACATATCTCGCTTTACGCGGAGCCATCGGGTCCTCCAGCGCCCATCCCATAATGCCGATCAGGATAAAAGGAGCGCCAATGATGGAGAGCCACGGATTATCGGGAATGAACAATAAACCAATGACTGTCACCAGGACCGCTACACTTAAAATAAGAGGCCACAAGCTTGGATTTGGCAGGTGAATATGCTGTTTTTCCTCCTCTACCCCCTCTACCTTCTGGTCCACTGCAACGGATTCGTCTGGCTCATCCGCTGCATGCTTGGTATTTTGAAGAGAACTGTCCATACGCTCTGGTTTCCCTCTAAGAAATTTCTCTGACGCACAAGGACCTGCATTACAAATGAGTCCTGTGGTAAGGATACCACTGCCTCGCGCCGTCGTCAACTTTCAGGAGTGCGCCCTTGTAAGTTTTTTCGTGTACTCGTTCTGCCTGTTAGGAGAAAAGCAGGGGGTACAGGGCAACAGGCTCCTGCCGGAACGCGCAGGGTCTCCACCTTCGGCGGCACAAAGAGGACACTGAAAAGTCCCATGCCCTGGTCAGACCATGCTTGACAAAAGAAGGAGCGCTATGCCATACTCTAAGAACAATAACTCACAGGGACTTTACGACATCATGAGAAACACATACAGGTGACAACTCTAGACGCTTGCTACCCGAAGGTCATCTCCTGACAGACGGGTTAGAAGCTGCATATTTCTTTTTCGCGCACCACTTTCCCCTGGTGCTTTTTCTCGTGCCCGCGCGCCTCCATGCAGTGCTCTCCGGGTCGGTTTCCAGGCCCGCATACATACCGGTTGGAAAAAAGCTAATATTTTATGCTCTATCCCCTAGCTTCTTTGGAGGTTTTACTTATGCGATTGCTTCTGCCGACGCGGCTCTCTGCGGTTACAGCCACCGTGCGGCTGCTCTTTACAACCCATCCGCGTGCCTTTATCATCAGTACCGTGGGAACGCTGATCGAGCCACTCTTTTATCCGGCCCTGCTTCTGATCTTGCATCAAATGTTGCAAGCCATTACTGGACCGATAGGAGCCGTACAGATGAACGGCGCAGTCACTACTTCTGGGATCATTTTGATCGCCCTGCTACTCATCCAGCGCCTGGCGATTATCACCCGTGATGGCTCCTCGAACATTCTGCGCCAACAAGCCTGGGTTGTGATTAGCGCCCGCATTATGCACAAGCTGCCTTCGGTTCCCTACACTCTCTTCGAGAACAATGAGTTTCAAGCGCGATATGGGCTGGTCATCCGCGAAGCGGCGCAGCGCTCCATCACGCTGGTGGACTCGCTGCTTTCCACTGTACCGATTTTGCTAGGCGTGCTCGGTCTAGCTGCAACGCTTTTTGCCCTGGCCCCACTGATGGTCGTTGCGCTTCTTGTGATCGCCATTCCGGCCTTGCTCACTGAGCGCCGCCTCAGCCATGCCATGTATGCCCTGCAAGATCGCTCAGCCCCCCAGCAGCTACGTATGGATGTGCTCACCAATATGCAGGTGGATGCCGACTTTCAGCGCGATGTGCGCGTGTACCAGAGCAACCTGGTCTCAAGCGAATACACGCAGCTCGCAGAGCGCTACCTGGCCGAATTAAAGCGTCTCACCGCGCGTTTTCTAGGCTTGCGCACCGGCGCCGCCCTGGCCCAGGTCATCGGCCTGGGTTTGGCGCTGGCTGCTGCCTTCGCGCTTCTTAGCCTCGGTCAACTAAGCCTCGCCAGTTTTGCCGTACTCATTCCCGGTATCTCCATGCTTTCTGGGATGATTAATGCCTTCCTCTACCAGTACCGTTCGCTGCGCGAGTCTCTGCTGTATACTGAGGCCCTTTTCGACTTTCTAACCACCTCCTTTGAGCTTCCTGCTGATTCAGCCGCAATAGCGCCGCTGGTGGCCTCGGCCTCACGTTTGGAAGCTATTCGGCTCGAAGGAATCTCTTATACTTATCCCGAAACCCAGCACGAGGCCCTTACAGACATTTCGTGTGTATTCAAGCCAGGACTGACCGCGATTGTTGGCACCAACGGAGCTGGCAAGAGCACCCTGATCAAACTGCTCTCCAGCCTTGTCGCTCCCACCGGTGGACGGCTGACAGCGTCGCTTTCTACTGGTGAGGAGACATCTCTTGCCGCCTGTGCCAGGGCCATCCTCTTCCAGGAACCGGCCCATTTCCCATTTAGCATTCGCCACAACGTCACCATGCGTTTCGAGCAACAGCCAGAAGAGGATGAGCGCATCTGGGAAGCGCTGCGGCAGGCCGGGTTGGAAGCGGTAGTGCAAGCGTTACCTGATGGGTTAGACACGGTGGTTGGGGCAGGCTTTGGTGGAGTCGCTGATCTATCTGGAGGGCAATGGCAGCGTCTGGCCCTGGCTCGACTGCTGTATCATGATGCGCCTTTGATTATGCTTGATGAGCCGAGTGCAAGCCTGGACCCGGTTGGAGAACGCCAGATCTTCGAACTGCTCGCACGGCTCTCACATGAGAAAATTATTCTCTTTGCCACCCATCGCTATGATACCATTCGTCAGGCCGATACCATTGCGGTGCTGGTCGATGGACAACTCGCAGAGATGGGCACCCATGACGAGTTGGAAAAGAACGCGCGCGACTTCTGGTCCCTCTACCTGGCTCAGGGCTCGTCGCGGACTTCTGATGTCGCATCGTCTTAACAGCTTCTAGAGAGGCTCTATCGCGGGGGTCCAGGATAGAATCATCAGCGAGATCTCAGCACGAAAAAGTCGGAATAGCAAGGAGGATTTCGTGGCGAGTCTCGCTGATCAGAGGCCTCCTTTTCGGGACGTTTGAGTGCATTAAACAGCCCTAACGTCATTGCATGTTTTCAATAATCAGGAAGGTGCCAGAAGAGGTCAAAAAACTTAAGGAAAAAATCTACCAGTTTGACGACAGATTCTTACTCGAAAAATCTTGCAATGAGATGATTTGTCTGGTATGGTGAAAGGA
>Ga0209062_1000523_pt1 | contig 109694 bp, 90 predicted proteins | sample Coa_R2_2_FD_187158 | JGI IMG/M metagenome (GOLD analysis project Ga0209062, IMG submission 187158) | Surface soil microbial communities from Centralia Pennsylvania, which are recovering from an underground coalmine fire - Coalmine... | ecosystem: Environmental > Terrestrial > Soil >...
ACAACAAACGGCGGAGGCCCTTGTATGAACACCAGCGACGCGTTCGCTTTCAGACTCTGTTGGCTGGGGCACATGATCTCGTTTCCCTCTTCGATTGTTCAAGTGCTTAAGTTGACGCCTAAGGGGGACACCCCGCGCCCCGCAAAGGGCACAGCCCCTTGACCCCCTCTTCTTCAGAGAAGTAAATAGCTCTGGAAAATCCAGGGCTATTTGAAAGCTGCAAAAAGGAGGGCTAAGCCTGCTCCCCTCGCTGTATAAGCATTGATTCGAGCGGGGCTCCGATGACAACGGTGGCACCACTGGCGAGAGTGGGATCGAGAGCCGCTCGCACGATTGCGCGCCCCATGTCGCGAGCGGTAGGCAGTTCGCTCTGAGTGGCGCGACGACCTCTTGAAAAAGGTGCGTCACATTATCGGGCTGAGTGCTATCCCAATGCAACGCCAGAGCTTCTCCGCCTTTTTGCATGATCGTCGCAGCCATCTCTTCGGCGCGAGCCGCCTTATTGCGATACGTGAACACCACATCACAGCCCTGCTCGGCGAGGGCCAGCGCCGTTTCAGCTCCAATACCACGCGATCCGCCCGTGACAAGCGCCACTAATCTTTCTTGCAAACCGCGTCAATACACTTTCTTATGAGATAGCTGATCAGTTTACAGCGTAATTTAAAGTTTACCAGAAAATGGCAGGTCTGAACAGTAAGGAGCGCAGGGCGAGCTCAAGGCATGGCCCCTACCTATAACATCACGCTGGCGAAAGTCGGCGGCCTCGACCTGGTGATGCTGGGATGCGTCCTGGTCGAGATGTGGGATGCGAGAAAAGTAACAGCACATAGAGGCACCGTTCCTCTTCTCGCTTGCTTGCTAACTATTGGCGTGCTTGTTCCTGGCAAGCACCTGATCGATTGTGCCGGTGAAGGAGAACGCCTGTTCCGGCAGATCGTCGTAGTGGCCTTCCAGCAGTTCTTTGAAATTCTTGATGGTATCCGCGATATTGACGTACTCAGCCGGAATCTCGGTAAAGGGCTCCGCGACGAAGAAGGGCTGGGTGAAAAATTGCTGAACGCTAGCGGCTCGTTTGACCACTAGTTGATCTTCAGGCGAGAGGTTCTGTTGTCCCTGCAATTCCTGGGCGCGCTGGAGCAGCGATCTGACCTGACGCGCCACCTGGGAATGCTCGCTAGAGACGGCACTGCTCTCCAGCAAGCGCGAGTTCGAGAGCGACCGGTCAATCGCGGGCCAGAGATTCTGCCTGGCAAGGTCACGGTTGAAGACAATCTGCCCATCCAGTTGTTCCTGCACACGGCTTTGCTCGCGCTGAGCAAACTCGTCATTGGCTCGCAACAGGAGCGTAGTAATCTCCTTCTCTCGTGCGACACGCTTGAGCTCGCTCATCTCCGCCAGATTGCCATGCGCGGATAAATTATAGTCAGCGACCATCAGCACTTCGTGACCCCTGGCGCGAATTTCGCCCGCGATAGTGAGCCCCGCCCGTACCAGGCGCAGGCAAGTTTCGGGTGAGCTGCTGAGCGGCTCAAACACCATTGCGACCCGGTTTTGCATGCCAAGCTCTTTTAACGGCTCCATCAACTCGCTTAGCTCATAGTTATTCTCATCCATGCCCAGGCATACAATATAGCCGTGATAATGTGTGATAACTATATGCATCAGCTCTTCTACCAGCACTATCTCGCCTACTCCTTCCGCGCCAAACAGACCAATCACGCCGCCACGACGAATGGGGGCCAGCAGATCGACAACCTTGATGCCCGTTTCGAGCACTTGTGGCGCTTGCTGCTCTGACATCAGAGAGACCAGGGGCAGGCGCGCGGTATTTGTGATCGGCTCGCGACCATCAATGACTTCGCCTCTACTATTGATGACTCGTCCTAAAATCTGTCTGCCAACGGGGATCGTGATGCTATTACTCATGTTTATCAACCTTTCTGCAAAGAGGTTTCAGCTCTATGCTCCATTTGAGATTGCAATATTGCCGCAATTTCGTCATATCCTTTGACAATAGCCCAATCTGCCGGGGTGCGCCCCAGTTCATCCTGAATTGATGCGTCGGCGCCATAGCATAGCAGCAGTTGAACAAGCTTGCGATGACCTTTGAGGGCGGCCCAGTGCAACGCCGTGCGGCCTGACCGTCCTTGAGCATTAACTTCTATGCCGTCCGCAAGCAGCAGTTGCACGATCTCCCTATAGTCGCGCATCGTGGCCCGGCACAATTCTCCGCGAGCATCCACGCCATGAGCAAGCAGCCGTTTCGCCACGTCCACATGGTTGTACAGAATCGCCATGCTCAGCGGGGTCAGACCGCTCCTTGTTCTGACATGCGGATTTGCTCCAAAATCCAGCAACAGATCGGTCAGTTCGGTACGACCGGAGGCCGCCGCTTCGTGAAGGGCGGTATAGCCGATGGGAAATATAGGAAAACAGCGCTGCTGCTGCTCTACCTGCCATACAACTTTTGTATTGACTAAGAAGGGCTCGAGTTCTAGCAATGCCCGCACCTGGGCAGCATCGCCGAGACGGATCGCGATCAGGAGCCGCACGCGACCGGGAAAGTTCCGCTCGTGCGAGCGTTGCTGCTCCTGTAACGTGTCTCGTACGCTATCGAGCAGCAGGGCCTTGAGACGTTTTCGCGCATCAAAGAGCCGTTTTTTCACGGTTGAGAGCGGGACTTCCAGGTAGTCCGCGATATCTTTGAGCGTATAGCCGCTGCCGTAGAATAACAGGGTGACGATGCGCTCGCGTTCCGGCAGCGCGTCAACCATACCTCGTACAGCGTCTCGCAGCTCCCGGCTTTCGACGAGCAGAGCTGGATCGAGATCATCAAGAGGGATGTCAAAGATCGAGGTAGGCTCGAATGGAACGGTGAGGAGGTGCTTGCCGCGCGTGAGGCGGTCTCCCTGCTTGAAAACAATGCGACGGAACCAGCCAGGAAAAGCTGCTGGCTCGCGTAAATTTGACAGCTTCAGATAGGCTTCGATAAATGCCTCCTGCGCGGCATCTTCGGCCAGGTGCGCATCCTCCAGCATCGTGTAGGCAGAGGCATAGGCCATGCCCTGAAAACGCTGGACGATATGGCTAAAGGCATCCAGATCGCCTCCCTGTGCGGCAGTTACTAATGCGTGCAACTCGTCCATACCATACCTCGGTTCAGCTTGCGTTTTGTCTTTCTATCAATAAGTCCCATTTTCAGGCCCGCAGGTTACCCCGATTCATTGTATTGCATCGCCCGATGACAACAAAAACGATCATGGATGCTCTAACGTGGATATATTGAGGGATATTCTCAGGCCCTCTGTTGTTGCTATATGTTATGCTTTGCTAATAAGGAAACGGTGATGTTTTCGATAAGCTCCGAGGAGGGTTGGTACGAGCAATGGCGAAGCCAGATATTTCACAGAGCAGTAAGCATAAGCCGGGTGAGACGGTTTATGAACGTTATCTGCGTACAGCAGAGCTGTTATCGCTGCAAAAACCTGAAGAGCAATTAGTTCACCACGACGAGCTACAATTTCAGGTGGTCCACCAGGTCTTTGAGCTTTGGTGGAAGGAGAGCGCATTCGAGTTGCGCACCATCAGCACGCTGTTACAACAAAACGATTTGTCTTACGCGTTGCGTCTGCTGCAACGGGTGGTGCGCACACAATACCTGATGCTGGAGAATCTGCGCATGCTGGAGACGATGACTCCGTGGGAGTTTCACGGGTTCCGCAAGATTTTAGCGGATGGAGCCGGCACCGATTCGCCCGGCTTCCACCTGCTGATGAAGCTCTCTCCGCTTTTGTGGGACGATTACAAGGCCATGCTGGAGCGGGAGCATGTGAGCCTCGTCGATGTCTATATGCATAGCGAACGCTATCCCTTGCTGTTAGCAATCGCCGAGGCGTTGACCGATTACGACGAGGTGTTTCAGATGTTTCGCGCCCATCACGTCAAACTGGCTCAGCGCATGATCGGCCCCGGCTCCATCGGCACAGGAGGCACCCCGATGACGATGCTGGAGCGCACGCTAAAAGATTCCTTCTACCCCGAACTGTGGGAGGTCCGCAACAAGCTGACACAGATCGCCAACAGCGGCGAAACGGAGCCGGGAACGGCATAAAACTGGCTTCTGAGGAGGGGATAGATGTGATATTTGTTACATCTATCCCTATTTATCCTTTATAGCTGGCAGAATAAAATCCGGTATCAGGTCCCTGATTGCTTGATCCTGATCGCGGTCTTTGAGCGCCCTCTTGGTAGAAGCTATCGTCGTAATCACGAGATCAAGCTTGGGAATGACGTAAATCAGCTTGCTGCCGAAGCCTGAGGCGAGGAAGGTAGGCCAGTAAGGCCGTTGTTGGTACTTTTCCATAGACTTTTTCTTTCGCTGTAATACATGTTTTTGGGGTGATACAGGCGCTAAAGCGGACGTGATGAATCACGTCCCTACGGGGATATTACCGTATTGATTTGTTAATTTGTATTAATCGTGGCCTCCTTCAGGAAGAAGGCCACATACCAAAAAATGTGTTATGCTCCTAGAGCCTGGAACATATAGCAGTTGTAGCGTACGGCGCGGGGCAGGTCGGAGAGGCGAATATGCTCGTTAGGGGCATGGGCGCCGCTGCCCCAGTAAGCCACGTTGCCGGGAGCGCAAAGGCCGGGCAAGCCCACATGGCGGCGCAACGCTCCCAATAGTGGTAGCGTGCCTCCGACGATGGGCGTGATGGAAGCGGGCATGTCGGCAAAATCTTCGGCCAGATCCCTGATTTTCTGAACAAAGGGATCATCTATCGGCGTCACAACCGGCTCCGCCGAGCCAAAGATGGTAATCTGGATATCGCCATAGCCTTCGGCTTTTAGATGCGCGCGCATTTTTTCAAGAATATCCTGCGGGTCCTGGTCGGGCACGAGGCGGAAATCGATCTTAGCCATTGCGTGCGCCGGCAGCACCGTCTTTGTGCCCTCGCCGGTATAGCCGCTAACCAGCCCGGCAATATTGCAGGTAGGAGTGAAAGAGGATCGCTCGCGCAAAGCTGTACCGGTCAGGCCATCAATAAACTGATCGACTTTAAAGACCGTTTTCAACTTCTCTTCTATGTTGGTCTGATTGGCGATGGCCTCTAACTGAGCCTCAGAAGGCGGCTTGACCGCATCGTAGAAGCCGGGAATGCGCACGCGTCCTTCGGGGGTGCGCAGGGTGGCAAGCGCCTGAACAAGACGCCAGGCCGCGCTGGGCAGAATGGCAGCGTTGCCTGAATGCGCATCCACGCCCGTGCCCTGCACGTCCAGTTGCACGTAGAGCAGCCCTTTCGTGCCCAGGCTCAGCGTGGGGCGACCATTATCGTCAAAGCCTGCCCCCTCCCATAAGCAGCCATCGGCCCGCAATAGCTCGGCATATTTCGAGGCAATAGCTTCAAAGTGCGGGCTGCCAATCTCCTCCTCGCCCTCGATAATCCAGCGCAGCGTGATCGGCAGTTCACCATACGTGGCGCGCAGGGCACGAATAGCCGCCAGCCTGGCCGCGATCTCACCCTTGTTGTCGCACGCGCCGCGAGCGTAGAACTTGCCGTCGCGCACAGTCGGCTCGTAAGGAGGAGAAAGCCAGAGGTCGAGCGGTTCAGCAGGCTGCACGTCATAGTGGTTATAGAGCAAAATAGTATAGGGGCTACGACCGTGCATTTCGCCGTAAATAGCGGGCGGCGCGCCTTCGGCGTAGAGGCGCTGCGTGGTAAAGCCTGCGTCGGTTAAGAGCGATTCCACGAGGTCGGCCATCTCGGCGATCCCCAGATTTTGCGCCGCCACGCTCGGTTGGCGACAGAGCTGCGTCAGGATCGACTGGGCTTCGTCTGGATGCTCCTCAAGGTAGGCGGTTGGAAGGTTGGGAGTATTGGACATGATTGGCCTTTCTGTTGCTCATACTATTGAGCAAGGCTCCCACGATGAAGCGGGGAGATCCTGTAGCTCCCCGCTTCATCGTGGGAGCCTGCTCAATATGTCTTGCTATACAGACGACCAACGCTGCTAGCGCATCTAGCTTCGCTCAGGTCGTCTGTAAGGAATGTCTTGCCAGAACAGCCATTGTGCCGTTCTATTGCTTCATTATCCCATCTTCTCAAGGAAGCTTGCAACCGTGCGAATGCCATTGAAGAACTGGTCGAGCGAATACTTCTCGTTTGGCGCGTGCAGATTGTCATCAGGCAGGCCAAAGCCCATCAGCACGAGAGGAGCGCCCAGGACTTCATAGAACAGGGCTGCGATGGGAATGGAGCCACCTTCGCGGATAAATACCGGATCTTTGCCATAGACCTCCTTCAACGCCCGGGCCGCTGCCTCAACCGGTGGGGCATCGGGCAAGACCAGGACACCTTCACCGCCATGTATCTTATGGACCGCCACCGTAACGCCAGCAGGAGCGACATCCAGCACTGCGCGCTCGAACAGCTTAAAGGCTGTCTCTGAGGTCAAATCGGGTGGGAGGCGCAGGCTAATTTTCGCCTTCGCCACGGCAGGTATCACCGTCTTGGCTCCCTCGCCGACAAAGCCGCCAACGATCCCGTGAACCTCCAGGGTTGGCCTGCCCCAGATGCGCTCCAACGGGGGATATTCCAGTTCGCCCGACAACTGCGAAACGCCCATCTCTTCCAGCATGGCCCTGCCAATTTGCAGGGGATCGTGCTGCCAGAACTCCTTCTCGGCGTGCGTAGGCTTGCGCACATGCTCATAGAGGCCGGGAATATGGATATGGCCGTCGGCATCTTTCAAGCGGCTGATAATAATCGCGAGGGCGTGCAGAGGATTGGGAGCCACGCCGCCATACGTTCCCGAATGCAGGTCATGCTTCGCGCCGTGTACTTCAACTTCGGTGTAGGTGATACCGCGCAATCCGGTAATCAGGGCGGGGATATCCTTTGCAGGCATATGGGTATCGCAAATAAACACGGCATCGCAGCGCAAACGCTCGGGATATGTTTTGACATACTGTTCGATGGACTCGCCGCCAGCCTCCTCCTCGCCCTCAATCAGCACCTTCACATTGATTGGCAGTGAGCCACTGACGCGCATCAGCGACTCCAGCGCCTTGAGAACCAGCATGGTCTGGCCCTTATCGTCGCAGGCTCCGCGACAGTAAATATTGCCATTGCGTATCGTTGGCTCAAACGGCGGAGAATCCCAGAGATTCAGCGGATCAACCGGTTGAACATCGTAATGCCCATAAATCAAAAGCGTCGGTTTGCCAGCAGCTTTTAGCCATTCGCCATAGACGAGAGGATGTCGCTGCGTTTGCATCAGTTCCGCCTGCTCAAAACCGATCTGCTTTAACTGGTCCACAGCGTATTCAGCGGCTCGCCGGACATCAGCGCGGTGCTCCGGCAGCGTGCTAATGCTCGGGATACGCAGCCACCCCTTGAGATCCTCCAGAAAACGTTCCTTATGCTCGCTAATATACGTTTCAACCTGCGTCATATCAAAAACACCTTTCATTTGCTAATCTACCATCACCCACATGCGCCCCCCACCTCACACTTCCACTATTGCATTTCTACTTGACGTCTTCGTGTTTACTGCTATACTCCCCTCAAGGGAGGGGCGCGAGCTGATGGTTATTTCGACCCGTTTGAGGGTACTGAAAACTATTGTATCGCGCAAGCCCAGAAAATCAAAACTCGCCCTCCTCAAACGATCATATCAGGATAGAAGATAACCGCATTGGCTGCTATAGTGTTTTTGCGTTGTCTTTAACGACTATTGGCTACATACAAAGGAAAGGGAAATACGCAATGGCAACAGGCATTCAAGTGGTCATCGATTGCGCTGACCCCGCTCAACTGAGCTCTTTCTGGGCAACGGCGCTTGGCTATAAGATACAGGACCCGCCCGCTGGCTACGAATCATGGGAGGCATTTCTGGCGGCTATGAATGTGCCGCAGGAGGAGTGGAACGCCGCCAGTGCCGTCGTCGATCCGGATGGGAAGGGACCGCGCATCTTCTTCCAGCGTGTACCTGAGCCAAAGGTCGTCAAAAATCGCGTACATCTCGACCTCAACGTCGGAGGTGGTGCCACGACTCCTCTGGAAGAGCGGCGTCAGCGGGTCGATGCAGAAGTGAAGCGATTACAGAGTTGTGGTGCAACGATGTTCCGTCCAATGGAGCAACACGGGGAGTACTGGGTCGTCATGCAAGATCCCGAAGGGAACGAATTTTGCATCCAATAGCAAGCTATTCAGGTTCGCCGTCGTCGTCGTAGGGGCCGGAGATACCGTCGGTCGCATCATCGTAAACCAGCAAATGTGAAATGCTACGATGGTAGGAACTGTGGAGCGGGAATGTGAACGCGTCGCACACCGAGGAGGACTGAGAATGGTTCGATTGTATCTCCAGGTCGGTCTTGCGCCAGGTTTTACCGCTAAGGGAAACTAATGACATGAACAGGGTATTCATAATGCTTTCTCTTCTCCAAACACTCATTAACCTTAAAACATCTCCTGCCGGCATTATGAGCCGTTCACCGACCTGAGTAATACCACATTTATAACCCTATACGATTGCTTCCTGCTTTTTTGGGGTGTCAATTTTATGGATCACGCAGTAGAATTGAGTTTAGAATGAAGGACATTTTTTGCTATGACGACGAGAGCTGCAAAAATGGGTCTACCTTAGATAGAGCAAGAAATGGATAGGAATCAGCATATGACACAGATAGGAATACTCCAATCGGTGCAGGTAGGAAGGCCAGCGTGGCGCCAGGCTGCGGAAGAGGTAGAGAAAATGAAACGCTGGAAAACATCGTTTTTCCGCACACCCAGCCCTGAGCCGCGCTGGCTTTACAGCACACATCTTGAGGGAAATGAGCAGGCTGATAAAAAGCACCACGGCAGTCTTGACCAGGCCGTGCTGTTGTACGCGGCTCAGCATTATCCCGCCTGGCAGGCAGAACTCGGACGCCCGGAGATTGGTCCCGGGGGGTTCGGCGAGAACTTTACGGTCGAAGAATTATCGGAGGAAATAGCGTGTATCGGCGACACCTATGCCATTGGTGAGGCGCGCATCCAGGTTTCCGGGCCGCGCTATCCATGCTGGAAAATCGAACGGCGCTGGGGTATTGCGGGACTAACGGACCGCGCCGCAGCGACCGGGCGCACCGGCTGGTATTGCCGCGTCATGCAAGAAGGCATGATCCAGCCGGGAGCGCCCATCTTGCTTGTCGAGCGCCCCTACCCGGACTGGACTATTGCCTTGACAAACGATTTTGTGCATGCGCGCAACCACGACGTGGAAAAAGCCAGAGCCCTTGCCGCCTGTCCGCTGCTTAATGAGTTCTGGCAACAGCTTGTTGTGAAACGGGTGAAGGGGAAAGCGTGTAATCCCTGATTACGAAAGCAGGTCGAGGAATAGCGCCTCAAATTGTTGCCAGACCTGCTGCTCGGCCCGCAGGGTATCGACCGGCTGCGCTGTTTTTGTCGCCTCCACCACCACCTCCGCCATACGCGGGCGGAACGAACTCAGGTAGCGCAACTGATCTTGAGCGGATGGCATACGCTGGAGATCAAATGCCTGGACATCGTAGAAATCCTCCGAAGAGAAAACCAGCGCCAGCAGATCGGCATAGCGGTGCAACAGCGAGAGGCGAGTCGGGGTGAAATATCCCTCCTGCGTGCTCGCCATAAAGAGACAGCCGGCGACGCGCATGCCGCGCTCAATCGGATGGGCCGCTGCGCTCATCTCATCAGGAGTTCTCTCCTGAGCCGGAAACAGGTCATAATCGGCTAAGCGGTCAATCACCACCGACTGATGTGATGTCACGGCATAGCTGGCTAACGAGCCCGCTCCTAAGAGGATAGACGTATGCTCCAGGCTGCCACGGGTAGAGGTGCCAAGCCCAAGCGACTCGCGCAGGCTGAGAATTTTGCCACGGCCTGATGGAGGCATACAGCAAACGACTTTAATGACCAGGCCCAGGCGCAGGGGATCAAGCTGCCCTAGCGCCTGCTGGATCACCATATTTGCCAGTGACCAGAAACGAATAGGGTGGGAAAGCGCGGTACTGCCACTCAAGACGTGGGCGTAAAATACCGATGGGATATCAATTACCTGATTGGTCAGTTCAGGTACGGTGAGATCCATTTGCTCAAATTCTTTGGCAATCAAGGGGTGGAGGGTCCTTTGATAGCGAGGAAGCGCGTGCAGTAACGACTGCAATTGTTGTGTCTGGGGAGTTGAGGCGCCCTGTACCCAGCGAGTCAACGTGAGAGGAGTGACGTTCAATTCCTGTGCCAGGCGAAACTGCTCGTCCCGGTCGCTGATCACCGTACTAAGGAATTCGCGCCAGCTTTGAAATTTTTGCATATTGTTTTACCCTTCTGCTCAAACACTACGACATACCCTTAATATATCCAATAATATATATTTACATGCGAAAGGGCAATTAAAATCGTATTAAATTTATTAATTGTCCTATAAAAAAACTGTAAGGCAATGTGATGGACACGATATAACATATATGTTATAATATCTCTAAGGCCCCGGCATCTAAGAAGTCCCACAGAGCAGGGCTGGGAATGGTAGAGAAGGAGGGGCCACCAATAGTGCGGTTGAGAAATGAAAACCCAATTTTTTCTCGAACCCAAACTCAAAAAGTGGTCAATGACTTTGGCCCTGGTGATGCTGCAATCATACTTAATAATCTCAACAGTTTCGAGCAAGCGTGGAAAAAGAGTATTACCGATGATGATTTACCTTCTAGATACAAATTTAAGCAATATAAAGGTATCAAGCGTCCGTATAAGCTCTATCAGATATATGTAGGTCCAAACCGTAAAAATCTTAGTTACAGGGCAGTAATAATGTTTTATTGTGAATTCACCAGAGCTTGTTGGATATATGTTTTTAAGAAAGAACGGATGAGCGAACGTCAAGAAGTCGAGCTTGCAGAAACGCGGGCAGAGAGTTATTGGAACATTGTACAGGAGAAGTAACAATGGGAAAAGACGAGGGTATCCAGATGGAAACTACATCTAGCTTCCTGGCTCATATGCTTAAAGAGGGCGAGGAAGGTCAGACTTTCGTAGAAGCATATCTCAAGTCTAGCTTTTTATCTTCAGCAGTTGATGCTTTGTTCTACGCTCGTCGTCAGGCTGGCCTTACTCAAGCACAGGTAGCTGAGCAGCTAAAGACGAAACAAGCGGCTATAGCTCGTTTGGAAGCGGATACCACCGGTTCAATGTCACTTCGTCGCTTCGTCGAAGTTGCTATGGCATGTGGGATGGCACCGTTTGATATACAGCTTGTTCCAATAAGCTCACTTCGTGAGTACATTATTGCTAATCCAGACGCGCCAAAAACTCCCGATGCTTACAATACCTGGACAACCAGAAGTATTCAAGCCGGACCTACCAGCACATATACGGCTCAGGATACCACTTCTGTTAATGTAACAGCAACGATCACATATCAAGATACGCAACTAGCGTTGGATCATGTTGATGAATACCTGAAAAGACCATCTCAAGAGTGGCCCTTTAAAGGCGTTACAAGCACGGCCTCAAGTGCCCAAACTCGATCAATCACATCCCCCCATTTTCATGGAAAGGTGGCGGCTTAATTATGCCTGAACAAATTAAGCTTCTTACCAGTCGAAGGGCTTACGAATTTCATGCTGATGATCTGCGTTTGTCAACATTGAGCCTTAAACCTATTCAGGAACAGATCCAGCAACTTTTTCACTTTCAATCATCGACAATGGGAACGCCTATCCCAACGTTCGGAGACGTTCCCGCAACATACCCTCCTGGCTTTGTTTTTAATATGGGGGTATGGCTTTCTCCTGAGCAACAAATCATCCCGATACGTTTTCTGCACTTTGAACAGCGCCGTGTCGTGATTGACGTTGCAGGACCATCAACAGCTATCACAGCAATATATGAGCAATTGTTGCATTTTTTACACCAGATGCAAGCTGGCGATGGCTCTCCTATAATAGGGCAACCAGAACGTATATTGGATTATTCAGAAATAACATCCCAGCTTCGGTTCTCGATAGATGAAATGTTTATCTCGCCGTTGCGTAAACTATTCACCAAAACAGTCATACCGGTGGAATCTAACCAGCCCTTAACTCTTGTACCAACACTGGCTTTAGGAGCATATCAGAGCGATCAAGAGCTTCATGCAACCCCCAGCCCTAATGAACCACAAACATTTACTCTCACTTTTCGTGTTGGCACACGTCCAGAAGAAAAAATATACTTCAGTGCTGCCCCTCTGGATTCCGAGACGCACCGCATTTACCTCTCTGACTTAGAAGCTGTCCTGGCCTCTGCTACATAAGCCTACTCTGCTTGCGATGAGTATTGCTCTATGTTATGATGCAGCATGAACAACCGTTCTTATTTGCTCTAAATAGCAGCCAGGGGAGTCAAAGGTTATGGCTATACATCAACTCGCGCCCGACCTCGCCGCCAAGATTGCTGCCGGCGAAGTGGTCGAGCGGCCCGCATCCGTGGTGAAAGAACTGATCGAGAATAGCATTGATGCTGGCGCAACTCAGATCCGCGTCGATTTGATGAATGGCGGGTTGCAGCTGATCCGCGTGACCGATAATGGCTGCGGCATCCCTGCCGACGAACTTCCCCTGGCGCTGGCACGCCATGCCACGAGCAAAGTATCTCAGATCGATGACCTTGAGCACATTAGCACGCTGGGTTTCCGTGGCGAGGCCCTGGCAAGCATTGCCGCGGTGGCGGAGGTGACGCTGCTGAGCCGTCATAGTGAGGCGGATCAGGGAGCGCAGATTAATGCCGCCAATGGACAGCTCTCGGAGATTACTCCTGCGGCCTCTCCCCAGGGGACGACGCTAACGGTGCGCAACCTTTTTAATGCCGTCCCCGCTCGCCTCAAATTTCTGAAGAGTCGCAATACGGAGGTCAGCCACTGCCTCCACCTGCTTGAGCAATACGCGCTGGCCTATCCCGAAATTCGCTTTAGCGTCTCCGGTGAAGGACGCCAGCTCTTTGCTACCCCCGGCAACGGTCAGCTCTCAAGCGTATTGGTCGAGGTCTATGGGCTTCAGGTTGCGGAGCAGATGGTGCTGATCAGAAGAGCCGAACATCCAGATAATCCAGAATATCCTATCGTCACAGGCTATGTCAGCCGCCCAGCCTGCTACAAAAGTACACGTCAGCACATCTCATTCTTCGTGAACCGGCGCTGGGTGCTCAGCCGCATGCTCACCGCAGCCGTGGAGGATGCGTACCACTCGCTTTTACTGCCCGGACGCCACCCTATTGCCGTGGTGAACATCCAGATCGATCCCACGCTGCTTGATGTGAACGTTCATCCGGCCAAGACTGAGATCCGCTTCCTGAAGGAGCGCCGCGTCTTTGCGTCAATTCAGCGAGCAGTCCGCGCCGCTTTATTAGAAGAGCCGGAGATGCCGCAATGGAGGCCGCGCCAGGAGCGTGAAGCAGAACTTTCCTCCCCGAAAACTCCTGTTACTGCCGACGAAGATGCCGATCTTGTTATTGATGAGCTCGCGGAATGGGAAAATAATCACGCCGAGGGCCATGCAACCGAGCCGGAGGAAGAGGCCGGAACAGATGCGTTGCCGCGAGATAATCCCTGGCTCACAGTGACAGAGGAAGAAACGGGGACGAGGCCGCCTCTGCATCGGCTCTGGCAAAGCCATGTACGCCCGCTTGAACGCTCCGAGCCCGAACCATCGCCGACCATGCCACGCGAGGATAGAGAGGATACACAGCTATCGCAGCGCGAACATCGTCCAGAGGCGCCCGTTTCTCCGCAGCCGACCAGACAGGAGACGATGGAGATCTGGAGCCCGCCTGAACCTGCTATGGAGGAGCAGCCACAACAGTCTGAGAGCGTTCCTGCTGCACCTGCGGCGCATCAGGCGCTGGGTGGCACGATTGATCCAAAGCAAACGCGTCGCCTGCCACGTCTGCGTGTCATTGGACAGCTCTCACAGAGCTATATCATCACAGAAGGCGAGGAGGGCATGTATCTCATTGATCAGCATGCAGCTCATGAGCGCATCTTGCTTGAACGCATGGTCGCTGCGCTTAAAGCGCGCAGCACGGTGTCACAACTTTTACTCACGCCCATCGCGCTCGATCTTTCGCCGCGGGAGCTGGAGGCCATCGAGGAGCACCAGCCACAACTCGAACGGATTGGTTTTAGCATGGAGATCACCGACCATCGCACGCTGACGATGCGCGCCGTACCGGGCGTGCTGGTCAAACAGATCAGCGCCCGCTCTCTGCATGAACTGCTGGTTGACCTGACCGCTGAGGAGAACCTGGGGCATACTGAGACGTGGGAGGAGCGGGCGCTGGCAAATGTTGCCTGCAAGGCGGCCATCAAGGCGAACTACTTTCTTACGGTCAGCGAGATGCGCGAAATGATCGAGCAGTTGGAGCAAACGAACGCGCCGTATAGTTGCTGTCATGGGCGACCAACAATGGTGCATTTTAGCCTTTCCGCGCTGGAGCACGAGTTCGGGAGGCGATAAGCGATGCTGGCTGATGTAGTCACTACCGCCGCCAGTTGGAGCAGTGAGCATGCGCAGCTTACCTATTTTGTCCCCCCTGTGATGGCAGCGGAGGTGCAACCAGGACAACTGGTGGCCGTGCCCTATGGAGAGAGACTGGTCGAGGGCATCTTATGGAGCATTCATCGCCAGGACGACGCCTCCGCGTTCGATCCTGATGTCGAGCTTCGCCCACTGCATACAATCATTGACCACCAGCCGGCGCTCTTACCCCATCAGATGGCGCTGGCAGAGTGGATGGCCGAATACTATGTCACTTCCCTGGCGCAGGTCGCGCTGACGATGCTCCCGCCCGGACTCGTGCAGCGCTCGCGCTACGTTCTGCGGCTGGTAGAAGGCAACGAGCAGACGTTGGAGGAGAGCGCCCGGGAAGCTTCTCCACGCCTGCGCGCGCTGATCGGCCTGCTGCTCTCTGAAGGGGAGATTGATATTACACGGCTACAGGAAATGCTGGGGAAAAAGAAAACCAGGGAGCTGCTCAAAGAGATCAAGGGCCACAGCCAGATTGAGCGAGCAGCCCAACTGGAAGCTCCACGCGTCAAGCCACGAATTCAGCGCGTTGTCCGTCTGGTTGCGCAAGGGGCCGCGCTGGCCCAATGGCGCGAGCAAAAAGAACAACAATTGCAAAGCTACCTCGCCGTTCCTGCCGCAATCAGCGTAGAATCGGAACATATCAGCAATCTCTCTGCCGTGCCTGCACGGGGGCGCAAGGGCCTGCGTCCCGATCCCTGGGCCTTACCGGCTGTAGCTCCTGAGCCACAAGATAAAGAAAGCCGGGCCATACAACACCGGCTTTCGCGGCAGTTGGCCGCCATTAACCTGTTGGAGCAGAGCGTCGGCAGCAATGTCCACTGGACGCCCAATAAGCTCTGTAAAGCCAGCGGGCTAACGCAAGCGCAACTACGCTTGCTGGTGCAGGAACGCATTGTTGCCATCGAAGAAACTGAGATCAGGCGCGATCCCTTAAAAAATCGCACCATCATCGCCGATGCGCCGCTACAGCTTACAAGAGACCAGCAGCAAGCCCTGGATGATATCCTGGCACCACGCCATCACCATACGCCCATCCTTCTGCACGGCATTACCGGCAGCGGCAAGACCGAGATCTACCTCCAGGCTCTGGCAGCGGTCATCGCACAGGGCAAACGGGGCATTGTGCTGGTGCCGGAAATAGCTCTCACCACGCAGGCGGTCCAGCGCGTCGCCGCTCGCTTCCCTCAACGTGTGGCGATCATTCATAGCGAACTGGGGGCAGGCGAACGTTACGACGAGTGGCGGCGCATTCGTTCGGGAGCGGTTGATGTGGTCATCGGCTCGCGTTCGGCGCTCTTTTCGCCGCTTCCCGATCTGGGCATTATTATCATCGATGAGGAACATGAGTCGGCCTACAAACAGGCCGAGCTCAGGCCAACCTATCATGCTCGCCGTGTGACAACCGTGCTGGGGCAGCTCCTGGGCATTCCGGTCGTGCTGGGCAGCGCCACGCCATCGGTCGATAGCTTTTACCGGGCCGAACAGGGCAATTACCATCTGATCGAGTTGCCTGGTCGTATCACCGGAGCCCTTCCGCCTGTCGAGGTTATTGATCTGCGTAACGAGTTGCACACGGGCAATACCAGCATCATTAGCCGGCGCCTGCAAGAGGAGATCGGGCTTGTGCTGGAGCAGCGGCAGCAGGCCATTCTTTTTCTGAATCGGAGAGGCGCGGCGAGTTGCGTGCTGTGTCGCGATTGCGGCTTCGTCGCCATCTGTGATCGCTGCGATATCCCTCTGACCTACCATGCCACCGAACGCATTCTGCTCTGCCACTATTGCGGCAGGAGAAACGAGGTGCTCCACTTCTGCCCCAATTGCAAAAGCTCAGGGATACGTTATTTTGGCGTAGGGACGGAGAAGGTACAGGCCACCATTCAGCGCGCCTTTCCCAAAGCGCGCCTCCTGCGTTGGGACCACGATACGGCCCGCAACCGGCACGATCATGAGCAGTTGCTTGATAGCTTCGCCAATCGCGAGGCCGATATTCTGATCGGCACGCAGATGATCGCCAAAGGGCTTGACCTGCCGGGGGTCACGCTCGTTGGCGTCGTCTCGGCTGATATCGCGCTCAACCTCCCGGACTTTGCGGCCTCCGAGCGTGCATTTACGCTATTGACGCAGGTAGCTGGCCGGGCCGGGCGTGGGCTGGAGCCTGGACGCGTCATTATCCAGACCTTTAATCCGCAGCATTTTTGCATCGACGCCGCCTCACGTCACGGCTATCACGAATTCTACGCTACAGAGATTGAGGCGCGGCGCCGTTATGGCTATCCCCCATTTCGCCAGTTCGTCAAGTTCACCTACAGCCATGAGAATCGGCACCGCTGCCAGAACGAAGCCCTGCTGCTCTGCGAACGACTCAGCGAGTGGATCGAGCGTCTCAGGCTTGACGAGACCGACATTGTAGGTCCCGCGCCAGCTTTAATGGAGCGCATCAGAAACAAGTATCGCTGGCAGATGATTGTACGCGGCCCCGATCTGCACCAGCTCTTGCGCGTCATCGACGCTCCTGGTTGGGAGGTCGATATCGACCCGGTAAGCACATTGTAAGCGCAGTCACACTCCCCAGGCGATGAAGCGCGTCGGCGTAATTCGAATAGCTTGCGAGTAGCTGGCTGCCATTTGTGTCGCGCTCATCCCCATGCGCTTCAGCAGGGCGTCGTACTTTTTAGCATAAGCAGGCATAGATGCTTTCAAGCCAGGCTCATCGACCAGAGTCGCTGTCCCCTCTAACATTACAATATCCTCGCCTTGATTCGCAGCCTCCAGAGCCAGGCTCACCGCTGGATTGTTGCGCAGATTACGTATTTTCTGGTTATCCGGCTGACTAAAGATCAGCATGGTCGCGCCATCCCAGAAGAACCAGACGGGTACCAGGTGAGGGCGACCATCGGGTCTCACCGTGCTGAACCAGATCATAGGCTCGCTGCGCAGACGCTGATCAATGTGGGCATCCCTTTTGTTATTCAAATTGAGCATAAAGACCTCCTGGGAGAAACACATTTTCCAGATAGTACTACTGCAAGTATAGAGCATTGTCCAAAGTTTTACTTTTATGGCATAATCATATTGGCACATCTCAACGTGTTCTAGCAACACAAAATTATGTACGTTTGCTTGCTTCTTTTTAAGAATGTGCCATTGTATATCACTACATGGTACAGAACCCGTAGGAAAGGAGGTGCCAGTACTCCTTATCTCCCATAACATTTATGTTTATAGGCGCATAATGTGCAGCAATGACATATGCGCGGTAAAGTGATTTTCTTCGTAGTATTGGGTTATCTCAATTTTCCAACCCACGCAATCATGATCTCCTTTGAAACGTTCCGCGTTCCAACGCTCCCACGATGAAGCGGGAAGCTACACGCGATGGCGGACAGGGACAAGCCCTGCCCCTATGGAACGCAGAATCGAAGTATTTGAAAGTGAGGCCATTGCCATGCACTCTTTTGTTCGCTCAAGGATGAGCGTCGCGATCTCGCTTCTCACCCTGATTACACTGCTGGCATCAGTGGCTATTTTTCAAGCTGCTCTGCCTTCGGTAGCTCATGCGGCTACAGCTTCGGCTCCCACGCAAACGCTGCTCCAGCTCAACTCTCTTGGCACCGCCAGATTGACGGCCGCCTCCGGTCAGACGGCACAGAGTGCATCTGATATCGAAGTGTCGCCCGCCGCCGATAGAGAGGATAGCCCGAAGCTGGAAATTAATGGCTCAACGCCCCCACCCATCGCGCCACCTCCGGCTGGTACAGCTCCGCCCAATCCTGCTGGCCTGAACGTGACAACCAACAACCCGGGCTTCAGGGGCTTCAATGGTCTTTCCCATTTTGACCAGCGTAACGCCGGCACGGGCGCGTTCACAAACACGCAGTTCAGCCTGGAGCCGCCAGATCAAGCATTGTGCGCCAGCAATAACTTCGTGCTTGATTCCGTCAATACTGCGCTGGCAGTGCGTAGCACCAGTGGTAAAATCCTGACCGGCCCGACGGCCATCAACCAGTTCTTTGGGCTTGCGCCGGAGCTTAACCGCACAACCGTTACTTTCGGCGATTTCACCTCCGATCCCAAATGCTACTTCGATCCTGCCACGCAGCACTGGTTCTTGACCGTGCTACACATCAGTGTTAATCCTGCAAATGGCGCATTCCAGGCTCCTACGCATACATTGATCGCGGTCAGCCAGACTGCGGACCCGACGGGCGCCTGGAGAACGTTCGCCATCGATACCACCGATGACGGCAGCAACGGCACTCCCAGTCATCCCAACTGTCCATGTCTGGGTGACCAGCCGCTCATCGGCGCCAATGCCGACGGCTTCTTCGTCACCACCAATGAGTTCGGGCTTACTAATGGCTTCAACGGCGCTCAGGTCTACGCCATCTCGAAGAGAGCGCTTGTTCAGGCCGCCAGCAATCCCGGGTCTGCGTTCACCTCTAGCGTTGTTCATATCGATGCATCTCAGGCGCTGGTGCCATTCGGCGGCCTGTCCTTCTCGATCCAGCCTTCGACTCAGCCCGCGGGCATCCCGTTGGGGTTGGAGAATAACGGCACCGAGTACTTCCTGAGCTCGCTCGACTTCACGGGTACCGTTGACAATCGTATTGCTACCTGGGCATTGACCAATACGCGTTCGCTTGATCAGAGCACTCCGAATGTGAACCTCACCTTCACGGTGATCAAGAGCCAGCTCTATGGTCAGCCGGTTCCTGTGACCCAGAAGAATGGCCCGACCCCGTTCGCAACTTCGCAGGGCGCGCCGATTGGCTTCCTCAACAGCAACGATGATCGCATGAATCAGACGGTCTTCGCGGCTGGCGTGCTCTGGTCTGGCGTCAATACCATCGTCCAGAAGCCGGGCGAGGCTGCCCGCACCGGCATTGCCTTCTTCGGCGTCCTGCCATTCTTTGCCGATGGTCAGTTGCATGCTATTCTAGTCAAGAGCGGCTATGTCGCGGTGGACGGCGAGAATGTGCTGTTCCCCTCCATCGGCGTCAACGTGATTGGCGAAGGTGTGATGAGCTTCACCCTGTCCGGTCCCGACTTCTTCCCGAGCGCGGCCTATATGCCCATCTCGCTGTTCCATACTGGAGATGTCCATATCGCCAGCGCAGGCGCCAACCCGGAAGATGGCTTCACCTGCGTCGCGCCTGACCGTCTCTGTCGTTGGGGCGACTATTCCGCAGCAGTGGCTTCTCCCGATGGCCGCTCCATCTGGCTGGCAACAGAGTTTGTGCCCAACACGCCTCGCACCGTCCTGGCTAACTGGGGCACATTCATCAGCAACGTCGATGTGTAATTAGTGGGCAACAATGCTGAAAGCTGGTAATACAGCAATCAGCGCCTTGCGCTAACGCATGAAAAGCAAGCCACCTCAGTACGGGGTGGCTTGCTTTTTTGTCCCTTTGCTTCATGTTATACTGTGTACAGTTTTATGTTCTGCATTTCGACGCGGAAGCCGATATATAGCACAAGGGAGCAGTGCCGATGGGTATAGTTGCAGTTCTTGGGAGCCTGATTACCGATCTGGTGACGCGCACGCCGCGCCTGCCACAGCCGGGAGAGACGGTGCTGGGCGACGACTTTTCGACTTTCTTGGGCGGCAAAGGGATCAATCAGGCTATTGTGGCGGCACGACAGGGGGCAAAGGTGACGATGATTGGGCGCGTGGGCACCGATACGTATGGTGACAACTTTTTCCCCGTGTTGATGCACGAAGGAATTGACAGCGCGCATGTTACACGCGATCCCACCGTTGGGACCGGCGTCTCGCTGCTGGTTGTCTCCACGGAGAGCGGGCAGAATATGATTGTGGCGAATCCGCGCGCTAACCTATCGGTTACCGCCGAAGCGGTAGAGACGGCTCTGCACGCGGTCCATAAGCAGAGGCAGGCGGATGAGAAGGTCATTTTCCTGACGCAATGCGAGACGAGCGCCGTTTCGTACGAGGCGGGTATTCGCGTGGCCCACGAACTGGGGATGACCACAATCTGGAATGTCGCTCCCATCCCGCGAGGGCCGCTGCTCAATGACATTTTCAAGCTAGTAGATGTGCTGGTGGTTAATGAGACCGAGGCGGCTTCACTGGCGCAATCTCCCGTTACTTCGGTCGAGACGGCTCAGAGCGCAGCGGAGAGGCTGCTCATGCACGGACCGCAGCATATCATTATCACTTTAGGCGCGCAAGGCTGTCTCTGGAGCACGGGCGCTGACGCTAAAATAGCCCATCACATCGAGAACGCGTTTGCTGTCAAAGCCATCGATGCCACTGCCGCCGGTGACGCCTTTTGCGGCGCGCTGGCGGCCAGTTTAGCGTCTGGTATGCCGATGGCGACGGCATTACGCAGAGCCAACGCTGCCGGAGCAGTGGCGGTCACACGCATGGGCGCAATCGCATCATTACCGTCGCTAGCGGAAATTGAGGCGCTGCTGCAACAATCAAGGTAAATGGGTCCAGGGCGTACTGGAGAGAAACGAGTTCGTTATGCCAGAACAATCATCACTTTTCGGCTCAGATCAGCCTCAAGCGGCAAAGAAAACGTCTTCCGATGTGGCACCGGGGGAGCCGCTGGCCTCGCGTATGCGTCCGCAGACAATTGATGAGATTGTCGGGCAGGAGCACTTGCTCGGAGAGGGCCGACTTCTGCGGCGCAATATTGAGTCTGACCGCATCTCCTCTATGCTCTTCTGGGGACCGCCGGGCAGCGGCAAAACGACGCTCGCCGAAGTGATAGCGCGCCAGACGCACGCCCGTTTCGTCACGCTCAGCGCCGTCTCCGCGGGCGTGGCCGATCTGCGCAAGGTCATGGACGAGGCCAACAAGCTGCGCCAGTTTTCCGGTCAGCGCACCATTCTCTTCATCGACGAAATCCATCGCTTTAACAAAGCCCAGCAGGACGCCGTCTTGCCACAGGTGGAGCGCGGCATCGTCACCCTGATTGGCGCGACAACGGAAAATCCCAGCTTTGAGGTTAACGCGGCCCTCTTATCGCGCTGCCGCGTTTTCACGCTCAAGGGGCTGACGGAAGAGCAATTGCTGACCATTTTGCGCCGCGCTTTGAGCGATAAGGAACGCGGCCTGGGCCAGTTGGCATTAACGGTCGATGATGACGCGCTCCAGGAAATCGCCGTGTTCGCCAATGGAGACGCACGCACCGCCCTGAACGTGCTGGAGATGACGGCGCAGGGCAGCATCAGTGTGGGTGGAAACGAGCAGCGACACATCACGGTACCTATCGTCGAAGAGGTGATGCAGCATCGGGCGCTGCTGTACGATAAAAGCGGCGACCAGCACTATGATACGATCTCGGCCCTGCATAAGGCGTTGCGCGGCTCCGATCCCGATGCCAGTCTCTACTGGCTTGGCCGCATGATTGAGGCAGGCGAGGACCCGCTCTATATTGTGCGACGCTTGATCCGCTTTGCCTCGGAAGATGTGGGCATGGCCGATCCTCAGGCGCTGGTGGTGTGCGTCGCCGCGCAACAGGCCGTCCATTTTGTGGGCTTGCCGGAAGCAAAGCTCGCCCTGGCCCAGGCGGCGATCTACCTCGCGACCGCACCTAAAAGCAACGCGCTCTATGAAGCATATGGTCGCGTGCAGGAAGATATTCAGCAGACGCGCAACGAACCTGTTCCCCTATGGATTCGCAACGCCCCCACCCAATTGATGAAAGACCTCGACTACGGCAAAGATTACAAGTATGCCCATGATTACTATAAGGAGATGCGGATTGAGGACCCGGAGCGTCCACCGGCAACGCGCGTACAGGAATATCTGCCTGAAAGCTTGAAGGGCCGCCATTACTATCAACCCGGTCATCAAGGAAAAGAGGCCAGCATCAAGAAGTGGCTGGAGAAGCGGCGGGATGAGAATAAGCAGTCGTAACCCACGCTCCTAAAAACGATAGAATGCTACAATTGCCGTACCTTGACACTATTTGGGGGACAAGATCGTATACCATTTATGCGCTGCCTTTCAATCGGGCAAGCATACTTATATTAGTAAATTCAGGAAATCCTGAATTTAGTGTAGTAACTGCAAAAGATGCGTTCCTGATTGCTATTACCGTTTGCTAGAGTTCCTATAACCAGAGCAGGGAAGTTATGTCAGGACTAGAGGGAACAACGTTAGGCCGCTATTACCTCATCCAGCCGTTGGGAAGCGGCGGGATGAGCGAGGTTTATCTGGCGCATGATGAGCTGATGAACCGCGACGTTGCCATCAAGGTTGTGACCAGCAACAATACGGATTATCTCGAACGCTTTCGCCGCGAGGCTGAGGCGGTTGGGAATCTCAATCATGATCACATCCTCCCCGCCTACGATTTTGGCATTCAAGAACCCTATCATTATCTCGTCATGCCGTATATATCCTCTACGACGCTCTACGACTATCTGCTCGATGGCCCATTATCCCTGGAGGAGGCCGGGGAGATGCTCGATCAAATCGCGAGCGCGTTGCAGTTCGCTCATGATAACGGCATAATTCACCGCGATATCAAGCCCTCTAACATTCTGCTGCGTGACGATCACTATGCGTATCTGGCAGATTTCGGCCTGGCGAAGGCGATGGAGGGCGGAGATACCGTTACGCAAACGGGAATCCTGCTGGGAACGCCCGAATATATGGCCCCCGACCTCGCCGAAGGTCCCGCCACGACCAGTAGCGATATCTATGCCCTGGGCGTCCTGCTTTTCGAAATGATCACGGGCGCGGTTCCATTCACAGCACAGACCCCCATCGCAGTCTACTGGAAGCATATTCGCGACGAGCCGCCGCCACCTTCCCAGTTTAACCCTGCAATCCCACCTGAGATCGATGCGGTAATTCTACGCGCACTGGCTAAAGACCCTAAGTGGCGCTTTCAAACGGCTCAGGAGCTGGCTGACGCCTATAGAGCGGCTCTGGCTATATCCGCCTCGCAAGGGCCTTATTTCCCGCAGACAGTGGCTAAAAAAGCAGAGCTCCACATTACCTCTGGACCTATTGAGCTGGTACCTGTCTCGCAGCCGGACAAGAAACATATGAAGGTCGCATCCGAGCAACCGCAGCCAATTATCCTGCCCGATGATCCCACAGCCGCGCCAACAGCCGTTCCGGCGGCGGAAAGCTACGATCAGCCAGAGGTTTCGCCGTTCGCTGTGGAGCCGGAACTTTATCAAAGCTCTTACGATGCAGTAAACACGCCAGTTCCTCCTTATGCAGTACCACGACGTAAAGTTTTGCGACGACGCACGGATAGGGGGAGGCAGAGAAGTGCAACAGCTACACGCATTATCATCACAGGTATACTGATTACCATTATTCTTCCCCTTAGCCTGATCTACGCGCTTTACCTGATGCGCACGACGCATGCAGGCACTGATCCGAACGGGCAATCAGCCAGTATAGCGCGCCTGACCCAAGATCATGCAACCGCAACCGGACAGGCTCAGGGGAGCGCAACAGCGGTCTCTCTACATCAGGTGGCTCTCGGTTCCCTTATTCTTAGTAGCGATCTTGCTCAGAATAGCAATAGTCTCTGGGCCGAAGACGCCACGAGCTGCAAATTCAGCAGCGGCAGCTATCATGTCATCGTCACGCAGGCGAACTTCTTACAGCCCTGTCCCCTTGCGCTCCCACAGGATAATGCGGTCGTACAGGTGGACGCTACGCTGCATGCAGGCTACAACATAGGAATTCTGGTGCGTCTCAAAGGCGACCAGTTTTACGATTTCGAGATCAACAATCAGCGGCAGTTTTTCTTTCGTCGCCACGATGCGGGAACGAATGCCAGCTACCATGTCCTGATCACGCCCACGTTCAGCCCGGCGATTGCGCCGCTGGATGGAAAAAATACGTTGATCGTGAGCGCCAACGGCGGCCTCTTCAAGCTCTATATCAACGGTACTTTTGTTGGAGAGGCCCGCGATAACACCTATGCCTCCGGCGAGATCGCGCTGGCGAGCGGCACCCTGGACCCCATCACCACGGCTGAGGGCAGCTTCTCCAACTTCAAGCTCTACAAAACCCCGTAGCCACCCGAAATGTCGCAGGGACTCGATTGATCGCGTCCGATTGATCGCTTGTACATTCTCAAACCTGTTGCCCCAACGTCACTATCGATGATATTGCATGTGAGATCGGATGAGGGCATGAACGGGCGGTGAACCGGACGCGCTCAAGCGGGTCCCTACGTTGGTGCGGCGCTCGCGCAATTTCTTCTTTGGGAGGGCATGAGTCAAAGTAAAAATCACAAAATCTCTATGTGGGACTGATTTTTATAGAGATTCCTATAGATTCTTGTTGCCACAAACCTGTTGGCACGTTATTATATAGAAGGACATGCCCAAGAATTTCGATTCCGCAGGGGCAGGGCAACCGCTTGTAGCTCCCCGATTCATCGTGGGGATTGCCCCTACAGTCCCTGTTGGCGGAACATTTCAAGGTATATTTTTGAAAAAGGAAAATGCATGCAGCAACAAACTTCACCCTCTAAGCCCGCGCATACCGGGCTCGCTCGTTTTCTTGATGCCTGCCACCTCAGGCAACCTGACGCGACTCCCATCTGGTTTATGCGTCAGGCAGGCCGCTGCCTTGCCGAGTATCGCGACCTGCGTAAAAAATATGGTATCATAGAGATGGCGAAGACGCCAGAGCTCTGCACGATGGTCACATTGATGCCCGTACACACCTTCGGCGTCGATGCGGCTGTTCTCTACGCCGATATCATGCTGCCGCTGGAAGATATGGGCGTACCTTTCGAAATTCAGCCGGAGGTTGGCCCGATCATTCGCAACCCCATTCGGACACTCAAAGATGTCGAGGCGCTGCGCACGCCGTCCGGCGAAGAGGTGACGCCCTACGTGATGGCCGCGACCAGCATGGTGCGCCGCGAGCTGGCGGGGAAACAGGCGGTGATCGGGTTCGCCGGTTCGCCCTTCACCCTGGCCTGCTATATGATCGAAGGCAGGCCATCGCGCGACTATGCCCTCGCCAAAGCGTTTATGTACGGGCAGCCCGAAGCGTGGCACCTGCTGATGGACAAGCTGAGCAAAGTGATTGCCGATTACCTTGTGGCGCAGGTGCGGGCGGGAGCCGATGTGGTGCAGCTCTTTGACAGCTGGATCGGCGCGATCAGCCCCAGCGTCTACCGTCGCTATGTTCAGCCCTATATTAAGCGCATCTTTGCCGAGGTCAAGACCACCGACGCTCCCTCCATCCACTTTGGCACCGGCACCGCCGCTCTGCTAGAGGCCATGACTGAAGCGGGCGGCGATGTGATCAGCGTGGATTGGCGCGTTGATCTTGATGATGCGTGGGCGCGCATCGGCTACGACCACGGCATTCAGGGAAATCTGGACCCGACAGTGATGCTCACCTCCTGGCCGATCATCGAAGATGCGATGAACGATATTTTGCAGCGAGCTAACAACCGCGCCGGACATATCTTCAATCTGGGGCACGGCGTTCTTGCTCCTACCGATCCTGGCCTGCTGCGTCAGCTCGTTGACGCCGTGCGTGAGACCACAAAAAGAGCATAAAGGAGAGAAAAACAGCATGGCAAAATCGCATATTGGTGTGGTCTTAATGACCTACGGGTCGCCTGCCACGCTTGATGATATCCCCGTTTACCTGAAACACGTCTATGGTGGTCGCCCCGCCTCGCAGGAGGTGATCGACGAGTTCCGACGGCGCTACGATCTGATCGGCGGCTCCCCCTTGCTGCGCATCACCCGCGAACAGGCTGCGGCCCTGGAGGAAGAGCTAAATCGCCAGAGCGCCGACGGTACAACCTATCGCGCAGTCGCGGGCATGCGTTTCGCGCCTCCTTTTATCGCCGATGTCGTGCCGGAAGCTGCCAAAGGTGCGCACACGCTGGTCGGCATCATCATGTCGCCCCAGTACTCGCCCATTATTATGAGCGGCTACGTGCGTATGCTCAAAGATGCCGTCAGCGACCTGGGCCGCGCGGATATGGAGCTGAAGATTGCCGAAGACTGGCATATGCAGCCTTTCTTCTTACAGGCCCTGGCGGACCGCGTCAAAGAGGCGCTGGACGGCTTCCCTCCTGATGTACGAGAGCGCATCCCCGTACTGCTGACCGCGCACAGCATGCCCAAACGCGTCATCGAAAACGAGCCGGACTACATCAACGATCTCAAGGAGACCGCCGCCGCCGTGGCGAAGCTGGCGGGATTGCCGGATCAGCGCTGGTCCTTCTGTTATCAGAGCGCGGGTCACACGCCCGAAGAGTGGCTCAAACCCGACTTCGCCGATGTGATCCCCGAATTGAAGCAGGCGGGCCACACCCACGTTCTGATCGCGCCCGTGCAATTCCTGGCCGACCACCTTGAAATTCTTTACGATATCGAAATAGGCGCTCGCGAGCAGGCAGAGATACACGGCATCCAGTTCGCCCGTACGCAGTCGCTCAACACCTCGCCTCTGTTCATCAAGGCGCTGGCAGCCGTCGTCACGGAAACGCTGGCAAAGCAGGAAATACCTTCACTGTAAATTTTTGAGAGCGTGCGCTCCGTGGGATACACGTCGAAAAGCCTCGCCAGATCCGTAAGATCTGGTGGGGCTTTATTATGCTTAATTGGCAGGGCTTTTACTTACGCAGCATGTTTCAAAATTATTTTTTTTATATTGGAAGATATGCCAGAGCGTGCGGAGTGATTCGAATAACGAAATTTTTTTATTTTTTGACTTTTGTCAACATAATTCGTTTTTTTATTTTTTGAGCGGGCATCAAATAAATAAATCGCTTTTTTTTCTTTGGGGCGCGAAGAGCGATGGGCCAAGAATCGATTGCTCCACTCGGTCCAGTAGTTGGCAAGGTCGAATGTGTCAGGGCGAACGAAGCGCTGTGCGGTCAGTTCTGCGGCTTGAATGCGAGAAACGCGCAACACCTGCATCTCGCCTGCGGTGGTTCCCACCAGGTACCAGACATTGGCTTTAGAAACCAGCCCATAAGGCTCAAAGTCCTGGCGGACGTACCTGCCATACGTCAGTTGCAACGTGCGATCCTGCCACACGGCTTCCTGAATAAGCCCGAGATAGGGCAGAGCGCGATTGGCCTGATCGGGCGCTGTTGTATCCATATGGATGCGCTGACGGACCTGAGCCGCATCGGAGCGAGCGGTGATGGGAAGAGCTGCCGAGAGCTTGAGCAGCGCATCATCCAGCGCGCGATCCAGCCCTAAATCGGCGAGCGGACCGGAGAGGCTGAGGAGAAAGAGCGCCCGCACCTCCGCCGTCGTCAATCCTGTCAGCTTCGTCTGATAGCCATCGACAAGTTCGCAGCCCCCGCCCGGGCCGCTTTCAGTGTAGACGGGTATCCCCGCCGAACTGAGCGCGCCGATATCGCGATAAATGGTGCGTTCGGAAACTTCCAGCCGTTCCGCCAGTTCCTGCGCCGTCATGCGTCCTCTCGCCTGTAACAGCAAGAGGAGAGAAAGGAGTCGATCTGCTCGCAAAGGCTCCCTCCTTTATATCTATGCTATGAGATTGCGTTAGCTACGAGTAAGTATAGCACGAAATCCCTGTCAGAAGATGTCAGGAATAGGAAACAAAGTATCCCCCGCTAAAAGCAGCATTCAAGAGATGCTAGCGTATGGCTGTCGTGTGAATGAAGCTTCTCTTTCTTCTGCTTTGCAGAATGTAGTACACTAGTACTCACTACAAGCAAAGGAAGGAGGAACAGTATCATGTTCGTCCGTCGATGGTGGAAGCAGAAATCTTTTCGTTTTTGGGCTATGACACTTGCTATTTGCGTAATAATTGTTCTCATTCACCTTCTCATCTTCTTTGGCTATCAGACTTGGATCGGATTGAATCAACATGTGAACCTCGCCTCTTCTCGACAACAAAGATTGGTGTGGGGCTGGTTACCGTTGCCGATGTTGATCGTCCTCATTGCCCTGGTTGTAGCAACCACAACGTTGTACCTGGCAGCCAGGAGGCTCACAGGGAAAGCCTCTCTTGAGAAGCAACGAGAAGACATACTTCAGCGGTATCTTGATCGCATGTCCGAGTTGATGATAGCGCAGCACTTACGATCTTCTGCTCCAGATGCTGAAGTGCGGAGGGTGGCCCGAGTGCAAACCTTAACTGCTCTTAGCCAGCTCGATGCAAAGCGGCAGAGTGCCGTGCTTTCATTCTTACGTGAAGCGAGACTCGTGACGGCGACAGGAGGAAAGAGCATTGTAGCCCTCAATCAAGCATACATGGCAGGGATCAACCTTTCCTTTGTGGATCTGCATGCGATAGACCTCAGCGAAGCCAATTTGCGCGGAGCCGATCTGCGCGGGGCCGATCTGCGCGAAGCCAACCTGTGCGGAGCCAACCTGTGCGGAGCCGATCTGCGTGAAGCCCAACTCCTTGATGCCCATCTTCACGGAGCCAATCTCAGCAAAACCTCCTGGGAGAAGGATGTCACCGTAGCCAACCTGAGTGGTGCCATTCTCTACAGAGCCGACCTGGGTGAAGCTCACCTCGAAGAAGCCGATCTCAGTGGAGTCTACCTCGGGGGAGCCAATTTGTGCGGGGCCGATCTGCGCAAAGCCAACCTGAGTAACGCCAACTTGTTCAGAGCCGACCTGCGCAAAGCAAATTTGCGTGAAGCCAATTTGTGTGGGGCCGATCTGCGCAAAGCCAACCTCAGTGACACCAACCTGAGTAACGCCGATCTGAGTAGAGCTGACTTTTGTGACGCCGATCTGAGTAGAGCCGACCTGCGCGGAGCCAGGCTCAGTGAAACGAACTTCAGCACAGCTCGTCTTACCGATTCTCGTGGGCTTCCGCCCGAATTCATCACCAGACTCTCATTGCATACAACTCAGCAGCTTTCCGATAGTAATGCAGCCCTCCCGTCAAACGAGGTATCAGGTCCTGCAATAGAGCAGTAAACGGCCTCACTGCGCTTAGCAGGAATTAGCAGCGACCTCCTCTTCGTCTCACCTTGTCGATTGTCGCTGTGATATGTTACCATTACCTATGTCAACGTAACATATTTAGAAAGGAGGTGATGACGTGCGCGTGATCGCGTATACCCAGAAGTGTATTGCGGGCGGAAACTGTGTGCTCGCCTGCTCCGACGTTTTTGATCAGCGAGACAGCGATGGCACCGTTCATGTTCTCAACGAGCGACCTGCTCTGTCGCTGCTGAAAAAAGTGCGGCAGGCTGTAGACCTCTGTCCAGGCCAGGTCTTCACGATTGAGGACGAAGCGAACGAATCGGAGCTCGTCGTTATAGAAAATGACCAGGCAGTTTGATCAATGGGGAGCGTGGCGTTCATCATTACATGGGGAACAGGCGCTCTCAAGTGAGAAGATTCTCTCATTGCAGCGAGATAGTGATAAAGACAGACACATGCTAGATTGGAGCAGATAGCCATTATGAGCAACGAACAGGGCGTAAACGTCCAGGAGCAGGGTGTACAGGAAGCGCCGCTCCATTTCCCGTTTCCGCTGGCCGATCACAGTCTGGAAATGCCCAAAGAGTATAAGGAGTTGCAAGCAAAGTGTCCGGTAGCGCGCGTGAAGATGCCATATGGCGGCGAGGCGCTGCTATTGACCCGCCACGCAGATGTAACGAAGGCGGCCAATGACGCGCGACGCTGCGGCACCATTCTGAGTTCAGACGGCGAAGTGCCGCGCCAGGAAGTTGCCTCCCAGACGCGCGAGGGTTCGCTATTTACCGTGACGCCTGAGCGCCACAACCAGATTCGTCGCCTGGTCACGCAGGCTTTCACCGTCAAGCACGCCAACGAGATGCGCCCGGGGGTGATCGCGCTGACCAATCGGTTAATCGACGAGATGGAGCGCAAGGGGCCACCAGCGGATCTCTATGAGGACTACGCGATCAAGACGCCGATGGTCGTCATTTGCGAACTGCTGGGCATTCCCTATGAAGACGAGAAGCTTTTCCGCGAATGGGGGCGCGACCTGCTCTCACGCACTGCTACCTCAGAAGAGTTGCAGGAGCGCTGGGCGAAAATGGTGCGCTATATCATGCCCCTGATCGAGAAGGAGCGGGCCAATCCGAGCGATACCGTCCTGGGCCTGCTGGTGAAGAACCGCGAACAGGGCGATGAGGTGCTGACTGAGCAGGAGATGCTCTCGTTCGGGCTCGGGTTGATCGCAGCCGGTTTTGAGACGACCAGCACGAGCTTTACCAATTCCGCTTTCGTGCTGTTCCAGCGCCCGGACCTGCTGGAACAGTTGAAAGCGCGCGTCGATGACGAAGAGGCAATGGCATCTGCTATCGAGGAGATTATGCGCACCACGCTGCTGGGTTCAGGCGCTCGGCCACGTATTGTTCGCGAGGAGATCGAGTTCAGCGGCGTCCGTGTCCAGCCGGGCGAAGTGCTGATGCTGTCCTTCCTCACCGGCAACAGAGATCCAGAGGTTTTCCCCGATCCAGATGTGGTGAATTTTGATCGCACGCCAAATCCTATTCTCAGCTTTGGTCGCGGCATCCACGCCTGCCTGGGTCAGCAGTTGGCGCGCATGGAGATGCAGGTTCTCTGGACCACTCTGCTCAAGCGCCTGCCCAACATTCGTCTGGCGGTTGCGCCATCTGAAGTGCCCTGGCGTTCAGACGACGGGTCAACCATTGGCCCGGCTCATTTGCCGGTGGTCTGGTAGCCGTTCGCCATTGCCGGTATTTCTGCTCGCGCAAAGAGAGTAGATCTGAGGTTTGTAGCGAAAGACTGCGCAAGCTTACCATGAGCTTACAAGCTGCCCACAGATTTTGCCCGCTATCGTCAGGCAAAACGAACTCAACGCTCTAGAAAGGCTAGCGCGGTCTTTCTTGCTCTTTTTGTAGAATAGATTGTGGATGGACGGATATGCTTGCCGATATGCTTATACTTGCCGCGCTCCTTTCGCGCCCAATGCATGGCTATGAGATAAAGAAGGCGTACGACCAGACATTAGGCGGACTGGTGACGCTGCACCATAACCAGCTTTATCCAGCATTACGGCGCTTTGAGGAGATAGGTGCGGTGCGGCGCGAAGCGATTGAGCAACCAGGAAAGCCTGATCGTCACATCTATCGTTTGACGGCTCTTGGTCTGGCTGAACTGCGCGCGATGCTGCGCGACTTCCCGCACGAGATCGCACGCAACGATCTGGAATTCTACGTGCGTTTCGCCCTCTTCGGCTTCCTGGAACCTGAGGATCGCGTGAAGATCCTGCAAACGCGTATGCAGGTCCTCCAGTCCCGTTTCCAGGACGAGGGACGTTACCAGAAATACCTTGATTCCCCCATTGTGGGCAAAGTACAGCCCTATGTCGAGAAATTAAATGCATTCAATGTTCAAAGAATATGTGCGGAACTTGAATGGCTGGCGCGCATGATCGAACAGGTGCAGTAAAAACCTCGCCAGATGCCTTGCCTATATCCCCTCATGGAATCGCCTCAGCGCCAGACGAGGCCACCGCTCGATCCACGGTAGCCTCGCTGACTGATCTGATCACTGCTTACAATCGGGAACGCTACGGCGACAAGCATTCATCCCGACCCGGCCTTGCGCGCAAACAGCTCTCCAGGCTGGTCAGGTATCTCAAAAAAGTTGCCCAGAAATCGTGACTCCTGCGCGCACCGGTTTTTAAAACGCTACAGGCAAGCTGGTGAGACCGTGTAAGAGCGGATTCTGTCCCCAGATCAGTTGTTCCGGCTCTTGCGCTAAGCGCAGATGAGGAAAGCGTTGCAGCAGCATACCGATTGCAATCTGACCCTCCAGCCGCGCCAGTGGTGCGCCCAGGCAATAGTGGATGCCCTTGCCGAAGGCGACATGCTGATTCTCCTGTCGTGTAACATCCAGTCGCGTGGGATCAGGGAACTGAGCAGGATCAGTATCCGCCGCAATGAGGGAGACGAACACCGTTTCCCCTTTGCGAATCACCTGATCGTGTATCACAACATCTTCGCTCGCCCAGCGCGGCGTGGAGAGACTTACCGGAGCGGTATAGCGCAATAGCTCCTCGACGGCGGAGGGCAGCAGAGAAGGATTGGCGCGCAGCAACTCCAACTGCTGAGGATGCCGCAACAACGCCAGCATGCTATTGCCGATGAGATTGACGGTTGTCTCGTGTCCGGCGATAATGAGCAGCCAGACCATAGAAATCAACTCATCCTCGCTCAACCTATCCCCTTGCTCCTCTACCTGTACCAGGCCGCTCGTTAGATCGTTGCCGGGATGGCTTCGCTTGTCGGCCAGCAGGCGCTTGATGTATTGAATAAACTCCTCCAGGGCTGCCAGGGCCTGATCGGGCTGCGGCCCCAGCGGGCCGACCACAATTAGCTGCGACCAGGCACGAAACTGCTGGCGATCTTCTTTGGGGATACCCAGAAGCTCGCAAATTACCGTGATGGGCAATGGGAAGGCAAAGTCAGCGATGAGATCCATCGTGCCCTGAGCAGACATGGCACGCAACAGCTCGTCGGCAATCTGCTCAATGCGTGGGCGCAACTGCTCAATCATGCGAGGCGTGAACGCTTTGGAGACCAGGCCGCGCAAACGAGTATGATCAGGCGGATCAGAGGTCAACATATCGTGCCGAAACATGAGGAAACGACGCACCACATCGTTTGTTTGTCGCACATCTTGCTCTGAGAAAACTTTGCGCTGGTCCTTGACGAACCGCGCATCTTTCAGCAGCGCGAGAGCATCCTCATAGGTGGTCACAATCCAGGTGTTTCCTGTTCCAAAGGGATTACTACACCGGACCAGTGGCCCCTGCTCACGAAGATGGGTCGAGAAGGCGACGAGATCGCGTTTTGTTGCTTGCGAGAGCAAATCGGCGAAGGTGATTTCCTTCATAAGATGATACTTCCTTTCATGCATGCTGCTATTGTTAATGTATCTTGCAAAAGACCCTCATGAAAGCAACGGGAAAGAGGCGATCCGCCTATATCTCATTTGTTTCTCGTTGTTCTCACGTCATCAGCGTTGCTCTAAGGATGGCGTCCCGATGCCGCGTAAAAGCGCGTCAACAGCTACTTCTGGTTCGTAGAAGTGCCGGGCATCTGGATCAATCAACTCGCTGAACAGAGGACCATATACCAGCGTGGTAAAAACCAGAGAGATGACGAACATCGCATCTAATTCTGGGCGCACTTCGCCTCGCTCTTGAGCGCCTTCGATAATATGCAGAAACTGCTCTAATCGTGGCACAATCAGATGACGGTGAAATGCGCGATAGATCTCCGGCGTCGTTTTGAGTTCCGCGATCATCCTGGTCATCAACTGCGCCATGAAGGGATTGTGGCAGAAGACCTCCCGCGACTCTCTTGCGAGAACGAGCAAATCATCACGAATATTGCCCGTGTTCGGGAGAGGCTTGCCAGCGCGTAAGAGATCAAAGGCATCTTTGATCACCGCTTCTTTCGAAGACCAGCGGCGATAGATTGTCGTTTTGCCAACGCCAGCGCGCTCCGCAATCGCTTCCATGCTCAGGCCCTGGAGACCCTCTTCAACGAACAGGGCCAATGTGGCCTCCAGAATGGCCTGATGGGCCTGTGAACTGCGTGGACGCCCAGGCTTGCGCGTTGTTTGTTCAGCGCCAGATGGGGCCATTGTCCTTCCTCTCTCCTCCTGCCAGGAAGAGTTCTATTTCGATACGATACCAGACCGTATCGATTATATAACATATGATACCAGAGATATTGAGAAAACGCAAGGGCCTCCGACATCAGATCGCGTTCTCCTCGTATGTGAAGAGGTACGGCCCATTTGCATTTCTTTCTCAGCTATGCGACACTCAAACTATATGCAGGTGATGTAGCACCACTGCAGATCCAGAGGAAGGTATTTGAAAAATGAGCATGTCTTCTCCTGATGTTGTAATTGTTGGCGCGGGGGTCATCGGCAACTCGATTGCCTACCATCTCGCCCGTATGGGCCCGCGCGTCCTGGTGATAGAGCGAGGTGATATCGCTGCTGCTCCTGTCGCTTCCTGGGCCAGCGCGGGCGGCGTGCGTCGCCAGGGTCGCCATCCTGCTGAGGCGCAGCTAGCCAGTGAGGCTATTGCGCGCTGGCCTGGCCTCTCGGAGGAGCTGGAAGCGGATCTGCATTATCGACAGGGCGGCAATCTGCTGCTGGCCGAGAACGACGAGGAAGCGGCGCAACTGGTCGATTTTGTTCGTGAGCAACACGCCCTCGGCTTCCATGATGTCCGCCTGCTAGATCACAAGGCCACGCATGAAATTGCCCCGGCCCTGGACGCCCATATCCGCGCCTCCAGCTACAGTCCTGCCGATGGTCAAGCTGACCCGCCGCTTACGACGCGTGCTTTCGCCGCCGCTGCACAGCGTCATGGCGCAACATACTGGCAACGTACCATCGTCAAGCATTTGCTGGTCTCGGGGCAGCGGGTCACGGGCATTGAGACGGAGCGCGGTCCCGTTGCAGCAGCTCAGGTCGTCCTGGCTGCGGGCGCCTGGAGCGATGAACTGGCTGCCGGAGTTGGTCTTTCCTTGCCAATCAAAACGCTTGCACTGCAAATGCTGCTCTCAACCCCCGCCCCCTCGCGCCTTTTAGAGCCGGTGCTGGGTACCGTCGGGCGCGCCCTTTCGCTCAAACAACTCCCCAACGGCGCCTTCTTCCTGGGAGGCGGCTGGCCCGGCGACCCCGCGCCTGATAGGCTCGCCTGTACGACGCGCGCGACAAGCATCGAGGGCAACTGGCAAAACGCCTGTGCGGTCGTACCCGCCGTCGCACAGCAGGCAATAGCGCAAGCCTGGTGCGGACTCGAAGCAGGAAGCATCGATGACATCCCCTTCATCGGTCCCGCGCCCGAACTTGCCAATCTGACGCTGGCCCTGGCTTTTTGTGGACACGGCTTCGCCATCTCGCCCGCCGTCGGTCGGGCCGTCGCCGACCAGCTCACCGGTCATGCAGTACCCGAACTGGATGGACTCAGCCCGTCCAGGATCGCGGGTTTTCCGCAAGAGCAGATTAAAGCGTTCCAATTTGGGGTGAGATGAGGAGGTCAGGGGCGCTGGCCGCAGACGACAAAAAATTGCATGCTGCTGTTGTTGCGCTCAAACTCTTCGTAGACTTGTTGTAATAGTCCATCCAATGCGGCAGGGGTAAGACCGGAAGATTTTAGCAGGAGTGGCTTCAGACCTTCCGTAGCCACCTGGACATTGCTGAGGGCCATCTGTCCCAGTCGCCCACCCCAAGCCCCAACCGGGACGCTCACAGGCTGAAACTGGATATGCTGTAACCCGTGGCTTTCCAGCAGCAGTTTGAGGTTGCGCACCTGCAATACCTCTATGCCACGCTCCTTCAGAGCCAGATAACCATACTCGTTAAGCTTACGCGTCGCCGGGCCAGAGTTAGAGAAGTAGCCATCGGATTCAACCAGTTCAACCCAGCCTCCCCTGCGTGTGACGCGTACTAGTTCGGCGACTTCAGGCGCCCAGAACTTGACCGGCATGGCGAGGACTAAGAGGCGTTGATGCACATAAGTAAAGCTGGCATCAGGAAATGGCAGCGGCTGGAGCACATTATGCTGCACAAACTTGAAGTAGCGAGAAGCCGTAAATGGGGTTGCAGGAAGAGGAGCCTGGTCCAGGCCAAATAACGTAGCTGAAGGGAACTGTTGCGCCATCTCATACAGCCAGCGCCCATTGCCACACCCGACATCCAGCATCGTCAGGAAGGGGTCCTGCGCATCCAGCGGCGCCAGATAATTCCCCTGGAGCACATAACGCAGCATGTAATGCTGAAAATCGAGGCGGTTGATCTCTCGTAGATCTTTAGGCAGAGCGTATGGAACCGGATCGTTAGCTGGCGAAACTTCTGCCGGCGCCGCCTCTACCTGCGCTGTATCTCCCCTCTTTCTGTTGCGCCATAAACGTGAGAAAAAAGACATAAAGCATCCCCCCGAAGCGATTTTACCATTCTACACCTTTGTAGTATACCAGCATCTGTATACTATATTGCATTAAAAATACATAAAAATTTTTGTTTACACTTTTTTCAAAAGGATGAGCTAAATATTTTCACGGAGGAAGAGCGTCTTTTCTTTTTTTACCTGTCTCTTCAAATATTATACACATTTGCACTCTATTCTGTTAAAATATATGGGTGTTGCAAAAGTTCAAAAAAGTTCAGAAAGGTCAATGCACTGTCTATGCCAAAAATCGCCTCACTGGTGGGAGGGGCCGCTAATCTCATGAAGCTAGCGCCCATTCATTATGAACTTCAGCACAGAGGAGTAGATCACGCAATCATCGATGTTGGTCTGTATATGAAAACACACGGCATGGCCCTTTTCGCTGAACTGCAACTGCCCGCGCCCACAGCTATTTTGAGCATTGACAGCCGCAATGCCTCCTATATAGACACCATCAAGGAAACAGCGCATGAACTTGCGAAGGCGCTTACAAGGCTCACCCCAGATATTTTATTAACATATGGGGATCTGAATGCTGTGGTAGCCGCCGCACTCTGTACCGCGCGCCTGAAAATACCTCTGGGCCATGTAGAGGCAGGGCTGCGCAATCATGATTTCTCGGACACGGAAGAAATCAATCGAACAATAGCGGATAAATTCAGCCACTGGCTTTTCGCTGCTTCTCAGACAGGCACACAGAATTTAATCGCGGAAGGATATTCCAGAGAGAAGATATACTTTGTCGGGAATACCATCATTGATTGCTTAAAGCTGCATCTTCCATACGTCAGAAAAGACCTGCCCGCCGAATGGGGGTTACAGAACCTGCCGTATGGTATTTGCTCATTCCACAGAGAGCGTAACCTGGAATCGAAGAGCAGGCTTGAGGCTCTGCTAGAAGGGATTAGAAGGGCGCAGGAGCAAACAAAGCTGGTTTTCCTCGCCTATCAGGAGACGACTGAAGCCCTTTCACACTTTGGCCTTGAACAGAATTTGCGCTCAATGCCCAACGTGCTATGGTTTTCAAGGCTAGGATATATCGAGTTTTTGACCCTATTGAGCGGCGCTAAATTCGTTTTGTCCGATTCTTCTGGTATGCAAGATGAAACGGCCTATCTAGGTATTCCCTGCTTCACCTGCCTTGATGTCACACATCGTACGGACTCTATAGACTATGGAACCAATCGCTTAGTCGGCAGCGATCCAGCAACGATAGCAGCACACGTATTTGCTGTTCTTCATGGGGAACGCCGCTCTAACATCCTTTTACCCGATCTCTGGGATGGAGGCGCCGCATCGAGAATTGTCAGTAATTTATTGCACACAGTATAATATAGTGTAACGCACTCTATGACATTCTTGATCATTAAGAGATGTTGCTTGCAGCAATAGGAGGAGTAGCAGCAGAGAAAGAATTTGAGTAACGCCATCTGGTTGCCGGGCTATCAAGAAGAATATGAGGAAGAAAGAGGACCAGGCATGGAGAATTTTATTGCTTATCCCCAGGCCGAACCATCAGCCAGTGTAGTCGGTAATAAAGCAGCAACGCTATCCCATTTGCAGTTATCTGGTTTCCCTGTACCCGGATTTTTCTGTGTGACCACCACAGCCTATCAACAATTTGTAGAACTTCCCGCGATAGCAGCAGCAATAGAAAAATTTCACGCCCATGCAAGCTCGAAGGAGTTGATACATCTTACTCCGATCATAGAGGAAATCCGTCAGACCGTCCTCAGCGCGACCATGCCCGATGCCATCGCCGAGGAGATCAAGAGCGCGTTGCAACAACTATACCACCACGGCTCATCTTTCTCCGTTCGCTCCTCAGCCACAGCCGAAGATTCCCCTGGTCGCAGCTTCGCAGGTTTATACAGAACATTTTTAAACGTCAAGAGCGAGACGGGTGTGCTGGACGCGGTGAAAGCATGCTGGGCTTCGTTGTGGACTGTGGAGAGCGTCTATATGCGACAACAGTTGGGTATAGAGGTTGAGCAGGCAGCGATGGCGGTCATCATCCAAGTGATGATCGAGGCAGACGCCTCGGGAGTTATCTTCACCGAAGGGCCTGTCTCATCGCAAAAAGACTGTTTCGTCGTCAACGCTGTTTGGGGACTAGGGGAAGGGATCGTTTCTGGCTCTATCGCCGCGGATCTGTATCTCGTTAAAAGAGACGACTTCTCGATTGTCAGAAAAATCATCGCACTCAAAGAGCAGGCCGTTGTTGCAGACGCTTTGACAGGCATTAGCATAGCAGTCCAGACCGGGCCTGAAAGCGAGCGTCCGGCACTTACCGATGACCAGTTAGTCGCCTTAGCCCGTGTGGCGTGGAATATTGAGCAGGCAGCAGGCAGACCCCAGGATATTGAGTGGTGCATGAAAGAGGGGCAATTTTTTATTTTGCAGAGTCGCCCCATCACCGGCTTTAGCGACACCACGAATAAAATAATTGAGGATATTAGGCAAGAAGTAGCAGAGAGAGAGCCACACGCGTACTGGCAAATATCCAATAACATCGGCAGAATCCCTCTGGTGCCGTTTGCTCAGTCGGTATGGTCCACCACCGGAGCTGCCTGCGAAAGAGCTTCAGCAACGCTTGCCCTGCGGACCTTGAGCACCTGGGGCATCTTTCATGACTATATTTATGTTGGCGAGCGCCGTGTGCCCGATACTAATGAGACACCCGAACAGCGTGCAGAGCGATCAAGAACTTTGTGCGACGAATATGCTGATAAGTGGGAGAGCGAATTTCGCGCCGAAGTCGAGACGAATAACAAATATCTGAATGAGCTTGATTTGGAGGTTGCGTCAGCCAGTGATTTAGTCGGGTATAGTAGACGAGCAATAGCAATCTGGCAGCGCCATTGGGAAATTCACAACATAGCAATGAGTGCGAAGAAATACGTCGCCGACCAGTTTACGCTCTTATTCAAGCAATTGTTTGGGCAAGATGAATGGAGAACGGCGCTTCGTCTCCTCCAGGGATTCGAAAACACCAATTTGAAGATTAACTCGGCCATCTGGGAACTGGCCCAGATGGCTGCCCGTTCCGAAACGGTGCTGGCCGCTTTAGAGCACGGGTCGGCTGACGAGTGTCTTGCATGCCTGCGCTCATCTGTCGAGGCAACTGATTTCCTGCGCGCTCTTGAGAGCTTTTTACAGCAGTGGGGGAATCGGATCGTCGGACCAAACGACCTCATGCACCCCTCATGGCGCGAAAACCCGGCCTTTTTGTTTATGACCATCATGGCGTACATAAAAAACAACCAGGTCGATCCTACGACCGAAATACGTCGCCTGGAGCAAGAGCGGATAGAGGAGGAGCATAGATTGCTAGAAGTGCTTGCGGACCAGCCCGCAACACAGGAGAAATTTGCCAGACAATTGCGCCGGGCGCAAACCTGGCCGGTCTTTTTAGAGGACCACAATTATCTGATTGAACAGACGCTGGTGGCTAATATCCGCAGGATTGCGCTTGAATTGGGGCAACGCCTTAGCTCGGTTGGGGTAATAGCTGAACCTCAGGATGTTTTTTTCCTTACGCTTGATCAAATAGCAGCTATTACCTTGCCGGCTGAACCGCCGGATCTACAGGCGCTGGTAAAGGGGAAGCGGGAGATATACGAAAGCAAGCTGGGGTTACTCATCCCTCAAACGTTAGGTACCCCATTAGAGTTCCCCGCCGCCAGTAAGCCCGACGCTGAAGATTTCCTTGCGATGATTTTCCATCCCGATCCAACTCGGGAAATGCCCTTGAGACTGATTGGTATCCCCGCGTCACCCGGGTACGCGCAAGGGCCGGCCAGGATCATTAACGATATTGACAAGTTCTCTCAGGTGCAGCCGGGTGACATCCTGGTTTGTCAAAGAACCACGCCCCCGTGGACGCCGCTATTTTCCATCATCGCAGGACTGGTAACGAATGCTGGTAGCGGCGTCTTGCAACATAGCGCCATCAACGCCCGCGAGTTCGGCATACCCGCCGTTCTCGGCACGCAAGTAGCGACCGAAGTTATCCAACCCGGACAAATTATTGCCATTGACGGAGTTCATGGCTATGTTGAGTTGGCTCCGATGACTGAATGATTATCAAAAAATAGCTTAGAGAGGTAAGATCAATGATGCCAGATGCGCAGACGATCCTCTGTGCCTCAATAGCCAAACCGAACCGGCAGACCAAGACGCCGGTTATGCATAACGCGGGCTTTGAGCGCCTGGGGCTTAACTATGTCTATTTAGCGTTTGAAGTAGATGATTTAGCGGGCGCTCTTGCCGGGATGCGCGCATTGGATATTCGCGGCTTTAGTGTCTCTAAACCACTCAAGATATCTATCATCCCCTATCTGGATGAAATTGACGAAACCGCGCGCGCCATCGGAGCCGTGAATACCGTCCTTAATGAGAACGGAAAGTTGAAAGGCTTGAACTCCGATTGGATCGGCGCAATCCACGCTCTTGAGGAGCAGGTTTCGCTCCAGGGAAAGCGCGTGGTGGTGCTTGGCGCAGGAGGGGTAGCCCGGGCGATTGTCTATGGCCTCAAGCAGCGGGGAGCTGAGATTTCCATTCTAAATCGTAGTCCAGAAGCTGCGCGCAAGTTAGCGTCTGATTTCGGCTGCTCTACGCCCGCCGATCCCGCCAATTTTTTACAACTGCCCGAGTACGACGTCCTTATTAATGCAACGTCCGTGGGTTTCGTTCCCAACGTTAACGATGCCCCTGTCTCACGAGCAGTATTGCGGCAGGGAGCTGTCGTGCTTGATGTGGTATTCAATCCTATGGAAACGCTGTTCCTGCAACTGGCGAAAGAAGCGCAATGCCGGGTAGTTTATGGAACGCGTATGCTGGTCTTGCAGGGCGCTTTCCAATTCAAGCTATTTACCGGCCATGAAGCGCCGGTCGAGGTTATGGAAACAGCATTACTACGTTCACTGACGTCATAACCTGTAGCCGCCATCGCAGAGCTCACAATGCTAAATTTAAAGAGGCGTTATTATGACGGATCAAAACTCGCAGACCACGACTATTTTGCCCTTCACGGGCTGGGAAAGTGATAGGTTTACGCGCTTCGCGCAGGACCTGATTGCCAGAGGAATAGTTCCTCAAGTCACTATCGTTGGCAGAGAGCCTATCACGATTACTCCTATTGATTTCAGTGGTAAGGTTGTAGATACATTATGGCAAGGGTACCGGCGCTTCATTGTGGTGCAGACCAGCGATGGCATAACTTACCAGGTCGGAGGCTCAAACGCAACCCGTCCTATCGCCAGCGAGCATGTGACATTCTTCAACCTGCCGCCAGACTTTATCGGTCCCCTGTGTCAGGATGACGATCTGGACACCCTCCTGGACGAGCTAGATAAGCAGCCGGACCGGCGAGCCGATATAGCCCAACGGCTAAAGTTTGGCATCAGGCTTGGTCGCTTCCCGCTTGAATCGAAGCGGAAGATCATCCACTATCTTTCTCGCTATCTCGGCACCGATGACGCGGCCCTGAAGCGTGAGATAGGGGAGCTGCTCGGGTTAATCGAGATACCCGAAGTACTTGAGCCGCTTTTAACCCTGCTGCAAGACCCTGACCCCGGTGTGCGCATTACCGCCTCTTTGCGCTTCCGTGGGATGGAGTTGGTGATTAAGGAGGTCGGCGAGGAGTCAGAACTCGGCACGCGCTGCATTGATGGGCTGATTCAAGCTTCAAATGATCCTGTTGACGAGGTGAGGATCTACGCAGCAGAGGACCTGGGATACTTCTACAACGCTGCGGCTATCAAGCAGCTTATGCATACGCTTGAGCAGGACCCAAGCGACGATGCGCGCTGGGCTGCGGCCATTGCGCTGGGACGTACGAACGATCCCGGCGTGATTCAGCATTTGTTCTCCGCCCTTTGCAATGATCAGTCGCTGGTAGTGCGGCGCGGCGCGCTCCTAGGTCTGGGAAGAAGAGGTGAGACGACCCTTTCGCGCCAGACTGGCTTCATCAAGAAGCTTACTCCTGTCCTGTGTCAACTCCTGCTCGAAGGAGATCCAGGGATTCGCGATTACGCTGCCTACACATTCGGCACGCTTGGCCCAATGGGAGCCGATTGCCTTCCTGCCTTGTGCGCTAATCTGCGGCCAGACATATCCGCCGAGATAAAAAGCAATGTGGCCCTCTCCCTCAGCAAGCTCGCGGATCAGCTCTATAAGTCCCCAGAGCTGATAGATGAGATTGAGACCTATCTGTGGGAGAACTTATCCCTGCCAAGAGAGACCGAATATCCAGCATCAGCTTTTTACAACTGGTACCTGGAATATGGCGCCGAACTGGCAACGCACCTGGAACTATCAGAGCTGGCTTCAGATTACTATGCCCACGCCAGCCTTGCCTTCGCCTCCATCCCCTGGCGCAGCAAGTACTATGCGGCGATCAGTAAATACGAGAGTGTGGAGCATTACGCCTCTCACGGGCAGATGGGCGAGGCAATTGCCACTCTAGAAGAGACCATTCGTCTTTTTGAGGAAGTGCATAAGCTGGATGCTTTTCAAGCGCAATCCGAGAAGGTGCGGGTAGGGATAGAGTTTCGCATCACAATGGCCTATGGACGGTGGCACATGTTGCAGGCAACGTCCCAATGGTGGCACGCCTTGACCGAAGAGGACCATAAACGGGTCGCCGATGAATTCAACGAGGCCCATAAGCAGTACAATCTTGTCGATATAGCCGACATGGGAAGTACCGGCAAGCGCTTGACTCCTGCCGAGCAGAATCTGGTGATTAGCTTCAGAACGCTGGCTATCTTAGGCAATGCCGTCATTCGACTATGGTTGAGTAATACCGAATATGCCCGTGAAGCAAAAACCGTCGCCTTCGCGCGTGTGGTTGACCTTGTCCAACTGCTTTCCTCTTATACGGCGCGCACGCGTTCGAAAGCCATGCACAAAACGAGCCAGAACCTCCGCGAGGCCACCACACAGACCGCAGACAAGATCAAGCAGCTATCGACGGAAGATATCACGGGCGAGTTATACACCTTCGTCTTCCTGGTGAAGGAAATTTACTACACAATGTCGCTCGCGATGCCGGGCATCGACTGCCCGATCATTTCGTTTGGGCACGCCACGCTCTCGCTCCGCCTCCCAGGGAGCTTATCCGGCGATGGGAGTCAACAAAATCCCTTTATCTTCCCTTCGACTATTCGCCTGGTCTTTGAGCCGATTGTCTATGTGCAAAAACGAACCAAGAATGATCGCCTGATCTTTCGCGATTTGAACCCTCCGCCTGGCACTACCGCCACGGTGGAAGAGGTACCAGTCCATGAAAGCACCTATAACGTGCCGCCGATCGACTATGGCATGCAGGCTCCAACTGCCGCCGCTATTCACTTCAGATTTTCCCTCGACTTTCAGAACTCGGGTTGTAGCCAGCCCGCCGACTCTAACCACAGAGTCTACATATGTTATGTAAAGATTCATGATCCTGAGCAAGATATCAGCGGGGACCGGCAAAAGAAGCTCGCCTCTCTCCAGGCTTCGCAGAGGGAACTTGCCCAGCTCCGCGAGGAATTGCAGCAACTCCAGGCAGCGGCCAGGCAAACGGGACGCATCGACGATTTCGGCATCCAGCGCGACATACGCCGAGTGCAGAGCAGGCTGCAAGAGGTAGAGGAACGTATCCGCAGAATCGGGGGAAGCTGATCAGCACAAACACTTTGGGGGATGCTATTGAAAAAGCAAACGTGTTCAGCAATGGTGGGGCAACAGGTATGCGGTAGGGGGCTTGCTAACGGACAAACATCCTGCCCGGTTCATGCCGCGCCCATAGAGCATAGAGACACATCCGAAAACACTGTACTGATACCACTGACCCAAAAAGAGCTTGACTATCGGCTGCGGAATAGAGAACTATCTAATCTATCGTATTATGACCTGTCAGGTCTGTCACTGGCAGGGGTTGACTTAGCAGGCAAGCATTTTGTGCAAACTAAACTGAACGGCGCCGATCTGAGTAAAGCCAATCTCCGCGAATGCCTGTTCAGTCATGCCCAACTCCAGGGTGCGAAGCTCGAAGCAGCAGATCTTGAGGGGACCTATTTTCTACAGTCAGACTTGCGGAAAGCGGATTTCTCCGAGGCCAACCTGACCGCCGCTTTTTTCAATGCAGCCGATCTGCGGGAAACAGTGTTCCAGGATGCCAGGCTCATCGGTTGCCGCATATTAAAGACGAATGCAAGCCAGGCCGACTTCGCACGCGCCGACTTACACACATCCATCATAGAGGAAAGCTACTTTGTCGAGGCCGATTTCCAGAAAGCCGATTTGCAGAAAGGCTCGCTACTGGGCTGCGATCTACGCGATGCAAGCCTGATAGCCGCCGATCTTGAGCGCACCGATCTGCGCCAGGCCATCCTGAAGGGCTGCAAACTCCTTCTGACAAATTTTGACCGGACAAAACTGTCACGCAGGTCTCTTTCAGGCTCCTTCTATGAAGAGGCGCAGGGCCAGCTAATGAACACCTGGGAAATTTATGATACGCTTAAAGCCAACTTTGATGGCATCGGGCGCTATGGAGACGCCCGATGGGCCTATATTCAAGAGCGTCGTTACAAACGCAAGACGTTTGCACCCTGGCATGCCTGGAAATATTATGCAAACGATGAAACGCCGGAAACCGAAATTTCCTGGGTCCAGTGGTGGTGGCACCAAAGAGTCAAGCCATTCTGGTTCTTTCCCAAATATACGTTCTTCTGGCTCGCGTCCTGGATAGCCGATGGCGTCAGCGGATTTGGCGAATTGCCATCACACGTTATCGCGTGGGGAGTACTGGTTGTAGCCATTTTCGCCATTATTTTCAACGCCAGCGGGCTGCTCGTTGCCACGATACCGCCTGCATCATCTTTACAACCATACGTAGAAGCATTGATATACAGCATCTCAACATTCCTCACCATGAGCTTAAACACCATTCATACCGCTCAGGATTCTGTCGTGGGAGACGTGCTATCGACCATCGAGGGCGGTCTGGGTATGGCATGGTTCGGGTTGCTGCTCTTTACGCTCGGCAATCGGATTAGCAAGTCATGAAATAAGTACCATATCCATTGTCGCCAGTATTCCCCCAGATGGGGGAAAGAGATGTACCTGATCGGGTGTTTGCGAATCGGTAACTTCAGCTTATACTGTGCATATGATCGTCGCAAGGACGATGGCAACAGTTTTTCCACAGCGCGTTACCCATTGAAAGGACTGGCGTATGGCAAGCATCCCGCTAAAAGTGTTCAAAGCTGGCGTTGTACGGCACGGGCTTGTGTTGCAATTGCTGCTTTGCCACAGCCTGATTGTGCTTGTCGCCATAATTTCCGGCGGGCAATGGCTTTTCGTTCTTGGCGCATGCCTGCTCAGTTTTTTGCTGCTGCTCAATATTCCCTACAACTTCTATACCCTTGAAATCATGCTTGCCCGCCTTGCGCGCAATATGCCTGTTGAGCCTGATGCCTTACGCCTGCACTGGCCCCTGGCGTATCTCTTTACCTTCGTGAAAATGATCGATCAACAAAGCGGGCAACAGATACAGGTGGAGCTGCGCAATAATACGTATCGCGACCAATTGCTGCAACAGGTGAGCAGAGCGGCGGCGCAGGAGGAGCGCAATCGGCTCGCACGCGACCTGCACGACTCGATCAAGCAACAAATCTTCAGCATTGCCGTCAGCGCAGCGGCAGCCAGAGCGCGCTGGGAAGATAATCTCGCCAGTGTGCGCCAGCTCATTGAGAACATTGAGCGAACCGCGCAGGAGGCTCAGGTCGAGATGCAGGCTCTGCTGCAACAATTGCGGCCAGGCGCACTGGAGAACATCGGGCTGCTTGAATCGTTGCGCCTGCAATGCCAGGCCCTGAGCTATCGCACCGGCGTGCAGATTACAACCGAGCTGGGCGCGCTGCCAGCCGACGAATTGCTGCCGGTCGGGACGCAGGAGATGATCTTTCGCATTGTGCAGGAAGGATTTGCCAATATCGCGCGTCATGCTCGCGCCACGCAGGTCTGGCTCAGCATACAACGGCAGGGAGATGCGTTATTGCTGGAGATTGGCGATAATGGGCAGGGCTTTGAACTGGCCCAGGCGAACGAGCATCCCGGCAGCTATGGCGGGATGGGACTATCCAATGTGCGCGAACGCGTCGAGGAGCTGGGCGGAACGCTCTCGCTCTGGAGCATGCCGGACCATGGCACAACGCTCCACCTGTGCATCCCACTCGTCAAGCCAGAGCTACAAACGCGCGAACATACCAACCACGAATTGACAAGCGCAGTCCGCAAAACGCGCTCCACTTTGCGCGTCGGTATGTATAGCATAGAGCTGGCTGCGGCATTCATCTTGCTTTACACGCCTGTTGCGGTGGCGCTGTGGTTGGTCGGCCTTTGCCTCATTGTAGCCCTTATCTCCTGGCTCTGGGCGCAACAGTATCGCTTCCAGATTTCACTGCACGTTGGACGACAACAGGAGCAGCACCTTCTCTTATTGGCGCAGAGCTACTATTTACTCGCCAGCATCCTGCTACTGATAATGTTTTATGCCGGTTACCTTTTATTTGCTTTTCACAATGAAAGATTGCAGCCTGGCCTTTTCAGTACATGGATTACCCTATCTTTTCTCATTGCCTGGATTATCGCCATTGGCCTCGCTTATATAGAATATGCTCGCAACCTTAACCGCCATAGCAAGGTCCTGTCGCATGCGGCGTTACAAGAGCAGGTCCAGCGTCAGTTGCAGCAAATTATCGTCGATTGGATCGTGTGGCTCGTCATGTTCGGTCTTGCAATTATCTACCTGAACGTATTTTCTGTTATCCCGGCAGATGAGTTGTTACGGGAGATGAGCTTTGCTATACTCGCGATCTGGCTCCTCGCTCTACTCATGAAGTCTTTCCGTGTTATCCAATGGCAACGCAGGCTGAGCGTACTAAACGAAGGTGCCGGCCAGGATCAGAAAGGGGGTGTTGTATGAGGGAGCGCATTCGTGTGGCACTGGTCGATGATCATCGCGTGGTGCGCCAGGGGTTACGCATATATCTGGAGTCCTTTCCTGATCTGGCAGTGATCGGCGAGGCATCCAGCGGCGAAGAGGCGCTGCGCCATATCGAATTATGGCTACCGGACGTTGTGGTGATGGATCTGCTGATGCCGGGCGGCATGGATGGCATCGAAACTATTCGCCGCGTGCGTCAACTCACGCCGCATACGCAGATCGTGGCCCTGACCAGCTATACCGACGACGCGCGGGTGGTCGCGGCGTTGCGAGCGGGAGCCATTGGCTACGTGCGCAAAGATGCCGCCCCTGATCTCTTGCTTGCCGCCGTTCGTGCCGCCGCCCACGGTCAATCCCTGCTCGATCCCGCCGTTGCCAGCACCGTGCTACAGGAGCTCTCACGCGGGGGGCAGCCGGAGGTTGCACTTTCTGAGCGAGAGCAGGATGTGCTACGACAACTGGCGCTCGGCCACACCAATCGTGAGATCGCGGAGACGATGATGGTCAGCCCTGAAACGGTCAAGACCCACGTCGGCAATATCCTGGCGAAACTACACCTGGCCCACCGCACCCAGGCGGTGATTTACGCCCTTAAACGCGGCATTATTTCACTCGATGATATCGAGCTTTAAAAAGGAGTTTCTTGCTATTCCGAGCGACAACGCTCCCACGATCAATCGGGGAGCTACAGCCGCTAGCTTCGCTCAGTCGCTCTGCAAGGAGGATGCCAGTTATGCTCAAATACTCGCTGCGTTACGCGCCGTTGCTGCTCCTGGCGCTCTTCCTTATACCGTTGCGCTTAGCAGGATGGGGGCAGCAACAGCCCGCCCCTGTCTACCGGGCTCTATCACCGTTCAGAGCGGGTTCAGCCCTCTATAGCATCACCATGCTTTCACGCAATGATGGTTGGGCGGTTGGCGGCTTTTTTACCAAAGCATGTAGTACCCAGAACCCGCAGGATAAAATAAGCTGCCCCATTACGCCTTATAGCGGCTTAATCCTGCACTATACAGGCAAAACCTGGGAACCGGCGAAAGTGGCGCGCAACATCACGTTACCGCTTCTCGCCGTCTCGCTGGACTCGCCAGGCGATGGCTGGGCCGTCGGCTATAACGCAACATTTGTCCATTATAATGGGGATAGCTGGTCAATCGTGCCGGGACCCGCGAACTTCAACAAAAACTTGTTTGGCGTCTCTATGCTTTCACCATCGGACGGCTGGGCTGTGGGCTACGGCGGTTCCATCCTCCATTATGATGGGAAGCAGTGGAGCCAGATAGCAAGCCCAACCCAGTTCGATCTACGCAGCATCGCGATGTCTTCCGCGCACGAAGGTTGGGCCGTCGGCGATAACGGGACCATTCTGCACTATCATACAGGCGTCTGGAGGGTTGTCGCCAGTCCCACGCATAATGCGCTCAACAATGTCTCTCTGCTCTCCTCCAACGAGGGATGGGCTGTGGGCAAGCAAGACACTGTGCTGCATTATCGCAATGAAATCGGCGTCTGGGAGCAGGTCGCCTGCATGCCGAACGCCTGCCAGGGAAAGGATCTTTATGCGATAGCCATGAGCGCCGTTACGACAGGCTGGGCCGTCGGCGATGAACACTTCCTGACGTATCGCTCGGAAGTATGGAGCGCGCCGGATAGTATACGCGCCTCTTCAGCCAATACGTCACCCTCCAAATTCGATTTTTCGCAAGTCAATCTGTACGGCATTGCTCTGCCCTCTGCCAATGAAGGCTGGGCCGTGGGCCGCACAATAACCGGTAATGAGGATAACGTATTTGTTATTCTGCACTATCAAGATAATACCTGGTCCCGATTCCCTATAGGCAACTGAGGTAGAAAAAGCAACAGGGCATCCTCTGACGGGTGCCGCAGAAGGAGTACTCATGCAAGATCCGCTGATACTATGTGATAATCTGATCAAAATTTATAAGGTTGATGACCTGGAAGTGGTCGCGCTGCAAGGGCTGGATCTGGAGGTGAGGCGCGGCGAAATGATTGCCATGGTTGGCGCTTCCGGCTCGGGCAAATCCACCCTGCTCAACATTCTAGGTGGCCTGGACACGCCCAGCGCGGGCCGCATTATCGTCGCGGGCCACGATCTGACGCGCCTGAACGATGAACAGCGGGCGCGCTACCGCAGCCTCATCGTCGGTCACGTCTGGCAGCAAAGCGGGCGCAACCTCTTACCAGACCTGACCATCGCCGACAATATCGATCTCCCCCAGATTCTGAACGGCACGCGCGCTGCCAGCTACAAGCGTCGCACGCGCGAACTGCTGGAGATCGTGGGGCTGGCTGCAATGGCGAAGAAAAAACCGGCGCAGCTCTCCGGCGGCGAACAGCAACGAGTCGCCCTTGCCGTTGCCCTCGCCAATCAGCCGCCTCTGCTGTTAGCTGATGAGCCGACCGGCGAGCTCGATTCCGCTACCACGCAGGAAATCATCGCTTTCATGCGCCAGCTAAACAAAACTATGAATGTGACCATCCTGATTGTCACACACGATGTTGCCGTCGCCGCCATCGTTGATCGGACGCTTGCCATTCGCGATGGTCGCACCAGCACCGAGACGATTCGCCGCAGCCAATCACTGGCAACGACGCCGGGCGCGCCACAGGGGGCAAGCGCCGTGATCGGGCTGCCGGTTGAGACATACAGAGAGACGATTTTTATCGACCAGTCAGGCATTATGCAGCTACCAGGAGAAGCTATGGAGCAGGTCGCGCTACGTGGTCGGGCTGATGTACGTATTGCCGCCGACCACGTCGAACTGTGGCCTTATGGGTTGCATGCACAGGAGCAGGATGTTCACGGTACCAGCGCCGTCATTGGCCTTTCCTTGCGCTCCCACTATGAAACGATTCTCGTTGATCGCGCCGGTCGCCTGCAACTGCCGCGCGAAGCTTTGGAACGCCTGCCCTTTAACGGACGTGCTGATGTACGCATTGCCAGCTATCATGTCGAATTATGGCCCGCCGGAACGGTTTGATAATGGAAAGGAAAATAAATGATGAACAATAGCATAGCGGTTGCTACCACGGCGGTGGAGGCGCGGGGGTTGGAACGGGATTTTCGGATTGGTCCGCGCGTTGTGCATGTGCTGCGCGGTATTGATTTACAGATTCAGCCGGGCGAATTTGTGGCCCTGCGCGGTCGCTCCGGCTCAGGGAAGACTACACTACTCAATATTCTGGTTGGGCTGGACGATCCGACAAAAGGACAGGTACATTTACTGGGCCGCGACCTGGCGCGTCTCAATGAGGCGGCTCGTGCAACCTTGCGGCGTGAAAGCGTTGGTTTGCTCTTCCAGAATGCGCATCTCTTTCCAACGTTGACCGCGCAGGAGAATGTCGAAGTCGCTTTGCGTCTGCAATTGACTCCTGCCGCTGAACGCGAACGGCGGGCGCTCGCAGCGTTAGCAATGGTTGGATTGGATGCCCGCGCCAGGCATCGCGGGCTTGAGCTTTCCGGCGGCGAGCAGCAGCGCGTTGCGCTGGCGCGGGCGCTGGTACATCATCCTCGTTTTTTGGTCGCCGATGAGCCAACCGGCAACCTCGACTCGCTGACCGGACGCATAATCGTGGAGCTTTTCCGCTCCATTGTCCAGCAGACCGGCATTGCGCTGCTCGTCGCCACCCATGATGCGACCGTCGTGAGCGTAGCTGATCGCGTCTTGCAGATCAATGACGGTCGCATTGACTGAAAGGAGTTTTCTTATGGCAGCTTCGATACCCGCATTGACGCGTCAGAACAGCCTGCGCTTGCTTCCTGCTGTCATCAAGCTGATGGGTTGGCGTTTCAAACAGATGTGGCGCTTTTTGCTGATTACCTGGCTGGGCATGCTGGCGATGGTTGTGCTGGTCTGCACCGGCCCGCTCTTCGCGCTTGTCGCAACGAGTGCCTATCTGCCCGCTCTATTGGCAAATGCCGCCGATGGGCCATATATCACCGTTGAAACCGTCAGCACCCATCCCACGCAAGAGCAATTGCAGCAGATAGAGCAACTGGTCAATCAATCGCTACATCAGGGCAGCCTTGCCCCCTATCTGCACAATGCCTCTCAGCTCGTTGTGCAGACGCCGCCATTTGATATGCTCGCAAATGGCAAGACGAGTCCGGCAGCGTTCCGTCTCGACGGCTACGATAGCAATCAGGCAGCACAGCATGCAACGCTTTTAGCGGGGCGGCTACCACAGGTCACAAGTGATGGCACAGTAGAGATTGCGCTGTCACAGGACGCTGCCGCCAATCTCGGCCTGCATACCGGTTCTACTTTCCAGGGCCGCTATCCTATCGCGCTCGGCTCACAGGTATGGAATTTCCGCGTGGTGGGTATTATCGCGCCTAAAGTGGCTCAAGACCCCTTCTGGGCGATGGGCAACCCTTTCTCTAAAGCGACAATTTTCTTAAACTCGCGTTACTATATCGTGGTAGCAGGATCGCCCTCGTATAATGTGATCGCAGCCAATGACGCAATCAAGCCTAAAATTGCCGTTCTGCAATCGACAGCGCCGCGAGACGACGCCGCCAATCAGTTCGTTTTTTTCTGGCGTTATCCATTCGACCTGACGCATCTCAATGCCAATGATCTCTCTGGCCTTTCGCAGCAAACTTCTTTTCTCGATGGACATCTTGCAGGCGATTTACAAAACAATATTCCCGACCTGACGAATATCAACATTTTCGGGACCCTTTTTACCGCGTTAAACTTTAGCTCCGGGCGTATTGCGCTGGTGCAAAGCGAGTTGATAAATTTGCTGCTGATCACCTTTGCCCTGGTCCTTTTCCTGATGGGCATGATGTCGAATATACTGATTGAGCGACAGGCGACACTGATTGCTACGATACGCAGTCGTGGGGCAACGCTGCGGCATATCTTTGGCACATTTGCCGCGCAGGGACTCATCTTGGGGCTAGCCGCCTTGCTGGTCGGACCCCTGCTGGCGCTCTTGCTTGTGCGCCTGGTGGTGCAGATGCTGCTTCCGACCAGCGAGCAGTCGGCCCTAACTGCTGTAATGGCTCACCCTCTCCAGGCCATACTGGGCGTGCAGTGGTACGCCATGATAGCCATTGCGCTCAGCCTTTGCTTTATGCTGGTGGCGATCAATCGGGCCGCGAAAATGAATATCGTGAGCCTGCGGCGCGCATCGTCGCGTGCGCAGCAACGCTCATTTTGGCAACGCCTCAATCTGGACCTTTTCTTCGCGCTGCTGTTGTTAGCAGGTTATACCGCTTATGTCTACTTCTGGCCCAACATCACAACAGCCGGCAGCCAGATCGATCCGTCTATATTCGTGCTGCTCTCGGACCTGGGCGTCTTCATTTCACCCCTGCTTGTCGCGGCGATACTGCTGCTCTTCCTGCGTTTTTTCCCGCGCATCGTCCGTTTTGCGACCACGCTGGCAACCAGGAGACGCGGCGCATCGGCGGTACTGGCGCTGGCTCAAATGGAGCGCAACCCCCGTCCGGCGGCGCGCATCATCGTGCTCCTGGCACTCGCCATCGCGTCTTCCAGTTTCCTGTTTATGCTGATTGCCACCAAAGATCAGCGCGTCAGCGATACCGCCAGCTTTGTGGCCGAGCAAGCAGATTTTAGCGGCCCGCTCCCTGCGTCCGGCGCTGCCCAAACACTTAGCCAGTTGAAAACCTATTATAGCAACCTGCCAGGGGTGCAATCGGCAACGCCCGGCTACCACGACGTGATCCAGCTCGATACCGATCAGAGTACCAGGGGACAGGGCTCGCTCACTATTAACGCGGTCGATACTGAGACGTACGCTCAGACGGTCGCATGGTCGTCAGTATATTCGTCATCTCCGCTATCCGCCCTTACCGGACAACTCGCGTCGTATCGCGCCGATGGTATCGCCCATAACGTCGTCTATGCCCTGGTCGATGCCGCAGCCTGGCAAAGATTCCATCTGACGCCGGGCGAGCAGTTCAGCCTACCCATCGACAGTACCGGCAGCCTGCATGCCAACTTTATTGCCCTGGCACAGATTAATTATGTTCCCGGGCTTTCCGACTCGTCTGTTCTGGCATGGAGCGGTATCGGGCTGATCGCAGATTATCAGAATTATACGACCGTAAAAGCCAGAGCAATGGGAGTTGCGACGCTTGCTCCCAATTATCTCTGGCTAAAGACCAGCGACAATGCTGCCGCTCTTGCAAACATGCGCAGTATATTGCCAGACGCCAATGATCGGCGCGCCATCCTGACCATCTTGCAGAACAATCCTGATCACCTGGGGATTGTTGGCGTGCTCATCATCGGCATCGCGGCAGCCCTCGTTCTGGCGCTAATGGGAACGTTTATCGCGTCCTGGTTTAACGCGTCGAACCGGCTGACCAACTTTGCCGTTCTGCGTGCGCTTGGCATGAGGCCGCATCAGATCGCCGCCGTTCTGCTGTGGGAACAGGGCTTCAGCTATCTGCTCGCCCTGCTGCTTGGCATTGGCCTGAGCGCGCTGCTCAGCATTTTTGTAGCGCCCACCGTCGCGGTGCTCACGATTCAACATGGGGATATCGGCAACGGGGGCGCGCCGAACGTGCCCCCCATCGGGACTACGATGCCTTATCCACAGCTGTCACTCATCCTGGGCGCATTGGTAGTGATCTGTCTGGCCGCACTACTCTTCATGGCACGTCTCGTCTCGCGTCCATCAATCAGCCAGACAATGCGTCTGAACGAGGATTAAGGAGTGCTCTCATTATGGCAATACCAATGCTTGCAAGACAGAATAGCCTGCGCCTGTTGCCTGCTATTGCGAAGCTGGCTCGCTGGCGTTTCAAGCAGATGTGGAGATTTTTGTTTGTCACCTGGCTCGGTATGCTGGCGATGGTCGTGCTTGCCTGCGCCCCTCCGCTCTTCTCACGGGTAGCCATCAGCGCGGATCTACGCCAGGCCGTGGCGCAGGCTGCCAATGGGCAGAACATGCTAATTCAGGTTGCCAGCGTCGCTCCCACGGAGCAGCAGATCCAGCAGATCGGGCAGCACATTGATCAGGTGCTGAAGCAGAGCAGCTTTGGCACTTACCTGCAAGGCTCGCCCGGCCTGATGCTGCAAACGCCGCCATTAGATACGCTCGTCGTGGGCGGCACAAAGCCATCCGCGCTCATCCTTGACGGCTACGATCCTGCACAGGCTGCGCAACATGCTGATGTGCTACAGGGGCGGCTGCCACAGGAGACGAGCGACGGCACCATAGAGATTGCCCTGACACCGAATGCCGCCGATACCCTGCATGTACACGTTGGCAGCATTTTGCAGGGCCATTATCCTGATACATTTAATGCTCAAGCATGGAAGTTGCGGGTCGTTGGCATTATCGCGCAAAAAGCGACCCATGATCCTTTCTGGCTGCCAGGTGCAACTCCCTTTAATTCGATCCTTACCTTAGACAACGGGCAAATCGCGTACAGCGCGCTGGCGACCGGCGGGGCTATCAGAGCAAACCTCGCCAATCTGCAAATCAGGTCAGAAAAATCTGCCGTTCGTCTCTTCTGGAGCTACCCCTTTGCTGCTTCGCAGCTTGATGCGAATAACATAGCCGCGCTGGCGCAACAGGCTTCAGAGCTGCGAGCACAGATCAACGAAGCGTTAACGCATATCAACGGCGTAACATTTGCCTTCCCTACCGGCGCGCTCTTCGACATTTTGAGCAGCTACGGCCAGCAAGTTGTAGTGCTGGAGGTTGTGGTTACGTTCCTGCTGCTGCTGATTCTCGCCATCGTGCTTTTTCTGGTCGGCATGCTGGCGAATATGCTGGTGGAGCGCCAGGCAGCGATTATAGCCACACTGCGCAGTCGGGGAGCAGCGCGGCAGCACATTTTCGGCGCCTTCGTCGCGCAAGGCGTCATGCTGGGGCTGGCGGCTCTGCTGATCGGCCCGATACTGGCGATCATGCTGGTGCGTGTGACCGCCCAGGCGCTGCTTACGCCTGCTAACCAGCAAGCGCTGGACACGATTGCCGGCGATCCCATTCAGGCCGCGCTTGATGTGAAGTGGTTTGCTATCATCGCGGTGCTCGTAGCTCTTTTTGTGATGATTGTAGCGATCAGCCGTGCATCGAAGTTAGATATCGTAACACTGCGCCACGAGGTCTCGCGCTCCAGACGCATACCGCTCTGGCGGCGTCTCCATCTGGATTTTCTGGCTATCGTCCTCATCGTGGTGGGCTCCATTGTTTATGTCTACTTCTGGCAAACTATCGCCGCAACGCAGACATTCGATCCCGTCCTTTATAACCTTTTGCGCAGTCTGAGCTTTGTCGCGCCTCCGTTGCTTGTCGCGGCTCTGCTCATGCTTTTCCTGCGCCTCTTCCCCCGCATCCTGCGCCTGGTAACGGCCCTGGTGACGAAAAGACGCAGCGCATCGGCAGTTCTGGCCTTCGCCCAGATGGAGCGCGCATCAGGTCCTGCGGCTCGCATCGTCGCCCTCTTAATGCTGGCTATCGCCTCCTCCTGCTTCCTGCTCACGCTGATCGCAACCAACAATCAGCGCGGCCCCGCTGCCGCCACTTTCGCAGTGGGAGCGGATTTTAGCGGCTTTCTTCCGGCTAGCGATAGCGGCAAAAAGTTTGACACATTGAAAACCCAATATAGCCAGCTCTCAGGGGTTCTGTCTGCCACAATTGGCTATGCCGGTCATATTAATCGCGACGTAGGAGATATTCGCATCATGGCGGTTGACGCCGATACCTACGCGCATACGGCGCTCTGGTCAGCACAGAATTCGTCTCAATCGCTCTCTGCCCTGACCGCGCAGCTTAGCGCGCACCGCAGCGACGCAACCACCGGCAATGTCGTTTACGCCTTGGTTGACGCGGCCCTCTGGCAACAGCTTCATCTTTCACAGGGCGAGAGCTTCACGCTGCCGATGAGCGATGATGGTTCGTTACATATACGTTTTATCGCGCTGGCGGAGGTTAGCTACCTTCCTGGCATCTATGACACGCCCGTATCGCCCGACCGCGGGATCGGCCTGCTGGTCGATTATCAAAGCTATGCCGCCGTGTACGCCAAAAATAGCAGCAAAACGCTCTCACCCAATTTCATCTGGCTACGCAGCTATGATGACGCCGCTTCGCTCAGCAACATACGGCAGGCGCTCCCCGATCTCAATGACCGCCGTGTGCTTACCACGGCTAATCAGCAGAGTGGAGCGCATCTTGATATCAGCGGGATGTTAGGCGCAGGAGTGGCAGTAGCAATCATCCTGGCTCTGATCGGCACATTACTCTCATCCTGGCTCAATGCAACCAGCCGACGCACCAGCTTCGCCGTGATCCGCGCCCTGGGGATGAGGCCGCGCCAGATTGCTGCCGTCCTGCTCTGGGAGCAAGGTTTTGCCTATCTGCTGGCGTTCCTGCTGGGCACGGGCCTGGGAATAGGGCTGATCAGCTTTGTGCCGACTATCGTCTCTCTGCTCGACCTTACCGGAGCGAGTGCCAGTTTCAACCCCTACGATATACCACCCGTGCAGACGCTGATCCCATACCAGCAGCTACTACTATTGTTGGGCGTGCTGGCAATGATTTGTCTGGCAGCACTGATGTTGATGGCGTGGATCGTCTCGCGTCCTTCAATCAGCCAGACCCTGCGTCTCAATGAGGATTAGGGCAACTGGAACTCGCGATAAATCTGCCATGATGACTGCTCGTCGCGCAGGAGGAAGAGGCAGATGGAGCGCAAGGTAAAGCGTTTGAACGGCGCGAAGATATTGGTGAGCATTGCTGCGATCTGCTCAGGTTCAGCGCCGGTATAGGGATTAAAGATGGTGAAGTGGGGCGTCCAGTTGTCCAGCACGGTCGGGCTGTAGAACAGGCGAATCTGTTGCGCGCGATGCGATGGCATCTCATGTTTACGGGGATGAGCAAGATAGCTCTGGAGATAGCCCGACCCCGTGCCGAACGAGTTGATGCGAGCCACCAGTAGCGTATGCAATATGCGCAAATACTCGTTCGGCTCGTAGAGGAGCACCATGCTCAGCTTCCCCGGCTTGCCCCAGCTCGCTACCGGAGTATCTTCGCGGCGCTGCAATGTAAATGGATGAGCAGGGTCAAAGCATGCAAGCAATTCCTCCAGTTCGCGCTCAACTTTTGGCAGTGCCGCCCAATCGCAGGTTAGCGAATCGGTGATAGTAAGATGCAAGCCAAAGGGGCGCGCGTGAACGGTCCACTCCGCTGCGCTCTGGAGCTGTGCAAATTGCGCCTGGAGATCGGAGGGGAGCGGCACTTCCTGGCGTGCGCGGACATCATAGCCAAGCAGAGAGCTACCCAGAAGATAAAATTCGTCTTCGGGCTCAGGCACGTAGTACACCGCGAACTTTGGCATGCAGATTGTTGCTCCTATCCCATTTTACGCCAGCAATTGAATTGTGTGATTATGCTCAAGTATAGCATATGTTTTGAGGCTGAGTTGCGAGAAGTTCTGGCTTTGCAATACGGTTGTCCATGAGATAGTATTGATGTTATAAGATGATATACCTCGTTCTGGTGGTTACAAGATCACCGTCGATCAGGCATGGAGGGAACATCATGACGGCAGAAACAACGCTGGAGCTAGACAATTTTTTCGCAACCATTCAAGATCCTTACCCGGTCTACTCGTATCTGAGGGAGCATGAACCTGTACACTGGAACCCGATGTTCAATTGCTTTATGCTCACCAGATACGATGACGTGCATATGGTCTTTTCTGACCATCGGCGCTTTTCTTCCGATATCTGGTCAGCCATGCCAGAGCGCGTCGGCTTTACCGACGAAGATGAGAAGAGCCAGTATCTGAAGCAGATCGTACCTTTTCTCGCCTATAATCTACAGGGCATGGACCCCCCGGGCCATACGCGGCAGCGCACCCTGATGATGAAAACGTTCACTCCTCGCATGCTGGAGTCGTTCCGACCGACGATCCAGAAACTGGTCGATGAATTAATCGATCAACGGATAGCGGAGGGTCAAATGGATGTTGTGGCCGATCTGGCCTATCCTCTACCCTCTAACGTGATCCTCGATCTGCTGGGTATTCCGAGAAGCGGGCGCCCCTATATCAAGGCCAGCGCGGACGCCATCAATGAATTTGTCGCCACAATCCTCTTCGCGGGCGGCGAGAACTGGCAAAAGCTGGCCGGCATCTTCAACGATGTCTCGACCTACCTCAAAAGCTTGATGACGGAACGACGCAAGCACCCAGGCGAAGACCTGCTCACCAAGATGGTGCTGGCCGAAGAAAATGGCGATATGCTGAGCGAAGATGAAATTGTGATCGCGACCAACTTTCTGCTCTTCGCCGGTCACGAAACTACCGCTAATCTGATCGCCGTCGGCCTCTCTTACCTGCTGCAAAATCCCGAGCAGTTAGCGCAGCTGCGCGCCGATCCAGCCAAAACGCCTGCGGCAGTCGAGGAGCTGCTGCGCTACGTCAGCCCGGTGCATACGCTCGCTCGCCAGGTCAAACAGGATGTGACCATCAGAGGGATCGATATTCCTAAAGATAGCAGCATCTATCTAATGGTCGGAGCGGCCAACCGCGACCCCGAAAAGTTTCCCGATCCAGAAAAGCTGGATATCAACCGGCCTCCTGGTCGCTCACTTGGCTTTGGGTATGGCATTCACTACTGCATTGGGGCCGCCCTGGCTCGCCTGGAAAGTCAGGTCGCCTTTGATACCATCGTCAGGCGCTTGCAGGACCTCAAAATGACGGTCGAAAAACCTGAATTCCGCCCGAACTATTCGCTACGCGGACTGCTATCGTTGCCGGTAGAGTTTCGCCCACAGCGGTAAATTACCAATTGCTGTCGCTCCCATAGGGGGGAGCACCGGCACAGGGCAAGCGCAAGGCATTGCCCCTACCCATCCGATCCTGCCATCATCCACCATCGCGGGCACCGCCACAGGGCCGAGGGGGTGATGGGCCAACGGCTGGGCGTCTGGGTAGGGGCAATCCCTCGCGGTTGCCCTGCTGCGGTGCCACCATTGATGGGCCAACGGCTGGGCGATCAACCAGACGCCATAGCGAACATGTTTCCACAGTATATGTGATCAATCACGTTTCTACGGGTACACTAATCGTCGCCGTGCTGGACAACTTCGCCGGTTGAAGGGTTCAGGAACAATTTGCCAGCTTCGTCGTCACGCGAGAAATTGAACATATTGTTCAGGCTGCCGGCAATGGCGTCGAATGACTGGTTGCCAATGCGACCGAGCTTCCAATTATCCTCGATGAAGCGCAGAATTGAGCTTTGATCCGTCACCGAATGATCGACAAAGTTCTCTTTAGCAAAGGGAGAGATGACCAGCAAAGGCTGGCGCGGGCCATAGCCACAGCGTCCCTCGAATGCGCCCACGCGGGCGACGCCGCACTGCCCGGGGCCGGTCAGGGCATCATTGGGATCGCTGGAATGGTTCACAATGGGACCAATCACATGGTCATACCAGCCGTCGGAGTCGTCGTAAGCGATTACCACGGCGGTATCGCGCCAGGTCGGTAGCTTCTGCAAGTGGTTGATCGTATCCACCAGGAAGTTTTGCTCGTCGAGAGGGTCCGAGTAGCCGGCGTGACCATCCTGGAAGGCACGCGCTTTCAGGAAGCTCACCGCAGGCATATGACCAGAATCGGCGGCGGCCCAGAAGTCTGAAAGGTCGTACTGGTGGTTTGCCTGGTCGGTTTTGCCAATCATCGCCACAGACGAAGGGGGCAGGTGATTAGGATTGGCGGTTGACTGATAGTACTGGAACGGCTCATGATGGGGGATATAATCGGTGATGGTTGCGCCTCCGACGTTCTGATGGGCAGTGCCACAGGTCACAACGCCGTTGACAACCGAAGATGGACGGAAGCCGCCCTGAAACCAGCCCCAGGTGACCCCCTGCGCATTCAAAAGGTCGCCGACGTTCGTGCCACTCAATGCAACGGTCGGACCTTTAGAGCAGGCATCGAAGAAAGGGCGAGCGTCGCCAATGAGGGTACCGTTAGAAACCAGACCAGGGATCGCGGCAGGAGTAACACCGTGAGTCTGACCGGAGATCAGATTGATCGCCCCCGGCGCAGAGGGACCGAAGGTGGAGCTAAAGGAATTATCGCTCATCGCAAAGTGCTGCGCATAGTTCCAGAGGGCCGTCACGGTGTTGCCATCGTAATAGTCCATCACCGTGGTTTTGTCGGTACAGCCGCCGCCGCTCACCGACTCAATAAATTTATCCATCAACCCATGATCGAAGGCTTTCTGCTCATCCGTGTAGGTGTGATCCTGGTCGCAGGTGATGGGTTGAGAGCGGTCGAGCCGCTGAGGATTGGCGGCGTTGGGATTGCTGGTAAGCAGCGCCGGGCTCAGTCCATTGACCGAAGGGGTATCGGACGACGCCTGGAAGCGCGGCTCCCCGGCTGGGTTTAAAGCGAAGGGATAAGTACCGAAATAGTGATCAAACGAGACATTTTCCTGAAATATCACCACCAGATGTTTAATCGGAGTCGCCGTCCCCGCACGATTATTGGCAGGTGATGCCGCTGCGGCAGCAGAGCTAAACAGCAAAATCGCCAGTATTGACACGGCGATCATGATGTTCCTGATTCGCAAAATCTTCAAATGATTCCCTCCATTCTTGTTCTTTGACGCTTTCCTTTACGCACGTCTTACGCGTGTTTCCTGGCCGGTGTACGTTTTTGGGTAGATGCGCGTTTTTGGGCAGGGGCAAGCCCTGCCCCTACAATGTTACCATAGTTATGTTAAATAATGGCTAAGATCATGTTAACGGAGAGAAGTGACAGGAGGCCAGGGAGCGAGCATTTCGTTCCCCGGCCTCTTTATGCGAGTATGTGGTTGGATGGTTGTTTAAGCAGCAGGAAGGTGGTTCAAGCGTTGGTTTCTTGAAACGATTGGAGCGTTTTAAGCGCCTCGGAGACGTGTTTCTCGGCTCCCAGTAACGAGTTAAAAATGTAGCGCACAATGCCCTGTTTGTCGATCACATAAGTCACGCGTCCTGGCAACAGGCCCAGGGTAGCAGGGACGCCGTACAGCTTTCTCACAGCGCCGCCGGCATCGCTCAACAGCACAAAGGGGAGACGATGCTGTTTGGCAAATTGCTCATGCGATGCTACTGAATCGGAGCTGACGCCAATGACTTCGGCGCCCGCGTCCTTGAAGGTCTCATAGCTATCGCGGAAGGCGCATGCCTCTGCCGTGCAGCCGGGAGTGTTGTCTTTTGGATAAAAGTATAAGACGATGTCTTTCTTGCCAAGAAATTCGCTCAGGCTCACCTGCTTTCCCGAGAGGGTGGGGAGAGTAAAATCTGGAGCCTGGTCCCCTACCTGCACCTTCCCCTTTGTCGGCTGCTTCTGACTATCTGATGCACTCATCGTAAATCCTTTCAACTCAATCAGGTGGACGACAATTACCTTTAGCGGTAGCAAATAAATAAACAGGTTGATTTTTCGATGGAGCCGGAAAGTACGCTCGTTCCAAACAACAACCTGGCAACAACAACCTGATAGGGCAGGGGCCAGCCCTTCCTGGGTATTCAGCCGACCAACGCTGCTCTCGCATCTAGCTGCGCTCAGGTCGGCTGTAAGGAAGGCCCCTACAGTTGTCTACAAGGAATAGCATGGCGAGCAAACTCTTATTGCATAATACCACATGTAATTACGCAACGAGTTACTCGCCTGCCCGGCCTTTCTCGGCGGCTTTTCCCTTTTATCGCTCCTGACTGGTTGGCCGAATCAAAATTTCGTTGACATCGACGCGAGGAGGCTGCGTGACGGCATAGAGGACTGCTGCCGCGATATCTTCGCTTTCGAGCGGAGTGATCGACTGAAGCCATCCTGCCAGCTCTTTCCTGGCCGTGTCGTCGGTGATATGCTCAGTCAACTCAGTCGCGACCGCGCCCGGCTCAATCGTCGTCACGCGAATATGCTGCTGATAGACCTCCTGGCGCAACGCCTCCGAAAAGGCCACCACGCCCCATTTCGTCACATTGTAGCCGCCGCTGCCCGCGCGCGCCGTGCGACCGGCAACGGAGGATATGTTGACGATATGGCCGCTGTTTTGCTGCTTCATAATGGGCAGCGCGGCATGGGTGGCATACATCAAGCCAAGCACGTTGACGTTCACCATTTGCCGCCACTCCTCGGTATTGGCGCCCTCAATCGGGCCAAGCAGCATCACGCCAGCGTTGTTGACCAGGATATCCAGCCGTCCGAAATCTGAATGCGTCCGCTCCACCATAGCATTAACTTGAGCTTCGTCCGCGACATCAACCGCGATTGGCAGCGCCTTGCCGCCATGCTGCTCGATCTGTTTGACCAGCGCGTCCAATCGATCAACGCGCCGCGCGGCAACCGCGACATGGGCGCCTTCGGCAGCTAAAGCCGTGGCGGTCGCTTCGCCAATGCCAGAGGAGGCGCCGGTAACGAGCGCCACTTTATCCTGTAATTTACCTGTCATGTGATGTGTCCCTCCCCATTATTGCTCGCTTTATCAAGTCTGGATTAACCAATGTTTTACGGGGTATAACACGCCTGAAAGAGTGAAATGTTTCTCTACCATATAAAAAGCGTCACCAATACCACTAATGCTGCAATTGCTGTGAATGTGGTTGATTTTTCCATACTGAGCAAGCTTCCTCAGATAATCCAATACCACTAATGCTGCAATTGCTGTGAATGTGGTAGGGACCCGCTGAAGCGGGTCCCTACCACATTTTACGAAGTTTCCGGCAAGCATGCAAAGCTATAAGTGGACCAGTGTTTTGAGCAGGTGTTGCAGGGTGGCGACTGGATCGGAGCAGAGGCCGGAGTGGACAGGGGAGGTCTGGATGATAGTGCTGCGGGGAGAGACGAGCCAGTGGAAACGCTCCGACTGCGATAGCTGGCCGATGGCGCCCGCGTCCGCTCCGCCACGGCAGATCAGGGGGATCTGATCTAGATGGCAGCGGAGAGCGTCAAGGTCGATAGCGGGAGCAAGGGCTAAGAGGCGCGGTGCGTCCAGGTGGATCAGCGCATCAAGAAAGCGGCGTGTGCGGCAAAAGAGAATCACGCCGACATTCATGCATTCGCCGCGCTCCACAAGCGGAACGACGCGGATAATAGCATAATCATAAGAGCTGAGCGCGGGCATAAAGCGCCTCCTCCACAAAAAGATGGGACGCAGCCAGGCGGTCCAGCAGGTAAGATAGATAAGCGGCGCGGCGCTCGCCTGGATCGGCAAACTGTGGATCGTCTATCAGCCAGGCGTCAGGGATAACATCAATGATCCCCTGCAATGACTCACGGGTCAGGCGAGCTCTCAAAACGCTATCAACTTCGGCCAGAGAGTTTGCCACGGGCAGCAGAACGTGATCTTTGATGAGCTTGAATGGTGTACGACTACGCTCCATATAATTTGTGCCGATATGGTGAAAGTAGAGGGCCGACCCATGATCGATAAGCATCAATCGCTGATGCCAGAACAGCATATTGGTGTTGCGTGGAGTCCGATCAACGTTCGTCACATAGGCGTCAAACCAGACGATAGACGACGCCAGCAATGGATCAAGCTTATGAGCATCGAGCGCATCAAAGGCGATAGCGCCGGGCAGATAATCGAGGCCCAGATTAAGACCGGCGCTGCCCTTCAGCAGGGCCTGAATCTCAAAATCTGGCTCGGAACGGCCCACCACAGGATCTAGTTCGATGAAGACGATCTCTGGTACAGGTAATCCTAGCTCGCGGGCAATCTCGCTCGCCACCAGTTCGGCGATCAGCGCCTTAGGGCCTTGCCCGGCGCCGCGAAATTTGAGCACGTAGAGCCCGTCATCATCCGCTTCGACAATGGCGGGAAGCGAGCCTCCTTCTCTGAGGGGGGTGACATAACGGGTTGCCATCAGTGTTCTCAACATGGCCTTATTCTAGCATAAAATCAGTTTGCCAGCACATCGGTATATGCATATATTTAGGTATTGCTGAGGGAAAGGAGTACCATTTTTTGGAACAACTGCAAACTATTTGTAATACAAAATTACCGATAGCCGTAATCTACGTTATACGTATACAAAGGTACTAGCGCAACAATAAGGCCATTCCTGGCGGCTCACCCTGTGGGGAGAGTCGCATTGTCTTTTAGGGTGACGCCTGAATTGACGGTTCAGCATACAGGGTATTCCCTGCCGGTGATAGTATCTTTCAGCGAACAGAGCTGGCGAGAAATTTTAAGCTATTGTTGTACCTGGGACTGATTGGCTGTCGAGTTGTTCCTGTAGAGAAAGAAACTGCCATGACGAACAATGGGCCAGAAGCATCGTTGCTCTCCGAACTCAATGGTGAGCAGGTCGTACAAATCGTAGTGGGCGAGCTTGAAGAACAAGAGCGTCCAGACAGCAGCCACGCCACACAAATTACGCTCAAGTCGGGCGACGCCTTCCTTTTAACGGATATCCGTGGCGATTTCCTCTCATCAAGGCAGGAGATGGGCCTGTTCTGGCACGGGACCCGCTTCCTGCGCACCTGCAATTTGTTCCTGGAAGGGCGTCCTTTGATGACGCTTTCCCATCATGTGGCTAGATTTGGCGATGCCTGCCAGATTGACTTAACCAACCGGACTTTTACTCCTGACGACAACGTTGTCGTCGAACAGGGCGCGATCCACGTTCACCGGCATCTGGAACTACAAAAGGATCAGATGCTCCAGACGATTACCGTTACAAGCTTTCATGAGGTACCTCTTCCTTTAACATTGAATCTCAAAATAGGCGCGGATTTCCGCGATCTTTTCGAGGTACGGGGCTCGGTCCGAGAGATGCGGGGCGAGTTATATGCCCCCAGAAAAGATCTTAGCGGGCTCACGCTGGCTTACCGCGGTCTTGATGACGTAGAGCGCGAGACAGAGCTTTTGTTCGAGCCAGCACCAGACCAGATGTTAGACGATAGGACCTCCTGGAAATTGCAGCTTACGCGGGGCATGCCAGTCGAAATATGCGTCACAGTCAAAATGTGCGAATCCAATCCTCAGCAATTCGCGGAGGATGTCGCGCTCCCCGCCCGGCATGACCTGCCCGAACCAATCACCACCACCAACGATACCCTTTTCAACCGGCTGCTGACACGAGGCATGCACGACCTGATGATGCTCAGCACGCTCACCTCACATGGACATTATCCATACGCTGGTATCCCCTGGTTCTCCTGCCCCTTTGGCCGCGATGGGTTGATTACCTGCCTGGAATTTCTGCCCTGGTTCCCCGATGTTGTGCGCGGCACCCTTGCCTTTCTCGCAGCTTATCAGGGAACAAAGGTTGAGCCGTTCACCGACGAAGAACCAGGCAAGATGCTACATGAGTTCAGGACCGGCGAAATGGCAAACCGTCGCGAAGTCCCGTTTATTCCGTATTACGGCAGCATCGATGTCACGCCGCTTTTCCTGATCACGCTAGAGGCTTACCTGCGCTGGACTAATGATCTGGCTTTGCTGGAGCGGCTCTGGCCCAACGCGGAAGCCGCCGCTCGCTGGATTACTGACTACGGCGACCGGGACGGCGATACCTTCATCGAATACCACAAAGCTTCGGAGAAGGGGTTAACTAACCAGGGATGGAAAGATTCCTGGGATGCCATCTCCTGCGGCAATGGGCAGATCCCCACCTCTCCCCTGGCCCTCTGTGAAGTGCAGGGTTACGCCTTCGCCGCGTATAAAGCTATGAGTTATCTCGCCACGCGTCTGAACAGGCCGGAAGAGGCTGAACGCTGGCAGCAGGCAGCAAACGCGCTCCAGGCAAATTTCTTGCGTCATTTCTGGTGGGAAGAGGAACATACTTTTTACCTGGCGCTCAATGGCTCCAAAGAACCCTGCAATATCGTGGCATCTAATGCCGGTCAGTGCCTCTGGACCGGCATTGTCCCGCAGGAAAAAGCCAGAGAGATGATCCCCAGGCTGATGCGCGACGATATGTTTAGCGGCTGGGGTATTCGTACCCTCTCGACGCATGCGGCCCGCTACAATCCTATGAGCTACCATAACGGCTCCGTCTGGCCGCATGACAATGCCATCATTGGCGCGGGTTTCGCGCACTTTGGCAAAAAGGCGGAGGCGGGGCAGTTGCTAAGGAGCCTTTTCGAGGCCAGCCTCTACTTCGATGGCGGACGTTTGCCGGAACTCTACTGCGGTTTCCCCCAGCGACATGGTTACGGACCAACCCGTTATCCCGTCGCTTGCTCTCCTCAAGCCTGGGCAGCGGGAGCGCCGTTTATGCTGCTCAACGGACTGCTGGGCTTTCAGCCTGTGGCGGAAAAGGGCTGCCTGGAACTGCACAACCCGACACTGCCCAACTGGCTCCAAACGTTAGAAATACAGGGCATGCATATCGGTCAGGAGCAGGTACACCTGCGCTTCGTCCGCTCAGGCAACCGCACCAGGGTAATTGCTGGCGCGCATAACGAGGTCGAGATCAGCATTGTATAATGGGATTCGAAAGAGCGAATTTATCCGGGCAGAAAGAGGCAATCAATGATACCGACGGCCATGCGCGCGGTATTGACTCAACAACCGCTGGGGCTCGTTTTTGATATCGATGGCACGTTGAGTCCCATTGCGCCCACTCCTGATGAGGCGCGGCTCTATCCAGGGGTGGCTGCGTTACTGGAAAAGGTCAAAGCCTATGCGCATGTCGCGATCATGACGGGGCGAGCGGTCACCGATGGGGCGCCGATAGTCAACGTTGAGGGGCTGACCTATATTGGCACGCATGGGCTGGAATGGTGTGATGGGCTGCCTTCGTCGCATCCTATCCAGCTCATGCCCGAAGCTTTGCCCTATGTTGAACCTGGCAAATATTTGCTCGACCTGGCCGAGCGGGAACTCGCTGCCGTGCCTGGAGTAATCATACAGCACAAAAACGTGGGGGGGTCAATCCACTATCGCCTCTCGCCAGAGCCTCAACGAGCCAGAGAGCTGATCCTCGCCGCACTGGAGCAGCCCGCGCGCCGGGTAGGGATGCGTTTGAGCGAGGGCAAGAAAATCGTCGAGGTGCTTTCCCCTCTGACCATTGACAAAGGGAAAGCCCTGCGCCGTTTTGCAGAGCACTTCAAGCTTGAGGGAATTCTCTTCGCCGGGGATGATCGCACTGATCTGGATGCAGTGTTAGAGACAATAGAGCTACGGCGGGATGGGCTGGCGACCTTTTCCGTTGTCGTCCAGCATCCCGATACGCTGCCGACGCTGCTCGAACAGGCCGATAGCGTCGTACAGGGAGTCGCGGCAATGGCCGAGCTGCTAGGCGAAATTACCGCGCAACTGGTTGAACTGCACACGCCCTGAGCCGCCGCGTCACCGCTTCAGACTACATTGCATTGGCGACAACGCTTTCGTCCAGCGGTGCTGCACCAGCAGGAGTTGAGAAAGCGCGGTCGAGCAACTCGTTAATGTCCATAATCTGACGCGTCAGCCAGACATTGAGATCGTTGCGCTCCACCGCCTGGCGAGCAAGCACAGCTTTGACGCGCCGCTCCTCCGGTGAGAGCGTTAAAGCTTTGTACAGGGCGTGGGCCGTCTCCATCACATCGGTGGGAGAAGTCGGGATAGAGCCCTTCGCCAGTTGTTGAAACGCTCCGGCGGTGCGAGAAAGCACCAGCACGCCATTGCGCTGATTGACCACCGGCCCCTCCTTTGCGACCAGATTCATGCCATCGATAATTGGATTGACCAGCAGCACATCATAGAACTGCATAGCGGCAAGTGCGCGTGTCCGGTCATTATCACAAAAGGCATGGATCGGCGTCCACTCAGCCGTACCGTATTTTTTGTTAATCTCTTCAATAGAGGAGAGCACATCAGCAGTACAGCGTCGGTAGATCGGCAGCGATTGACGCGATGGCACCAGGAAGGCCAGAAATGTGATCTTGCCGTGCAACTCAGGATATCTTTCAAGCAGATACTCGTAGGCTTGAAAGCCACGGAGAATATTTTTCGTCGGCTCAATGCGATCCACGCGCATAATCGTATGCTCGCGCAGTAGCGGCTTAATCTTCTCCGCCTCGCGTCGTCCGGCGGCGCTATTGACAATGCGGCGTTCTTCTGCGACCGAAATCGAGATTGGATAGGCTCGTGCGTATGTGCGATGGCCCTGCCACCAGACAGCGCCCTCTTCAAAATCAACCACGGCACCATCCAGCATCGTGCTCGCCCCCTCCAGGAAATTACGGGCATCGCGCGGAGTCTGGAAACCAACGATATCATTGCCCACCAGCCCGCTATAAATAGCTTGCGCGATATTGCTGGGCAGGAAGTACCAGCAGCGGACATCAGGCCAGGGAATATGAATAAATTGCTGCATTACGATGCTTGGGTGCCGCTTGCGAATCATCGCGGATACCAGATAGAGATGATAATCATGCAGCATCACCACCGGGGGGGTAGTCTCGCGCTCAATCTCAGCGTTCACTGCATCGGCAATAGCCTGATTGGCGATGCAGTAGCCATTGGCCCAGGCATCCTGCAACTGCCGAGCAGAGGTCGAGTTCTGAATGGGATCGTACAGGTAATGTTGTAAGAACCAGAGAATTTCATTGCTGATCTTCTCATAATGCTTGCGATAGGCTTCTTTCGAGATAGCCACATAGCGCAGTTGCATCTTTTGCCCTCGTAAAGGCGATTGCAGCAGCTCGCCATGTTGCTGCGCCTCCCGCACCGCAATCCGGTCGCCTTCGGTCATGGTCATGGCAACCCAGGTAACTTCCATGCTTTTCCCAGCATCAATGAGAGCCGTTACCATTCCTCCCGAGCCACGACGAGATTTAAGTGTTTTGTCCCGAGTCAACTGATACTCGATGGGACCTCGGTTAGACGCAATGATAAGACGGCGAGCATGCATCAACTGCGGAACTTCCGGCGTCATCCGCATAGGCATGGTTTTATCCTTTCTAACAGGTGCTCACTGTTCTTGCCTTTGAACTATCTGACGGTGCGCCCCTAAAATAGTAGCGATATACGCTTACAAAAACATTTGACACGTCTTGACATAGAAACACACCAGATCACGTAAGACGAAGATACGCAAGACACCCTGTTTAATGTTACCATACGAAGGAACAGAATTACCAGAATTATGGCTTTGGCACTGATCTGATCATTCAGCAACAGGCACGCTGTTCCCACAGCAGGCGTTCAAGTACCGAAAAGATCTACTCCTGACACGAATCGATGAACGCATTACGACTCAAAATTCGGACAAAGGGGAGATGAGTTTGGTAGCGTTCATGCTGTTATGGTGGGGAATTCATGTATTATTCGCCTCGTGCCAGCAATATTTGTAGAGATTATAATTAAGAGAGAACGGTACTATGGTACCGTTCTTACTCTCTGCCATTTGGCTATGCGTTTTAATGAATGTGGAACAAAATGAACAGAGAAGTAACGCGGTTGTACAGCGCAAAAGGATTGTTTTGCGCCATTCATTTCTCTGCGCATCTTTTAAAAGATTGCTTTTTAACAACACTTTCACGGCAGAAAGTGCTGTTTCACTATCACCCATAACTACCGAGTCTCAGCGCAAAACTTGCAGATGCTCAACACTCATGCTAGAATTGCCTGCAAGAACCTATGCGAAGAAATATAGATTCTGCCGGACCAGCGGCAGAGCCGAGAGGAGCGCACATTGGAAGAAACAACTGGCAGGAAGTGGCTTTGGCGTATTCTGGATTTCATTAATCCGCTACGAGACCCCAGCCTGACCGTAGCCGCTGTGCTCACATTTATTGAAGAAGCAGGGCAACACGAAACCTGGTATTGGATTATTGCAATCGCGCTCGTGAACTGGCTAGCAGTGCGAGGCATCGTCTGGTTAATTGTCAACTTTACTTTCGCCTTCACGTTTATGGTCCGCCGGATCTGGTGGGCGATCAAACATCCCCGGCTCGCCTGGCGCATCCTGGACGCGGTCGGGCATGAGGAGATTGTGATTGGCGGGCTGCCCACGCTCTCCGAAGGCATGGTGCTGCAAGACGGCACGATGATGCATCCAATGCTTGGAGCCAGCGGCATTCATATCATCGGTGAGCTACCTGCCGGAACCGAGTTGCCCGTATTAGGGCTCCCTGGTGGCTCGATGAACACAAACCAGCTCACAGGCACGGGATTTTTCCCCGGTGCAAACAATAACTATCCCGGTCAGTCCACGATGACCTTTCAGCAAATGGGGAATAACTACGTGAGCCCCCAGAGCACCGATGGACTGCCACAGAGCTTTTCACAACGTTCTTCCGCAGAGGAAGCGCAGTTACGCCAGCAATTGGAGGCGTATGCACGCCTGATCGAGGACTGGATTCAGTTTACCGAAGAAAAATGGCGTACAATTAGCGATAGCCAGATTGGCTGGAAACCTTTGCGTGGTCGCTGGGGCAGTTGGGACGACATCTTCCAGGATGTCTATGCAGCTCAAACTTCAGACCCTCTGGCTCATGCCGCTCAGGTCTCTGGAGAAGCAACTTCCAGGCGCTTCGAGACTGCACGCGATAAAGGTTCCGCCGCTTCTGCCGTTGCATGTTTTATGCGTGACATGATGACTTTGCGTAGGGGCATCGATATTGTGCAACAAGCCACTGAACAGCCAGCTGAGACGCCCATGATGCGAAGGCAACCGGTATCACAACCGCTCAATCGGTTCGCGGATACCAACAACGGTTCCCGGCTCAACGGGACCAATACAAGCACAGGCCCTCGTAACTCACTCATTCGCCGCCCCGCGCAAATATTCGTGGACGCCGACTCTGAGAAATAGGACAAATGATGTATACAGATCCCCCCAACCTTGTATGTGCGCGCCCAGAATTGGACCAGATGGCTGAGTATATTCCGGGCGAATCTCTGGAAGCATTCAGCGCGCGCACGGCTATCCCGATCCATGCATTGATTAAGCTCAATAGTAATGAAAGCCCTTATGGGCCGGCGCCGCAGGTGCTTCGAGCACTTGGCGATCATGGCAACTATAACAACTATCCTGATACTGACTCAAATGCTCTCCGCCAATCTCTCGCTGCATATACCGGAGTGGATGACCGCTTGATTGTAGTAAGTCATGGTAGCAACGAATTAATTAACTTGCTCTGGCACATTTTTCTGTCTCCGGGCGACAACATCATCTGTTGCCCGCCGACCTTCTCGCTCTATACGACTGTCACAGCATTCTGCGGCGCTCATGTTCTGGAAGCGCCACGCACTGAGGATTACGAGGTGGATGTCGAGCGCATCCTGAAAGCGCTCACTCCGCAGACAAAATTGATTGTGCTCTGCTCGCCCAATAATCCTACCGGTAATCCTGTGGCGGAAGAAGATGTGCTGGCCCTGCTCGAAACTGGCCGCATCGTGGTCGTTGACGAGGCGTATGTGGAGTTTTCCGATAATCCAGGCGGCTTTGCTCACCTGGTGCCCGAGCATCAGAACCTGATCGTGTTGCGCACCTTTAGCAAATGGGCCGGACTGGCAGGCTTACGCATCGGCTACGGCCTTTTCCCCGCGTGGATCGTGGCCTACATGCGGCGCGCTCAATGCCCCTTCGAGGTCAATGTCGCCGGACATATTGCCGCCATTGAGACCCTGAAGCAACTTGACTATACGCTTGCTAAGGTTCAGCAGATTGTGCAGGAGCGGGAACGCCTCTTTACGATGCTCGCCTCTCACCCATTCCTGAAACCGTTTCCCTCGCAAGGCAATTATATTCTCACCCATGTCAACCATCAAGATGTGTCGATGTCGCAGGTACGGGCGCAGGTTGAGGCGCATGGCATCTTGCTGCGCTACTTTAACACCCCTTATCTGCGCGATTTTGTGCGCATCACGGTCGGCCTGCCTGAACACACCGATAAGCTGGCACAGGCTTTGGCAAAGCTCACAGGTACACGCAGCATGATGGGAATGAGCCATTAATGCCCATGCTAATGCGTAGGGACCCCCACCCTACGCACCTTGCCCTCTACCTTCCCCACGATGTACAATAGCCCCGCGAGGATGAATTCATCCACACAACAAGACATAACCAGCATAAGCATCCCATAGACGATTACGGTTTCCAGGGAGGATATATTTATGGCAGAGAATATCAATGACATTACCACTATCGAAGCGGTCATGGCACGCGAAATCCTTGATTCGCGCGCCAACCCGACGATCCAGGTCGAGGCGCTACTGATGGGCGGTGCCAGAGGGATAGCCGCGGTCCCATCCGGCGCCTCTACAGGGGCTCACGAGGCGGTCGAGTTGCGCGATGGCGACAAAAGCCGCTACGGTGGGAAAGGCGTGCTTCAGGCTGTGAGCAATGTCAATGATAAGATCGGTGATGCGCTGGCAGGACTCGACGCTACCAATCAGGTGATGTTAGACGAAATTATGATCGAGCTGGATGGCACCCCCAACAAGGCTAATCTGGGGGCTAATGCGATCCTCGGCGTCTCTCTGGCAGTGGCAAAGGCAGCAGCCCAGGCTCAAAATCAGCCGCTCTATCGCTACCTGGGAGGCGTCTCTGCCCGCACACTGCCCGTTCCAATGATGAATATTTTGAACGGGGGCAAACACGCTGACAATTCCACCGATATGCAGGAATATATGGTGCTGCCGGTGGGCGCGGCCACGTTCCGCGAGGCGCTGCGCATGGGTGCCGAGGTCTACCAGGGGCTGAAAAAAGTGCTCCACGATAAACATCTCAACACGAACGTTGGCGACGAGGGCGGCTTTGCTCCCTCCCTCAAGTCCAATCGCGAGGCGCTGGAACTGATTGTGGCGGCTATCGAGACGGCTGGCTATAAACCCGGCGTTGACGTCTTCCTGGGGATGGACCCTGCCGCGACCGAGCTCTATCACAACGGCAAGTATGAACTGGCGCGCGAGGGCCGCACCCTGACCTCACGGGAAATGGTGGACCTGTATGAGCAGTGGATCAGCCAGTATCCTATCATCAGCATCGAAGACGGCCTGGCCGAAGACGACTGGGACGGCTGGGCTCACCTGCGTCAGCGCCTGGGTGATCGCATCCAACTGGTAGGCGACGATCTGTTTGTGACCAATACGGCCCGCCTCAAACGCGGCATTGCCGAACATTCGGCCAACTCCATTCTGATTAAGCTCAATCAGATCGGTACCCTGACGGAAACGCTGGAAGCGATGGAGATGGCGAAGCGCGCCGCGTTTACCGCCGTCATTTCTCATCGCTCAGGCGAAACTGAGGATACGACGATTGCCGATCTGGTGGTTGCGACCAACGCGGGCCAGATCAAGACCGGCGCGCCCGCCCGCAGCGAACGGGTGGCGAAATATAATCGCCTGCTCGTGATTGAAGACGAACTGGGCGATGAAACTGCTCGCTACGCTGGCTTCAGCGCCTTCTACAACGTACCTGCATTGCGAGCAAAGGCTTGAGCACGCTATAGTATAAGATAGCTACTTGATTAATACCTGTAGGATTTGAGAGGATTTATGGCAAGTACCACATCGGACGCAGCTAAAACACAGGAACGACGCACGGCGCGCGCTATCCACTACAATATCAGTTACATTGTTCAGGGCGCGGAACATGGGACGGATGGAGCCATCGTTCTCCTGCACGATATTCCCGCGGGCGCCTTCGCATGGGAAGGGGTCATGCCGCAACTTACCGACTTGAGGCGAGCGGTTTACGCTATCGATATGCTCGGCTATGGCCTCTCCGATCATCCCTGGCCCGCGGATACCTCCGTCTGGGGCCATGCCGATGTAATGGCCTTTCTGCTGAAGAAACTCAATCTCACCAATGTTATTCTGGTCGGGATTGGCCTCGGTGGCGGGGTAGCACAAATATTGGCAACGCGGCTCTATCGCGAAAGAACGGCGGCACTCGTGCTGATTAACAGCATCTGTTACCTGCATTCGTTCGCGGAAAACTGGCCTCTGCCGGACATGAAGAAGCGTCAGGAATTCGACGCCCCGCAACACACGAAGCTTGAGGATATGATCAACGATCTGAAGGCAACCCTGCCCAACGGCGTAGAGCATACTCAGCAGTTCACTAACGTCAGCAATCAATATATCGACCCCTGGAACAGCGAGTTGGGCAAAGAGGTGCTTTTCCAGCATATTCGCCTGCTGATCCCCTACTACACCAACGCGGTCTCGACCGACCTGCAACTGGTGGACAAGCCAACGCTGCTGATCTGGGGCGAAAAAGACCAGCAGATGCCATTAAAGTATGGGCAGCGCCTCCATCATGAGATCGCCGGTTCGCAACTGGTGGCCGTTCCCAACGCAGGCCATATGCTGCTAATCGATGCTCCTGATGCTGTGGTGAAGGCAATTACCGATTTCGTCAAAGAGCGGTAACATAACAAGGACTGGTCAGCAACGCCGACCAGTCCACATGCTTCCGCTACGAGACCATCAATCTACGAGACTTTCTTCTTGCGTCCGCCCTGCCCCATCGACGCAGCTTCCGGCTTGACCGGAACGGGAATGGGCTGATCCTGATGTTCGCGCTGATACTGTTCCACACGACGATTATACTCTTCGACGGTCAGAATATACGAGTTATACATACGTTCAAGCACCTGCACGGAAGCCCCTTTCTGTTCCGCCATCACCAGATCCCGCCATTTCTGCTGCATGCGCTTTTCCGCGTGTTCAAGCTCTCTGGGAGTCATAATTTCCTTTCTCAGGGCATTTCCTCTTGCTGTCCATAGGGACCCGATTGATCGCGTCCGATGTGTATACTTCACCCCTAAAGAGTCGGTGGAGTCTCCGTTCATTCTCGACCCAGTTGAGGATACTGAAATTTTCAGGAAGCCTTGCTGCTCTGTTTCATGGCCCGATACTCGGCAGTGAGCTGGTTAATGAGCTTTTTGGCTGCCAGGTAACTAATGGCGGTAACATTCTCCGGCTCGGACTTACCCAGGTACTCGCACAACTTATGGATGCTCGACAACTGTTGCTCGGTTACTAAAGCGTCTGTATTCTCAGTGGCGGCACTCTTCGCGCCATTATTTGAACCATTGGCAGAACCATTCATGCTGCCGTTCTGATAGCTGCTGCCAGGAGACGCTACAGGCTGGCGATCAACCGGAGCATCCACAATCCTATGTTCTTCTGAAAGTTCGGGCGCGAACTGCGTGCCATAGCCTAACGCAGCCAGGGCGCGACCAATGGCGCCGGTCTCTGCCTTCTCGATATAGTCAGGGAAGCTCGCGGCCTTCTCCGACTTGGTGCCGGTTGCCACGCCACCATTGCCATCCTTGACGGTGGCTTTAAAGAGTACAAAACCGTTGGCCTGCTTCACCACTTTCTCGCTACGCCGCCGCTCGTTATTCCAGACAAAGGTCTCTTCTTCCGTGACACGGTCAAGATCGAGATGGAGCATCTCGGTTTCTATCGAGCCATAGGGACATTGCTCCCTGAACCAGACGAGCCGCCATTGCACAGGCAGATAGTCTTTGGCGCCGTCCCTGCTCTTCAACTGAATCACATGATCGTTCGGATTAAAGGTACGGGTACGCGGCTGTTCTTCACGACCCTGCTCCTTGCCCTGGTTACTCATTGTGTGCTCCTTCTTGAAAATTTGTTCTAATATTATATGACAGCACTGATATTCTGTCAAGTAAACTACGCTGATTTCGCGCTCAAACGCTGGTAGGTACACAGGAATATTCTTTTTTGGGGGGTGGGAGGTGGTAATCAGAATGGAACAAAAGTAGCTTACGAATGAAATATGTATGGCAGATTCTGCTCCTCTGCACATCGTCCTTTTGGGCGTTTCTTTCAAGAACGGCAAACTGTCCTTGACAGGAGAGCGTATGCTGATAGTGAAGGGCGAGAGCACAGCAGCATACATAGATATTTAAACGCCTTATTCACTTGCCAAAGATGAAAGGAACGCAACTCTATGTGAGAATGACGCCAGCAAGGAGGTTGGTCAACACCAGAGAAAGGTAGAGAAGACAATGAGAAGATCGCTTGTATGTCTCCTTCTGGTCATCAGTTTAATATGCTGGGGAATGGGGAGTGGTGTTGCAATGAACCTCTCCAGTGCTCATGCTTTCGGCCGGCTCATACCACGATTTCCCATCATCGCCTCTATGAGAGGTGTGACCTTCACCGTTTTTCCCCATACTCCGGCAGAGCATCTCATTCCTCGTAGTGCTTCTCGTGTGATTGCCCTGACATTTGATGATGGACCCAATCCAGTATTTACGCCACAGGTTCTTCGTATGCTCAGACAGTATAGAGTAAGAGCCACGTTTTTCTGTATTGGTGGACAAGTACAGCGCTATCCGTATCTTCTGCGACAAATGTACCAGGCGGGGGAGGTGATAGGCAACCACACCTGGAGCCATCCAAACCTGACAAAGCTGCCTTCTGACGCAATACGACAGGAACTTCGTTCAACATCTCTTGTCATTCAACAGACCATAGGAGTACCACCAGAGATCTTCCGACCACCCTATGGAGCAACAAACGCAAGAGTGAGAGGGATCGCGGCGCAACTAGGGCTACGTCAGATCCTATGGACGATAGATACGCATGATTGGCGGCAGCCCGGAGTGAAAGCCATTGTTAACGCGGTCCTCACCAACGCGAGGAATGGCAGTATTGTGGTGATGCATGATGGGGGTGGTAACCGATCACAGACAGTACAGGCACTGCCCCAAATCATTGTCGGGCTCCAGCAACGCGGCTTCACCTATGTTACAGTGTAGCCACAGCTGCAAGCGTATGCAGCTCCAACATGCATAATGAACACGCTCATCTTCATCTCCTTCTTTCTGAGGGAGATGAAAGATGGTATATTGAGGCTCTGATGACATTTGACCTGCAAGCGATGAAGAAAGGATTGATACATGCCTTCAAGTAACGCGACACCACAGCGACTTTCCCTGATGCAGCTAGCCACCTCCACCTTCCCAACGACCCCGCCGACGCCGGCATCAATGGGATGCTACCTTGCGCAGATGAGCGACGGGCAAAACATTCTTATCGATAGTGGACTGCCCGCTGATCACACACCGCCTCCAGAAGCGCCACCTTCTGAGAATGAAAAAAATGTACTTGAGCATCTTGCCGAACTTGGCTTGAGTCCTGATGATATCAACATGCTCATCTGCACCCACTTTGACGTGGATCATGCGGGTTATCATGATGCCTTTCGCAAGGCAGAATTTATCGTCCAGCGCGAACATTACGAGGTAGCGCGCGGTGGACATCCACGTTTTGCGGGCGCACGCGCACACTGGGATCACCCGGAGTTGCGCTACCGGCTGGTTGATGGAGATACTGAGCTTCTTCCAGGTCTGTCATTAATCGAGACCAGCGGACATGCACCCGGGCATCAATCGGTCCTGGTACGCCTGCCCCAGACGGGTCCGGTGCTGCTGGCAATCGATGCCGTCGCCATGCAACGGCAATTCACTCCTGAGCGCAAGGCATGGCCGATTGAGGACGAGGAACAGTTGCGAGCCAGCACCCGTAAACTGCTGGCTCTGGTTGAGCGCGAGCAGGTGGCGCTGGTCGTCTTCGGTCATGACGGTCTCCAATGGCAAACGCTCAAGAAAGCGCCGGCTTATTACGAGTAACAGGCTGATCAGCGCCTGTTGCGAAAAAGCGTGCCAGAAAACCCATATCTGAACGTTGCGAGAACATTTTTAGGGTACAATAGAAAAGGCTGTGAGCTTTTTTGATCACACCATCTGGAGCAGGTAAGCTATCAGGCCATCGATAGTAAAGATGGTTTTGTGTACGCAAAAGGAGACGAACATGCCTGAAGCCGTCATTGTCGCTGCTGCGCGCAGCCCTATTGGGCGAGCCTCTAAGGGATCACTGATCGAATGCCGACCCGATGACCTCGCCGCCACCGTCGTAAAAGCGGTACTGGCAAAGGTACCCCAGCTCGATCCCAACTCAGTTCAGGATTTACTGCTTGGCTGCGGGGAGCCTGCGGGTGAGTCAGGGTTTAATATGGCCCGCGTGGTGGCGATCCTTGCGGGTATGTCCGAAGTACCCGGAGTCACCGTCAATCGCTATTGCTCTTCATCTCTGCAAACCATCCGCATGGCTTTCCACGCGATCAAGGCGGGCGAGGGCGATATATTTGTGGCGGCTGGCGTCGAGACCGTAAGCCGCTTTTCCTCTGGCTTCGCCGATGCCGGTCCCCATAACCCGATCTTTGCCGAGGCCGAGGAGCGGACTTTCCAGCAGGCGCAGGGCGCAACCTCGTGGGAACCGCCTGTCGGACTGCCCAATATTCACATCGCTATGGGCCAGACCGCCGAGAACGTTCGCCTTCTCGAAAATGTCAGCCGTCGTGAAATGGACGAGTATGCCTGTCTCTCGCAGCAGCGAGCGGTGGAAGCGCGCGATAACGGCTTTTTTGATCGGGAGATCGTGCCGATCACCACTCCTGGCGGCGCGGTTGTGAGCAAAGACGATGGTCCGCGCCCCGGCACCACCGTCGAGGTGCTGGCAACCTTAAAGCCGGTCTTCCGCCCCAACGGCGAGATCACCGCGGGCAACTCCTGCCCGCTCAACGATGGCGCTGCCGCTGTAGTAGTGATGAGCGATAGCAAGGCGCGCGAACTGGGCATCACCCCATTGGCACGTATCGTCGCCAGCGGCGTCTCAGCCCTCAACCCGGAGATTATGGGGCTGGGTCCAATCGAGGCCAGCCGTCAGGTACTCAAACGGGCCGGCATGACCATCAACGACATCGACCTGGTCGAGATCAACGAAGCTTTTGCCGCCCAGGTCATCCCCTCGGCCCGGCATCTTGGCATCCCCTGGGACAAACTCAACGTCAACGGCGGCGCGATTGCGCTCGGCCACCCCTACGGCATGACCGGAGCGCGCATCATGACCACGCTGATCAACGGCCTGCGAACCGCTGATAAGACCTTTGGCCTCGAAACCATGTGCGTCGGCGGCGGTCAGGGCATGGCGATGATCATCGAGCGGCTGAGTTAAGAAGCTTTTCAAATACACAAATGAAAAAAGCAGGGCGATCACTTATGGTCGCTCTGCTAGCGTTTCAATTCTGGGAATTAGAGGATTTTAACAACACAAATGGCACATGCGCCTTTTCCCACTGTTGTAGAGATGCATACAGTCGCGTGCAGCAAAAATGGGAAGAATCGTAAGCCAATCGTAACCATTTTTCAATATTTTCAGGTTTCTCTGAGACGGTACCAAAGGCTTTACGCAATCCCAGCGACAAAATACACACCAGATCATGTCCACAGCAAACATGCCAGGGATCGTGAGAATCATCTTTTAACGCCCGTATTTTGTTATGGATCTCATCATCTAGGGGAGGTCGATTACTACCAGATTGACTTGATCTACTCTGAACAAGTCTAACCAGTTTGCCGGTATCAACAACCAGTGTCTCTTTATCAATAAACTTATCAAAGTCCAGATCCTCAAAGCGCAATGACAATTTCTCGCGCAACGAAACCCAGAGTAAGTAGCCAACCGGCATACCGCATTCGGTCAGTATCAGGCGAACTGATTTTCCCATTTTCTTCTCAAAGTTCGCGATTTTGCTCTCAGACCCAAACTCAGCCAGAACCTTCTCAAGTGCAGGAGACTGTATAATCATCGCCTCAAGATCGTGTCCGTCCGTGAACAGCAGGTTTTCAGAAGCGGGGACTTTTCCCTCCAGCACGTCGAAATCTGCATCAACAATAGCCAGAACGCCCGCGAAGTTATCGCTCTCTAGCAGGGAAAGAGCTTTAGTAGCATTATCTTTATTATGAGCAATGATTATTTGACATTTATTTTCATCAACAAAGTTTTTATAAGCCCTCCCATCTGTATCCCCCTCAACAATCAAGCAAGCACCTATTCGCTGAGCACGTATCAAACGGATGGTATTAGCTATTTCGTGCTCAGTAATATATTCCCTCATTTTTACGGCCCCTCTAACCGCACTGTCAAATCCCACCGATCATGAATAATTTGTGGGGAATGAGTAGCAATTAATACGTCCAGATCCGCAAGGTCTGCGATTTCCTTTAAATCTTTCAGAAACTCCATCTGCCATGCTACATGCAAAGACAGTTCTGGTTCGTCAACGAGAATAAGCGAGCCAGGAGCAACTTTAAAGAGCAATTCGTAAAAGAGCACAAGTTCATGCTGCTCGCCTGAAGATAGATCAGTTGGAGATAAGGTTGCACCGTTTGAAGTCGTAAAGATAAAACCCTGCTCTTTGCTAATGGCGATTTGCTTATACGAAAACCGCTTGTTGATGATCCTGGTAAGCAGATCAATTTTATTCGCTATTTCATCAAAAACCCCTAATTTCTTCTCGACGTCCTCTACGTACACTGACAAAATGAGCCTTGTGCGATCATCCATATTTCGGTACTGCACATTGCTGCTTTCTTGATCTAATAAACCAACTTTCGTCAAACGAGCACGTTTATCTTCTAATTTTTGTAATTTCCTACGAAGCGTCTCCTCTATAAGAGCACGCTGAGTGGTAAAATTCACCACTCTGGATGGAAAAGTGCTATCAAGCGATTGAGATAATTCTACTGATTTTGCAAGAGTTGATTTAATATTCTCAGCCAGATGTTCTGCATACGCTTTAACAGTAAACTGCACATGAGTTTCGTCATACTCGGAGAGTTCAGTATATAGTAGTCGTTGAGTCTCAATGAAACGCACTTTTACAGAGCGTCTGATCTCATTTAACCAATCAGGTTTTTTTCCTTTGTTGGATGTACTATCTACAACTAGAGGCAAGTGCTCATCGAAACGCTCTATTACCTCCTCAAAAGACAAAATTTCTTCCGTGATATGATGACGCCAACGATTCAGACCTATATACTCAAGTTCTGGTATTGACTGCTCTATTGCAGCAATGTAGTGAGCCCGAGCATTCCTGGAAGAGCGAGGTGAAGGAGGCAAAGGATAAGCTTCCCGAGAGCCTTCTATAGATGAGTAAAAGGTAATTTCTAGTTGGGTTGGATTCAGATTCTTGTTCTTGCTACTATTTAACCTTTTAGTAACCCAGAAACAGTCCCCGTCCTCAAACTCTACATGGAACTCGCTAAAGGGTATCGTTCGGAGCGCAGTGTTTTTGCGGCTGAAAAGGTCGTTCAGCAAACGAAGGATCACAGTTTTCCCAAAACCGTTAGGGCCGTGAATGATGGTGATCCTTTCGTCCATGTTGAGAGGAATGACGTGATGAAATATCCCGAAGAGATCCTTCACGGCTATCTGTTTTATTCTTCTTGTTTTCTCACTTCCTTTTTGTGGCATTTGACTAACACTCGCTTTCTTCGGAATATTTGCTGTACCACGCCCATTGTAACATTAGGGCTACTATTCTGAATAGTATTTTTTTATCCATGACGAAGTTGTCACAAAAGAGACTATCCAGCGCCAACCGGAGACCGCTGAAGCCGCTTTCCTTTTATTTCAGGCCCACAATCCACGGGGACCGCAAGGCATCTGGGGCGTCTGGGAAGAAGCTCTCACCAATCCTCAAACAACACAGCAAGCAGGTACAGCATTGAAGGCGGCTATGACTCAGACGGCGGAACAGATTGAAACAGCCCTTACGCAGGCAGAACTTTTTCGCGAAACGCTCTGGCCGCAGCGAGCCACACAGCTTGCGGAGGCCGCTTCCACCATCCAAAAAGATTTGGCACCCCATTTTGCAACGATGGCACGCCAACAGGCAGAGCTATTGGAATTGAGCTGGCCGGATCAGATCGATGCGTTTCTCGTTACTGATTGTTACGATCCGCGGGGAGCTTACAGCCATCCCTTAACGGTGGATATCAGCCACAACGTCGGCTCTACGCTCTGCGAGACGCTATTACACGAAGCAACGCATGTCGCCGACGTTCATACTTCGCACCTGGGACAACACACTCTCAGAAATAAAGTCATAGAGCATTTGAGAGGAACGGGGCTTCATCTTTCAGCAACGCAAGCCTGGAATGTCTGGCACGCCATCATCTTTGCCTCCAGCGCATATCAGGTACATACAAATATTGATCCTGACCATACTGACTACGCCCTTCCTCGCAACCTCTATGCTCAATTCGGGGTAGCTGATCTGCCAACATGGTGGAGACGGTTCGCCGCTCAGGAAATTGACGAACAGGAGTTTCTGGAAGGAGTTGTGTATGATCTCACGTCGGGACTTCGAGCCAGGACGGAACAATCCTGACTTCACTTGATGAAACTGATTTTAAAGCACCTGGAGGCTCTCTCGTAGCAGCATCCAGGCACTTTTTGTATCCTTGCTCAACGTCCCTGTAAGGGGAGCCGCGTATCAACTATAGCAACGACCTGCTTAAAAGCATCCAAGATGCGCTTCTCAAGCGATGCTAGATCTTCTTTGATACGACCCTCAAGAGAGGCCATGTCCTCCTTGAGGCGGCTCTCAAGCGATGCTAGATCCTCCTTCGTCGCCATACGGCTCTCAAGCGATGCTAGATCCTCCTTCGTCGCCATACGGCTCTCAAGCGATGCTAGATCCTCCTTCGTCGCCATACGGCTCTCAAGCGATGCTAGATCCTCCTTCGTCGCTGTAATGGCCTCAAGTCTATCCAAACAGGCGTCAATGTGCCGAAAACGGATATCTAACTCACGGTCCGTTGCGGCGTGATACTTGGCCTCTTGTTGGAAACTTGCGATCATATCTCTTGATAACTCTTTAAAACATGCATGCAACATGGTCGTCATGCTTTCTTGTGCCCTAATTCTCGACTCGATATCTGGAAGCTGTGTCATTGATGATCCTCCCACTATCTACATTGCAGAGAGTATAACATATCATACATGGCTTGAACATGGTTAAAACGGGTTATAAAGAGAGGTAACATTTCGGATACTTCCATTCACCATCAATGGACAAAAAAATTGCTCCATATCATCCGCTCTTGAGCAGGGGAATACCATACTATCATCGTACGTTGTAATATATATTATTCAATCATTGAGTACTATATATGATGAGGGAAGCCGATGAGCGCAAATGGTATTTATAACGAGATTCAGGGGGCGCTACGACGGGGAGAGCGCGTTGCGGTAGCGACTGTGGTGAAGACGATTGGAGCAGCCCCCTGTGGTGTTGGCAGCAAGATGCTGATCCACACGGACGGTACGACCAGTGGCAGTTTCGCGGGACCACATACCGATGGGAAGGTGGTCCAGGAGGCGCTACAGGCTATACGCGAGGGCAGGACGTACACCAGTCATATTCATCTGGATGCCGATCAAGGAGAGGCTGTGGGCAGTTGTGGGGCCACATTGGAGGTGTTTTTCGAGGTACTGCGTCCTGATGCGCGCCTGATTATCGCGGGCGCAGGCTATGTGGCGCAAGCTCTGGCTCACCTGGCGACGCGCCTCGATTTTCGCATTGTGGTCGTCGATGACCGACGCGACCTGGCCGATCCGCACTCTTTTGATGAGAAGGTTCAGCTTACCTTCGGCGACATTCCCGAGACGATCCGCAAGCTGGAGCCGGATGAGTCGAGCTGGATCGTGATTGTGACGCGCGGTCATCATCTCGATAAAGATGCGCTGAGAGCCGCGCTGGCGACCAACGCCGCCTATATTGGTATGATTGGTAGCCCGAGCAAGGTCAAGCATATTTTCAAGGAGCTTTTGAAAGAGGGCATTGCTCGTGAGCGCCTTGCCAGGGTGCATGCTCCCATCGGACTTGATCTCGGCGCGGAAACTCCCGACGAAATTGCTCTGAGCATTGCCGCTGAGATGTTGATGCTGCGCAAAAAAGCGAGTGGAGCGCAACTCAAAGAGCATCATCGCCTGCTGGAAGAAGCTGCTCCCACAGCAGGGTAGAAAATCCCCTGTGGCGGCGAGCTTGAGCGCGTCGCTACAGGCACTATTCAGACTCAAATGGATTGAGAAACGTTCACTAATGTTTAGCGTTTCACGCCCCGAATATAGTGTATTGTTACGGTACCAAGAATGCAGTAGGCAATCGCCATAGCAAAAAGCAGTTGGTAGCCAAGCACCGCTTGCCCACTATGAGTAAAAAAGTCGGTGAGCGGGCCGCCCAGTACAGGAGCGATGACCTGGGGGAGCGAGAGCGAGATGTTCCAGACTCCCATATCGCGGGCGTAATTGCGATGCGAAGGCAGCACGTCGGCGACCAGAGCCCAATCCACGCTTTGATACGCTCCATACCCGAGTCCGAAGATCGCCCCGGCGGCAATCACAATGGTTAGCGAGTGCGTCACAATAAAAATGAAGCCTACCAGCGACATAAAACCGCCGGAGAGGTAGACCATGCGTTTGCGTCCAAAGCGGTCTGATAACCAGCCGGCGACAAAGGCGCTCACCAGGCTAGTCAGTGAGACGAGGATCACAAAGTTGGTCGTTTCCTGTTCCGGGTTCGCCACCTGTACAACGTCGCGCATGTAGAATTGCAAGAAGGTCTGGATCGTATAAATGCCCAGCATCATAAGCAGGCGCGTCACCAGCACCCAGGCGAAGTCGGGATCGCGGCGTGGATTAAAGTCGAACAGGCGCAGCAATCCGATGGTAGCAATCACCTCAAGCACGACCGGCTCTACATCTCCGCTAATCTGGATGTTAGCAATGTGCAGCATATTCCAGCCAGTTATTAGCGCCCAGCCTATTGCTACAGCGGCCAGCGTTCCCCCAATAGTCAGTAGCGCTGAGCGCGAAATCCACATCTTCTGTGGCCGGTTCTGCTCAGGTAGAGCCGTTGCCTTATCGCCTCGCACAGAAAAAACTGTTACGAGCATTAGCACCACCATAACGAGCATGATCACACCATAGGTTAGCCATAGCTCCTGCTGATAGATGGGAAGGGGTTGAGCAGAATTGAGCACGCTGCCAGCCAGGATCACGCCGCCAATATTGCCCGCGATCAGCAGTACTCCCATGACGCCAGAGGTCAGGCCGCGCTGTTCAAGCGGCACCACATCGGGCAACAGAGCATGAAAAGGGGCCTGGGCCGCGTTGCTGGAAAACTGTACGATGACATAAGCGATAGCCAGCGTCGGAATATCGCGCGCCGCCGCCATCCAGACCAGAGCAGCCACGTTCACCAGCGTCCCCAGGAGGATATATGGGCGGCGGCGTCCCCACGCAGCAATCCTACCCCTCGTCCGATCACTGAGCATGCCAAAAAACGGATTGGCGACGAGCGAGACAAAGGCCCCCGGAACAAGCACGAACGCCAGCGCGGCCCCTTTACCCTGCTCACCCACAATCTTGAAAACCTGACTCGGAAGAATGATAATACCAAGAGCGGCCCAATGGAAATTGAGCGCAAAGTAGAAGATACTGATGGAAAAAATTTGCGACCATCGCAGCCGGGGAAAAGCGATAGGAGGGCTATGCGAGGAAATTACGGCCTCGCCTCCCTGCCCAACAATAGCCATTTCGTCGCTTTCTTTTCTCACTAGTTGCCTCCTAATAAGCCAGGGCAGGTGCAAAACCTGCCCCTACCATAACATCAAGCAACCCACAGCAGGGGTTATAGAAAGGATACATTATGTTGGCCCGACGTACCAGTGTTATTTGCCCCATTATTTTCTCCTGCTGCATCCTGCTGGCATCTTGCGGCGGATCAACGGCGCCATCGGCAAGCGCCACGCCACGAGCCAGCCCAACTATGACCCCCACATCCACGCCCGTGCCAACAGCTACCAGCGCAACGGGTACCGCTCCTCAACATTACAACTCCCGCGTGCTTTATCGCGGCTCAGCTCGACCAGACGACCTGGCGTTTGACCAGCAAGGGCGTCTGCTCTTTGGCGATTTTTATAACGGGACCATCAGCCAGGTCAATAACGATGGTACAGTCACAGTGATAGCGCGGGCGTTGGCCGGACCCGAAGGCTTCACCGTACTATCAAATGGCACCATGATTATCGCGGAACAGCGCAGGCACCGCATCGTTTCCCTCGCACCGGGAGCAGCATCGCCGGCGGTCTTACGCGCGCTACCGGGCACGCCCAGTACGGCACGCTGCAAAGATGGCGTTGACGGTACCGCTTATGACGCCACCACCAATACACTGATCGTGCCCGATAGCCCCACGGGAGCAGTATACCGTATGAGCCTGGACGGGCGCACGTTGACGCTACTAACTTCGGGTATGGTGCGTCCGGTTGGAGGGGTAGTCGATACGCAGGGCAATATCTATATCGCCGACGAGTGCGGCGGCGAGATCTGGAAGATTGCGCCGGGGGGCCAGGTGCAGCGTCTTGGCGGCTTTAGCATGCCAGATGATGTGGCACTTGATGCGTACGGCAACCTGTTCGTGATCGACCTCGATCCGGCGATCCACGCTTTGATTCGCCTGAATCTGGCAACCGGACAGCGCGAGACATTGGCAAGCCGGGGATATATTGAGCCGCAGGGACTCGTGATTGATCAACATGGTAACATATTTGTGTCGGACGACTTCGCCAATATTATTGTGGAGTATATGCCTGCATGAGTAAACTCACCACTATGAAAGAAGCTATCGCTCGTTACGTGCCTGATGGCTCATCGGTCGCAATGGGATTGGGCCTCGAACCGCTGATCCCTTTTGCCGCAGGACATGAGATGATTCGCCAGCAAAAGCGCGAACTTACCTTGATCGGACCTATTTCGGACGTGCTTTTCGACCTGCTGATCGGCGCAGGCTGCGTGAAGAAGATCCAGGCAGCCTGGATCGGCAATGTGAGCGAGGGGCTGGGCCATTGCTACCGCCGTGCAGTGGAGAAGGATATTCCTCATCCCTTGATCGTCGAGGAGCATAGCAATCATACCATTGCGCTCGCCCTGCTGGCGGCCAGCCTGGGTTCGCCCTACATCCCCACGCGTACCCTGCTAGGAAGCGACATACCGCGCCAGAATCCGACCTTTCTCTTTGAGCATTCGCCGCTGGATGGCACGCCGTTGCTCCTGGTGCCCGCGATCAGGCCCAATGTGACGATCATTCATGTGCAGCGCAGCGACGAGCAAGGTAACGCTCATCTCTGGGGCAGCTTTGGCGTGACCAGGGAGGCCATGCTGGCGGCTCGCGACGTTATCATCGTCGCCGAAGAAATCGTGCCGCACGAAACCATTGTGAGCGATCCCAACCGCGTGCTTGGACCATCTTACAAGGTGCGGGCCGTTGTTCACGAGCCCTGGGGAGCGCATCCTTCCGCAGCCCAGGGCTACTATAACCGCGACCACCAGTTTTTCCACGAGTATCACCTGCAAACTCGTACCGTCGAAGGTTTCCAGGCATGGGTCAATGAGTGGGTTTTGCAGGTGACGGGGCGAGCAGAATATAGAGCCAGATTGGGAGAAGATCGTGTCCGTGGCCTGGGCGTGCGGGAACACCGATACGCCGCGCCGGTCGATTATGGGTATTGATTTCAGCACCCTCAAGCGGGTCGAGCTCGCCACTGGCTCCCGCCGCACCTCTTGAGAGAAGTATGGCATTACACCCAAAGGTGTCAAGTGAAAATGTATTTAAGGAACTGCACATGGATTACACTTCCAGAGAATTGATGGTTGTCTGCGCAGCCAGAGAGATACATGATGGCGAGAATGTCTTTGTCGGGATGCGCCTCCCATTGCTGGCCTTCGCCCTCGCCAAACACACCCACGCGCCAAACTGCATCGGCTTCTTCGAAACAGGCACTATTCGCGATACGCCCGCTGCGGAGTTGCTCTACACAATGGGCGACGCGGCCAATATTACCGGCGCACTGTGGACGACGGGCACTTCACAATTGATCGGCTTGATGGCAGCAGGCGAGGTACAACTGGGCTTCATCGGCGGCGCAGAGATTGATCGGTACGGCAACCTCAACACTTCTATGATCGGCGATTGGCAGCATCCCAAAGTACGCCTGCCCGGCAGCGGCGGCGGTGCGGACATTGCCTCATTGTCACAGCGACTCGCCATTATCATGCCGCACGAACGCCACCGCTTCCGCGAGCGCGTGGACTATGTCACCAGCCCTGGTTACGGCTATCCTGATGAGCATGGACCGGCGGGCGTTGCGTGGCGGCAGCGCGTTGGCCTGCCCAGAGGCGGTCCGGCAGCCTTGATTACAACGCTCGCGGTCTTTACCTTCGACCCTGCAACGGGCGAGGCCCTGCTCAAATCCTATCATCCAGACACAACCATCGAGCAGGTACAGGAGCAGACGGGCTGGCCGCTGCGCCTCGCTCCCGATTGCGCCGAGACGATCCCGCCCAGCGAAAATGAGCTGCGCCTGATCCGCGCATGCGACCCACAAGGGGTATGGACGCAGTAAAGGTTTGCTTCGTTGCTGGATCGTCTCACACTCCCTTTTGTTACCCGTGTTGCGCAAGGAGTTTGCTTGATCTTTCTACTTCAGTAGAACAAAATATACCGCTTTATCTTTCATATAAGATATAGTCAGAGAATCATCTTTTTACTAGAGTCAAAAGGAACTCTCTTGTAACTGGATGCGCCTCTCTTATGTCTAGAGGGCGGTACAGTAGCTCCATCTTGGAGAAAGATGATTTCTCATCATGTGTGTGTTTCTCTATGATGAGGAAGTGTTCCAGAGACGGAAACAATCTTAGAACCTCCTGATCAATTAAAAAAAGAAGGAGTAGGCTACCATGCCACGAGTCATTCTCTACCGGGACTACAATTTCCAGGGGCCGACAAAAGAAGTTACCACCGCTACCGATCTGAGAGATTTCAATGATGAGACCTCTTCTATCGTCGTTCTTGAGGGAAATTGGCAGTTTTTTGCCAATTACAATTTTGATGAGCTTAGGGCAACACTCATCCCGGGAGTTTATCCGAGCGTTGATGCTATAGGGATTGCTAACGACACGCTTTCTTCCTTGCGTCCTCTTAATTAGCATGCCGTTCACCGTAGTAAGTATTATTGCATAAACATCACTTCTCTTGGGGAACTATTTGAGCAGCGTTTGGACTATCAAAACGTTTATGGACAGAATAGCTTCTCCAAGAGGAGCGTTTGGGCAAACAACAAACATGGGATTTTTCATCTAGCCAACATACAATTTTTTGAACCGCCAATACTATCGATAGGGCAAGGCAGGACGATAGAAATAACATGGAGAATTGTCATGCTATCTATATTAGAGGTCTGCTTTATGCCTGTATATTTTCGCAAACATTCAATTTTTGGCGCATTACTACTGGCCCTTGTGATGCTCAGCAGTTGCAGTCCCTTTGCAACCCAGAATAGCAAACCCACGCCCGCTGTCAGTCCAACCAGTACCGCCTACGCCTGGCAATCGTGCAATGCTACCAATTGCCCACCCATCTCCACTATACCAGGGGTGCGCCCGTTTCCTAACACCTGGGATAATATCCATCTTTTCCAGACCTTCACCTTCAACCTGGACGATCCCACGATAAAACGTATGGCCGGCGCTTACGACTTTGTATGGGGCGCTCAACCGGAAACGGTTGCAGCTTTCCGCGCCGCCAACCCGCATATCTTGCTCAGCTACTACATGCCCTTGAACCGCGATCATGGGACATTTGACAATAACGATCTGGGCCGCGAGCACGATCTTGCTTACTGGAAAGCGTTCCATCCCGACTGGATTCTCTACAAATGCGACCGTGTCACACCGGCACGGCAATTTTCAGACCCTAATTTGTCGCTCGATTTCAGCAACCCGGACGTGATTAACTGGCAGCTTCAGATGTATGCCATACCGGCCAGCAAGGCAGGCTATGATGTATTGGGAGTGGATAATTTGAATCTGGATAATATGTTTGGAGCCTGTGGCTTCTATCGTAACGGCCAGTGGGTGCAACGCTATAGCGGGCAGCCTAGCGATCCACAGTATCATGCGGATTTGCTGAACTGGGTCACTGAGATGCAAAAGGCGCTTCACGCGCTGCCACATCCTATGGCACTGATCCCCAACCTCGGCTATGGGCTGGTTGCTCCCTCGCCAAACGACCCCTATATTCAGCAATTGATCCAGCATACCGATGGCATTCTGGATGAGGGGGCCTTCACTTTCTACGGCCAGAACTACATCATGGATAGCAACTGGGTAAAGCTGGTGCAGTTTATCCAGGCCGTGCAACAACAGAACAAGCCATATTATATTCTTGATGAATTTCCGCGCCCGGCGATCCACAACGACCAGCTAGAGTGGGCGCTCTCCTCGTACCTGATGTGCAAAGATCAGCTATCGGCTATCTTCCTCGCCACCTGGCAGGAATATGGCGCCGACAACCGTCTCCCGCAGTACACGGTCCACATTGGCAATCCGAAAGGAGCTATGTACTGGGCGCAGGGGGTATACTGGCGCTCTTATAGCGGCGGCACAGTGATTGTCAATCCGAGCAGCAACTTCAGCTATACCATCATGCTCAATTCTCCCGGCTATGTTGATCTTTTCGGGCATCCCGTGGCTCAAACCCTGACGCTGCCAGCACACTCCGGCATCGTTCTGCTTTCGGCGCGATAGCTGATGACCTTCACGGGTGATATACTACAATCACAATTATTTTGTAGCATCTCACCTTGTGAGCAAGGAGCATTATGGCAGAGTACCAGTATATTCTTGTTGAGCGGGAAGAGCGCATTGGCATCGTCACGTTGAACCGCCCAAAGGAATTGAACGCGCTTAATTTCAAGCTGGTGAGCGAGCTGGCGAACGCGCTCGAAGAGTTTGATCGCGACGAGGGGATTCGCTGTATTATCCTCACCGGAGCTGGCGAGAAGGCATTTGCAGCGGGGGCAGATATCAAGGAGATGGCGGACAAATCGCCGATTGATATGATGCTTGGTGGCTTCGAAGCCTGGGGCCGCATCCGGCGCATTCGCACGCCGATGATTGCCGCCGTTGGCGGCTACGCGCTCGGCGGAGGCTGCGAGCTGGCGATGCACTGCGATATGATTGTGGCCTCAGAAAATGCCCGCTTTGGGCAACCGGAAATTTTGATTGGCGTCATGCCCGGCGCGGGTGGCACGCAACGTCTCGCTCATGTGCTCGGCAAGTATCGCACAATGGAGATCGTATTGACCGGAGCGCAGGTCACGGCTCAAGAGATGGCCGCGCTTGGCCTGGTGAACCGGGTCGTCCCTCCTGGAGAGCATCTGAACGAAGCCAAAAAGCTGGCGCAAACCGTCGCGGCTCAGGCTCCCATCGCGGCTCAACTGGCGAAAGAGGCAGTGTTGGCCGCCTTTGAAACTTCGTTAGAAGAGGGACTGGAGATAGAGCGCAAGAACTTCTTCCTGCTGTTCGCCACAGAGGACATGCGAGAAGGGATGCGCGCCTTTATTGAGAAGCGCAAGGCAAATTTTCAAGGAAGGTAAATCATGGAAGAAGCGGTTATCATCTCGCGGTGCGTACGCTTATCGGGCGCTACGGCGGCACGCTGAAGGATGTGCGGCCCGACGACATGGGCGCGCTCGTCATCAGCGAAGCGATCAAACGTGCGAATATTGATCCTGGTAGTATCGAACGTTATTTTCGGCTGCGCCAACCAGGCGGGCGAGGATAACCGCAATGTGGCCCGTATGTCGATCTTGCTGGCGGGTCTTCCCGTAGAGGTCGCGCACCCAGGCTCAACAGACGATTTTTGAGTATATTGAGTGCTTTTACCATCGTTGCCGTTGTCATTCTGCTTTAGGCTATCTCAGCCCCTTGCAGTATGAGCAGCTGATGACCTAGCCATCCATTTGTCCTGTCTCTGAAACCGGATCAAGCTCAATCTCTTTTTTGTGAGACTTGGAGGTGGCGCCTTGTCCGATACTCTGTAATGGCCGCTGGTTGGCGGTAGCAGGGATGACGGTGGTGGCGACCTCTTCCAGGCCCCAGGCCGCTTTGCGGACACGACTGGGGGGCTGAGGCGTGCTCGCCTTTACCACCTCCTGTTGCTCTCCGACTTTGCCCTTGAGCGCGGCCAGCGCCATTGTCTCGCTCTCAGCGATGTCATCGCTCTGTTTTTGGGTAGTAGCAATGCCAACGATGGGAAGCTGCATGATGAGCTGAGCGATGGAGCAGGTAAGCGTCAGCAGGACCAGCGTCGTCAAGGTATTTACAGGGGACCAGTGTTTCGCATAGAGCAATGCACCGGCAGCGATTGACGCGACGGAGAGGCTGAGAGCGACCGCCAGAGAGAGTTCGATAGCAAGATCGTGAAGGCGTAGAAAGCGCACAAGCGCCATCCCCGGGCAAAAACATACAAAGCTCATCACCACGTATGGTTGCAGAGGCGTTGCAGGTGCAATAGAGACGATAACGCCAGTAATGAGGGTTGCAAGCAGATTAATTGTCGGCCATAACCACAATGAGCGCATTTTTTACCCCCCAACCGCGCTAATAAGCTGGAATATCTGGACATCCTGCGTGCGATAAATCAAGTTAAACTTCCCCGACGCCTGGACGGCCACCTCGAATTTTTGCAGTCCGCCGGCGGGAAAGCCCGAGGTGCCATCAAAGGTGGCAAACTGCGTTCGGGTAAAGAAAAGATAGACGTTCCCGCTGCGATGTTGCCACAGGTAGTGGACCACGTAGTTGACATCTAGGCGACCGACGGCATTGGAGAGCCCGATATCAACGGACACATCTATCAGGCTGAATTTTTCAAAGTCCTGTATCTGCCACGGAGAGCCATGCCACGCCTCAACAAAGAGCGATTTAGGTGGCGCGATATCATACAGGTGAATGACACCTCTGACCTCGTCAGGGGTTTTATAATCCATCAACTCGTTGCCGTAGCGGGTATAAAGAAACGTCGCCATAAAGATGATGAGGAGACAGCTAATGGCGGTGCCCTGGACGCCGTAGATGCGCGCAATTGGCCCCTTCATGCGCTCAATCCAGCGCAGCCTCTTGCTCGCTGTCAGCGATGGCACCTCATAGAAGATTGAAGCGCAAAGAAACACCATCGGCGGCTGTGAGAACAGGTAGCAGCGCAGCAGCATCTCTCCCCCATACGGTTGAACGACGAACAGCGGGAAAGGGGCAAGGGCCATGATCACGATGGTCGCATCGCGGTGGCCCTTGAGCAGGCGGAACATCGCGCCCACAAAGGCCAATCCCCATAAGCCCAGAGGCATCAAGAGCCGCAGGCGAACAATAAAGGTATGTTGAGGGTCACCCCCAACCCGACTGGACACATTGGCATTGAACGACGTAAAAAACTGGCCAAGACCGCCAAAGATATTGCTGGAATGTCCGATGAGATAGGGTTGCGCCATCGTGAAGAGCCAGCCGAAGGCCATCGCCAGCACCAGGCATGGCAGCCACCAGAGTTTGCGGCTGATGCGTCCGAAAATGATAAGCGGGATGGTGACGATCACGAGAAAAAAAGGCGTGAGTTGATGCGAATACGTCATAAACGCCATCATAATGACGACGCTGACCAGGAGCGCGGCCCGTTGCAGCGCAGGTAACGGTGTAGCGATGGGATCAGGAGCTGTCAGCCAGCGATAAAGTGCAAAGTACCAGCGAAAGTGGCGGTGCTGCCTGAGCGGACGGCGCGCTACCACATCTGGCGGCGTTTTAAACCACTTCAACAGGATTGCCATGATCAACAGGTAGACGAAGAAAAAGAACCCTTGCGGCGAAATATAGTCCTGGCCGATCCAGTTGGTGATGAAAAAAATCCAGATCGCCAGCCAGACGAGACGCTTATTGGTGGTAAAAGTATTAAAAAGGACGTAAAGCGGCCCGAGATAAAGAAGATTGTAAAAGACCGGCGCCAGGTCCGCGTACGAGAGAATATCGTGTAGTCCGCTGGCGCGTGTAATGAAGGCCGTCAGGATGAAAAAGCCAGGCCAGTTGAAGTACGCGTCCAGGTAAGGATCTACCGTGCCGGTGCGCATAATATATTCGGTGTAGCCATTATGGCGATAGACAATATTGAAGCGCGGAGCTTGCTCAACCAGACCAGTCACGCCATAGAGCATAATGATCAGCAGGCCGACGTGCAGCAATAAAAGGGAGGTGCGCGGCCTGGGTTGCTGGAGCGTCAGGCAGAAACTGACCATCATGACCATCAGGCAGATAATCATCAAGCGAGGCATCACCGAGACCAGGCCCAGATCGTTCATCGCGGCGATGTTCACGGACCCGAGGGTAGACCACCAGCATAAAAACGTTCCCGCCGGCAACAGCAGGCAAATGATATCCATCACATTCGGCGCGTAGCTGATGTCCCGCGTTTGCGCTATGCTTATTTGTTTGCTCATAGATTGCATTCTACTTAAAACCCTTCATCAAAAACTCTTCATGGTGAGAAATCTCTGAAACAGGTATCCTGGCTCATCCTTCACGTTAGCTGTATCCGACGGAAAAAGCTCTGGTGGGTGCGACGGTCCAGGCGCTTTGGTTCCGTGAGCAGCAGTTTTTGTGCAGAGGTAGCGTTTGTAAGCCTGTCTTGATCTTAGGAAAGCCGCTGCCTGGCTGGTCGGCTCAGCCAGTAGCGTCCCCTGGTGACGACGTATGCTCCTAGCAGTCCATCGAAGGCTCCTGCGACAATATCGTCAGGGTAGTGGACGCCCACAAAGACGCGAGCAACCCCAATCGCGCAGCCCATCACTCCTGCCACTGTCAGAAACGCCCACAGTTGCCGACGGAGACTCACATCAACGACGAGTCCCTTTCCCTCATGCATTCCTTTACGAGGGAGCAGGCGTGGCAGAAAGTTCCACAACAACATGCCCACGACGGCAAAGGACCATGCCGTATGGTCGCTGGGAAAGGAGGCATCTGCGCTGTGAGTGATCAGCAGATGCACCTGGTGGCTCACAAATGGCCGCGGCTCGAACACGAACTGCTCTATGAGCAGATTGAGCGCATACGCGATCAGACACGCGATGGCGACCCATAACACCACAGCCCGGCGTTCCTGGAGCAGTTCCACGGCTTCTGGGCGGAGCGTCCGCCTGCGCCAACTCATTGGGATACCCCAAACCATCAGCAGGAGCAGCGGCCAGAAAAAAATCAGCACATTGGCACAGAAGATCATCCAGGCATCCAACCAGGGAAATCGTCCAGCGGGAGCATTTACCGCTTGAAACAGCAGATAGTTCCATTGAATAAGAAGAGACATGTCGTTTTCCTTACCTTTCTTCGTCCTTCTTAGTGGTTCTTTGTGAAAGCGATGGTAAACAGATCGCCGAGATCCTGCGCATTGGCGGCATCCCCAAGCAATGGAGAGACACCAAAGATTTCCTCAAGTGTGCGCAGCAGCGAGCTGTGTGTATAGTGAATCGTATTGGCATAGTGGGCTTTGGCGAATGGGGAAAGCGCAATCAGGCCAATGGGTCCATCCCCTGTTTCGGCTTCATCCCAGGTGATAAAAAGGACTCCCCCATCGCGATACGCCTGAGAGGCGAGAATCGCCGGGACCTCATGCGACAGCCAGGTATCGCCGTCTCGCAGCGGACAATCATGCGTATCATCACACGTATTGGGCGTAATAAAATTGTATCGAGCGACAGTATTGTGGGCCAGATCGGCGGCAAGTTCGCTGTAAGGTCGAATATGCTGAATGCAATAGGTTGATTGGGAATCCCCATTTCCCGTCACATCATCGAAAAAGGCGAAGGGATCATGGCGTACCGCGTAGCGCCCTGTATTTTCTAAGGGGCAGTCCGTTCCTGAGATATCTTCTTCATAGGCTTTCCAGGGGATGCCTTTTTGCTGCAACAGTGCCGTGAGATGCTGAGTTGTCCCTTGATGATAGGTCGCAGGATCGCCATCCTCGGTAATGCCAAAGTTAGTTCCAGCCTCCAGCCATAGATAATTGGGCAAACTAGGATGATTGCCAGGGGGATTATAATACTGTTCTGCATGTGCGCCCATCGGTACCAGCGTGTTTGCGAGATAAGGCGTCTGTGTGCGGGTGACATCAGACCAGTTCGTGTTTTCCATCACAATCACAAACACCGTCTTGATAGCGGTTGGCAGCGAGGGGGTAGGTGAAGGCGTCGGGGTAGGTGAAGGCGTCGGGAGAGGCGGTGAGAGGGGAGATGAAGCAGCCTGTTGGGGAGCTGCGTTGTTGCCCCCCAGGACGTTTCTGATGAGGAGAAACCCAAGCGCGGCGACCACCAGGATTGACACCGCTGTGACGAGATACCATATCGTTCTTGAACGGGGGTGTTGGTTCAGATTGTGTTGTTGCATACTATTCCGTCATCTTTCCAAAAGATATCACTATACAAACAAGCTCCTTCATCCATCGTCATCTCTGGGGTAACAGCCTCAGCATTCTCGCAGGAGCGTTCCCTCTGTGTGTCCAGATTGAGCCCTACTCTAGTAGCTACAGATGAGAAGAAGCTGAGAATCCACCAGCAAGTACTGGAGTTCATCATTCTCAGCTTCCTCTCATCTCTCTCCTGGTACAATAGGGAGGAACTGGTATGTTGCAAGAAGGGGAGAGGCGATGCTCTCCATACCCACGGAAAGGAGCAGATGCTATGCGCTTATTAGTGGTTGAAGATCACCCGGCGCTAGGTTCTCAACTGAAGAAAGGGCTCGAACGCGCTCATTACCTGGTCGATCTGGTACACAGTGGTGAGGAAGCTCTCAGACGGGAGAGCGACGTGCCCTATGATCTCATCATCCTTGATATCCTCCTGCCAGGGCTTTCTGGCCGCGAAGTGTGCCGAAAGCTCCGTGAGATGCATCGGGCTGTGCCTATTTTGTTTCTCACTGCCCTGGGAACCATACAGGACCGCATCGATGGCCTTGATCTGGGCGCGGATGATTACTTGACGAAGCCATTTGACTTTGGCGAGTTAGCAGCGCGGGTGCGCGCCCTGTTGCGTCGAGATGGGACGCCGAAGACCCCGGTTCTGCGCTTCGCGGATATTACCATCGATACCCCTTCCCAGCAGGTGCGGCGAGGAGAGCGTGTGATCTCTCTCTCTAGTAAGGAATACGCCTTGCTCCACTACTTTCTGCGACATCCTCATGAGGTCTTGAGCCGCACCACCATTGCCGAACATGTGTGGGATTATGATGCTGAGCAGTTTTCCAATGTCATTGAGGTCTACGTGCGCTATCTTCGTACCAAACTCTGTGCTGCCGGCGAGCCAAACGTGATCCAGACGGTGCGAGGCGCTGGCTATCAATTGAAGGAGCCAGACCTGTGAGCACGATCATCCTGAAGCTCTGTCGCTCGCTCCCGCTGAGTCTCCGCTTCCAGATCGCGGCCTGGTACACCATAGCTTTTGCAATGCTGCTTCTGCTCACCGGAGCTATCTTCTACACCTATCTCGAAACACGCCTGGAAGCCAGCGTCGATACCGATCTGCAAATTCGTGCCCAGCAGATTGCGAGCAGTATAGTGATACAGCAGGGGACGCTCAGCCTGCGCAATGTGGCAGGAGACCTCCCTGGCGTTGGCTCGCCTGGACATCCCCAGAAGACCTTGCCAGTTGACGTCAATCATGGCGTCCTGGTGCGCATTCTGGACACTCACGGCTCGTCGCTTTTTGAGACCCCCGCCTTTCGCTCGTTGCTCATTCCCGCGGCGAGTTGGATACAACCACTGCATGGTCATCGCTGGCGGGCAACGGTAGAGACGGCTTCCCATGAAGAAGTGCGCCTTACCAGCTACGTCCTGAATGAGCAAGGAAAACCGCTCACCGTCATCCAGGTAGGAGAGTCATTGGAGAACTTGCATGAGCTGCTGCACGAATTGGTCGCTGCATTACTGGTGGTAGGCTTCCTGGTCCTGGTATGCTGTGCCGCTGGCAGTTACTGGTTGGCGGCCCGTTCATTCGCACCCATCCAACGCCTCGCCGAGACGGCCAGAAAGATCAAAGCCGGAGATCTGCAACAACGAGTTCCGGTGCCTGCGGTTCGCGACGAAGTCCAGTACCTGGCGCTGACCCTCAACGAGATGCTCGATGGACTGGAGCAGTCATTCGCACGGCAACGCCGCTTCGTGGCTGATGCCTCTCACGAATTGCGCACCCCAGTGGCAGTCATTCGCAACACCGCTGGGATAGCGCTGCTAGAGCCCCCCCACCTCGATGAGACGGTGACGGCCCTGCGTGAGATCCGTGCCGAAACCGAGCGACTCACGCTGCTGCTGACGGATCTGCTTACCCTCTCACGAGGCGATGAAGGACAGGCCCGCTTTGAGCAGGAAGTGGTGCAGTTCGACCATCTGGTGGAAACGGTGGTCGCCACCGCCGAGGGCCTCGCGGCTGAGCGAGGCCTTCAGCTAGAGGTACAGATCCAGGAGCCTGTACGGCTTCTGGGTGATGAGGCCCGGCTCATCCAGGTGGTGTTGAACCTGCTCGACAATGCCATCCGTTATACTCCTCCAGGAGGATGTGTCCGGGTCACAGTCTCACAGACCATATCGGAGGCATGCTTGATGGTGTGCGATACAGGCATTGGCATTGCTTCAGAACACCTCCCCCATATCTTTGAACGCTTCTACCGTGCTGATCCTGCGCGTGGACAGACTGGAGAGAGCAGTAGTGGGTTGGGGCTCTCCATTGTGGAATGGATCGTACGTCTGCATGATGGGGCAGTCGCCGTCGAGAGCCAGGTGGGCCACGGGTCTTGTTTCACCGTTCGCTTGCCAAAGCGATTGCCCTCGCCTCCGCGCGCTATTGCAGCGACAAGCATGTCACAATGGGCCAATACCCAGGCCATGCAAGATCATTTCCAGAGCAGCCACGATAATGACTGGCACCACGATGATCCGCAGCGTTCTATTGCTCAAGTGGAGCAGCAGGCGCGTGCCCACTAGCGCCCCAAGCAGAATACCGAGGGCGACAGGAGCAGCGACCAGAGGGGGAATATCCCCCCGTGAGAAGTAGATGCCCGCGCTGGCTGCTGCGGTGACTCCAATCATAAAATTACTGGTGGTGGTACTGACTTTGAGCGGCAAGCGCATCAACGTATCCATTGCGATCACTTTAAACGTCCCGCTGCCAATGCCCAGCAGTCCTGAAATCAGTCCAGCGACATACATCATGCCCAGACCAAAAGGAGTCCGGGTCACCTGATAGGCCACTTCTCGTCCCAACTGATGGTCGGGATAGCTGCTCGCCAGGTCAAGCGCCTCTGCCCAGCGGTCATTGTTTACCCCTTGAGGCAGCTCTTCCCCAATCTTGAAGATCAGAGGAGCGCAAGACACGAGCAGGATGATCCCAAAGATGATGCCCAGCAGACCAGGAGCCAGCAGACCCGCCAGGAATGCTCCGCTGATGGCGCCGATAGTCGTCGCCAGTTCGAGAAACATGCCAACCCGCATGTTGGTCAGGTGATCGCGCACATACGCTGCCGCCGCTCCACTGGAGGTGGCAATCACCGAGATGATGCTGACCCCAATAGCAAAAGAGATCGGAAACCCGAAGGCCAGGGTGAGCATCGGCACAATGAGGATACCTCCTCCCAGTCCGACCAGCGCTCCCAACCCTCCTGCCAGAACAGACCCGAGAAAAATCAACACCACCGCCCCGAAAGAAAAGTGCAACTGGGCCATATTGCCCGGATGGGTATTCGGGGCGGTTGTGCCACCAAAGAAGAGGCTCACCAGGAGAATCAGCAGCACGACCACTGTGATGAGCACGTAGCGTCGGTCGCGCTCAAGAGCAAAGGCGACCACGGATGCAGCCACGCGCACGATGGGCGTGGCAATCAGCAGTAACAGTCCCAGGGTAATGATCGCCTGGGGGCGCAGGATGAGTATCCCTGTCGCGATCTGGCCCAGCGTTTGCGGAAACGCCAGCACCCGTTCAGCAGATAATCCCCCTGGTCGAGTTGGCAATAACAGCAAGCCAACCAGCACGACAGCCGTACTCAGGAGGACGCCTCCTTGCAGAATCCAGCCAATGGCGTTGGTCACCTGTTGTTGAAGCTGGGCATGATGCTCGTCCCGCCGAGGGGGTCTTCGGTCGCTGGTAGCGTTTTCTGGCTCGTGTGAAGCAAGGGATGCACGATGCGGTTGAGGTTGTTTCATTGCCCGTAACTTTCTGGGTGCAGACTAAGAAAACAAGCGTACAAGTACAAGTGCTCTCTTCAATGATACCTCAAAAACGGTTCCTCTTCCAACCGCCGGTGCGCTATGACAGACGGGGCGGTCATCCGGTCGCAAAAGGCAAATGACCCACTAGTAGAGAATTGCGTCCACAGGTTCATATGCATTCTTCCTTCCTTTCCCAACGGCGGCATATAATGGTGAAAGACCTGGAGATTAGCATACCTTATCTAAGGAGGATTTTTTACATGGCAATGATGAAAGAGGCCGTCATTGTTGACGCTCTGCGAACACCAGTCGGACGCCGCAAGGGACAATTGAAAGAGTGGCACCCGGTCGATTTAATGGCCCAGGTGCTGAGGAAAATCGTGGAGCGAAACGGCATCGACAGTGCGTGCATAGATGATGTTATTTTGGGATGTGCGAGCCAGTTCAGGGAGCAGAGCCGGAATATTGCGCGCAACGCCGCACTCGCTGCGAACTTTCCGGTGACTGTTCCGGGAACAACTATTGATCGTCGTTGCGGTTCCAGTCAACAGGCCATCCATTTTGCTGCTCAGGGCATTATGAGCGGAAATTATGAGGTGGTGATTGCCGGTGGGGTCGAGTCTATGACCAAAGTTCCTCTGGATGCCCCTATGGACGGAGATATGTTATCACCTTACGGAAGTCTTTTACTTGCCCAATATGACCGGGCACTCGTCTCTCAGGGCTTGGCCGCCGAGCGGATCGCGCAGAAATGGAATCTGAAGAGGGAAGAACTGGATACCTTCAGTCTGGAAAGCCATAGACGAGCAGCAGAAGCGACCGCTAAGGGTCACTTTGCTCCTCACCTGCTATCTATTCGTGTTCAAAACGAAGATGGCACAGCTATGGATATGGAGAAAGATGAGGGAATACGTACGGACACCAGCATGGAAAAGTTGGCGAAACTCCAGCCAGCTTTTCAGAGTGATGGACTCATTACCGCCGGAAACTCATCACAGATTAGCGATGGGGCTGCCGCCGTGGTATTGATGGCATTGGAGACCGCTCAACGGTTAGGACTCAAACCGCGCGCACGTTTCGTCTCGTTTGCCCTGGCTGCTGCCGACCCGACTTTTATGTTAACAGCTCCAATCCCAGCCACGCAGAAGGTTCTTGATAAGGCTGGGATGAAACTTGACCAGATCGATCTGGTTGAAATTAGCGAGGCATTCGCTAGTGTTGTCCTTGCCTGGCAACGCGAGACAGATGCAGATATGAGCAAAGTCAATGTCAATGGAGGAGCCATTGCCATTGGACATCCTATCGGGGCGTCGGGCGCTCGTCTCGCCGTGGATTTGCTTGGCGAACTTGAACGAACTGGCAAACGCTATGGCCTACAGACAATGTGCGAAGGGGGTGGAATGGCCAATGCGATGATTCTTGAACGATTAGACTAACAACAACGTCACTCATTTTATATGGAGCATACACTTCCAGACACGATTACCTGGCTAGATGCTACCGTTTTTGGAGAGGACAAGCTTGAAGAAACAGTCACTATGGCCTTAGAAGCAGAGAACGCCTGCAAAAGTAAGGAACAACAGCGGCTCCTTTATCCCTTCAGGTTATTTCCTACCGATGCGACTGAGCTTTGCGCTTATAGTGATTTACTCGGGATGGCCCAGGGGATCGCAACCATCATCGAACGGCTATAACCGCATTTGACGCTGTAGGGGCAGTGCCTTGCGCCTGCCCTCCAACGCTGCAATGGGCTAACAGGGCAACCGCAAGGGATTGCCCCTACCAGGCAACCTGGTCGTTGAGAAGCAGGGCAACCGCGATGGATTGCCCCTACAGCATCATTCACGGCAGCCGCTCGCCGTTGATCGCGGAGTCGTACACCTCCTGAAGTTTGGGCACCGTTTCGTAGTCACGCAGTTCCACCGGCTCGATCCAGCGCATCTCGCTCGCCTCCCAATCGGGCTGAACGACATCGGGCTGGAGCACCTCAAATAAAAAGGGGTGGATGTAGAAGTGCCGTCCGAGGTCCGCGTCGATATGTTCTACGACTGCACCTCGTCTGAGCAAGCGTACCTGATTACGCTGTAGTCCAGTCTCTTCGCGAATCTCGGTGAAAGCCTGCTCTTCTGGCGTCACTCCAGGCTCAACAAAGCCGCTGATCCCGGCCCAGTGGCGATGGTAGCTGCCAACGCTCTCGCTGCGGCGCGCAATCAAAATGAGCGGCGACCGCTTATCGTCGCGTCGCAGAATGCAGGTCACCACATGGGTAGGACGGATGGGTACTGCTTCATTTTGCTGGCTCATGCTCTTTCTCCTCAAAAGATGACAATTTTATCAATCTCCGGTATAATCCCCTCGGGCGATACTAACATTAGTAGAGCGACCTTGATAAAACACATCCTTGCTTGAAAATCACACGTATCAAGTAACTGATTGCTAATCTTGATACGTTATAACGTGTATATCAATAGCAGTATCATAATTCCTGGAGTATCTCTCTTATGCAAACAGATGAGCCGACCCGGATAGAAAATCCAACCACCATAGCCGAGGAAACGGCGGATACGACATCCCAGCCAGAAACTACAGAGAGTACATTACAAGTGTGGCGCGCCGCCGCACAGCCGTGGTGGAAAGCCACGCTGGCCGTGCTACCAACATTTCTTATCACGCGTCTGATCTTTATTCTGTTGACATATTTCGGAGGCATTCTCTTTTTCGTGCCCAATTATTCGCAGAACGTGCTGGGGTTTCGCGACGTGCTTTATACCTGGTATCGCTGGGATGCCATCCGCTTCATCACCATTGCCACAAAAGGTTACATCTCGCCAGAATATGCCGCCTTTTTTCCGCTTTATCCGGCGCTGGAGCATGCTTTTACCGCAATTTTCCGCGACGTTCTTCTTACAGGGATGATCATCTCCAATGTCGCTTTTTTTGGCACGCTGATCGTGCTGTACCGCCTCACCGAAACCGAATTTGACCGCGATACCGCCAGGAGAACCGTTTTCTACCTCTCGATCTTTCCGACTGCCCTCTTCTTTTTCGCCGCTTACAATGAATCGCTATTTCTCTTTTTCCTGTTGCTCACATTTTATATGCTGCGGCGCGGTCAATGGTGGCTTGCAGGAATTTTTGGCGCGCTGTCAACGTTGACGCGTTCGATTGGCCTCTTGCTGGCAGTCATTTTCGTTTACGAGTTTCTGCGCCAGAAGCTGCCTGAGTTGCGGCAGCAGTGGAGCGAGAAACAAGTGCAGCCGCTTTTGCGCTTACTCAGCAGCTTTGCTGCGATAGTGCTGATACCGCTTGCGCTCGGTGTCTATGCATATGGGCTGAAGATCATTATGGGCGATCCCCTGGCGTTCTCACATGCTCAGGCGCAGTGGCGCACGGGACTCACCTTCCCCTGGGTCGCCCCTTTACGTGCCCTTAAATTCCTTCTTCAGCATTCAATCTTCTCGTTCACCGCCGCCCATATCATGATCGATCTAAGCGCGTTAGGACTTTTCGCGGTGCTCATGCTTTTGTGTTTCTTCGGCCCGGTACGTTTCGAGCGGCACCAGTGGAGCTTTGCCCTGTTTGGCGTGCTGGCTCTCATTTTTGCTATAAGCTTCCCTGGCATACCTGTCCCGGGAGGGCTGCTCTACGATCCAATACCATCCACGCAGCGGTTCGTTCTTGAGATCTTTGTGGGCTTTATCATCCTGGCACGCCTGGGCCAGCGGCCCCGGTTCCACTTTACTTATCTGTTCCTTGCCCTGCCACTGCTCGCATTTCTGACCCTGATATTCATGACCGGACGATGGCTGGTCTAGCATACCCTCCGCCACAGCCTCTCTTTAGGGAGAGGCTGTATGCCCTTCGTACCGACCTCTCATGATGAAGCGGGCTCCCACGATCAATCGGGGAGCTACAGCGCGTCTCATTTATTGCCTCGCGTCTCAGTGCAAACAAGTTGGCAAGGAAATACTTGCCATACCTTTTTTATTTATTGTATGCTACACTTTAACCAAGCATGAGGCCACCCCCCATTTTTCGTGCTTGACGTATTGTTCACACTTTTATATAGTATGCTTGGCGCATAATATGCTTTACGTATTACCCACCGATCACAACCCATAGAGTACCTATTGATATCATCGAGCCTTTATGGGCCTGTTCGTTTTACTATTGGAGGTAGGCCGACGTGTTCAGTCAAATCGGCGAAGTAGTCCTCATTATTGTAGCACTACTGGCAGGAGCTCTATCTGCAGTTTACTTTGGATATAAGTTTGGCCTGACGCGCAATAAAGAAAAGTTCGAAGAAAGCTTGCGTGCCGAAAAAGAGGCCAGCGAGCGGCGGCTGCTGGAACTCCAGAATCAGCAACACGAAGCTTTAAAAGACGCACGGGATGAAAACGCTCGCTTTCGCGCGACAATAGAACGTGAAAACGCCGAGCGCCGTGCTGAATTGCAGCGTCAGGAACGCCGCTTGCAGAGTAAGGAAGAAACGCTCGAACGCAAACTCGAAGCTCAAGAACAACGCGAACGCAAGCTAGCCGCCAGAGAACGGAGCATCGAGCAAACGCGCGAAGAACTGGAGGAGCTCAAGCGCCAGCAATTCAAAGAGCTTGAGCGGATTGCCCAGATGACGGAGGAGCAGGCAAAAGACTTGCTCCTCACACGTATTGAGACGCAGGTACGTGTGGAAGCAGCTCAGCGCGTGCGTATGATCGAGGAGCAGGCGCGCGAAGAAGCGGATACACGAGCGCGCGAGATCATTACTCTGGCGATTCAACGCTGCGCCTCCGATCAGGTGGCCGAGTCGGTCGTTTCTGTAGTGCCACTGCCAAACGACGAGATGAAAGGACGCATCATTGGGCGTGAAGGACGCAATATTCGTGCGCTGGAAGCTGCAACAGGCGTCGATCTCATCATCGATGACACACCGGAAGCAGTTATTCTTTCCGGCTTCGATCCCGTACGACGTGAAGTAGCGCGTATTGCCTTAACCCGGCTGATCCTCGATGGGCGTATCCACCCTGCTCGCATCGAAGACGTCGTCGCCAAAGCGCGGCAGGAAGTGGACGCCATTATTCGCGAGGCGGGCGAGAATGCCGCCCTGGAAGCCAATGTCCACGGCTTGCAGCCGGAACTGCTCAAAATTCTTGGTCGGCTCCACTTCCGTACCAGCTATGGGCAAAATGTGCTGGCCCACTCGGTTGAGGTTTCTATCCTGGCGGCTACTATCGCCCACGAGTTAGGCGCCGATGTCAATGTATGTAAGACCGCCGCGCTACTCCATGATATGGGCAAAGCTATCGACCAGGAGGTTGAAGGACCTCACGCCATCGTCGGCGGGGAAGTCGCGCGGCGTTTTGGTAAGTCGCCAAAAATCATTCACGCGATGGTGGCGCATCACGCCACCGAGACTGAGCCCCAGACGTTAGAGGCCGCCATCGTCCAGGCCGCCGATGCCATCTCAGCCGCCCGCCCGGGAGCCAGGCGGGAGACGATAGACCTCTACATTAAACGATTGGAGGCGCTCGAATATATCGCCAACTCTTTCACCGGCGTGGAGAAATCGTTTGCGATCCAGGCGGGCCGCGAAGTGCGCATCATCGTCAAGCCGGAAGAGATCGATGAGTTCGCCGCCAGCCGCCTTGCCAGCGAAATCGCTCACAAGATCGAGGAAAGCCTGGATTACCCGGGGCAGATCAAAGTCTGCGTCGTACGTGAAACTCGCTCGGTCGATTATGCGAGATAATAGGTAGAAGAAGCGCATAAGTTTAGTGAACTTTCTAAGAACGATTACGATCATAGATCCTCGCGTGTACGCCGGTATGTGTATGCTGGTAATGGAGAATCCTTTGACCGTAATCGTTCCTGAAGTTTCACGCGAAAGATTTTATAACACATGAGTAATTACATCGATCTTCATACCCACTCCACAGCCTCGGATGGCGTCTACTCTCCAACTGAGCTGCTGCACCAGGCAAAAAAGGTAGGGCTGCGCGTGCTGGCGCTGACCGATCACGACACGACCGGAGGGCTGGAAGAGGCCGCAAAGGCGGCGCGAGAGCTGGATATCGACTTTATCCCGGGTATCGAGATCAACACCGACGTTCATGGTGGGGAAGTACATGTTCTTGGCTACTACCCCGAATATCAGCGAACGGCATTGCAGCAAATCTTACAGGTGCTGCGAGATGCTCGCGAACGGCGCGGCCAGCGCATGGTTGAGCTACTAAACGAGCAGGGCGTACATATCGCATGGGAACGCGTCCGCGATATCGCTCAGGGCGCTGTAGGGCGGCCCCATGTTGCCAAAGCGTTACAGGAAGCAGGCTACGTCCAGACCATCGGGGAAGCTTTTGATAAATACATCGGAACAGGACAGCCTGCCTATGTGCCACGTTACAAGCTCACACCGGAAGATGCTGTGCGCCTGATCGCCAGCGCAAATGGTCTGCCCGTCATGGCCCATCCAATCGAGCTGCCGGGTCTTGCTCAGTTGCGCGCCTGGCTGCCAGGTTTACGCGCTGCCGGACTGGTGGGGTTGGAAACCTATTATGGCCCCTACACTCCAGAGCAAGAGGCGGCATTACACCAGCTTGCCGATGAATATCATCTCATCCCAACAGGTGGAACCGACTTCCACGGTCCAGGCATCCACCCCACTCCGCTGGGAGGACGCTACGTCCCGTATGAAGCGGTTGAGCGCCTTAAAGCAGCAGCGGCAGAACAGCATGGCAAGGACCCCGTAGCATTCACGTTGCCTCCTCCCGTTGAGGAAAAGTAGGAGGATGAGCTGCTATCCTGTGGAGGCAAGAGAAAGCGCTTTGCACGGGATAGCAGTAAAGGAGCCAGCCTTGAACCAGGAAAAACATGCTACACGGCCCTATCTCTGGATACGCCAGTTATTCGAGACGATCACCCTGATCCTTCTGATGATCCTCGCTATCAGGCTCGGGTTACAAAACTTTCACATCGAAGGACAGAGCATGGAGCCGACTTTGCACAACTATGAATATATTATCGTTGATAAAGTGACGTATCTCCTGCACTCACCTGAACGGGGAGATGTGATTGTCTTCCACTACCCGGTGGACCCCCAGGAGAATTTTATTAAGCGCGTTATCGCCATTCCTGGCGACACCATTACCATTATCAATAGAACCGTGATGATCAATGGCGTAACTCTACAAGAACCATATATTAACAAAAATGATCCTTTTACCCCTTATCCATCTTCTCAAACATGGCATGTCAGCACAAATCAGTACTTTGTGATGGGAGATAATCGGGGTAATAGCTCTGATTCCAGGCAATGGGGCTTCGTCCCGCGCCAGAATATCATCGGTAAAGCGGATCTGGTCTACTGGCCTATGGGTGTCAATAACTTCGGGCTGCTTCCCGATGTCAGTAGCGTCTTTGCCAAAATACATCAATAAGCATAGATATGCCGGTCCTTCGCGCGAAGGACCGGCATATTTCATGCGATGAACGGCAATAGCTTATCCTTGCCTCAAAACCTCTCGGCGCGCTGCCAGCCGCCAGCGACTGCTCTCTTCGCCATTGCTTCCGCCCGTAACCGGCTGCCTGCGCAATTTCTCTTCCTCCGCCTGCTCCTGCATAAGCAAGCTTCCGATGATAGCGGCAACCTGGGCAGCAGAGATGTCACCATCCGTCATACCAACCTGATCTTCCTCTGTTGCCGAACGTTGTTTACGCGTATCCCATTCCTCGGCAATAAAGTCGGTGGACATATCGCCAGCGATGAAGCGGGGATGCTCCATCAGCCAGCGGGCAAAGGGCAGGGTTGTGCGTACGCCAACAACATGGTATTCGGCGAGGGCGCGGCGCATGCGCGCAATGGCCTGCGCCCGATCCTTGCCCCAGACGATCAGCTTCGACAGGAGGGGATCGTAAAAGAGCGGCACCTGCAAACCAGGGTACAGGCTGCTATCGACGCGTACCCCCGGCCCTGATGGCTCCTGCACCGCCAGAACCGCTCCGGTGGCCGGAAGGAAGCGGTTCTCGGGGTCCTCCGCCGAGATACGGCACTCCATCGCCGAGCCGCGCAGCTCGATCTGCTCCTGAGTGAAGGAGAGAGGCAGGCCAGCGGCCACGCGAAACTGTTCCTGTACCAGGTCCACCCCGGTACACCACTCGGTCACGGGATGCTCTACCTGGATGCGCGCGTTGACCTCTAAGAAGTAGAAATTGCGGTCCGGCCCGACCAGGAATTCAGCCGTACCGGCATTGACGTAGCGAATGGTGCGGATCAAATTCACGGTAGCCGAAGTCATACGTTCGCGCAATGCGGCATCCACGATGGGAGAGGGCGATTCCTCGACCAGCTTCTGATGGCGGCGCTGGACGCTGCACTCGCGCTCGCCCAGATGCACCACATTCCCGTGCGTATCAGCAATAAACTGTACCTCGATATGGCGGGCGGGCGCGATGGCTTTCTCCAGATAGACACGGCCATCACCGAACGCGCTCCTGGCTTCGCTGCGAGCCGTACGCAGGGATGAGAGGAGGTCTTTAGGCTCGCGCACAAAACGAATGCCCTTCCCACCGCCGCCGGCAGCGGCTTTTAACAAAATGGGATAGCCCAGTTGTTCGGCAATCTCCACCGCCAGTTCATCGCCTTCAACATCGGCCATTGCTCCAGGCACAATTGGCACTCCCGCGGCCTGGGCGGTACGGCGAGCGGCTGTCTTCTCGCCCATCGCCAATTGCGCTTCTACCGGTGGCCCAACGAAGATCAGCCCGGCATCCTGACACGCCTCAACAAAGGTTGCATTCTCCGCCAAAAAACCATAGCCCGGGTGAACTGCCTGCGCCCCCGAACGTTTTGCCACATCAATCAATGTTGGGATGTGCAAATAGCTTTTGGTCGCCTGAGCGGGACCGATATAATAAGCTTCATCGGCCATGCGTACATGCAGTGCGCTGCGGTCTGCTTCGCTATATACCGCCACGCTCTTCAATCCCAGTTCCCGGCAGGCGCGAATGACGCGGAGAGCAATCTCCCCCCGGTTGGCAATAAGCACCTTTTGAAAAGGCCACTGAGCTACAGAGAAAGCATCCATAACGGCTGCTCCAATCTTCATAAACAAATGTATACATAACATGCATCCATGTGCAACAAATTTTGTTGTTGCTGCTTCAATCCCAACTGCCGCAATGCTGTCATATTGGGGTCTTACGTCAAGTCCACAGCCAGGTTACCGTCTTCGTCCGAGCCAGTACCGCCGACGACGTGATCAATCAGCCCGATCACGTACAGGGCTTCGCACAAAATATTGAGCGCGGCGTTATGA